>SESH01033832.1_pt1 | contig 21031 bp, 16 predicted proteins | sample 3171561 | NCBI WGS metagenome assembly SESH01 (sample SAMN10866947, study PRJNA518727) | freshwater metagenome | biome: subpolar coniferous forest; feature: holomictic lake; material: water; isolation source: holomictic Lake 442 2011 16.5 m and 2014 13 m | place: Canada: near Kenora, Ontario
TTTGTATCGAGAAACTTGGCATTCGTATTGGCGCGTTAAAGCGTTTAGTTCGCCGTGTTGAGAAAGAAGCGGTGCGGGATTCTCAGATCATGGAGCTCGAGTCTCTCTATAAGCTTTCCCATGGGAGCTTAAAGAAGACCCCCTCGGCTAGCGTTAAGCCAAAAGACGACCCTTGGGAGCAGATCTCCTAACTCGTTTGATTTAAGCCGGTTGCAAGCGTCCGATAAACTTGCCGTTTACTTTCTCCCACATTTTGTTTAGAATCCCTTTCACTTTATTCAACTTGGACACTATTTTGCATTCTTAGGGAGGTCCTGTGGCAAAAGCAAAGAAGAGCGTCAAGGCTGTCAAAGATAGCAAGGCTGAAAAAAGTGCCAAGTCTTCAAAAGGGCCAAAACACCTAGTGATCGTGGAGTCGCCGGCCAAGGCCAAGACCATCAACAAGTTCCTGGGCAAGGATTTTCATGTCGTCGCCTCAATGGGCCATGTCCGAGACCTGCCGAAGAGCCGGATGGGGGTGGATATCGAGCACGATTTTACTCCCGAATACATCATCATCCGCCGCGCGTCAAAAACGGTCAAACAGCTCAAGAAAGACGCCAAAGATAAAGAAACCATTTATGTTGCCCCCGATCCGGACCGGGAAGGAGAGGCCATTAGTTGGCATCTTGAGCATATCTTTACCGCAGAAGGCCACGGACCGAAGATCCTCCGCGTCGAATTCAACGAGATAACCCAAGCGGCTGTGCTGAAGGCTTTTGACCATCCTCGCGCTATCGATATGAATCTTGTGAATGCCCAGCAGGCGCGGCGCATTCTGGATCGTGTGGTCGGGTATCAATTGAGTCCGCTCCTTTGGAAGAATGTCGGGCGTGGTCTTAGCGCAGGCCGAGTTCAGTCCGTGGCGCTTAGGTTCGTCGTGGATCGGGAACGCGAGATCCGAAAATTCGTATCGCAAGAATACTGGACGCTGGACGCAAGGCTTTCCGCTTCCGAAGGTGTCGAGGCGTCGAAAATTTTTCTTTCCCGCCTCATACGGATCGAAAAAGAGAAACCCGAGCTCAAGGATCAAGCCGAGACCGACAAGATCAAGCAGGAGCTTCAGCAGCTTCCTTTCCAAGTTTCGAATATTGAGAAGACCGAAAAACGTCGCAGGCCGCAGGCCCCCTACACCACAAGCAAACTCCAGCAGGAAGCTTATAGCCGGCTCGGGTTCTCTGCTGCGAATACGATGCGCATTGCACAGAAACTTTATGAAGGCGTGGAACTCGGGGACGAAGGCAGCGTCGGTCTCATTACGTACATGAGAACAGATTCCGTGAATGTTGCCTCCTCCGCGCAAGAGGATGCCGCGCGCTACATCCTCGAGAAATTCGGGAAAGATTATCTCCCGGAAAAACCGCCGGTCTACAAATCCCGTAAGGGGGCGCAGGAGGCTCACGAAGCCGTCCGTCCGACCTCGGCTTTCCGAATTCCGGATTCGGTAAAAGATTTTCTTGAAAGCGATGAACTGAAACTTTACGAGCTCATCTGGAGAAAATTCCTTTCGTCCCAGATGGTTCCGGCGGTCGATGAACACACCGCTATTTCGATCCTGGCAGGAGACCCGCCTGAAAAACAGGACGAGGCTCGCCCGTCATCGCAGGGCGGTAAGTACGAATTTCGCACGACCGGGAAGCGCAGCCTTTTTCTAGGCTTTACGGCCGCGTTCGGTGAGATCAAAGTCGAAAAAGACAATGCCAAAGAAATCGAAGAAGAGGAAGCGCCGGAAGTAGCGGAACTGCCCGACTTGAAGGTCGGACAGAACCTTTCGCTACACGAGCTTGTGGGGGAACAACATTTTACAAAACCGCCCCCAAGGTTCAACGATGCGAGCTTGATCAAACTGCTCGAAGAAGAAGGTATCGGTCGCCCCAGCACTTATGCTCCGACGATCTCGACCATCCTGGGCCGGATGTATGCCGAACGCAAGAGCGGCGCGCTCATGCCCACCGAACTTGGTGAAACCGTCGTGGATATTTTGGTGAAGCATTTTCCGACGATCCTGGATGCGAAATTCACAGCGCTTATGGAAGAGGAGCTGGATGAGGTCGAAGAAGGGAAAATGGAATGGGTCAAGGTTATGAAGGATTTTTACAAACCTTTCGGCGAGCTTTTGGCGCTCGCACAAACCGAAATGAAAAGCGTCAAGCAGGCGCCCATCCCCACGGATTACAAATGCGCCCTGTGCGGCAAGCAGGTCATGATCAAGTTTGGCCGGTTCGGGAAATTCATGGCTTGTTCCGGGTTCCCGGAATGCAAATACACACGTTCTCTCCCGACAGGGTTCTTTTGCCCGGAGCCGGGTTGTGGCGGAGAGCTTCTGAAGCGTCGGGCCAAAGGTCGCCGGGCGTTCTACGGCTGTTCGAATTATCCGACGTGTAAACATGTCGTCAATGAACTGCCGAAAAAAGAAGACGCCGCCGAAGCCCCGTGAGCCCTAGAACATGAATAAGCGGGTGGAAGAGTTCCTGAATTTTCTTGCGACTGAAAAGGGTGCCTCAGAGCACACAACCAAAAATTACGGCATCGATCTCCGGGAGTTCATAAAATTCATCGCGGAAAAGGATTTAAAGGAGCTGACTTATCTGGATATCCGCTCCTTTTTAGCGTTCCTGAAGACCCGCGAATACCGTAAGAGCACCATTTCCCGCAAGCTCGCTTGCCTTCGGTCCTTTTTTAAATATCTGGTGCGCGAGAATATTCTGACGCAAAATCCTGCGGCGGGGATCGCGACCCCGAAAAAAGAAAAACGACTTCCTTCTTTCATGAACCCCGATGAGATCACAAAGCTCCTCGACTCTCCTGCCAAAAACTCCTGGGAGGAAAAACGCGATAAGGCGATTCTGGAGATGCTTTACAGCTCCGGGCTTCGCGTAAGCGAACTCGCGGGGCTCAATCATGACGATCTGGATTTTTTTGGCGGCCTCGTTCGGGTGCGTGGTAAAGGAAAAAAGGAACGCATCGTGCCCGTGGGACAATCAGCCTTGAACAGTCTACGCTCTTATTGGGACATGAAAGCCCCAAGGGAAAGCACGAACGCGATTAAAAAGCCCCTTTTTATCAGCCGGATCGGGAGCCGTCTTACGGACCGGAGTGTCCGGCGCATGATCGTGAAATATGTGAAGAGGACCGGCCTCGGGAAAGAGATTTCGCCGCATACGTTCCGTCATTCTTTCGCGACGCACATGCTTGATCGCGGAGCGGATCTCAGGAGCGTTCAGGAGCTTTTGGGGCACGCGAATCTTTCGACCACGCAGATCTATACGCATGTGACGACCCAACGTCTCAAAGATGCCTACGCGTTGGCGCATCCGAGAGCGTGAAAAAGAGTACGGAGTAAGGCGTACGGCGTTGAGAGTTTTTTTTGCCGTACACCGTACGCCTTCCGCAGAACCTGTATGGCATGAAGCGGTTGTTGAATAAGTAATAATAATTTGGTGGGAATATGATCAGGACTTTTCTATACAATCTGGCATTTATGGGATTTGGAATTTTTTATCTCCCGATCTTTTTGACCAAGCTTCGTCAGGCTGAGGATCCGGATGCCCTTTGGCGAGAACGCCGGGGGATCTTTCCGAAGGAGTGGACCGAAAAATTCGCGGGCAAGAAAGTCGTCTGGCTTCACGCGGTGAGCGTGGGAGAAGTGATGGCCATTGAAAAGTTCATTCACGAATGGCTGGCTTCTGCGCCGGAATATGAATTGTTGCTCACGACTGTTACGCCGACGGGGCAGAGGATCGCGAAAAAATTCGCGAGCGAACGAGTGCACGTCTGTTATTTCCCGTTTGATTTAACCCCGGTCGTGAAGCGCTTTCTCGATCTTTTTAAGCCGGTTTGTTTGTTGCTTGTGGAGACCGAGATCTGGCCGAACCTCTTGACCGAAGCCAAACGGCGGAATATCCCGGTGGGCGTGATCAACGCCCGGCTTTCAGAGCGTTCGTTTAAACGGTACAAGATCTTTCCATGGCTTTTTAAGCCCTTGTGGGAAAAGCTGGATTTTGTGCTCGCGCAGTCGGAAGAAGATGCCGTCCGTTTCAGGGGACTTGGCATTGCGGGAGAATCTGTGAGGGATATGGGAAATATGAAATTCGACCAGGCCGAGTGGTCCGCAGAGAGTGCGGTGGATGGTGCGGAATTGCGGCAGGCCTGGGGCTATACCTCCGAAGATCTTGTGTGGATCGCGGGTAGCACGCATCCGGGGGAAGAAGAAATGCTTATGGTTGTTTTTAAAGCGTTGCGCGAGCGGTTTCCGAAGCTCAAGTTGATTCTTGCTCCACGCCATATCGAGCGTTCCGGAGGGCTTTTAAAGCAATTGGAGAAATATGGTTTCAGTGTGGCTTCATCGTCAATCCCAATTCTCCATCAAAAAAAGGAAGGTTCAATTGGGCTTGTCCCAACGACCGTTCAAGGAAATAAAATAGAGGTTGGGGCGAGAGGAAAAGAAGGCTCGGGGCCAGCGGTGCTGGTGCTGGACCAGTTAGGTGTTCTCAAGAATCTGTACGGAATCGCGGACCTTGTGTTCATGGGCGGGAGTCTGATCCCTCACGGAGGTCAGAACCCGATCGAGCCCGCGCGTTTTAGCAAAGCAATACTCCATGGAGTGCATGTTTTTAACTTTCACAAGATCTACCACCAGTTCGATCATGACGGTGGTGCTCTCAGGATCTCGGCTCCGGACGAACTGTCGTCCGCGGCGGCGGAGCTCCTCGCGAATGAGGGCAAGCGTCATGAGATGGGACAAAAGGCTTTTCAGATCGTTAACCGTTTACGGGGTGCCAGCAAACGTCAGGCCGGGTGGATCCTGACGTTCCTTAGAGGCAGGCACCTCAAAGAAAGGATTACAAGCAATGGACAGCATGAAGAATTACTTTCGTCTCTTGGCGGAGGACAAACAAAATGACCCGACGAGCGGAGTTCTCTCCGGTCTTCTTTCTCTCGCGGCATGGGGGTACGGTCATGGGGTCCGGACGTTCCGATGGCTTTATGAGAACAAAGTGCTGGCGCGCAAACGTCTTTCTTATCCAGTCATCAGTGTCGGGAATCTGACCTGGGGAGGCACGGGGAAAACACCTTTCGTAGAATATCTTGCCCGCAAGATCGGTATGCACCGGCGCGTGCCGCTTGTCCTCACTCGGGGCTACAGTCATGATGAGGCCCTAGAACTTCAGAATCATCTTCCGACCGCGGTCATTGGCGTCGGCAAGGACCGCGCGAAAGTCGCCCAGCGCGTCAAAGAGGAAAAACGGCATGTGGATATCGCCATCCTCGACGACGGGCTTCAGCATCAGGTCCTCCACCGGGATGTCGACATTGTGGTCATCAATTCACTGAACCCCTTTGGGAACGGAAAACTCATTCCGCGCGGCATTTTGCGGGAGCCTCTCACCGTCCTAAAACGTGCGGCCATCATAGTGCTCACTCATGTGAATCTTGTAAGTCCCGAAGAGCTCAAGAAGCTCAAGGAAAAGATCGCTCTTCTGGCGCCGCAGGCGCAAATAGTTGAGACGATGATGGAAGTGCTTTTCCTTTATCGGGCGAAGACCAAAGTCCGTACGGCGATCGAAAAGATGGCCGGTCGGCGCGTCGCAACCTTCGCGGCGGTGGGGACGCCCAGGTCCTTCCAGCTCGTCCTGCAACGTTTTCAGCTCAAGACCGTCCGGAACTTCGAATTTCTGGATCATCATGAGTACACCAAGGGAGAGCTTTTGAAAGTTAAGGAAGTCGCGCAATCCGCCGGCGCTGAGGAGATCATCACGACGGAAAAAGATTTCTACCGTTCACGTGAGCTGATCACAGAGACGCTGAATCCACTGGTCCTTGCCGCGCGACTTCGGGTTGTTTCTGGGGAGGAAATTCTCACGGATCGGCTATTCCGTTTGTTGGGAGTGAGGAGTTAATTCAATGGAAGATCTGCTCGACCGGATGGGTTATTTCTCAGCCCGCGCGCTCATTTTTATTTTTGAGCTTATCCCCCTTGCCGTCGTTCTTCGGATGGGCGATATTTTGGGACGCGGGGTGTTCTATGTCTCAAAAAAGAGGCGTGTGGCCTATATCAATCTAAAGGCCGCGCTTGGGACCCAGCTAACCCCCAGCGAACGATGGAAAGCCGTGCGCGATCATTTCGGCTGTATGGGGCAATCCGCCGTTGAAGTGATGTCTTTTAAACAGATGAGACGCAAAGACCACGATCTCAATGTTAAAACTCACGGCGTTGAACGGTACGAAGCACTGCTTTGCTCGGGGCATGGCGGGGTTTTGCTCACCGCACACTTTGGCAACTGGGAGCTTCTGCAGGTTTGGTCCGGGCTTCGCGGTACGCCGATCCATGTGCTGACGCGGGAACAAAAGTATCCGAGGATCAACGGACTGATCAATGAACTTCGGGAAAGCCACGGTTCGGTTTCCATTCGCCGCGGCGCGGGCATTCGGGGTCTGATCCGCGCGCTTCGTGAGAAAAAAATGGTCGGAGTCCTGGGAGATCAATCGGCCGGAAAAACAGAGGGCATCCTTCTGCCGTTCTTTGGCCGGAGGACCTCGGTTCCGATCGGGGCTTTCCAGTTGGCCCACCGAACGGACGCGTTTATCATGCCGTTTTTTATCGTGAGAACCGGAGGCCCACAGCACGAGGTCTATTCTGAAGAGGTGCTGAAAGATGATCCGTCGCTTGAGCCGTCGGAGCGCATTGAGTTCCAGGCTCGGCAATACCTGAAGGTGCTCGAAGGTTTTATCCGGAAATTCCCGAATCAATGGCTTTGGGAGAATAAGCGCTGGAAGTATTGTTGGGACAGGAAGATCGTGATCCTCTCAGACGGTAAAGCCGGGCATTTCAAACAATCCGAGGTCGTGGCGGAAATGCTGTCGGATTTCAAGGAATTCCAGGGTCGTCCCGGCCTCAAATTTGAAACGGAAAGAATCCATGTGGAATACCGCTCGGGCTTCCACCGAACAGCTTTGTTCTGCCTGGCATTTCTAATGAAACCCTGGATCCAGGGAAGACTCCATTGGCTCGCACCCTTTTTCACCCCTGAAACACAAAAAGCGATCGAACAAGCGAGTGCGGATTTTATTATCGCAGCGGGTTCCGGGCTCGCGCCGGTTCAAATGCTTCTTGCTCAAGAGACGGGCGCGAAGCCGATTGTGATCATGAAACCGCCTTTTCCTTATTCTCTGCGAGATTATGACCTCGCGATCGTTCCGGCGCACGACGGCGGAAAAGTGCCCAAGCGGACGCTTCGTTGTGTGGTGATGCCGAGCGGATACCTGACCTTGGATCGGGAAGCGGATGTGCGGCAGTTACAAACAAAGCTCGGCGAAGGGGTCCGGCCGAAGATGGCAGTGTTTCTCGGAGGCGCCACGCGGGGCTATGACCTGACGGTTTCTGATATGGAAAAACTTTGCTCAGTCTTAAAGCGTACCAGTCCGCGCGCCGGAGACTATATGATCACCACATCCCGGCGAACCTCCTCCCATGTGGAAAGTTTTCTGAAGAGCGCTCTTTCGCAGCACCCGGCTTGCCGGTTTCTTGTGATCGCGAATAAAGAGAACCCGCCTTACGCGTCAGGCGGGATGATGGGGCTCGCGGACCTTTTGATCGTGACGGAGGACAGTCTTGCCATGATCTCGGAAGCTGTGGGAACGGGCAAGCGTGTGATCGTGCTGAGCCTTGGGGAAGGCGAGCTTCCTGAAAAACATTATCGTTTTCATCAGATCCTCGCTCAGCGCGGACTCGTGACCCTAAGCGGCTTGGCGGACTTGGAAAAGAATATCACCGAACTGCTAAAGAAGCCGGCCACCCCGGTTCTTCAACGTGAAAAAGATGCGCTGATCGAGCGGCTGGGAGCCATGCTATGAATCCCGTTAGAGACAGGAAGCGTCTGAAAGATGCTTCCGCGGAAGGCTGAATCAAAATGTCACAGGACGATTTTAATCATCCATGTAAATCGGAGGGGAGACGTTTTAACACGTCTCTAACGAGATGAAGGTGATGCAGCTTTTGCCAGCGCTGGAACTTGGCGGGACGGAGCGTGGGGTGGTGGACCTGGCGCGCGCCATGAAAAAAGAAGGCCATGCGACCGTGGTGGTTTCCTCCGGAGGGTCGCTTGTGGCGGAACTCCAGAAGATCGGGATCCCGCATTACGGACTGCCTGTGCATCAGAAATCCCTGGCTGGTTTATTTCTGGTCGAAGAACTTGTGAAGATCATCCAGAGGGAGCGCGTGGATATCATTCACGCCCGCAGCCGCGTTCCGGCCTGGCTCGGGTGGCTCGCGGCACGCAAGACCGGCATCCCCTTTATCACAACCTGTCACGGGCATTATTCCGTTCATCCGATGAGTTTTGTCATGGGGTGGGGGAAGCGCGTGATCGTTGCCTCGCACGCGATCGGTCGGAGAATGATCGACGAGTTCAATGTCCCGCCCGATCGCATCCGATTGATCCCGCGAGGTGTCGATCTTTCTCAGTTCACCTTTTCTTTCGCGAAATTTGAAAAGCACAAGGGGCCCGTGCGGATCATCCATATGGGACGGTTCTCGCCGGCCAAGGGGCAGGTGGATTTTCTTAAGGCCGTTCATCTGTTGCGTAGCCGGCTTTCCCATTTTGAAGTTTGCATCGTCGGTTCCGAGGGTCGTGGCCGCCATCGCTACACGGATCTGATGAAAAAAACGGTCCATCAATTCGGACTTGAGTCCTGCGTCAAGATCCTTCCGCCGACGCGCGATGTGGCCGGGCTTTTAGCCGAATCCGATCTTTTGGTGCTTTCTTCGCTTATCCCGGAGCCTTTTGGGCGCGTGATCATCGAAGCGGGCGCTGTGGGGACGCCTGTGGCCGCGACCTGGCTTGGCGGCGTGCGGGATATTATTGATCCTAACGAGAACGGCGTGCTTTTTCCCCCGAAGAATATTCCCGCGATGGCCGACGCTATGTATGAACTTTTGACGGATCGGGATAAAGCCAAGTCGTTTGCGGTGAAACTGCGGAAAAAAGTGGAAGAGCAGTTCAACTTGGAGCAAATGGTCCGGAAAACGCTTGAGGTCTATCAGGAAGTCCGGAAGCGTCGGCGGATTCTTGTGATCAAGCTGGGGGCGATGGGGGATCTCATCTTGGTTGTGCCGAGCCTGAGAATGCTCAAGGAACGCTTTCCGGACGCAGCGATCACGCTCCTGGTCGATCGCAAGCTCGCACCGATCGTATCCTCCTGTCCTTATCTGGATGACATGATCCTGGTGGATCGGAAAAAACTTTCGAATATTTTTTATCTATTAAAGACTGCCCGCCGTGTTCGCCGCGAAGGTTTTGATATGTCGGTCGATCTTCACAATAACAAGTGGACGCATCTTCTGGCGTATCTTGGAGGGGCCGTCCAGCGTTTCGGTTTTGTACGCGGAAGATGGGGATTTTTGCTGAACCGTCCCGACAGAACTTTCGAGGTGGGGGATTCCCCTCTTCGTCATCAGTTCCGGGTGCTGTCCAAGGCCGGGGTGATCAAATTCGATGACACGCTGGAGCTTTGGCCGAAACCGGAGAGCCTTGAAAAAGCGAAACAGATGATGAGTCTGTTGGAACCCAAAGAATCGACACGGATCATCGGATTTGTCATGGGGTCCAGCCCTAATTGGCCGAGCAAACGTTGGCCCGAGGAGCATTTTGTGGCTCTTGCGAAACGACTGCTTGAGAAATATGACGCGAGGATCGTTCTGATCGGTTCTTCTGACGAAGCAGATCTCGGGACTCCTTTTTATTCCTTGGGGTCCGGGAAGATCCTCGATCTCATCGGCAAAACCGAATTGGAAGAATTGCCGGCCTTTTTTAAGCAGCTTCATTTGGTCGTGACGGGAGATACCGCGCCGCTTCACATGGCCGCGGCCATGAATGTCCCGATCGTGGCTCTGTTTGGTCCGACAGACGCCAAACGGCATGTGCCGCCGGGGAAAAAGATCGACGTGCTCTCGCATCATTTGCCCTGCCAGCCTTGTTACGATGGGGTTTGCAAAGCCAAAGAAACAATGGCCTGTCTTTCACATATCTCCGTGGAAGAAGTATTCGAACACTGCCAAAGGGCACTTACCGCATGAACCCCGTTAGAGACAGGAAGCGTTTTTCAAGCGCTTCCGTAAAAAGTGGCAAGGTTGTTGCATGGAGTTCAACTGTTGATCAGTGCCCAAGGAGAGAAGATCATGATTCCAAAAGTCTCTAACGGGGTGAAGATCCTTGTGGTCATGAAAAATTGGCTCGGGGACCTGCTTTTCCAGATGCCGGCGCTTGATCTTATCCATCAAAAATATCCGGAAGCTTCGATCTCGTGCATGGCGCCCGAGCGATGCCGGGAGATCCTCGAGGCTCATCCTGCGGTTTCAGAGTTCATTAGCTTTGACGAAAAAAGCACGCACCGTTCCTGGCTTGCGAGAATTCGATTCGTTCTGGAATTGAGGAGACGTGGACCTTGGGACCAGGGTTATCTTTTTCATCGCTCCCGTTCGCGTGCGGCATTCCTTGTGCTGGCTGGCGTGAAAGAACGCATCGGTTATGGGAAAGGGCGAAAGGGATTTTTGTCTCGAGCGGTCGAAGAGCCTGCGCAGCCCATGCACCAGCTGGATTATTTTTTTAGCCTGATGAAGGGCGCGGGATTTGAGCTTCCCGCGGAAAGAGAGTACCAGTTCTTTTATAAAGAAGAGGACGAACAAGCTGCGTGTGAGATCCTCGCAAGGCAAGGCATCGAAAAGAACGCGAAATACATTTGCTTTCATCTGGGAGCGAATTGGGAGCCCAAGCGTTGGCCTCCTGAGCATTTTGCGGTGTTGGCGGACAGAATTCACGAGAGATGGCATCTTCCGGTGGTGGTGACCGGGTCCAGCCAGGACAGGGTGCTTTTTGATAGATTTTTAGAAAAAGTTCAGCATGCGAAAGTGATCTCCTTGGTCGGGAAGACGGGGTTACGCGTCTCTGCCGTGATCTACCAACGCTCGGCCTGTCTTGTGACGGGGGATTCCGGGCCTATGCATATCGCTTCCGGCGTCGGAGCTCCGGTCATCGCTCTGTTTGGTCCCACCGATCCAAAACTTACGGGACCTCGCGGGAGAGGTGAGAGCCTCGTGTTACAATATATTCCGCCGGGTTACGCGGTTCCATTTTTCGGGAAGGATCTCCCGAAACAAGGCTGGCTTTCGCGTATAACCCCGGAAGAAGTTTTGGATGCGATCGAAAGGATCTTGAGAAAAGCATGAATATTCTTGTCGTGACGTTAAGTAATTTCGGGGATGTGATCCTGACGACGCCGGTGATCATGACGCTTGTCCGGAAATATCCTGAGGCGCGGCTCACGGTCGTGGTAGGGCCGCGTGCTCGGAGTGTTTTGCAGAGAAGCCCTGATATCCATAAGATAGTGATCTATGATAAGAAAGCTTCGTTTTGGCAAAAGTTAAAATTTATTATGGAGCTTCGAAAAGCGAAATATGACCTCGTCGTGGATCTGCGCAATACGGCAATCCCGTTCCTGGTCTCTTGCAAGAAGCGGACACCGCTTTTCAGAAAGTTCACCCAGGTCAATATGAGGGATCGCCACCTCGAAATGCTCGCGACGGTGGAATCCGATAGCACACCCACACCTCCCTTTCATTTTTTCAACAAAGCGGATGAGGTGTTTGCGATGCGTGCTCTGGAAGTGGCGGGGATCTTAGAACAGAGCGGATGGATCCTCGTGGCGGCTGGAGCGGCCAGTGAGAGAAAGCGATGGCCGGTTCGATATTTCAAGGAAGTGATCCAGAGACTTCACGAGAAGACCGGAAAGAAGATCCTTTTGGTGGGGACTCTGAATGAAAGACCAGTGGCGGACAGTCTTCGGGCGGAACTTCCCGAGATCGTCGGAGTTCTTTGCGGGGATCTGGTTTTGCCCGAGACGGTAGCGCTTATCGCGAAAGCTTCGCTTGTGATCGCCAATGACAGCGCCATCATGCATCTGGGGTTTGAATTGGGCATACCGACCGTCGGGATCTTTGGCCCGACCGATCATGAGAAATACGGGCATGAGGGTCCGAAATTTCGGATTGCGCGCGAAGAGGCTCAGGCCTGTTCTTGCGGGTCCGATAAATTGCCTCGCGCCGAACGGAGCTGTTTCCACGGACTCAAACCGGAAAAAGTGGTCGAGCTTTCTCTGGAGCTTCTGAATGTCACTCAAACTGCCTGACGCCCCACGCCTTCTCATCACGCGTACGGATCGCATCGGAGACTTGGTCCTCACCACGCCGCTGTTAAAGGCCTTACGCGAAAAATTCCCGAAGGCCTGGATCGCGATGGTGGTGTTTCTCGAACATCGCGAGATCGTCCAAGAGAACCCTTATCTTGATGAAGTCATCCTCTACGACAAGAAGGGGAAAGAGCGCGGCCTTTGGGGACAGGTCTGTTTTAGTCAAAAACTCCGGAGCAAAAAATTTGACGCAGTGATCCATGCCCACGGCACGAACCGGATGCATCTTGCCGCGTGGATGGCGGGAATCCCCAAGCGTATCGGCTATGAGCGCCGCGCGCCCTGGGCGTTGACACATGTCCATCCCTACAATAAAAAAGAAGGAAAAAAACAGGAAGCGGAATATCTTTTTGAACTGCTTGGTTTTTTGGGTGTGACATCGTCCCAAGAGATGGTGACTTTTTTCCCCGTCTCGGATCGATCCGTTCGTTCTTTTGAGAACTTGCGTCTTTTCCATAAAATTCCTAACAACCTTCCTTGGATCGTTTTAAATCCTTCGGCAAGCGATGTGACCAAGATGTGGCCGGCCGAGCGCCTGGCCGAGCTTGTGACGCAGATTCAAAAGGATCGTCCCAGTGTTTTTCTTGCGATCGGGACCGGCAAAGACCGCCCCATCATCCAAAGGCTGATAAAAAATACATCGGTCCCGATTTTCGACCTTAGCGGAAAGCTCTCGCTGGGTCAGCTAGGTGCGCTTTTGAAGAGGTCGACCTTGCTGGTTTCCAATGATTCCGGACCTGTGCATATTGCAACGGCGGTCGGAACACCCGTTGTTTCCATTTTTGGGAGGTATGAAGCGGGTCTCGGGCCCAAGCGCTGGCAACCGCTTGGGAAGAACTCACGCGTGGTCGCGAAGGATGTTTCCAAAATTCCTGAGCCCGAGCGGAAGTTCACCTACATTGATGAGATCGCGGTGGAGGATGTGTATCGTGCGGCCAAAGAGCTTATCCTCTCTTGTCATTCCCGCGGAGGCGGGAATCCAGAGCGAGGATTTCCGACAAAGACATTCGGGAATGACAGCAAAAAAGAGAAGGAGTGAATCGAGGTATGCGAACCTTAAGACGTGTTTTGATCGTTCATCCGTATGGGATCGGGGATCTTCTCTTTGTGACGCCCGTCATGCGTGCGCTACGTCTCATTCCGACCGTTGAGACCGTCGATCTACTTTTGGGATCCAGAACCCGTGAGGTTGTGGAGAATAACCCTCACATCGATGATATTTTCGTCGTGGATAAGGATCGCGCCCATCGTCAGAGTTGGCTGGAAAATCTTCGTGACAGTTGGGAGCTCGGACAGAAGCTTCGAGCCAAGCATTATGACCTGATCCTGGATTATTCGCTCAGGCGCGAGCATGCTTTTTTCGGGCGGTTCTTCCTTGGTGTTTCGCGCTGCGCGGGGTTTGCGTATAAAAAGCGCGCGACATTCCATAATATCCGCTACCCGCTCCCCGAGGCGTTCTGGAAACGGCACGTGGTGGATTTTTACTGCGATCTCGCGGAAGCGGCCGGAATTCCCGTGGAAGACCGTTTTCTGGAATATTATTTTCCTAAGCCCACATCTTTGATCGAAGCGGAGGTGGACGACAAGTCCCATTCTCTATTAAAAGAATCAAAGGTGAATGGGACTAGTCCTGGTAACCGTGAGTCAGAAGAAGATAGGTGCCAGGACATGTTGAAGCTTTTGCCGGAGCGTTTTTTGGCGGTGGCTCCCGGAGGAGGGGATTCTTGGGGGAAGGAAGCTTCTTTCAAACGCTGGCCCGTGAAGTATTTCGCGGAGTTGATTTCCAAGCTTCAAATAGAGCGAGGTATCCATGGAGTTGCCATCTTGGGCAGTCGTTCCGAACGAGCGCTCTGTGAAGAATTGCAAGCGATGATCAAACCGCCTTCGGTTGTGCTGGCGGGAGAGACACGGCTCGCGCAAACGGCTAGGGTTCTCAAGAAGTCCGCGCTTTTTGTCGGTAATGACGGAGGTCTGGTGCATTTAGCGCGCGCGCTTCATGTCCCGCTCATGGCATTCTACGGACCTGTGCCGCCGGAGGTGTATGGGCCATATCCAGTGGCATCGGATGCGATTGCCCTCTTTAAACAAGGCTTGGAGTGTCGCCCCTGTTATTACAAATTTCGTTATAATAAACAGTGTCCAACTATCGCGTGTCTGAAAGATTTGACGCCCGAGGAAGCAATGGAAATGATCAAGAGAAAGTCCCTCTAAAGGGGCTTGCCCCGTTAGAGATTTGAAAAATAAAACGCACTTCTAATTTTGAACTTATTCGTACAGTGACAAAAAAATCTTTTATGGAAAAGAACAGAAGCGCCAGGGGCGCTGACTATCTCTAACGGGGGAGCTATGGCGAAACGCAAGATCATCGAGATAGATCGGGAGAAATGCAACGGGTGCGGGCTTTGCACCAAGGCCTGCGCGGAAGGCGCATTGGTGTTGGATGAGCACAAAAAAGCCGTCCTCGTTAAAGAGATATTCTGTGACGGGATGGGGGCCTGTTTGGATGTTTGCCCTGTTGATGCTCTCAAGATCATCGAACGGGATAGCTCGGAGTATGATGCCAAGGCGGCTTTCCAGCACGTCATGAATACCCAGGGGCCCGAGGCTGCCAAAAAAGTCCACGGAGCTTCTGACGTTATGCCGCATTTCGGGGGTTGTCCGGGTTCCATGGCGCGTGAGATCAAGCCTCATGCTCCATCAAAAGAATCAAAGGAAGGTCTTTCGGGCTCGGTTCAGTCGGAGCTCAGCCAATGGCCGATCCAGCTGCACTTGATCTCGCCCATTGCGCCCTATTTCAAGGAATGCGATCTTTTGATCGCAGCGGATTGCACAGCCTTTACGCTCGGAAGTTTCCATCAAGACATGCTCAAAGGAAAGAAGCTCGTGATCGCCTGCCCCAAACTTGATGAGACGGGCGGTTATATCGAGAAGATCGCGGAACTTCTCAAGAACAACACAGTTTACTCACTAACTGTGGTGATCATGGAAGTGCCGTGCTGTTCGGGCCTCTTTCGCATCGTCCAGGATGCGGTGGAGCTTTCCGGAACCCATCTTCCCATTAAAAGGGTCGTGATCGGCCTTGATGGGGCTATTCGGAGCTGATCGCTATGAAAAAAACAGCGCTATTTCTTTTGACGCTCGTCCTGCTCATGCCTCTCGGTTCTGCCCAAGAGGCGGAAAAGATTTTTCCCGCCTCTGAAAAATCCGCGGCGAAGATCTTTCTCGGGGAGAAAATAAAGTTCGAAGTCAGTTATCTCGGCATCACCGTGGGGGAGGCCGAGTCCAAGGTTAAAGAAATCGTTAAAGTGAACGGGCGCGATACTTATCACATCGAGATCAACGTTCGGTCACGCGCGATTCTTGACTGGATCTACAAGGTTCGGGACACGCATCATACTTATGTCGATGCCGAGCGTTTTCATTCCCTCCGCTATGAAAAAAAGATCAAAGAGGGAAGCTACTGGACCGACGAGTCCATGGAATACAACCAGGACGAGCATATTGGCCGCTTTTATTCCCGCAAGGACAACAGTCGAAAAGAAATGTTCGTCCCGCAGAACGTTCAGGACCAGATCTCCTGTTGCTACTGGCTCCGGTTGCAGGATTTAAAGGCTGATTCCAAGATCATGATCCCGGTGAATGCGGACGAAAAAAACTGGGATCTTGAAGTCGTCACGCATGGCGTCAAGGAAATGACAATCGACTCTGTAGGCGTTTTTCAGGCGGTCGAGGTCGAGCCGATCATTTTGTTCGAGGGTTTTTTTGTTAGGCGAGGAAAAGTTCATGGCTGGATGAGCATGGATGAGCGTCGCATCCCGCTTGTGATGAAGGTAAAGGTCCCCGTTCTTGGCGAAGTGGTCGCTACGCTAGTCGGCTACGAGCCAGGCATCGCTTCTTAGCCGGATAAGATTTGAGATGCGAAGCCCCGGCTTCGGAATTAACCCGTTCTTTCTTTGTCCGCACGTGATAAAATCCAGCCCGTCCTTCCCTCAATAAAGATTTCAAGGTGGGCAGGGCGGGCCCTGATGACCTTTTGATTTTTGAATGAGATCAGGGCCCGTTCCAAAGGCAAGTATCGACCCTAGGAAGGCCGCGGGTGCGTTACTGCGATTGAAAGGGCCCGCTGGCATTTTCAATCGGCACAGTACCGTGCCCCCATAAAAATTTAATCGACACGGTGCAAGGCGTCATCACGCGTGAAAAGGGGCTGGATCCATGAAAAAAAACGGTTTTAATAATGAAAAATATCTGAAAGAACAGTCGGAAGCTATTCTTAAACGGGTCAAGAAATACAGCAACAAACTTTATATCGAATTCGGCGGAAAATTGCTTTTTGATCATCACGCCGCGCGCGTCCTGCCTGGATACGATCCGAACGTCAAGATGCGGTTGCTTCAAAAACTAAAAGACAAGATCGACATCATTCTTTGCATTCACGCCGGGGCTATCGAGCGGCGGAAGCTCCGCGCGGATTTTGGAATTACCTATGATGCGGATGCTTTCAAACTGATCGATGACTTGAAGACGTGGGGCCTGGGGGTTACGGCGGTTGTGATTACGCGATTTACCGATCAGCCCGCGGCCAAAATTTTTAAGAATAAACTGGAGCGGCGCGGCGTTCGCGTCTATACGCACCGGTTTACCAAAGGATATCCCACGGATGTGGATATGATCGTGAGCCCTGAGGGGTACGGCGCTAACGAGCATATCGAGACCAAGAGTCCCATCGTGATCGTGACGGGGCCTGGGCCTGGCAGCGGCAAGCTCGGGACCTGTCTTTCTCAGATTTACCATGATCATGTCAGAGGCCTTGAAAGTGGTTATTCGAAGTTCGAGACTTTTCCGATCTGGAACCTGCCGCTTAAGCATCCCGTGAATATTGCCTACGAGGCGGCGACGGCGGATCTGGGGGACGTCAATATGATCGATTCGTTCCATCTGGAAGCCCATCACAAGACCACGGTGAACTACAACCGCGATCTTGAGATCTTTCCGGTCGTTCAGAGGATCCTGAAAAAGATTATGGGGAATCGCTCGGTCTATAAATCACCGACGGACATGGGCGTTAACTGCGCCGGTTTCGGGATCGTGGATGACGAGATCGTTCGCAAGGCCGCTGTCCAGGAAGTGATCTCGCGGTATTTCCGTTATTCCTGCGAATACGTGATGGGATACGTGGAAAAAGAAGCGGCGCAGAGGACGGAGCTTTTGATGAAAGAGTTGGACGCGAAGAGCGAGGATCGGCGTGTGGTGCTTCCCGCGCGGGAAGCGTCCCGGGAATTGCAACGACTTGGCGAGGGGAATAAGGGAATTTATTGTGGCGCAGCGATCGAGCTTCACGATGGGTCGATCGTGACCGGAAAAAACACGCCGCTCATGCACGCGGCTTCGAGCCTCGTCTTAAACGCCGTCAAGAAACTTGCCGGGATCCCCGATAGCATTCACCTCCTGTCACTGGGTGTGATCGAATCCATTGGGCGTCTCAAGCAGGACATCATGGGTTTTCACGCGGTCAGCCTGAACTTGGATGAGATTTTGGTGGCCTTGAGCATCAGCGCTGCCACCAATCCATCGGCTGAGGCTGCCATGGCGAAGCTTAAAGAGCTGAGCGGGTGCGAAGCCCACATGACCCATATTCCGACCTCCGGGGATGACAAGGGTCTTAAGCGTCTCGGGATCAATGTCACGAGCGATACCGACTTTTCCACCGTCAGTCTTTTTGACGCCTAATTTTTTAAAGGAGAGATAGTCCATGCCGACTTATGAATATGAATGCGGGGCGTGCGAGCACCGGTTCGAGAAATACCAATCCATGACCGAAAAAGCCATCAAGAAATGTCCCAAATGCGGGAAGGCCAAGGCTATGCGTATAATCTCCGGCGGTGCGGGGGTGCTTTTCAAGGGAAGTGGTTTCTATCAGACCGATTACCGCTCCAAGGGCTATAAAGAGGCTGCCAAGAAGGATATCCCAAAAAAGGACAAGCCGGCGACTTCGAGCTGTTCGGGGGATTGCTCCTCCTGTTCCGCTCCGAAAAAGTGATTTTCTGAGTCCCTCGCCTCCCGGAAGACGGAAAGCGGAGATTTTATTCCTTAAGCCGTTATGTTTAAAAGGCTTACAGCGAGTTCCTTTCATTGACACTCCTCCTCGGGGGTGTTAAAATGCTTGATTCCAATTTGAAAATATACAGGGACAGGCCTATTCCGGAAGATCAAGCCTGTCCTCTTTTTTAGTAGGGCGTTAGCCCACAAAAACGAATGAAAAATGGTACTCGAAAGATCATGAAGCCTGCATCCTTGCCGCTCAGCAGCTTAGAAAAAAGACGCTTTCTCGAGATCCTTGAGAGGTTCCGAGAGGTTCGCATCCTCGTGATCGGGGACTTCATTTTGGACCAATTTGTCTGGGGAAGCGTCAAGCGTATTTCTCCCGAGGCCCCAGTTCCGGTGGTTAGGGTCGAGAGGGAATCCTTCATGCCGGGGGGATCTCTTAACGTGGCAAATAATATTCGCTCTCTTTTAGGGCAGGTTTGTCCGTGCGGGGTAGTAGGACGTGATCTTTATGGACGTATGTTGCTCAAGGCGATGCGCAAGCAGGGGATTGAGACGGGGGGGATCGTTTATGATCCGACGCGTCCGACTTCCCTCAAAACCCGTGTGATCGCGCATTCCCAGCAAGTGGTCCGTTTTGATCGTGAAAATACGGAGGATGTCTCCAAAGCCGATCTTCTGAAGATCCTGAAATTTGTCCGTGAAAATATCAAGCGCATGGATGTTGTGATCCTCGAGGATTACGGCAAAGGCGTGATGCAGCCTTTTCTTTTAAAAGAGATCGTTCGGCTTGCTAAAAAGTTCAAAAAGCCCGTGCTCGTGGATCCCAAAGAAAAAAACTTTGTCTATTACCAGGGAGTGACTTGCATTACCCCCAACCGAAGCGAGGCTTATATCGGTTATGAGCGGACGCACGGATCTTGCTACAAAGCACCGGAACTTGAGACGGTAGGCTGGGGATTGATGAAGAAATTGAAACTCGATTCCGTGCTGATCACGCTAGGAGAGGACGGCATGGCTCTTTTTGAAAAAAATAAAAAGCTGACCCGGGTTCCAACCGCTGCGCGCGAAGTCTATGACGTGTCTGGCGCGGGGGACACCGTGATCGCGACGCTTGCGCTGGCCTTGGCGGCGGGTGCAAAAATGCAAGAAGCTGCGAAGATCTCAAATCTTGCGGCTGGCATTGTGGTCGGAAAACTTGGCACTGCGACGATCGCTCCCGGAGAGCTTGAAGAAGCTATCCGGAAGGCATGAGAACAGATCCTGTGAAAGCTCTGGGTGTCATTCCCGCGCGTTTAGGTTCCACACGTTTGCCCGAGAAGATCCTGCGCTCCATTGGCGGCAAGCCCATGATCCAGCATGTTTGGGAGCGCGCCCGGCAGGCGAAAAGGCTTGAGGACGTGGTTGTGGCGACAGACGACGCGCGTATCCAGCAATGCGTGGAGAGTTTTGGCGGCAAGGCTATCATGACGCGTCAGGATCATCCGAATGGTACCTCGCGTATTGCAGAGGTCATGGGCCATTTCAAACAGGATCTTGTGATCAATATCCAGGGGGATCAGCCCCTCGTGGATCCTAAGGCGCTTGACGAGATAGTGAGCATTTTTGAAAGAGCCAAGGATGTGGAAATGCTGACCTTGGCTGTACGCATGACGGAAAGGGCGAGTTTCGAGAACCCCAATGTCGTCAAAGTTGTTTGTGATGCGGAAGGGAACGCACTTTATTTTTCACGCGCACCGATTCCAGTCTTCCTTGGAAAACAGGATTGTGCGTTCAGTTTTTTGAAACATTTGGGGGTCTACGGCTATCGGCGCGATTTTCTTTTGAAATTCGTTGCTTGGGAGCCAGGAATCCTTGAAAATACCGAGAAATTAGAGCAGCTGAGGGTCCTTGAAAGGGGCCGTTCCATTCGCGTGATCGAAACGGCGTATGATTTCATCAGCGTGGACACGGAAGAGGATCTTCAGGAAGTCGAGAAGCGTTTGAAGGCGAACCCCGTGAGGAATTAAGAATGCCAAAACATATTTTTGTAACAGGTGGTGTTGTTTCATCCCTAGGAAAAGGTATCGCCTCCGCGTCGATTGCGAAGATCCTCGAAGCGAAGGGGCTGAAGGTCGCGATCCAGAAGCTGGATCCTTATTTGAACGTGGACCCCGGCACCATGAATCCTTTTCAGCACGGCGAAGTCTATGTGACCGATGACGGCGCGGAGACGGATCTTGATCTCGGGCATTACGAGCGTTTTACGCATAGTACGTTGGGTCGCGAGAACAACGTGACGAGCGGGCAGGTCTATTATAGCGTGATCACGAAGGAGCGGCGCGGGGATTACTTGGGCGGTACGGTGCAAGTGGTGCCGCACATCACCAACGAAATTAAAGAGCGCATCCGGAATGTTTCGCGTAACAAACGTTATGACGTTGTGATCTCCGAGGTCGGTGGCACGGCCGGCGACATTGAGTCCCTACCGTTCCTTGAGGCCGCCCGGCAATTTCGCCATGAGGTCGGTCGTGAGAACTCTCTTTTCATCCATCTGACGCTCGTTCCTTATCTCAAAGCCGCGGGCGAGCTCAAGACCAAGCCCACGCAACATAGCGTTGGGACTTTGCGTGAGATCGGTATTCAGCCGGACATCCTGATCTGCCGCACGGAAAAAAAGATCGACAAGGCAATGAAGGACAAGATTTCTCTTTTTTGTAACGTT
>SESH01003575.1_pt1 | contig 20997 bp, 20 predicted proteins | sample 3171561 | NCBI WGS metagenome assembly SESH01 (sample SAMN10866947, study PRJNA518727) | freshwater metagenome | biome: subpolar coniferous forest; feature: holomictic lake; material: water; isolation source: holomictic Lake 442 2011 16.5 m and 2014 13 m | place: Canada: near Kenora, Ontario
CTTGGGCGCCCCCTGCTATCCTGGGTCCCGACAGGAGTCCCCATGCGCTTTTTCATCGACACCGCCAATATCGACGAGATCAAGCGCGTCAATGCTCTGGGGGTGCTGGATGGGGTCACCACCAACCCCAGCCTCATCGCCAAGGAGACGGGCAAGCCCTTCGAGGAGATCATCGCCGAGATCTGTGGCATCGTGGATGGCCCCATCAGCGCCGAGGTCATCGGCCTGGAGGCCCCCGGCATGATCGAGGAGGGGCGCCGTCTGGCCAAGATCCACAAGAACGTCGTGGTGAAGCTGCCCCTTATCGCGGAGGGCCTGAAAGCCTGCAAGGCGCTCACCGCCGAGGGCATCCACACCAATGTGACCCTCTGCTTCAGCTCCACCCAGGCCCTCATGGCCGCCAAGGCCGGCGCCACCTATGTGTCGCCCTTTATTGGCCGCCTGGACGATATCAACCTGGACGGCATGGAGCTGATCCGGGAGATCTGCGCCATCTACGAGAACTACGGCTACGAGACCCAGGTGCTGGCCGCCAGCATCCGCAGCCCTCGCCACGTCACCGATTCTGCCCTGGCTGGCGCCCATGTGGCCACCATCCCCACGAAGGTCTTCGACCAGATGTTGCGGCATCCCCTTACCGATAAGGGCGTCGAGGGCTTTCTCGCTGACTGGAAAAAGAGCGGCCGCTGATGCGCCGCGTCCTTCTCTTCCTTGTTGGGCTGACCCTGACCGCCGGGGAGGGGGCGACCCCACTCCCCAGGAAGGCCATCGGGGACTGTGTCTTCTGCCAGATCGTCGCGGGCACAGCCCCCTCCCGGAAGGTCTTCGAAGATGCTTTCGTGCTCGCTTTCTGGGATATCCGGCCCCGGGCCAAGGTCCACTTGCTGGTCATTCCCAAACAGCATGTAGCCAGCCTCAAGGAGCTCGACGAACTGCCTGCGGAAACCCGCGCCGCCCTGCTCAGTGCCTGCGTAAAGGTGGCCCGGGACCAGGGCATTCTCGACAAGGGCTTCCGGGTGATCACCAATACCGGCAAGGACGCCAACCAAAGCGTCTTTCACCTCCACTTCCATGTGGTGGGGGGCGAAAAGCTGCGAGAGGACGCGATCAGCAAGGACGGCCCCAGAACCCCCTGAGCCACAGTCCCGTTGGGCCGGTTCTTGACGAACTGATCAATCCCAAGCTCTTCCAGGGCATTCGTGACCACGCAGAAGCCCCGCCTCACTACCATGGCGGGTGGCCCCGCTCCGGGCCGGAGGTTCTGCCCATGGATGCCATCACCTCTGTCCTGCGCCGCTGCGAGATCTTCTCTGGCCTCTCTGATGCGGACCTGGGCCTCATCGCCTCCGTGGCCCACCGCCGGGAAGTGGCCGCCGGAACCCGCCTCTTCAGCCAAGGAGAGCCCCGTACCGGGGCCACAGTCATCGCCGATGGCCGCGTGGAAATCACCCGCGATAACGGGGACGGTTCGGAACCGATCGTGATTCTGGGTCCTGGCGATGTGGCGGGGGAACAGGCCTTCCTGGCCGTTGGCACCCACACGGCCACCGCCCTGGCCCTCTCCCCGGCTGTGCTGCTCGACCTGGACCGCGATACCGTGCTGCGCAACCTGGCCCAAGATGGCGCTGCCGCCATCGCAGTCTTAAGCAAAGTCGCCACCGTGCTGCACCAGCGGTTGCTGTATTCGGCCACCCCCCGCACGGGCCGCGAGCAGGCCTATGCCAGCGGACGGACGCGACGCGAATCTGATCTCCTGGGCCCCATGGAGGTGCCCGAGGATGCACTCTTTGGCGTACAGACTCTGCGGGCGGTGTACAACTTCCCCATTACGGGCACGCCCACCAGTCACTTCCCCGCCATGATCCGGGCCCTGGCCATGGTCAAGCAGGCGGCGGCCCGGGCCAATGCGCGGTTGGATCTGTTGGAGCCCGCCATCGCCACGGCCATCGACCAGGCCTGCCAGGAAATCATCGATGGCCACTGGCACGGGCACTTCCCCACGGACATGGTGCAGGGCGGCGCGGGGACCTCCACGAACATGAACGCCAACGAGGTCATTGCCAACCGCTCCTTGGAGCTCCTGGGCCATCGGCGCGGCGAGTACGCCCACTGCCACCCCAATGATCATGTGAACCTGGGCCAGAGCACCAACGACGTCTATCCCACGGCCCTCCGCCTCAGCAGCATCTTCATGCTGGATAGCCTCCTGCAGGCCATGGAGCGCTTGAAGCAGGCCCTGCACGCCAAGGGCCGCGAGTTCTCGGATGTCATCAAGATGGGCCGCACCCAGCTGCAGGACGCGGTGCCCATGACCCTGGGCCAGGAGTTCGAGGCCTTCGCGGTGACCACCGGGGAGGACATCCTCCGCCTGCGCGAAACCGCCCGCCTCTTCCTGGAGGTGAACATGGGGGGCACGGCGATCGGGACTGGCATCTGCGCCGATCCCCGCTATCCGGCCACCGTGGTCGAGGAACTTCGCAGGGTGACGGGCTTGGAGATCGTGCTCGCGGAAAACCTGGTGGAAGCCACGCCCGATACCGGTGCCTTCGTCATGTTCAGCGGTGTCATCAAGCGGGCAGCCGTGAAGCTCAGCAAGCTCTGCAATGACCTGCGTCTGCTTAGCAGTGGCCCCCGCTGTGGCTTTGGGGAGATCAACCTTCCCCCCATGCAGCCCGGCAGCAGCATCATGCCCGGCAAGGTCAATCCCGTCATCCCTGAAGTGGTGAACCAGGTGGCCTTTCAGGTCATCGGCAACGACCTCACCATCACCCTGGCGGCCGAGGCTGGCCAGTTACAGCTGAACGTGATGGAGCCCATTCTGGCCTACAGTCTGGCCACCAGCCTGCGCACGCTGACCTCCGCCGTTAATGTGCTCAACTCAAAGTGCATTGTGGGCATCACCGCCAACCGGGAGCGCTGCCGCGACCTGGTGGAGCACAGCATCGGCATCGTCACTGCGGTCATGCCGGCCATCGGCTACAAGCGGGCCACTGAAGTCGCCATCGAAGCCCTGGAAACCGGCGTGCCGGTCCGGGAACTCATCCTTCGCAAGGGCTACCTGAGCCTGGCCGAGCTCGATGAGGCCCTCAGCCTCGAGGCCATGACCCAGCCTCGGCCCATTAGGTAGTTGGTAAAGAGCGGCTACCCTGTGGGATCTGTTGCTTCCTTGGAGCCCCTGTGAGCCGAGTCGCCCCACTGGTCCTGTTATCAGCCTTGTGCCTGCTGGCTCAGGAGGCTCCAAGGGCCGAGCCCTCCCCTGAGGTCCCTGCGGTCAAGTCGATACTCCCCACAGCACTGCCAGCAACCACTGCTCCGACACCAGAGCCTCCCACGCCGAAGCCCCTGGCCCCCGCGCTGCAGGATGACGGCCTGCTGGATCCTGCCTGGTTCGGTGAAGGCGTCACCTTCACCAAGGGTGACGAGGTCGACTACTTCTGGGTCAAGCCCGGTCTGAACCTGGCCGGTCACACCCTCTTTATGAAGCCGTGGGAGGATCCCGTCATGCTCAGGAAGGGCCGCGATGGCAAGGACAACGCCAAGGCCACTGAGATCACAGACAGTTTCCCAGGCATGCTGCGGGGAGCCCTGACCGGGGCCTTCAACGGCCGGGCCAGGGTCAGTCGCACCGAAGGCGACTTGACGCTTGTGGGCCGCTTTGTGGATGCCAACGCCGGCAGCAAGGCGGCCAAGTGGTTGATCGGCCTTGGTGCTGGGAGTGAAACAGCCACCTGGGACCTGAAGATCCTGGATCCAAAAACCGGCGAGGTCCTGGTGGCCGTGCACCACCGGGCCATCAGCATGACTGCCATGAGCAATATCCAGGACAAGCTCGTGAAGTGGGCCGACAAGTTCGCCACCTTCCTTGGGACCCAGGCCACCCGCTAGTGCACCCCGCCCAAAGAACAGGTAGCGATCGCAGTCGGAGGGGTGCACTGCCAGCGGGGCAAAGCCCCTCTGGCATGTGGTACCCATCAGCATCCGGTTGCTACTTGTATTTCGGGCGACCACTAGCCGGCCAGTCCACGCAAGGCTCCAGCCAGGGGAATTGGTGACCTCCGCCGCACCCGCTGCGGCCAGTCGGTGGGCTAGACTGGGTTTAGATCCCGACCAGACGGTCATCCATCGCCAACCCACGGGAGTCCCCATGTCCCTCGAAAAGAAAATTGAGATCCTGAAGGCGAAACACGCCCAGGCGCTGGCCGGCGGCGGTGAAGCCCGCACCCTCAAGCAACACGAAGGCGGCAAGCTGACAGCCCGGGAGCGCGTGGCCGCCTTCCTGGATGAAGGCTCCTTCGAAGAGATGGACGCCCTCATGGTCCACCGCACAGAAGGTATCGAGAAGATCCCTGGCGATGGCGTAGTGACGGGCTTTGGTCGCGTTGATGGCCGCCCAGTGGCCATCTTCGCCCAGGATTTCACCGTCCTCGCGGGTTCGCTTTCGGAAGCCTACGCCAAGAAGATCTGCAAGGTGATGGACCTGGCCATGAAGGTGGGCTGTCCCGTCATCGGCCTCAACGACAGCGGCGGGGCCCGCATCCAGGAGGGCGTGGTCTCCCTTGGGGGCTACGCTGACATCTTCCTGCGCAACACCCTGGCCAGTGGCGTCATCCCCCAGATCAGCCTCATCATGGGCCCCTGCGCTGGTGGCGCGGTCTACAGCCCTGCCATCACGGACTTCATCACCATGGTAAAAGGCACCAGCTATATGTTCGTGACGGGGCCCGATGTCATCAAGGCCGTCACCCATGAGGAAGTGACCAAGGAGGAGTTGGGTGGCGCCCACACGCACTCGGCCAAGAGTGGCGTGGCCCACTTCGTGTGCGCCAGCGATCTGGCGGCCCTGGCCCATACCCGGGAGCTGCTCTCCTTCCTGCCCAGCAACAACCTGGGCGAAGCGCCCCGCCGCGCCCCCAAGACCCCCATGCCCCTTGAAAATCCAGACCTCGATAAGGTGGTGCCGGACGATCCCTCCAAGCCCTACGACATCCGCGACATCATCCGCGGGGTGGTGGACGACGCCAACTTCTTCGAGGTCCATGAAAACTTCGCGCGAAACCTCGTGGTTGGCTTCGCCCGCATCGATGGTCGCAGCGTGGGCATCGTGGCCAACCAGCCCGCCTTCTATGCAGGCGTTCTGGACATCTCTTCGAGCGAAAAGGGTGCCCGCTTCGTGCGGTTCTGCGATGCCTTCAACATCCCGATCATCACCTTCGAAGATGTGCCGGGCTTCCTGCCCGGCGTGACCCAGGAGCACGGCGGCATCATCCGGCATGGCGCCAAGCTGCTCTTCGCCTTCTGTGAGGCCACGGTGCCCAAGATCACGGTCATCACCCGCAAGGCCTACGGCGGCGCCTACTGCGTGATGGCCAGCAAGCACATCCGCACGGATTTCAATTTCGCCTACCCCACCGCCGAGATCGCCGTCATGGGTGCCGAGGGCGCGATGAATGTCCTGCACGGCAAGGCCATCGCCGCCGCCGCTGATCCCGTGGCGAAAAAGGCCGAGCTCATCGCCGACTACAACGAGAAATTCGCCAACCCCTATATCGCTGCTGAATTCGGCTTCGTGGATGAAGTGATCCTGCCCCGCGAAACCCGGCAGAAGCTGGTCAAGGCGCTGGCCTTCCTCGAAACCAAGCGGGACAGCACTCCACCGAAAAAGCACGGGAATATTCCCCTGTAGGTCATCCCCTCAGCGCCAGGAGGATGCCAGATTCCGCCCGGAGCAGCCATGTCCAAATGGTTCATCAATGAGCAGGGAACACTGAGGGTCGGCTGGAAGGTCCTGGGGTTCTTCCTCCTCCTGGTGCTCCTTGGAACCCTTGTTGCTTTCGGCAACAGGCTCGTTGGACGACCCAAGGGCCTCGGTCCGTGGGTTGGAGCGGTAGCTGGAGTCCTTGTGACCGGCATCTGCCTGAAACTCGAGGGGCGGCCTTTCGGAAGCATTGGGCTCCTGCCGACCCGGCGCTGGCTCTTCGAATGCCTGGCGGGCACCGCCGGCGGCATCCTGATCATCGTGCTGACAGCGCTCCTGGTGCGGGGCTGTGAGGGCTTCCACTGGGAGCGTGCTGCCAATGTCGGCGGCAAGCAGTTGCTGGCTTCAGCCTGGCTGCTCCTGGGGGTGGCCTGCAACGAGGAGCTCATCGCCAGGGGCTATCCCTTCCAACGACTGGTGGAGGGTGCGGGGCCCTGGGTGGGGCAACTGGTCTTCGCGGGCCTCTTTGCACTGGGCCACTGGGGCAACCCCGGCATGCATGGCGCCACCCGGGCCTGGGCCACGCTGAACATCGGCCTGGCGGCCATCCTGCTGGGGTTCTGCTACCTGCGGACTCGCAGCTTGGCGCTGCCCATTGGCGTACATCTGGGCTGGAACTGGGCCCAGGGCAGCCTCCTTGGTTTCGGCGTGAGTGGCACCACCGATATCAAGGGAGTCTGGTCTCCCGTCTTCCATGGCCGCCCGGAATGGCTCACTGGCGGTGCCTTCGGTTTGGAGGCCAGCGTAGTCTGCACCCTGGTCTGCAGCGCGACGATCCTGGTGCTGTGGCGCTGGCGAGGCCCCTTCAGCGGCGGTGCTTCCACAGTTTCGGCGTCTTGATGCCCGCACCCATCACCAGTCGCATTTCACTGGTGGGCACGAACCCCATGCGCTGGTAGAGCCCTTCGGCTTCGAGGCTGGAGTGGAGTTCCATGATCTCGACCCCGATTCCCCGGGCCAACTCCAACATGGCATCCGTGATCCGGGCGGCGAGACCCTGGCGCCGATAGGACGGATCGGTATAGAGGTTGAACAGATACCCACGAACCGACAGGGGCGTCACTGGCGTCGGCACAGTGTCCCTCAACTGCAGGAGCAGGCTTGCCACAATGCGACCCTGGTCCTCCAACATGAGGCCGCGGCACTGGCCGGTCACGAGCCACACCCGCAGTTGGTGCCGGAAGGCATCGGCCATGCGCTTCAAGCCTTCTTCCGAGCCGACCTCCATGTCGCGAAACATGGCCACACGATGGGCCACGTGAGTCTCAAGGTCAGCGAGGGTGGATGGGCGCAGTGTCAGGCTCATGGGGACAGTGTAGGCGGTATTGTGGGGTGTGCACTATGCCGCGCTTGCCTCGGGTTCCAAGGGGAACTGCCATGCCCTGTCGGACGGCGAGCGGACGCTCCTTGTCGATGCGGGTATTTCCCTGCGCCAGATCCACAGGCGACTCGAGGCTGTGGGGTGGCAGGGCGGCAGCATCCAGGCCCTGGCACTGACCCACGAACACTCCGACCATATCGCCGCCCTCGGCGTCATCCTGCGACGGACAGACTGGACCATCCTGGCCACGCCGGAAACCCGGCAAGCTGCTGAGCGGGCCAAGGGCATCGAGATCCCCGCAGTACGGTGGCTCCCACTGGAAGCTGGTCGCCCTGTCACCTGGGAGGGGTGGCGAGTCCTGCCCTTCGCTCTGCCCCACGATGCCGCTGACCCCGTTGCCTTTCGGGTGGAGGTGGGGCCGCTGGCTTGTGCCATTGTCACAGACCTGGGTCACCCCACCGCCCTGGTCGCGGACCATTTGCAGGATCTCGATCTCCTGGTGCTGGAGGCCAACCATGATGTGGACATGCTCCGGGAGGGCGCCTACCCCCCGCATCTCAAGGCCCGGATCCTCAGCCGGGTGGGTCACCTCAGCAATGCCTCCATGGCAGCATTGCTCGGCCGGGTCTATTCCCCACGCCTGAAGCGCCTCGTCCTGGCCCACCTCAGTGAAGCCAACAATGACCCTGGCCTGGCTCGGTTTGCTGCCGAGGAAGTGCTCAGGGGAACCTCCGTAGCGCTGCACGTCGCCCAGCAGCACATCCCCCTTCTGCTACCCCTTGCTTCTGTATGAGACTCTCCGTGCTCCGATCCCTTGCCCTCCTGTTCCTTGCAGTCTTGCCCCTGGCGGGACAGGCGCGCCCTCCCCTGCGGGAAGTGGTGGAGCGCTTCGATAGTGCCCAGGCCCTGATTCAGACGCTCCAGTGCCCCTTTACGCTTACCCTTCGACGAGCCCTGCTCAAGACCCCGTCCGTGACCCGCGGAACCCTCTACCTCCAGGGCTCGGAGTTCGCCCACTTCGCCTTCCTCCCCCCGGAGGATCTCATCCTGCACCTGACACCCAAGGCGCTCATCTCCTACAGCCCGGAAGCGAAGGAGGGCGAGATGATGAAGATCGGAATCATCAAGAACTCCGACCGCAAGTTCCTGGGCTTGGGGCAGAAGCTGAGCTACCTTTCGGACTACTTCCAGATCGCCCTGGATGAGGCCAAGGACGGCACCAACACCTGGTATCTGGCCCTCACGCCGCGCACCTTGTCGTTACGGAAGCGACTGTTGTCCTTGAACCTCTGGGTAGACAGGGAGACCTGGTTACCGCGCCAGGTCCAGTGGATCGAGCGCAGTGGGGATTCCTGGTTGCTGGAACTCGGCACCCTGAGGACCAACCAACCCCTGCCCGCCTCCGTTTCGGGGTTCAGACTCCCCGAGGGGATTCCCCTCCGGAGCGAGTTCAGCTTCTTCGCCACGCGCAAGAAGTAGGGGCTACACTTCGGAAGCAATGACGAGGGTTCAATGATCGTGGCATGCTCGGCCTGCCAGGCCCGCTTTCAATATGATGAGACCCGTTTTGGGGTGGTCCCGGCCAAGCGCTTCAAGTGCCCAAAGTGTGCCCACGTCTTCGAGGTGGTGAACCCCGCCCTGGCCTTCCTGCCGCCAGAGGACACCCTGTCTGGGCCGATCACAGTTCCAGAGCCTCCCCTGCTCGAGAATGAGCCCCAGCTTCCGGCTCTGCCGACCGGCACCCGCACCACCGTCAAGCGCGACCGGGAATCCATGCTCTTGGCCGCAGGCCTCAAGTCCCCGGGACTTCCACCAGGCCTGCGCTTCAGCCTGGCCTTCCTGAGCGGCCCCCAGGCCTCCACGGTTCATGTGATTGATCAGACCCAGACGGTGATCGGCAGAGAGGAGGGGGACATCATCACCCAGGACCCTGAGACCTCCCGTCGCCACGCACTGGTGGAGATCCACTTCGATGGCACCGCCTGGCTCAGCGATCAGCAGTCCACCAATGGCACCCTGGTCAACGGCGAGCGGATTTCTGGTCCTGTCCAGCTCGTCAGCCAGCAGGAATTCACCTGCGGAAACAGCACGTTCATGCTGCTAATCCGCAATACCGAAGCCTCTCCGCTGAGTTGAGATTCCAGTCATGACGCCCGACCCCTACGAACCCCATCTTCGACAGGCCGAAAGCCTTTTCGCCCAGGGAGAAATCGTTAAGGCGGGCCAGATCTGGCAGGCGATCCTGAAACAGCAACCCACCCACCTCGAGGCCCGCGAGCGCTTGGTGGGCGTAAAGCAGCACCTGTTGGCCCTTCGTGATGCCGAGATCGCGGCCATTCCCCTGAAGGCTCCCGAGCCCCCCACAAGAACCGAGGAGTCGCCGCCCTTCTTTGACGATGAGGACACCGACAAGCTGCAGCGGGAAGCGGTCCAACTCTATGACATGGGCCTGCTGGAAGACGCTATTTCCAAGTGGGAGCGGGTGCTGGTCCTTGAGCCTCATCGCCAGGAGATCAGAACCTACCTGCAGCAGGCTCAGTTGGAACTGGGCGGGGCGGGTTCCACTCCCCTGCTTCACCCCGCCCCGCGCCTTACGGCGCCCGGGGCCCCGGCTTTGGACCCGGTAGACATCAAGCTGCGGCAGGCCGAACACCTCCTTTCCCTCCAACGCCACGAAGAGGCGGCCTTCACCTTTCAGCAGGCTCTGGGCCTTTCTCCTGGGGATACCCGCGCTTTGCAGGGCCTAGAGCGCTGCCGCAAGCCCAGCGCCTCTGCGCCCAGCCCGATGGTCCACTCCGCCCCGGTTGCCCGTGCCCCGATGCGCATTCTCATAGCCGATGAGCCTGTTTCCTTTGCTCCTCCCGAGCCTCAGGGCATCCAACCTCCAGCGGCGCTCCTCAAGGCCGTGACCCCACCACGGGAAGGGCTGGCCATGCCGGACCGCCTCCAGGCTGCTACGGAGCTACTGCCCTGGCTGAAGAACCCCAAGATCATTGCCGGTCTCGCGGGGGGTGTTCTGACCCTGGCTGTGGGCTTCGGTCTCCTTCGTGGCTTCCGCAAAGACCGCGCCCTCCTGGAGGAGGTCCGGGCCGCCAAGGCCGCCGCGGCAGTGCCTGCAGCCCACCAGTCGCAGCCTCTGGACCTGGCCGAATCTCCCGAGTCCCTGCGCGAAGAAGCTGAGGCCACCCTGGTCCCCGATCCCCTTCGCGCCTATCTCAGGGCCGAGGCCCTCCTGAACCGCAAGCCAGGGGATGCCGCGGCGGCCCTGCTGCTGGAAAAGGCCCGCACCGGGTTGTTGGGTGCGGCCGTCGGCGCCAGCCTTCCTGAATTTCAGAAACATCTCCAGAACGGGGACCTTGAAGCGGCCCTGAAGGTGATGGACGCCCTGCTCCGCAGTCAGCCGGGCGACCTCGATCTCAGGTCCCGAGCCGCCCGGATGCACCTCGCACTCTGCTCGGCTCATGGGAGCCAAGCTCGCTGGGAGGAGGCTCGCGAGGATCTCTTGCGAGGCCGCGCCCTCTTCCCGAACGACAAGTCCTGGCAACTCCGCCTGCGGCTCCTGGAGCACGTGAAGGCCCTGCCCAAGGCCCAGCAGGCCGCTTGGCTACCGCTCCTGGGCTAAGCCTGCCCTTTGCCCCATGGGCAGTCCCATCAGGCCTCCGGACCGCCCTCTGCAGCTCGGCTCTCCGTGAACTCCGCGCGGATAACACGGATCTCAGCAAGGGACTGCTCGAAGGCACTGTAGACCTGGGGATCAAAATGGGTCCCCACGCCCGAGCGGATCATGGCAAGGGCTTCCTTTTCGCTGAGTGCGGCACGATAGGGACGGTTGGTGGATAGCGCATCGAAGACATCCACCAAGGCCACGATGCGGGCCTCAAGCGGGATCTCTTCGCCCACCAGGCCAAAGGGGTAGCCGCCTCCATCCCATCTTTCATGGTGATAAAGGGCGATCGTGGCCGCGGTCTGGAGGAAGGGGTTCCGCATGCCCTGACCCGATGAGCCGGGTTCGTCCTTGTTGTTAAGCATCCGGAATACTGAATGATCCTGGCGGAGAATCCCGGCCCCGATCGAACAGTGCTGCTTGACGATGCGCCACTCTTCCTCGTTCAGGCGGCCGGCCTTCAGCAACACCCGATCCGGAATCCCGATTTTCCCAAGGTCGTGCAGCGCACTCGTAATGAAGATGGTTTGGCAGGCCTCGTCACTCATGCCCAAGTTCCGGCAAACGGGCCGGGTGTAGTGGCTGACTCGCAGGACATGAATGCCGGTGTCCTCGTCGCGGTATTCGGCGGCACGGGCAAGGTGCAGGACCACTTCCTGGTGCGATTTTTCAATGTCCCGGGTCCGTTCCTGGACCCTGGTTTCCAGGATTTCATTCTGGCGCTGCAACTCCTCCTGGTAGTGCCGGATGCGTATCACGTTTCGGATCCGCGCCACCAAGTCCTCGGGATTGACGGGCTTCTCTAGCAGGTCGAAGGCGCCGAGGTCCAGGGCTCGGCGCTTCAACCCCTGCTCCCGCAACCCAGTGACGACGATGACGGGAATATTCAACCACTCGGGTGCCTTGAGCACTGCCAGCAGTTCCAGTCCATCCATGCCCGGCATCTTCACGTCTGTGACAACAGCATCAGCCGGATGGGACCTCAAATGCTCCAGTAGGTCTTCGGCCCTTTCAAAAAAGTGCAGCTCCCAGTCTTCCGACTCGGATTGGAGGATTCGACGATAGCCGTTCAGGACTTTGGCTTCGTCATCCACAAAAAGGATGGTACGCATTCTGGTCGACCCTCCATCACCAACCCAGCCTGAATCGAATGAAGAATGATAGGTCATTCCACAGCGAATCTTCTTCGAGTAATTGTGTGATTTCTTTGGGTGTTCATAACCCATGCATCACAATCGCAACCTTGCTAGACCCTAAAGACTAGGCCTTCCCTGCCCACCTCAATCCACCCACGCTTCCGGCGGCTGGGGATGGCTCAAGAAATGGGTCAGGCCTTCATTCAACCCATAGGCGCCCGTGGTCCCGAACGACAGGAGGTCTCCGGGGCGCAGGTCCGGCAACAACGCCTCCCCGAGGCGATCGAGGCTGGTGCAGAGAGGGCCGGCCAGGGTGCATGGCGCGCTGCCTTGGCCCCGGCCTACGGCCTTCACTGGAAAGGGTTGGCCCGTGAGCAGGGGGCGGATCAAGTGGTTGATTCCTCCCTCCAGAATGACGAAGCGGGTGCCACGGCTTTCTTTGATGCGGACCACTCGAACCAGGTAGACACCACAGGGTCCCGCCAGGAACCGCCCAGGCTCCAAAATCAGCTCGCCCGTGAACCAGGGGTGGCGAATCAGGAGACCAGATAACCCCTCTCCAAGCGCCCTCAGATCCAAGGCGGCTTCTTGCTCCGCGTAGGGCACCCCCAAACCACCGCCCAGGTCGATCTGCTCAAACTCCAGCCCGTGCGCATCGCGAAGTCGCCTGGCCAACTCCAGCACTGCCCCGTGGATCAAGAGGAGCTTGGCTGCGTCCCGCTGATTACTGGCCGCGAAGACATGCAACCCCTGGATCCGAACATGGCGGAGGTTGGCGACCTTCTGCAACAGGGCCGGCACAGCCTCTTCGTCCACTCCGAAGGCAGAGGGGCCGCTGCCACCGATGATGCGGTTGCCTTCGTCGATATTGAAGGCCGGGTGCACCCGCAGGTTGACCGGGGTTTCCTGGTCCACCAGTGCGTCAATCCTGGCCAGATCCTCGAAGCCTTCTGCCTGAATCCGCACCCCCATCGCCAGCGCTTTTCGCAGTTCCTGCTCTCGCTTGCCTGGACCGGCGAAGAAGGTGCGTCCCGGAGGCAGGCCCAAGGCTTCCACCCGCTCCAGTTCTCCAATGGAGGCACAGTCGAAACTGGCACCCAGGCTGGCGAATCGCGCCAGCAGCTCCGGAAAAGGGTTGGCCTTGACGGCGTAAGCCACGCGCACCCGGGGCGGCAGCACTGCCCGCAGCGATCGGAGTTGGGCCTCGGCCACCGCCCCTGAGTAGGCGAAACAGGGGGTTCCGTAAGCCGCTGCGAGCCGTTCACAGGCACCCTCGTCAAAGGCGAAAAGACCGGTCATGGCATCCCCTCGCCGCGGGTCGCCCAATAGGGCGCCAGGCGCCGCACCCCTTCGCGCAACTGTTCGGGAGTGGCGGCGAAACTAAGGCGAGCGTGGGCCCGACCGCCCTCACCGAAGGCAAGACCGGGGATAAGCACCACCCTAGCCTCGTCCCGCAGCCGCAAAGCAAAGGCCAAAGGATCGGCATGGGCCGAGGATGGCAGGGGCAGGAAGTGGTAGAAGGCGCCATCCGGTGGTGCCGGGGTATGGCCCAACTCTTCGCGCAGGGCAGCGGCCAGCGCTTCCCAGCGCAGTTGAACTGCAGCGCGGGCCTCGGCGAGTACTGCCTCGGAATGCTCAAGGAGGGCCAGTGCTGCCCACTGAGCGGGTGTGGCCGTTCCTGTGACCGCATAGCCGTGGACGACCCGTGCTGGGGTCAACCAGGCGGGATCGCCCACAGCCCAACCCACCCGCAACCCCGGTGCCCCCCAACCTTTGCTCACAGAGCTAGTCACTACGCCCCGATCTGAGACATCGCGCAGGCTGGGAGACCGGGTCCCGAAGTGCAGATCGCGGTAGACCTCATCAGAAATGAGGAGAACGCCCCGCGCCGTGCAGGCTTCTGCCACCGCGCGCAGAGCTTCTAGATCCCCACCGCCACCCGTCGGGTTGGAAGGCAGGTTCAGGATCACCACCGAGACCTCTGCCGTGGCTTCCAGCACCTTGATCAGCGCCTCCGCATCGAGGCGGAAACGGCCCGGCGAAAGGGGATAGGTCACGGGTTCCGCACCCACCATGAAGGCCAACGCTGGATAGGCCACGAAGCCCGGATCGGGCACCAGGACCTTGGTTCCGGGATTGACCCACGCCTGAAAAAGCGCAAAGAGGGCCCCCTGGGAACCCGTGGTGATGAGCACCTCGTCGGCGTGGCTCCCATGGAAGGCTGCCACAGCCTTGCGCAATTCCGGGAGACCCGCGTGGGGGACGTACCCGCAGGGACCTGGGTTTCGCAGCAGGGCCTTGCGCGCCACTTCCGGCAGATCCCAGGTGGGCTCGCCAAGACCCAGAGGAATGGCCCCGGGCGGCGTGCCGTCTGTGATGGCCCGGATGGGGGAGGGTTTGAGCAACGACAGTCGGGTGGCAGGCTTCATGGGTGTTGCTCGCCTGGCTGGTTCGAACCCAACAGGGCCACACCAAGGCCCCAAGAACGGACCCAGAATCTTTGCCTTGCCTGATATCTAGGTGTTTTGGTGGTCTGCATGGTGGCCATCCCTCGCCCTACCGCAGGGCCTGCTCGAGTGCCGTGGCCGCATCGGTGCGCTCATCGCGATACTTCACGATGCAGGGCGCCGAGAGCTGGAGTCCGTTGGCTTTGGCGTAGTCACCGGAGGCTGGCCGGGACCCCGGCACTACGACTGCGCCTTCGGGCACCTCCCGACGCAGTTCCCGACCATGCACCAGATCGTAAATTACGGTGCTGCCCGTGATGACCACCCCCGAGGCCAACACAGCGCGGCGGCGGACCACAATCCCCTCGAATAGTCCCACCAGCCCGCCCACAAAGGCATCGTCCTCCACGATCACGGGCCGGGCCCCCGCGGGCTCCAGTACGCCCCCGATTTGGGCCGCGGCGGACAGATGCACACGCTTGCCGATCTGGGCGCAGCTGCCCACTAGCGCGTGGCTGTCCACCATGGTGCCCTCGTCCACGAAGGCACCAACATTCACATAGGCTGGAGGCATGAGCACCACGCTGCGGGCAACATGAGCGCCTCGGCGCACGGCCGTGCCGCCGGGCACCAGTCGCACCGCGTCCTCCAGGCCAAAGTGTCGGGGCGGGTAGGCGGTCTTATCGAACATGGGGTAGCCTGGCCCCGGCATCTCCACGAGGTTGGTCCGGCGGAAGCCGCATAGAATGGCCTGCTTTACCCAGGTGTTGGCCTCCCAGGTGCCATCCTCTTGACGTTCCGCCGCCCGCAGAGCACCGGTTTCCAGCGCCACCAGCAGCACCTGGTGCATGGCTGGCGCTTCTGGATCATGAATCAGCACATCGGCGGGACGACTAAAAAAGGTGCGGATGGAATCGAGATCGACAACCATTACAGCTCTCCAACGTGGGTCCCGTCCGAGGCAAGGCGAAGCGCCTCAGCCAACCGAAGGCGGGTGGTGGCAGAAGCGGGCACCAGGGGCAGGCGAACGGCCTCCCCACCCAGGCCAAGCATCTGAAGGACAGCCTTCAGGGGTATTGGATTGCTTTCCAGGAACAGCGCGTCCATGAGGGGCAGGAGTTGCTGATGGAGGTCCAGGGCCTCAGCGCCGGAACCACGGCGGGCCGCATCAACCATGGCCGCAGTCTGTCGGGGAACGACATTCCCAAGCACGGAGACCAGCCCCGAAGCACCCACGGCGATTGAAGCCAGGGCTAGGTTGTCATCGCCGGAAAGCAGGAGTTTGCCCTCGGGGAGCTCTCGTACGATCTCGGCGATCTGCGCAAGGTTCCCACTGCTTTCCTTGACGGCCACCACCTGGGGGTTTTGCCACAGCCGAGCCAGTGTCGCGGGGGTCACGTTCAGGCCCGTGCGCCCTGGCACATTGTAGACGATCAGCGGCAGGCCAGGAGCTGCATCAGCAACTGCGGCATAGTGGGCCACCAGGCCATCCGGGGTGGGCCTGTTGTAGTACGGCGTCACCACCAAGGCCCCCGCTGCCCCCAAGGCCTGGGCTCGCTTCGTCATGGCCGCGGTCGCCTGGGTGGCATTGTGACCAGTCCCCACGACCACTGGGCGGCCAGAACTCTCTTCGAGGCAGGCCACAATGACTGCATCCCGCTCAGCGTCGAGCAGAGTGGAGGCTTCCCCGGTGGTTCCCAGGGGGATTAGGGTATCGACCCCGCCCGCCACCACATGGCGAACCAACTTCCGGAAGGCAGGCAGATCGACCTCGCCAACAGGCGTGAAGGGCGTAGCCAGAGCAACGGCCAGGCCGGCGAAATTCTGCGTCATGGCGTGCCTCCAAAAGTAAACAGCGGATCCAGCAACTGCGCCGCTAGATCATCCATGGTGAAGACCCCTTTCCGCCCGTGCAGCCAGTGTGCTGCCGCCAAGGCCCCCTGGGCAAAGGGGGCTCGAGAGCGGGCGATATGGGTGATCTCCAGCACTTCGGCCGGAGCATCGATGCCCACAGTATGCGTTCCGAACTCTGCGCCAGCCCGCACCACGCCCACGCTGAGCTGGTGGGGTGCAGGGGTTCCCGTGGTCCACTCGGTTTTCCGTGGGCACCCCAGCAAGAGCGCCGCAGCAAGAGTCTTGGCCGTGCCCGAGGGTGCATCCGCCTTGAGGCGATGGTGGCGTTCCAGGAGGTAGGGATCCCGGGCGGGGTCAAGTTGTGCGAAGCGCCCCAGGACTGTCGAAAAACGAGCCATGAGGGCCACTGAGAGGGAGAAGTTCGAGGCAGTGAGCACCCCGATTCGGCCGGCCACTCGCGCCTCCAGATTCGGCAGGGTCCAGCCCGTGGCGCCAATCACCAGGTCGGTGCCCGTCGCCAGGGCCCAGTCGAGGTGGCCTTCGACCGCCCCGGCCACGCTGGCATCGATGGCCACATCCACGGTGACCGTGGGTTCTTCCCCTTGATCTACAACCCAGGAGAGCAGGCCTGGAGCCTCTGTCGCAATGGCTCCGCCAAGCCGACCGCGGCCGAAGACGCCGAGCCGGAGGGCGTTCACGACAGGCCCCCGGCAAGAACCCGATGGAGGCGCCGCAATGCCTCGGCTGCGTGTTCTTGCTGCACCACCAGGCTCAGGTTGATCTCATTGGCACCCATGCTGATCATTTCCACATTGATGTCACCCAGGGCGGTGAGCAGGCGGGCACCGATGCCGTGGGTCGACTTCAGGCGCTCGCCCACGGCGGCGATGATGGTTCTACCTTCATGGACCCGCACTGTAGCAAAGACTTCCAGGTCCTGTAGCAGTGACTTGAGGGGCACATCCGCCTCGACCGTGAGCGAGACGCTCACTTCGGCGGTGGCCACGAGGTCTACGCTTACACCCCGGCGACCAAACACCTCGAACAACCGGGCGAGGAAGCCGCTCTGGGCCAACATCCGCGTGCTGCTCACCGTGAGTACCGTCACCGGGCCTCGGCTCGCCAGCGCGGTGATGGGCCGACCCGTGCGCACTTCGGCCGAAATGGTCGTGAACCGACCCTGGGGCTTCTGGGTGTGGCGCACGGTGACCGGAATCCGGGCTTCCACCGCCGGCTGGATGGTGGCGGGATGGAGCACTTTCGCCCCAAAGGCCGCCAGTTCCGCGGCCTCCGCGAAGCTAAGATCCGAAATGGGAAGCGCCTCGGGGACAATGCGCGGGTCGCAGGTGAGGACGCCTTCCACATCCGTCCAGATCTGCACCTCCTTGGCGCCCAAGGCAGCGCCAAAGAGAGCTGCTGAATAGTCGCTACCGCCTCGGCCAAGCGTGGTGGTCAGACCGTCTTCCGTGGCCCCAATGTAGCCCTGAGTGACAACAGCTTGTCCAACGGACAGGTACGGCGCCAGGTGCTCTTTGGCAAGGGCGCGGACCCTGTCCAACTGAGGCGCAGCCTCCCCAAATACCCCATCGGTCCGCAGCACAGTCCGGGCATCCACCCAGGTACCCCCGACGTGGGCGGCGAAGATCCTAGTGGACAGCCGCTCACCGAGAGAGGCGATCGCATCCATGCTGCGAGGACTCAGTTCCCTAAGCAGGGCTACGCCCCGGAGCAGCAGTTCCAATTCGCTGAGGAGGTCGCTCAGCACCGCACCCAGCGTCTCCGGCACCACACCACCAGACAGATCAGCCGCCGCCCTGTGGTGGGCCGCAAGGATGGCCGCGTGCTGCTCCATGGCCCCGCTCAGGTCGCCGGATTCCGCGGCCTTGGCGGCGCCGAAGAGGGCATTGGTGGTCTTGCCCATGGCGGACAACACCACCAGGGGGGCTTCGGGCAAGGCTGCTTTGACCAGGTCCGCCACCTGCCGCATGCAGGTGGCATCAGCCACACTGCTGCCTCCAAACTTGAGGACGATCATCGGAGGTATCCCTTCGCATAGGCCAGTTCAGCGTTCAAGATGCTGCCACCGGCCGCGCCTCTTTCTGTGTTGTGGCCAAGCAGTGCAAACTTCAGGCCCAGGATCGGGCAGAGGCGCAAGCGGCCCACATGGACACTCATGCCCTCGTCCCTTTCCACATCGCGGCGCACCTGGGGGCGGTCCTCCAGGGTGTGAACGTGCACGGGAATGGCTGGTGCCGAGAACAACTTGAGGCGCTGCGGCTCGGGCCTCCAGGCCAGGAAGGCGTCGCGCACGGCCTCCAAGGAGGGGTTTCCTTTCAGCCTCACGCTGACGGCTTCTGTGTGGCCCTCGATGACAGGAACCCGATGGCAGAGGGCACTCACCGTCATGGGGGCCATCTCCACAGCGCTCCCAGTGAAGCGACCGAGCATCTTTGGCGTCTCTTCCTCCACTTTGGGTTCCTCGTTGCGGATGAAGGGGATTACGTTGCCAAGGATGTCCAGGCTGGCCACGCCGGGGTATCCCGCTCCGCTGATGGCCTGCATGGAGGTCATCATCACCGCCTCCACGCCGAAGGCCTGGTGCAGGGGAGCCAGGGCCATCACTAGCACAGTGGCAGTGCAGTTGGCGTTGGTGACAATGCCGCCCGTCCAGCCATGGTGGTGGCGCTGCACAGCCAGCAGGCCCAGGTGGTCAGCGTTCACTTCGGGGACCAGCAGCGGCACTTCCGGGGACATGCGAAAGGCCCCTGCATTGGAAAACACCAGCGCCCCGGCCCGGGCGAAGGCTGGCTCCAAGTCGGTCGCCGGTCCCGTATCAAGGGCGCTGAAGACCACGGGCGACAGGGCAAACTCGGGCGTGCCTTCACCCATGATCTGATCCCCCAGGCCGCCATAGGGCTCGCCATCCAGACGCCAAGCGCAGGCATCACGATAGCGTTTCCCCGCGCTGCGCTCGCTGGCGGCGAGGTGCTCGACGCGGAACAGGGGATGGTTGGCCAGGCGACGAACAAAGCGCTGGCCAACAACGCCAGTGGCGCCCAGAACGGTGACGGGGATTTTCGTGGACATGGGTTCAGTCTCCCAGGAAGTGCAGGGCAAGCCGGCGGTTGAGATCGATGCCGGCCTCAAGGTCGGCAAGGGTGAGGTGTTCTTCCAGTGAATGAGCCACAGAGATGCTGCCCGGTCCGGCCAATACGACCGTTCGGTTTGGCACCAGGGACCGGAGCGCTGGTGCATCCGAACCGAAGGGCATGGGGGCGTGCTCAAAACCCGAGATCAGCGGATAGCGATCCGCGGGCTCATCCAGTCGCACCTCCACCGTTCCCTCTTTGGGCGCCAGGCGGCGGATGTCGTCCAGAAGTCTGCTAGCAGGCACCACCCGCGCGAGCAGATGGGCCTCTGCCTGTGCGGGCACCGAATTGAGGGCCTGGCCTGCCTGGAGGAGGCCAAGGTTCCATAGCTCCGGACCCAGGTGTGGGTCCACTGGCCGGGGTTGTTCTCTCACTCGTTGCAACCAGTCCAGAAGGGGCCAGGTGGCATTGTGGCCCAGTTCAGGGCTGCCGCTGTGCGCGGCCTTGCCGCTGCAATGGAGGCAGACATGCTGGACGCCGCGCTGCCCCGTGGCCAGCTTCAGTTCCGTCGGCTCGCCATTGATGAGCACCCTGAGCTCTGGGAGTCGGTCTGCCAAACCATGGGCCACGGCGGCGCCCGCACTATCCGTTTCTTCGCCCACCACTCCCAGCCAGGCGAAGCCATCATGGCCCTGCTGCAAGAGGGTCTTTATGGCTGCCAGTTGAGCAACCACCTGACCCTTGGCGTCGCAGGTTCCCCGGCCCCAGAGGATCTCGTTCTCTAGCCGCGGCGGTAGGTAGGGCGGCACCGTGTCCAGGTGAGTGGAGAACAGCACCCTTGGTCGCCCCCAGAGGGCCAGCATGTTCGTGCGGCCCGCTGCCACCGGTTGTTCCACTACCGTCGCGCCCAACTCCTGAAGGAGGCCCCGCAGCGCAGGCAACCCCGCGTCCTCGCGGCCAGACGTGGTTTCTACCGCGCAAAGCGTGGTCAACCGGGCGGTGAGCCAGTGTCGGAAATCTGCGGGGGTTGCGTTCATGGAAACCTCGGCTTGCCGATGGTGCCCTCAGGAACGCGGTGGATGGGTCCCGCCGCCGCGCCTCAGGCCCTCCGCGCCGGGTGACCGGCACGACAGCCGCCGGGCTTTCGCCTCGTCGTCCAGGGGGCGCGTCGATGAGCCGCGCTCCCTTCGGCGATCCTCCCCTTTCGCGTCGGATCATCGGGTTCATCACCCTCACCGCCGCTACTGATGGGAACCGCTCCTCCATCGGAAAGCTGAGTTTCCCATGTCTGGGCCTTGGGCGCAACTCGGGGCCAAACAGCCTCTGGTCAGGCTCGGCGGGCGGGTTTGTGTGGCACCAGGGCATCCGCGAGCCGCCGGACATAGCCGCTTAGGTCCGTCACGGCCTCCACGGCTTCCGGTGTGGTTCGGAGCAGTTGGAAATACCCCGCATAGGCCGCATAAGCCAACAGGGCTCGCTGCTGGGCCTCTTCAATGGAAAGCCCCAGGGCCCGGAACGCCTCAACCACAAAGGCGAGGCGGCGCTCGGTGGCTCGGCGCAGGCAGGGTTGTACCCGGGGATCCTCGCTGGACACGGCCAGTGCGGCGAAGAACTTTCCGTTCTCCACATCCTCGAAGGCCGCGAAAAGCAGCAACCGCAGGCGCTTGACGGGATCCTTGATGCCTCCGTAGCGGCTCACCACATCGGCGCTCTGATCCTGCTCCCAGACCT
>SESH01009323.1_pt1 | contig 20989 bp, 19 predicted proteins | sample 3171561 | NCBI WGS metagenome assembly SESH01 (sample SAMN10866947, study PRJNA518727) | freshwater metagenome | biome: subpolar coniferous forest; feature: holomictic lake; material: water; isolation source: holomictic Lake 442 2011 16.5 m and 2014 13 m | place: Canada: near Kenora, Ontario
TCTCCGCGCTCAGGCCCAGCAGCAGGTCGATGATCGCGCCCCCGGTCTGCTCGTCGAGATTGCCCGTCGGCTCGTCCGCCAGGATCAGCCGCGGCGCGTTCATCAGCGCGCGGGCCAGGGCCACGCGCTGGCGTTCGCCGCCGGACAGCTGGGCCGGCAGGTGCGCGGCGCGGGCGGCGAGCCCGACCCGGTCCAGCAGCTCGCGCGCCCGGGCCAGCTCGGCCGCGCCGGGGCCGCGGAGGATGCGGGCGGCCAGGAGCACGTTCTGCAGCGCGTCGAGCTCCGGGATCAGGTAGAAGGACTGGAAGACAATGCCGAGATAGGTCGCCCGGCGCCGCGCCCCGGTGTCCGGCGACCCCGCCCACGCCAGCGTGCCCGCGTCCGGCGCATCGAGCCCGGCCAGCAGGTTGAGCAGGGTGGACTTGCCGCACCCGGACTCGCCGCGGATGGAGACGGTCTCGCCCTCGGCGAGGGCCAGGTCGACGCCGCGCAGCACCTCGATGCGGCGGTCGCCGCTGCGGAAGGCCTTGGCGAGCCCGCAGGCGCTGAGGACCGGGTCACTCACTGCGCAGCGCCTCCACAGGTTTGAGCCGCGCCGCCATCACCGCGGGGATGATGCCGGCCAGCGTCGACAGCAGCAGCGCCGCCACGACGATGAAGACGACGTCGCGCGATTCGAGGTGCGCGGGCAGCTCGCTGAACTGGTAAAAGCGCGCCAGCAGCTCCTGGCCGCCGGTGAGGTGGGTGAGCGCCCGGACCAGGTCGTTGCGGAAGTGCAGCACGGTGAACCCGAGCCCCAGCCCGGCGGCCGTGCCCACCACGCCGATCCCGACCCCCTGCAGGCAGAAGCACAGCGCGATCTGCCGCCGGCTCGCGCCCAGCGCCCCGAGCAGGCCGATCTCGCGGGTCTTCTTCAGCACCAGCACGAGCAGCAGGCTCATCGTGAGGAAGGCCGCAACCAGCACCACAAAGAGCAGCACAAACGTCATCATGTTCTTCTCCAGCTGCAGCACCCAGAGGAAGTCCGCAAAGCTGTCCCGCCACGAGAACGCCCGCACCCCGGGGGGCAGGAGCGCGTTGATCCGCGCGACCACCGCGTCCTCGTCTGCCCCCGGCTGGACCCGCACGTTGAGGCCGTGCACGTCGCGGACCAGCCCGTAGAGGTCCTGCGCGAGGCGCAGGGTGCAATACACCGTGGAGCTGTCGAGCTGCTGGTGGCCGATGCGGAGCACGCCGACGACCCGCACGGAGTGCGGCAGGATGACCTCGACGTCCTTGCGCGCGAGCATCAGCGGGGTGTAGATCTCGAGCGTGCCGCCGACCGGGACGCCGAGCGACTCGGCGAGGCCCTCGCTGAGGATGACCGAGTCGTCGTCCAGCGCGTCGAGCGACCCCGCGGTGACGAATTTTCCGAGGGGCACGACCCGGTCGACGCTCGGCAGGTCGAGCCCGCGCATCTGGGGGAAGGCCGGCTTGTTCTGGTACTGCACCATCAGGATCCCCGCGGCGTAGGGCGTGGCGCCGGCGACGCCGGGCACGCGCTCGACGCGCTGCACGACCGCGCGGTAGTCCCCGACCAGCCCGCGGGCCTTGATCTGGATCTCGCCCTCGGTGTCGACGATCATCCGGCGGATCTGGTGGCCGAAGCCGCCCATGACGCCGAGCACGACGATCAGGAGCATCACGCCGAGGGCGACGCTCAGGGTCGAGATCGCGGTGAAAAACGGGAACCGCCGCCCCGTCGGGAAGAGCTGCTTCAGGGCGAGGTAGAGGTACCAGGGCATCGGCGGGAGCGCGGGGCGGCAGGCGGGGCGCGGCGGCCTAGAGCGGCGGCGCGACCGCGGCGCCGGGCCGCAGCTGCGGGAAGAGGATCACGTCGCGGATGCTTTCAGCGCCGGTGAGGAGGATGCAGAGGCGGTCGATGCCCACGCCCATGCCGCCCGCCGGGGGCATGCCGTGCTCGAGGGCGAGGAGGAAGTCGTGGTCGATGTTCTGCTGCTCCTCGCCGGCCTGCGCCTCGAACATCGCGCGCTGCACGTCCGGGTCGTTCTGCTCCGAGTAGGCCGGCGCGATCTCCATGCCGCCGATGCACAGCTCGAACACGTCGAGGGTCGCCGGGTCGTCGGGCGTGAGCTTCGCCAGCGGGCAGAGCTCCTTCGGCAGGTGGGTGACAAACGTCGGCTGGATGAGGGTGGGCTCGATCCGCTTCGAGAAGATCTCGTTGGTGATCTCGAAGTCCTCCCAGGCCGGGTTGACCGCGAGGCCGAGCTTCTCGGCGCCGGCGAGCTTCTCCGCCTTGGTCCGGCTGAACCAGGCGGGGTCGCCGGTCTCCGTCCGGATCAGCTCCTGGTACTTCACCTCGCGCCACGGCCCGCCAAAGTTGATCACCTGGCCGCTCGCCGCATGCGGGATCTCGCTCGTGCCCAGCACGTCGAGGCACAGCGTGGTCAGCAGGTCCTTGATCAGCACCATCATCCCGCGGTAGTCGCTGTAGGCCTGATAGACCTCGAGCATGGTGAACTCCGGGTTGTGTTTCCGGGAGACGCCCTCGTTGCGGAAGATCCGGCCGATCTCGAACACGCGGTCGTAGCCGCCCACCAGCAGGCGCTTGAGCCGGAGCTCGGTCGCGATGCGCAGGTAGAAGTCGACCCCCAGCGCGTTGTGGTGGGTCTTGAACGGCCGCGCCGCCGCGCCGCCCACGGTGCTTTCCAGCACCGGCGTCTCCACCTCGATGAACTGCTGGTCCTCGAGGAACCGGCGGACGTGCGAGACGATGCGGGAGCGCAGGAAGAGCCGCCGGCGCGACTCCGGGTTGACGATCAGGTCGAGGTAGCGCTGGCGGTACACCTGCTCGGGATCGCTCAGGCCGTGCCACATCTCGGGCAGCGGGCGCAGCGCCTTCGCGACCAGAGTGTAGGCTTCCACCCGTACCGTGACCTCGCCGGTCTTGGTCTTGAAGAGCGTGCCCCGGGCGCCGAGGAGGTCGCCGAGGTCGAGCTTCTTGAACGCCGCGTAGGCCTCGTCGCCGACCACGTCCTTCTTCACGTAGAGCTGGATCTGCCCCTGCTGGTCCTGCAGCTTGACGAACTGGCTCTTGCCCATGTCCCGGATGACGACCAGGCGGCCGGCCACCGCGACCGTCACGGTGTTGTCCTGGCCGTCCACGTGCAGCTTGAGCGCCGCCGCGGAGAAATGGGTGGTCGCGAAATTCGCGCGAAACGGATCAAACCCCGCCGCGCGCATCTCGGTGAGTTTCTGCCGCCGCACGGCATGCTGATCGTGGCTGATATCGGGGGGAGTGTCGCTCATGAAAAGGGAGGAACTAGCCATGCCCGGCGGCGCGGCGCAAATGGAATTTGCGGCGCGGCGCGGCCGGCCGGCCGGCGCGCTCAGGGGGCCGGGCCGAGGCCAAACTCGCGCAGGGCCGCCGGCGCGGTGACCTGCACGATCGTCGGCTCCGGCGCCGCCCAGTCCAGCACGCCGACCAGCAGGCGATAGTAGCGCAGCCCGAAATAGGCCACCAGCCAGCGGTCGCCGCGGCGCGCGATGACCTCCATCCCCGTGATGTCCGCCCGGAGCGGCCGGGGCGGCCCATCCGGCCAGCGCCACGGCTGGTCCGCGTCGACGTAGCTCCACGCATGGTGCCCGCCGAAGAAGAGCCGCCAGCGGTCCCCCACCGGCTGGACGTTGCTCGACTCGCACTGGTTCCAGCCGGAGAACGCATAGGCCACCCCCTCGTCCTGCCAGGTCAGGAGGTCCCGCGACGACGCCCGCGCCACGCAGCCGCGGCCGTCCTGCGTCACCGCCGTGTAATACATCTGGAAGCCCCCGGCGTGGGCGAGGACGTGCGGGTCCCGGCAGGCGGCGCCGCCGGTCACGGGGCAGCACGCCCAGCCGTACTCCTCCGGCCGGATCACCGGGCGGTCGCCCACGCGCTCCCAGTGGAACAGGTCGGTCGAGGTCGCCAGCCCGATGCGCTGCGTGTTGTCGGTCGCGACGCCGGTGTAGAACATCCAGTGCCGGCCGCCGTGCGTGACCACGCAGGGCGCAAAGACGTGCCCGTGGTCCCAGCCACGCACGTCGATGAAGAAACAGGCCTCGTGGGTCTCCCAGGTGAGGAAGTCCCGGGTCGTCGCGTGGCCGAACCAGACCTCATTGCCCGGCAGGCCGCAGCTCACGCCCGGCGTGCCCGCAATATGGTAAAGATGCCACACGCCCGCGGCCTCGAGCAGGCAGAAGTCCTTCAGGTAAAACCCCAGCGGGGCGTAGCCCGTCTGCAGCCAGTCCTCCTGATGCGTCCGCTGCCGCGCCACCGCGTCGTGGTAGCACTGGTAGTCGGGGTTCATCGCAGGGGGAGGCGGAGGCGCGCGGGCCGGCGGCCGGCTGGTTCACCGCTGCCAGCGCGCGGGCAGGCCCGGGAACGCCGGGAAGGCGACGTGGGGCTCGCTCTGGTACCAGAACGCGGTCGAGGCCACGTCCTCGGTGAGCGGCTGGTAGATGTGCCCCGGCCACCAGCCGAGGGTCTGCACCGTCACGCGCAGGTCCTCCGCAAAGCCGATGCTGTCCAGAATGTGCCAGCGGTAGAGGCCGAAGTAGCGCGGACCGTCGGCGCTGCCGGTGTGCGCCAGGGGCATGCCGACAAACGGCGCGTTGAACGCCTGCTCCACCGGGTCCTTCTGCGGGTGCCGGAAGAAGCCCCAGGCCCCGCCGAAATAATCCTCGGTGCCGTTGTCGCAGATGGTCGGGAACTCCCCGTCGCCATCGAGGTAGAACTTCACCTCGCCCTCGCCCCACCAGCCGCGCGACAGCGCCGTCCAGGCGAGGTAGGTGCCGACGTAGAGCCCCTGGCCCTTCACCCCGTCGAGGATGGTGTGCTCGGGATGCTCGCGGGTGGTCAGGCTGCGCCGCCACTGGGCGTGGAAGTAGGCGGCGTCGGGCGGCACGGCATGGAGCTTGTAGAGCACCTTGTAGGCGATGATGCGGACGTCCGCCGTGCCGTCGTTGCTCAGGGTGATGCGGGCGTGCTGGCGGAAGGGCATCTGCCAGTAGCAGCCGCAGCCGCGGTGCGGGGCCACGACCACCGGCAGCGACGTCACCTGGTGCGGCTGCGTGTCGAAGCCCATCGCGAAGAAATCCCCCAGCGGCGCCTCGACCGAGGGCGCCGCCTCCCCGTCCCAGTACATCCGCAGCACCAGGGTGCGGTACTCCTCGGCGCTGGCGGTGATCCAGAACTGGTTGATGCAGCCCGGGCCCGCGATGTCGGCCAGCGTGGTGGTCTCGCCGGCCTTGAGGCTGATGAAGGGGCGAACCTTCCAGCCGCGGCCGAGATGCTGGGCCGGCCCGCTGTGCGCGAGGAACGGGTCCGCGGGGTTGGGCTCCCAGCGCGCGCCGCCGCCCTTGGCGCCGGTGGGGTTCTCGGCGTTGATCATGCGGGTGACGGCTCCGCCCTGGAAGGGCAGCTGGCCGAGGAGGTTGTTCATCGTGGAGGGATTCATGGGAAAATCGGGCGAGAAAACCCGCGGCGGGCGGCGCGGGCGCGGCGGGGTCAAACAGCCGCATCCGGCAGGTCCGCGCAAGCCCGGAGCCGCGGATATTTCACCCCCCGCACCCGGCGGCCCGCGCCCCCCCGGGAGCGCCGCCCACCCCGGGCCGGCGGCCGGGCCTGAAATTTTCCGTGTTCCTCCGTGTCATCCGGGCTTTATTCTGATTTCCACCTATCCATGGACACCACGCGCAAACCCTCCTGGCTCCGCGCCAAGCTGCCCTCCGGCCCCGGTTACGCCGCCACGCGCGGCCTGGTGGACGGCCACCAGCTCCACACCGTCTGCCAGAGCGCGCAGTGCCCGAACCTCGGCGAATGCTGGTCGCGCGGCACCGCCACCGTGATGATCCTCGGCAACATCTGCACGCGCTCGTGCCAGTTCTGCGCGATCGAGACCGGCCGCCCCGCCGCCCCCGACCTCGGCGAGCCCGCCCGCGTCGCCGATGCCGTCGCCCGGATGAACCTCCGGCATTGCGTCGTCACCAGCGTCGCGCGCGACGAGCTGCCGGACGGCGGCGCCGGCGCCTGGGCCGCGACCATCCGCGCCATCCGCCACCGCAACCCCCTCACGGCGATCGAGGTGCTGGTGCCGGACTTCAAGGGCCAGCTGGAGCTGGTGGACACGGTGCTCGCCGCCAAGCCCGACATCTACAACCACAACCTGGAGACGGTGGAGCGCCTGCAGAAGCCGGTGCGCGTGCAGGCCCGCTACGACCGCTCGCGGGCGGTGCTGCGCCACGCCAAGGGGCGCGGCTTCGTGACCAAGACCGGCATCATGCTCGGGCTCGGCGAGGAGCGCCACGAGATCGAGCAGACGATCCGCGACATCGCCGCGGACCAGACCAACATCCTGACCATCGGCCAGTACCTCCAGCCCAGCCCGCAGCACCGGCCGATCGCGCGCTGGGCCCCGCCCGAGGAGTTCGCCCACTGGCGGGAATTCGGCCTCGGGCTCGGCCTGGGGGTGGTCGAGAGCGGCCCGCTGGTCCGCTCCAGCTACCACGCCGACGAGCAGTCGCAGAAGTACACCGGCGCCGGGCACCTGAACACGGTCAACGCCCTGGCATCGCCGTAAGCCGGCCGGCCGGCGGCACCGCCGCGCGGCCCGCAAGATTCTCCGTGCCCTCCGGCGCCGGCGGGTCCAGACTCCGGCCATGAAATCCCGCCGCGAGATCGTCGAAAACTGGCTGCCCCGCTACACCGGCGTGCCGCTCAGTGAGTTCGGCGAATACATCCTGCTCACCAACTTCGACCGCTACGTGAAGCTGTTCGCCCAGCAGCACCGCGTGCCGGTGCTGGGCAAGGACAAGCCCATGTCCAGCGCCACGGCTGGGGACATCACCATCATCAACTTCGGCATGGGCAGCGCCCTGGCCGCCACCGTGATGGACCTGCTCAGCGCCATCAAACCCAAGGCCGTGCTGTTCCTCGGCAAGTGCGGCGGCGTCAAGCACCGCGCCGAACTGGGCGACCTCGTGCTGCCCATCGCCGCCATCCGGGGCGAGGGCACCAGCAACGACTATTTTCCGCCCGAGGTGCCCGCCCTGCCCTCGTTCGCCCTGCAGAAGGCCATCTCCACCACCATCCGCGACCACGCGCGCGACTACTGGACCGGCACCGTCTACACCACCAACCGCCGCGTCTGGGAGCACGACGAGGACTTCAAGAAGTACCTCAAGAAGATCCGCGTCCTCGCCATCGACATGGAGACCGCGACCATCTTCATGACCGGCTTCTACAACGAGATCCCCACCGGGGCCCTGCTGCTGGTGTCGGACCAGCCCATGACCCCCGAGGGCGTGAAAACCGCCCGGAGCGACGAGCAGATCGACGCGAGCTACGTCAACGACCACCTCCGCATCGGTATCAACTCGCTCAAGCAGCTCATCAACAAGGGCGTCACCGTCAAACACCTGAAGTTCTAGGCCGGGCGGCGTCGGACGCGCCCCTCAGCCCCGCACCGTGGGATAGGCCTGCAGCCGGTAGCGCCGCGGGCTCACGCCGAAGCGGCGGCGGAAGAGCGCATAGAAATGCGACAGGTTGGTCAGCCCGGTATCGAGGGCGATGTCCAGAATCGGGCGGGAGGTCTCGGCGAGCTGCCGCGCGCCGTACTCCATCCGCGCGGCGTTCACGATCTCGGTGGGGGTCTGGCCGCAGGCGCGCACCGCGGTGCGCGCCAGGTGCGACGGGCTCCGCCCCGCCAGCCGCGCGAGGGCCCGAGTGCCGCCGGCAAACTGCTCCGGGCCCGCCAGCTCGCGCCGCGCCCGCGCCAGCCACTCCGGGAGGGGCCGCGCCCCGCTCCCCGCGGCCTGGAGGAGATGGGGCAGCTCCATCAGGAACCCGTCCAGCACCACGCGCGGCCGGCCCGGGGCGCCCAGCCGCCGCGCCCAGTGCTCCAGCCCCGCCTGCGCCCGCGCCTCCAGCGGCCAGGCCCGGTCGGCCGGCGACCCCTCGAACGCATCCGGCTCCCGCGGAAAATAACGGCGCCGCACCGCCGCCCAGCTCCGGCTCGGAAACGCCAGGTTGAGGATCCGCAGCGGCGCGGCATCCGAGCCCGTCACGCGATGCCGGTCCGCCGGCCGGATGAGGAACAGCTGCCCCGCCCGCAGCGGCGCCGTCCGCCCATTCAGCCGGTGCTCCCCCCGGCCGCGGGTCACCCAGAAGAGCTCGTGAAAATCGTGGTCGTGGTCGCCCACCGCGTTGTCCGCGGTCAGCTCCGTCTGCGCAAAATGATAGGCCTCGCCCGGACGCACGAAATCCGCGAGGTGGAAGTGGAGGCAGGGGGGCGCCATGTAGGCAATATAACACAAGTTTGTGCGCTTTTATGGCAAGATTTACCGGTTCAAGGGTGATATAACATAACCATGGTCGCCCCTCCCTCCGCCCCCCCGCCCCGCCTCAGCCCCGCCGACGTCGCCCACTACGAGCGGGAGGGCTATCACGTCTTCCGCCAGCCGGTCTTCCCCCAGGCCAAGTTCGACGGCCTGAAGCACTGCTTCGAGGACATCCTCGGCCGCCTCGACACCGGCGTGCGGCCGGAGTCGATGGATGTCCCCCACTTCCAGTATCCCCAGCTCTTCGCCTGGCTCCTGGCCGACGAGGTCCTCGACCTGGTCCAGCCCATCCTCGGGCCGGACATCGCCCTGTTTTCCAGCCACTTCATCTGCAAGCCGCGCGGCAACGGCCAGCGCGTGCCGTGGCACGAGGACTCCCACTACTGGAAGACGATGATCGCGCCCATGGAGGTCGTGACCGTCTGGCTGGCGATCGACCCGTCGACCCTGCGCAACGGCTGCATGCACGTCATCCCGCGGACCCACAACACCGGCAAGCTGGGCTTCTCCGACTACTACGACCTCCGGCCGGGCGAGGCCGTGTTCAACGACGAGATCACCGCCGCGCAGCGCGACACCTCGCAGGCGCTCCCGATCGAGCTCGAGGCCAACCAGTGCAGCCTGCACGACGGCCGCATCATCCATGGCAGCGCGCCCAACACCAGCGACATCCGCCGCTGCGGCTACACCATGCGCTATGTCAGCACCAAGGTCCGGGCCAACCACGAACTGATCGGCAAGTACCACCACCTCTATCTGGCCCGCGGCCAGGATCAGGCCGGCAACGTCTACGGCGACTCCACCCGGGCGTATCCCGAGCTGGCCCGCTTCCGCGCGAAGCACGGCAAGAACGGCCACTAAGCGCAGTTCATCCGGACCCGCCCGCATCCGGACCCGCGCTGGCGGCCCGCCTGGGGCTCCGTGGCCTCCGCGCCATTGTCACGTATTACGTGACAATGACGGCGGGGCCAGAGGGGAACGCGGGCACGGGAGAGGTTACGGGACGACGTCGAACCAGAAGGGCACGAAGCGCTCGCGGCCCGCGAGGTTGACCTGGGCCCAGACGACGTAGGGACCCGGCTGCGGGAGGGTGAGCTTGAAATTGAGCGCCGGCTGCGCCGGGTCCGGCGGGTGCGCCAGATCGGTTTCCCACGGGTGGAGGTGGGCAAAGCCGCTGCAGGCCTCATCAAAGGCCACGAGGTGGGCGAAGGCCCCCATCACCGGCTCCAGCGGCACGCGGCCGCCGTCGGCGCGCGAGACCAGCAGCTTCAGGTCCACGGGCTGCTTCGCCCGCACCGGCCGCACGCCGGGGACGAGGGCAAAACGAAAACCGTCCTGCTCCACCACCCCGGTGGGCTCGTGCCGCAGGACCAGGGAATAGGCGGGCGGCAGCCCCGCCCGCCCGACCGGCAGATCCGCCGCGGCGTAGAGCCCGCGCGCCGTCGCCACGGGGGTGAAATCCGCAAAGACCCGGTACCGGCCCTCGCGCCGGGGCGTGAAGGCGACGGTCCAGTCCCCCGGGCGGGCCCCCGGCTCGGGATGCACGTGCTGATAGTCCTCCAGCCACGGGTCCACGATCAGGAGGTGCAGCTTGCGCGTGTGCGTCACCAGCAGGTCCTCGGGGGCGATGGGCTTGCCGCTGGCGGTCCGGAGCGTGACGGTCAGCCGCGCCTCCCGGCCCGGGAGCAGCCCGACCGGACCGGCGCCCGGGGCCGGCGGGACGGGGACGAGGGTCAGGGTGACCGGGGAGGTCACCGTCACCACCGGGATGAACTGCGGGTTGAGCGGGTCGCAGAACTCGATCGAGTTCGCGCCGGTGGCGCGAAAATCCATGTGGCTCAGGTTGGTGCCGGTGGGCAGCCAGCGGAACCCCGCAAAGACGGCGAGCGCGCCGAGCGTGAGCAGCCCGATCTGGCGCCACTGGGCGCGGCCCAGCGGGGGTTGGCGGGACTCCGGCGGCGGGACGGGATCCTTCATTTTTTCATCTTCGCCACGAAGTCCCGGGGCTCCCACGCGCTGCCCTCGGCGCGGTGGATGATCCGGCCGTGTTCGTCGATCAGCAGGGTGCTGAGGGTGTGCTTGAGGAGGTTGCCGTCGAAGGCGGCGATGACGCCGAACTGGGTCAGCAGGTCCTTGATCGCGCTCTCCGGCCCGGTGAGGAAGGAAAAGTTCGCCGTGTCGATGCCGCGGGTGGCGGCGTAGTCCTTGAGCACGGCGGGGGTGTCGTAGGCCGGATCGAGGGTGAGGGAAACCAGTTCCAGGTTGGGCACCCCGGCCTCGCGCGCGAGGCGCTGCACCGCCATCATCTTGAGCGTGGAGGCCGGGCACATGGTGGCGACCGGGCAGCGGGAAAAGATGAAGTTGAGCATGACCTGGCGGCCGCGGAACCGCCCGCTGGCCACGACCCGGCCCTCCTGGTCGTAGAGGGCGAAGTCCGGGATCTGCTCGCCGACCTCGCGGAAGGCGCCGCGGCCGCGGATCAGCGTGTCCTGGCGGAGCGCGGCGGCCTGCGCCGCGATCGCGGCGGCGGCGGGCCGGTCGTCCGGCCAGATCCGCTCGAGCCGCCAGTCGCCCTGGCCGCCGGCGACGAGGTCGGCGCGGAGCCGCTGGCCGGGCTTGAACGCCGCAACGTCGCTCGCCGCGACCCCGAACTCCATGGTCATCGCCGGCATCAGCCCCGGGATTTCGTCGTGCTGCACCACCAGCATCTGGCGCACGACGTCGACCGCGACGACCTCGCCGGTGAGCGGGTAGCGCCGCTCCGCCGGGGCCGCGGCGGGCGCGGCCGGGCGGTCCGCCGGACGGCAGCCGCCGGCGCCGAGCAGCGCGAGGGCGAACACGAGGGGCCGGGCGGGGAAATGCATGGCCCTACGGATTCGCCGCCAGAAAATTTTGTCAAAGGGTTTGCGGACACCGGAAGAGCCGCTTCTGGTGCGGGTCGCACCGCTCATGACCACTCCCGCCGCCCCCGGCCGCCCGGCCACCCACCAGCCCGCCCTCGCCGTGTTCGCGGCGCTGAGCAGCGCGTGGGTCTTCCTGCTGGTGGTGCTGGGCGCGTTCACGACCAGCATTGGGGCGGGCATGGTGTTTGCGGACTGGCCCCTGTCCAACGGCTCGCTCAACCCCCACGGCTGGCTGACGGACCTCGCGATGTTCGCCGAGCATTCGCACCGCCTGAGCGCGGGGGTGATGGGCACCCTCACCCTGGTGCTGGCAGGCTGGATCGTGCGGACCGAGCCGCGGGCCTGGCTGCGCCGCCTGGCCCTCGCGGCCGTCGGGCTGGTGCTGCTGCAGGCGCTGGTGGGCGGCCTGCGCGTGCTGCTCGACCACCTGCAGGTGCCGATGGTCGATACCAGCGTGGGCCGGCTGTTTGCCATGCTCCATGCGGTGCTGGCGCAGCTCTTCGTCTGCGCGCTGATCGCCGTGGCGGCCGCCTGCTCGCGGTCCTGGATTAAGGGGGGAGCGACCGCGGTCGGGCCGGCGGTGCGCCGCCTCGGGCTGGGGTGCTGCGCGCTGCTGTTCCTGCAGCTGGCAATCGCGGCGGTGATGCGCCACAGCTTTGCCGGGCTGGCGATCCCGACCTTTCCCGCCTCCAATTTCGAGGGCGGCCTGCTGCCCGCCGTCTGGAACTTCCGGATCGGGATCCATTTCGCGCACCGGCTCATGGCGGTCGTGCTCTGCGGCGCGCTGCCGTGGTTTGTCTTCACCCTCCGCGGCGACCGCGGCGCGACCACCGCGATGCGCCTCGGCGCCAGCGGACTGCTGTTCCTGCTGGCGGGGCAGATCCTGCTCGGCGCCCAGATCATCTGGACCTACCGCGCCGCCTACGCCACGACCAGCCACGTGCTGGTCGGCGCGCTCACGCTCGCCACGACCTTCTGGCTGACCTGGCAGTCGCACCGCGACGGGCTGGAGACGCCCCCCGCCGCATGAACCCCGATCCCCTCGTGGCGCCGCCGAAGCTGGGCGACTATGTCGAGCTGACGAAGCCGCGGCTCAGCCTGCTGTCGGTGCTGACCGCGCTGGTCGGGTATTATGCGTCGCGCCCGGAGCCCGATGCCTGGAAGCTGGGGACGGTCCTGCTCGGCACCTCGCTGGCGGCCGGCGGGGTCGCCTCGCTGAACCAGTGGATGGAACGCGACACGGATGCGCAGATGAAACGGACGGCGGACCGGCCGATCCCGGCGGGGAAGGTGCCGGACGGCTCGGCCTTCGTGCTGGGCATGCTGATGTGCATCGCCGCGCTGTTCCTGCTGTTCGCCCGGGTGAACCCGCTGGCGGCGCTCTTCACGCTGCTCACGATCCTCTCCTACCTGGGCTGGTACACGCCGGCGAAGCGCTGGTCGCGGTGGTCCACGGAGATCGGCGCCCTCGCGGGGGCCTTTCCGCCGCTGATCGGCTGGGCGGCGGGCGAGGGCCGCGTGACCGCGCTCGGCTGGATTCTCTTCGGCCTGCTGTTTTTCTGGCAGGTGCCGCATTTCATGGCGGTGGCCTGGACCTACCGGCGGGACTATTCCGCCGTGCATTTCCCGATGCTGCCCGTGCTCGACGCCTCCGGCGTCTGGGTGGCCCGCTGGTCGTTCCTGAACACGCTGCTGCTGGTGGGCGTGAGCGTGCTGCCGACGGTGCTGGGGCTGGCCAGCCTCTATTACGCGGCCGCGGCCGCGGCCGCCGGCGCGTGGTTCCTCTGGCGCGCGGCGCGCTTCCTGCGGCCGGCCGGACGCGACGCCGCGGCCCGGCAGCTCTTCCTCGCTTCCATCGGCTACCTGCCACTGGTGCTCATCGCCCTGGTGACGGACCGGCTGGTTTTCGTCCCATGACCCTGCACGACCTCCCCGCCCTCAACGCCTCCCTGAACGCCCTCGCCACCGGACTGATCACGGCGGGCTTCATCCTGATCAAGACCGGCCGCCGGGAGGCGCACCGGAAGGCCATGACGGCCGCGATGGCGGTCTCGGCCGTTTTCCTCGTGAGCTACGTGACGCACAAGGTGCTGATGCACGGCGTGCACACCCCGTTTGGCGGCACGGGGTTCATCCGCCCGGTGTATTACACGATGCTCCTGTCGCACATCGTGCTGGCGATCAGCATCGCCTACCTCGTGCCGCGGACCTTCCTGTTCGCGCTGCAAGGCGACCTCGTGCGCCACCGGGCGTGGGCCCGGTGGACCTTCCCGATCTGGTACTACGTGTCGGTCACCGGGGTGCTCGTCTACTGCTGCCTCTACCAGTGGTGGCCGGCGGCGGCCTGACCCGCCGGGCGGCCGCCACCCGCCCGAAAAAAAGCCGGGCCCGCAGGCCCGGCTTGAGGAAAACTCCCGCGGGGGCAGGCCCGCGGGTTACTGCACGATCAGCACACCCTTCATCCCCACCTGGAAATGGGCGGGGAAGCTGCAGAGGAACGGGTACTGACCGGGGGTCGACGGGACGGTGAACGTCACCTCGCCCGACTTGCGGGGCCCGAGCAGTTCGATGTGCGCCAGCACCTGGCCGGCCAGCGCGGTGGGGAAATATTCGGTCTCCTTGGCGAGGGTCGCGGCCTTGGCGTAGGCTTCCAAATCGGAACCGGCCTTGAGGAGGATCCAATTGTGGCCCATGACCTCCTTCGGCTGGGTGCCGAGGTTGGTCAGGACAACCGTGATTTGCTCGCCGGCCTTGGCCTCGATGGTGGCGAGGCTGTACTTCATGGTGTCGCCGGCGGTGATCTCGATCAGGCGCGGGCCGGCCGGGACGGTGGCAGCCGTGGACGGGGCGGAGGAGTCCTTCTGACCGCAGCCGGAGGTGGCCAGGGCGATTAGGGCGGTGGTGAGGAGGAGGCGGAGTTTCATGGGCGGCGAATATCTGGCGATCGCTCGCCGGATGCAACCGGTTCCGCCTGAAAAAAGTGCCGCGTGACCCATCCGGAGCCCGGCCAAGATATGCGCCTAGAATGGCAAAATTTGCGTAATAGGGCTTGAAATGCCGGCGGGTTCCAAAAGTGTTTCTCCTCGGTCCGAATCAGCGGTCCCTCCCTCCCCCTCCTCCCGACTGCCTCCATGCGTTTGAATTCCCTGCTCTCCCCCCTCCCTGGTTGGGGCCGCGCCGCGCTTGCGCTGGGCGCCACGGCGCTCCTCACGGGCTGCGACCTGAACTTTTGGCGGATGGACGGCCACCAGTCGACGCTGGTGGTCGACGGACCGGTCGCCCGCAGCCAGCTCGGCGTGTTCTACGTCACCTGCTGGGTGACGTTCTCCATCTTTCTCGTCGTCGGCGGCGTGCTGGCCTACGCGACGTGGAAGTTTCGGGCCCGGACGGCCAGCGAGGAGCAGGCCGTGCCGGCGGAGCAGGGCCATGGCAACCCGCTGATTGAGCTGAGCCTGATCGGCGCGTCCGTGCTGGCCCTGGTGATCATCGCCATCCCGACCCTCCGGGCCATCTGGTACACGGCGGACGTGCCGGTCGCCGACAAGGCCAATGCCTATGAGGTAAACGCCACCGGTCTCCAGTGGTGGTTCCGCTTCGAGTATCCGGCCGAGCAGATCCCGGGCAGCGGCCCGCTGCTCACCAGCAACGAGCTGGTGATTCCGGCCGGCCGGCCGGTGCGGATCAACCTGCGCGCAGCGGACGTGATTCACAGTTTCTGGATTCCGAAGCTGGCGGGCAAGGTCGACATGATCCCGAACCGCGGGAACTCCCTGTGGCTGCAGGCGGATGCGCCCGGCTACTTCTGGGGCCAGTGCGCCGAGTACTGCGGCGACTCGCACGCCGTGATGCGCTTCCGGGTGATCGCCCTCGGGCCGCGGGAATTCAACGACTGGGTCAACCGGCAGCTGGCGCCGGCCCGCACCGTGGCCCCCGCCGACGCGGGCGCGTCGCCGGCCCCGGCCGCCGTGGTGCGCACCACTTGGCAGCGCAACGAGAAGGGCTGGACGGAGCAGTTTGAGCGGGACCCGCTCGCCGCGTGGCGCGCCCACCAGCGGCCGGAGCAGGCCGAGTCCCCCGCCCTCATTGCCCAGGGGCGGGCGCTGTTCCAGTCCAAGACCTGCTTCACCTGCCACGTGGTCCGCGGCCAGATGGCGGGCGGCAGCAGCGCCTATCCCGACCTGACCCACCTCGGCTCCCGCACGACGCTCGCGGCCGGCCTGCTGGAGAACAACACCGAGCAGCTGGCCCGCTGGATCGCCCATCCGGACCAGGTCAAGCCCGGCAACAAGATGTATGCCCTCGGGTATCTCCCGAACAACATCCGGCTCACCGCCGGGGACGTCGCCGCCCTCACCGCCTATCTGCAAAGCCTGAAATAATCCCCCATGGACGCCACGGTTCACTCCCCCCACCCGGCCGCCGCCCGGTCCCTGCTCTTCTGGCGCCCGACCGCGCCGACGGGTCTCGCCGGCTGGCTGACCACGGTCGACCACAAGAAGATCGGCTTCCTCTACGGCCTGTTTGCGCTGGCCTTCCTGCTGATCGGCGGCAGCGAGGCCCTGATGATCCGGCTGCAGCTGATGGTGCCGAACAACACGGTGCTGACGGCGCAGCAGTACAACACCATGTTCACGATGCACGGCACGACGATGATCTTCCTCGCCGTGATGCCGCTGGGCGCCGCGTTCTTCAACATCATCATGCCACTGCAGATCGGGGCGCGCGACGTGGCCTTCCCCCGGCTGAACGCCTTCTCGCTGTGGACCTTCGTGGCCGGCGCGATCATCATTAACATCGGCTGGTTCCTCCCCGACGGGCCGCCCAACGCCAGCTGGGTCGGTTATGCGCCGCTCACCTCCAAGCTCTACAGCCCGACCCACGCGACGGACTTCTGGGTGCTCGGGCTCCAGATGCTCGGAGTGGCCTCGATCGCCGCGGCGCTGAACTTCATCGTCACGATCATCAACCTCCGCGCGCCCGGCATGACCATGATGCGGCTGCCGGTCTTCACCTGGATGACGCTGATCACCTCCTTTCTGATCATCCTCTCCTTCCCGGCGATCACGATCGCGCTGGTGGAGGTCATGATGGACCGCCAGTTCGGCACGAACTTCTTCGAGGTCTCGAACGGCGGCATGCCCATCCTGTGGCAGCACCTGTTCTGGATCTTCGGCCACCCGGAGGTCTACATCCTGATCCTGCCGGCGATGGGCATCATCTCAGAGATCCTGCCGACGTTCTCGCGCAAGGCGCTCTTCGGCTACCCGATCGTGGTCTTCTCCGGCGCCTGCATCGGCTTCCTCGGGTTCACCGTCTGGAGCCACCACATGTTCACCACCGGGATGGGCACGGTGGCAACGGCCGCCTTCTCGCTCGCGACCATGGCGATCGCGGTGCCGACTGGCGTGAAGATCTTCAACTGGATCGGCACGCTCTGGGGCGGGCACCTGAAGATGCGCACGCCGATGCTCTTCGCCCTCGGCTTCATCTGGATGTTCATGATTGGCGGCTTCTCCGGCGTGATGCACGCGGCCGCCCCGGCGGACGCCCAGCAGCAGGACAGCTACTTCGTCATCGCCCACTTCCACTACGTGCTGATCGGGGGCTCGATCTTCGCGCTGCTCGCCGGCATCCAGTACTGGTTCCCCCTGATTGTCGGCCGCCAGGTCAGCGACGACTGGGGCCAGCGGTCCTTCTGGGTCATCTTCGCCGGCTTCAACGTGACGTTCTTCCCGATGCATTTCCTCGGGCTGAACGGCATGCCCCGCCGCACCTTCACCTACGACGGCAACATGGGCTGGAACACCGCCAACTACGTCTCGACGATCGGCGCCTTCATCCTGGGCCTCGGCATCGCGCTCTATTTTGCGGCGATCATCTACGCGTATTTTCGGGGCCGGCCGGCCGGGCGCGACGTCTGGGACGGACGGACCCTGGAGTGGTCCCTGCCCAATCCGCCGCCGGAGTACAACTTCCGGGTCATCCCGACCGTGCACGCCCGCGACGCCTTCTGGTATGAGAAGCAGCACCCGGAGCAGGTCGCGCGGGAGGCCGCCGCGCAGGCCCAGGATGACGCCGCCCACGGCGGCATTCACATGCCGTTTCCGTCCATCTACCCCTTCGTGGCCAGTGTCGGGATGCTGATCGGCGCGTTTGGCGCCTGCTATCACCATCTGCCCGGGGCGCTCCTCGGCGGCGGCGTGCTCCTCGCCGGCATCTACCTCTGGTCGATGGAAGGCGCCGAAGGGTACCATCTCCACCTGGATGCGGCCGGCCAGCCGTCCGCGGACCCGTCCGCCAAGCCCTAACCCCCCTTCCTCCATGAGCAGCACTGCCGCCACCGGCGCCCTCGATCACCACCACGATCACACGACCCGCACGGGCATCCCGAACAAGAAACTCCTCATGTGGGCGTTTCTGGCCTCGGACTGCATGTTCTTCGGGTCGCTGATTTCCACCCACCTGATCTACCGGCTGCACCCGCCCCCGGGCAATCCCTCGCCCCGGGACGTGTTTGACATCCCGCTCACCTCCTTCTCGACGTTCATCCTGCTGATGTCGTCGCTGATGATGGCGCTGGCGGTGAACGCGATCCAGAAGGGCAATCTCCGGAGCATGCGCTTCGCGCTGCTCACGACGATTTTCTTCGGTGCGACGTTCCTCGGCTGCCAGGTGTTCGAGTTCACCCACTTCGTGAGTGAAAAGCACCTGACGATCACCAACAGCATCCTCGGCACGACCTTTTACACGCTGACCGGCACGCACGGCACGCACGTGGCGATCGGCGTGCTCTGGCTGATCCTGATGTATGTGCGGTCGTTCAAGCCCGCCGACCCCGGCGCGCACCGCGGCTGGTTCCTGCGCAACCTCCTGCACGTCGCCGCCGTCACCGGCCTGGTGCTGAGCGCCCTCTTCACCGTGCTGGCCGTGGTCCACACGCTGGAGACCGGCGGCACCGCCGCCGCCTTCGCTGGCCAGCATTTCGCCCTGCTCGCCGCCCTGGTCGTGACCACCGGGGCCAGCCTGGTCCTCGCCCGGCCGAGCGGCCCGGTCGAGTTCGGCCCGGCCCACGCCATCGATGTCGAGTCCATGGGCCTGTACTGGCACTTCGTCGACATTGTGTGGATCGTGATCTTCACCGCCGTCTACCTGCTAGAATACCTCTGACCCCACCATGAGCGCCCCCGCCGCCTCCTCCGTCCCCGCTCCCGTCCCCGCCGCCGGGGAGAACAAGTTCCAGATCTACCTGCGGATCGCGATGCTGCTCGCCGTGATCACCGGCGTGGAAATCGCGGTCATCGGCCTGCCCTTCACGCCGTGGCTCCTGATTGGAACGCTGGCCGTGCTCTCCCTCGTGAAGTTCATGTACGTCATCTTCTGCTTCATGCACCTGCGGTGGGACAAGGTCTTCTGCACCGTCCTGTTTTTCATCGGGCTGGTGATCGCCGGCGCCACGATGTGGGCGCTGCTCAAGCTGTTTAGCACGCCCGAGAGCATCCCGCTGTCGGTCGCGGTCCAGGCCCTGACCGGCTCCGGGCGACTCGCCTGAGCGGGCCGGCTCCCCCCCTGGCGGCGGCGGGGAGGAGGGCGCCCCCCATCGGCCGAGGCCGCCGTTTTTCCCATGATCGACTGGACCCACTGGCACAACGAACCCTACCTGGTGGGCGGGCTGGTGCTGCTGGGCTGGCTGTGGGCCGTCGCGGCGGGGCCGCTGCGCAGTCGGTGGGCCCCGGGGACGGCCTTTCCCCGCCGGGCGGCCTGGTGCTTCTACTCCGCGCTGATCCTGTTCTACCTCGCCGTGGGCTCGCCGCTGGACCAGATCGGCGAGCGCTTCCTCTTCAGCGCGCACATGTTCCAGCACCAGCTGCTCATGTATCCGGTGCCGGTGCTGTTCCTCTGCGGGCTGACCGACTGGATGGTGGACGGCCTGCTCGACCGGCCCGGGCTCCGCGGACTGCTGCGCCGGCTGCTCAGCCCGCTCGGCTGCGGCACGGTGGCCACGCTCGTGATCGGCGTCTGGCACGCCCCCTCGCTCTATGAATGGGCCCTGCAGGACAAGGTCGTCCATGTGCTCGAGCATCTCTCCTTTTTCACCGCCTCGATCGTCTTCTGGTGGCCGCTGCTGAGCCCCTCGCGGGCCTATCCTCCCACGGGCTACGGCAGCCAGATGCTGTACCTGTTCTGCCTGGAGATCACGATGACCCCCCTGTTCGCGTATGTGACGTTCTCGCCGGACGTGCTCTACCCCACCTACGAATTTGCCCCGCGGCTGGTGGCCGATTTTGGCGCCGGGGAAGACCAGTTGCTGGCCGGGGTGATGATGAAGCTCGTCAGCATGGGGGTCTCGATCCTGGCCTTCGGCGTCAGCTTCTATCGCTGGAGCAAGACTCACCGCGACAACGGTTAACGAGTTATTCAGCCTTCAGTTCGTGATCCGCTCCATGAGGGGATCCGGGGCGTAGAGCAAGATATGCACAGTCTCTGCCAATCGGAGCGGAGCCAGGTCCGGGCGGGGTTGCTAGAGTCTGTCACCGCAATCCACCCCCCCTTTGATCGCCACCCCCGACGCCATGAACCTCCTTCCCCTCCTTCTTACCGCCAGCGTCTGCCTCCTGTTCTCCCTCGCCGTGTATTTCCTGCGCGAGCGCCTGCAGCAGTCCGGGCGTAGTCCGGTTTCTCCGGCGGCGGTAAATGATCTTCCGTTTGATCGTGCGGCCTGAATAGGCTGAGTGCAGCCTATTCGTCCGTGATCAACGTCAACCTCGACCTCGTCCGCAAATACGACATCTCCGCCCCCCGCTACACCTCCTATCCAACGGCGGTGGAGTTTCGGGACTTTGCGTCACCGGCGCCCTTGCTGGCGCACCTTGACCGGGCCAACCAGGACGCGAGCCTGCCGCTCTCGCTCTATTTCCACCTGCCGTTCTGCGAGACGCTGTGCTGGTTCTGCGGCTGCACCACGGTCATCACGCTGAACCGCCAGTCGTCGGACACCTACCTCGACTACCTGGAGAAGGAGATCGCGCTGCTGGCGCCGCGGGTGCACCGCGGGCGGCGCGTGGTCCAGCTCCACTACGGCGGCGGCACCCCGACGTTTTTCCAGCCGCCGCAGCTGGCGCGGCTCGCCGCGCTCATCCGCCAGAACTTCGTGCTCGATCCCGAGGCGGAGCTGAGCGTCGAGGTCGATCCCCGCCGGCTGTCGCACGCGCAGGTGGTCGCGCTCCGCGAGAGCGGGTTCACCCGCGCCTCGCTCGGGGTGCAGGACTTCAACCCGCAGGTGCAGGAGGCGGTCCACCGCATCCAGCCGCGCGCCATGACGGAGCAGGCGATCAACTGGCTCCGCGCCGAGGGGTTCACCTCGCTCAATCTCGACCTGATCTACGGCCTGCCCTACCAGACGGTGGCCTCGTTCACCGACACGCTGGAGCAGGTGCTGGAGCTCAACCCCGACCGGCTGGCGGTCTTCAGCTACGCCCACGTGCCGTGGATGAAGCCCGCGCAGAAGATCCTCGAGCGGGAGTCCGCCCTGCCCTCGCCCGAGACCAAGCTGGCGATGCTCAAGCTCATCACCGAGACCCTGACCAGCCGGGGCTACGTCTACATCGGCATGGACCATTTTGCCAAGGAGACCGACGAGCTGGCGGTGGCGCAGGCCGCGCGCACGCTCCAGCGCAACTTCCAGGGCTACAGCACGCGGGCCGGCGTGGAGA
>SESH01024009.1_pt1 | contig 20957 bp, 20 predicted proteins | sample 3171561 | NCBI WGS metagenome assembly SESH01 (sample SAMN10866947, study PRJNA518727) | freshwater metagenome | biome: subpolar coniferous forest; feature: holomictic lake; material: water; isolation source: holomictic Lake 442 2011 16.5 m and 2014 13 m | place: Canada: near Kenora, Ontario
AACCCGCATGAGCATGAGCCTTACCGCATCGGACAGGGTGAGCCGCGTTGAATTTTTACTCAGTCTCAGTCGCTATAATGTTTTTCCCCTGGCATCCGAATTAGATGATTCTGCCATGATGCTGCACGAAATGACAGGATTATATATTTGGCTCTTGTAGAGCAATAATATTCCGTGAGCCCAATTGTTCAATGATTGAAAAGTGAGCCCAAAAGCCAGGAGATAGCGCTGATGACTACCGATCCGGCGACTGCCCACCAGAATCCGTCGATGGTGAATCCACTGACGAGCATCGCGGCGAATTGCAGCAGAAGGGCATTAACGACGAAAAGAAAAAGCCCCAAGGTAAGAATAATAAAAGGGAAGGAAAAAAAGAGCATGACCGGGCGTACAATGGTGTTGATCAGCCCAAGGACAAGCGCAACAGCAATTGCCGCACCGAAGCTTTTGATGTGAATACCATCAAGAATATGTGCGGTAGCATAGACCGCGAGGGCGTTAATCAGCCATTGAATCAGGATGTGCGTCATTGTTTTTTTCTCCTGGTTAGCCTGGTGCATTGACTCCACCTTGAAATGTAATAAAGTTGGCTCAATGGACAAGTGAACGGTCTTTTCAGATATTCAGTTCCTCAAGGGCATCGCGCAGTGTTGTGCATCCGGCGATGGTTATAGGAAGTTTTTTCAGCGATGGCTTGAGTTCCCGTGTGTTGGCTTCGGGTAGTACAATACGCTTGAATCCGAGATGTGCGGCCTCACGGATGCGCCGTTCGCTGTCGCTGATGGCCCTCAGTTCGCCAGCCAGCCCAATCTCTCCGCAGCAGACTGTCGCGGGGTCGACCGGGCGGTTCATGAGTCCGGAGGCGATGGCTGCGGCTATGGCGAGGTCTGCCGCAGGTTCTGCCAGTTTGAGCCCTCCTGCTATTTTGACAAAAACGTCCTGCCCCCAGGTTTCAATTTTCAGCCTGTTTTCCAGCACGGCGAGGATAATTGACATTCGTTTCAGGTCGAAGCCGGTGCTGATACGCTGCGGCATGGAGTAGTTGGTTTTGGAAACCAGCGCCTGAACTTCCACCAGCAGTGCCCTTGTTCCCTCGATGGCGGCAAGAATCGAGTTGCCGGGCACATCGGTTCTTCGCCCGGAGATGAAGAATTCGGAGGGGTTGCTCACCTCTTCGAGGCCAGTTTCATCCATGCGGAAGACGCCGATTTCGTTCGTGGAGCCAAAACGATTTTTGACTGACCGGATAATGCGGTAGCGCTGATAGCCCTCGCCCTCAAACAGCAGGACGGTATCGACCATGTGCTCAAGCGCTTTTGGGCCGGCAAGTGCCCCCTCTTTGGTGATATGGCCGATAATCATCAGAATGACGTCCTGCTGCTTGACCGCCCGGATAAGCGAGGCGGCGCACTCCCTGATCTGGGTGATGGTGCCTGCGGAGCTCTGGTATTCGTCCGAGTGGACGGTCTGAATGGAGTCGATAATGACCAGCGCCGGCTTTTCCCGTTCAATAAGCCCAAGAATGCGTTCGAGGTTCACTTCGGGAACAAGCCAGAGGTTTTCTGCCTTGATGGAGAGGCGCTGGGCTCGTTCGCGGATCTGGTTTGGCGACTCTTCGCCGGAGATATAGAGCACTTTTGCCGGAGCGAGGCGGGGAGCAAGTTGCAGCATGAGGGTTGATTTGCCGATACCCGGTTCCCCCCCAACAAGCACGGCTGATGACTGCATCAGCCCTCCTCCGAGTACCCGGTCGAGTTCGCCAATGCCGGTCATAATCCGCTTGAACTCTGAAGGCACAGCATCATGCAGGTTCTGTACGACGGCAACCCCTCCTGGTGAACCTGGGCGCTGTTTTTTTGATTCTTGCTCGAAATGAGTCTCCTGAAGGGTTCCCCAGCTCTGGCATTCAAAACATTTCCCCTGATGTTTCAGGGAGACAGCTCCGCAGTTTGAGCAGATATATTTGGTGACGGATTTGGCCATTCTGCCTTACAGTCCGTTGGTTCGCTGGAAAGAGTGGAGCGTATTTTTCAGGAGCATGGCGATGGTCATGGGGCCGACACCACCGGGCACCGGTGTCATGGCCGAGGCAACGGTCGAAACGCCCTCATAATCAACATCCCCGACAAGACGGTAGCCGCTCTTTGTTGAAGCATCCACAATGCGGTTGATGCCGACATCGATGATAACAGCGCCCGGTTTTACCATGTCAGCGGTGATAAAGCCTGCTTTTCCAATGGCGGCAATGAGGATATCGGCCTGCAGGGTGTAGAAGGGAATGTTTTTGGTGGCAGAGTGGCAGATGGTGACGGTGCAGTTGGTGGCTTCAAGTTTCTGGAGCATCAGGTTGGCCATCGGCTTGCCGACAATGTTGCTGCGGCCCACCACAACGCAGTGCTTGCCTTTGGTCTCAATGTTATAGCGGCCAAGCAGCTCAAGGATGCCGTAAGGGGTGCAACTGACAAAACATTTGTCGAGGTGCCCCATCACCAGTCGGCCAAGGTTTTCGGGATGAAACCCGTCAACATCTTTCGATGGATCGATGGCGATGGTGACGGCGAATTCGTCTATTTGCTTTGGAAGTGGCTGCTGCACAAGGATGCCGTGGACAGCAGGGTCGTTGTTCAGCTCCTGGATAGTCTTGAGCAGATGCTCCTCGGTGGTGTCGGCGGGCATTTCTATGACTGTTGAAATCATGCCAATCTCTTTGCATGTTTTGGCTTTATTGCGTACATAAACCTGCGATGCGGGATCGTGGCCTACAATGATTACTGTCAGCCCTGGTACTTTGCCGGTTTTGGCTCTGCAGTTGTCAACGCTCGCCTTGAGTTCGTTTTTCAGGTCAAGCGAGACCTTTTTTCCGTCAATAATAAGCATGGTGATGTGGCTTTGTGGTGTATTCAGGTTGGTTATTGTTCCATCTTCTGAAAAGAGCTGCAATATAGCTATGAAAAATTCATCGAAGCAGCAAATTTCAAAAGAGGGAAGGTAATGGTGTTGCGACGAAATTTTTTGTTCACCAACATTTCGCCTCTCCGGGGTATGTACTCTTGATACAGCTTACGATAATTAATTTGAACGTGTTTTTATGTCACTTCTCTCTGTAGGTAATGTTTTGGTTGAGAAGGATCTTCTGAACTCCTTTTTTTCCTGCGATCTTCATGAATGCCGGGGAGCGTGTTGTGTTGAGGGGGAGCTTGGCGCTCCGTTATCGGCTGCAGAGGCAGAGCAGCTTCAGGAGTTGCCGGAGGAACTGCTCAGGATGCTTCCTGAAAAAGGGTTGCGTTATCTCCGGCGTCACGGCCCTGCTGAGGTGTATCAGGGGGTTCAGTACACGAGAACTATTGAGAATGAGGAGTGCGTTTTCACTGTTGTTCGTGACGGCATAACATGTTGCGCCATTGAAATTGCTTTTCGGGAGGGAATTCTGGGGTTTGACAAGCCGATATCCTGCCGATTGTTTCCGATAAGGGTAAGAAAAAAGTTTGGTTTGGATTATCTTGTTTACGAGCAGCTCTCCATGTGTCGTACCGCCAGAAAGGCGGGCCGGGAGCGCAAGGTACAACTTATTGATTATCTCTCTCCCGCTCTTGAGTTACGGTATGGCCGTGACTGGGTGGCGGATCTGAAAGCTTATGTCGATGCGTCTTTCTCCCGATAATGGCTGAAATAAGGCTTCAACAGAAGCAGCAACAACAACTCTCTGTACAGCAGATACTAAGCAGTCAGCTTCTGCAGCTTCCGATGCAGAATCTGGAACAGCGGATTTATGACGAGGTGCAGGAGAATCCCCTTCTTGAACTTGTTGAAGAACCAGGCGAGAACTCCATTGATGGTGCGGTGGAGAGGGATCGGTCAGCAGGCGACGACATGTTCGATTCTGTTGACCGGTTCAGCAAAAGCTCACTCAAGGAGCGTTCCGAGGCCCCTCCATCCGGTGAAACTTCTGAAGGACGGCTCAATTTCACCCATGAAAGCCCCTCGAAAGATCGATTTTTTCAGGCGGTTCAGCACGACAGCTTTCATGAGATGTTGCTGAAACAACTGGCCCTGCATGATGATGTCGGAGAGCGTGAAGTGAAGATTGCCATTGAGATTCTCGGTAATCTTGATGGTGATGGTTATCTTATTGAGGGGGTTGAGGTGATTATCGACAGTTTGCACCTGCAGGGCCTTGATGTCAGTGAAAGTGAGCTGGAGGCTGTGCTGCGAAAAATCCACTATCTTGATCCACCGGGCGTTGCGGTCTGCAATTTGCGTGAACGGCTTATGGTTCAGTTGGAGGTTGCGGCAGACAGGGATCACTCGAAAACCATGGAACTCGCGACAAGAATTTTACGAGACTATTTTGATGATTTTCTGCACAGGCGTTTTGAGCTGCTGCTGAAAAAGCTGGGTGAAGCAAAAGAGCGTGTTGTGGAGGCGGTTTCGGCTATTATTGCCCTTGATCCTCATCCCGGTATCTTTCAGGACGAAGGTGGTCACTACATTACCCCTGACTTTGTGGTTACCTACGAAAATGGTGAGTTGATTGCGGCGTTGAATGATCGAAGCTCACTCTCGGTCAAGGTGACTGACCGCTATCAGGAGTTGCTGAAAAGCAGGAAAGCACCGAAAGAGGAGAAACAGTTTATACGGCAGAACCTTCAGCGGGCTCAAGAGTTTACCAATGCCATAGAGACACGGCGTCAGACGCTTCTCAAGGTGATTGAGGCACTGATGAAGCAGCAGTATGCCTTTTTTATCTCTGGCCCGGAATATGTGGTGCCGCTTGGAATGAAAATGGTTGCTGCAGAAACAGGGCTTGATATTTCAACCATCAGCCGGGCGGTTAATGGCAAGTATGTGCAGACCCGTTTCGGTTTATTTGAATTGAAGTATTTTTTCAGCGTTGGACTCTCGACTGAGGAGGGTGATGATCTTTCGAGCAAGATTATTCGCCAGTATATTGCGGATATGGTCAGGGAGGAAGAGCCTGAACACCCACTCGGTGATGAGAGTCTGGCTGAGATGCTGGTAAAAAGAGGAGTACATATTGCACGCAGAACGGTTGCAAAATACCGTGAACAAATGCAAATTCCAGTGGCAAGATTAAGAAAAAAAATATTTTAATTAATGAAAAATACAGTGAGGCCACAGATCCGTTCAACGACGGTTATTGGTGTTATACGCGATGGCAAGGCTGCGCTCGGAAGTGACGGCCAGATGACGCTTGGAAATACGGTCATCAAGCATTCGACCCGGAAAATAAGGAGATTGTACCATGGAAAACTTGTCGCCGGTTTTGCGGGGGCTACGGCGGATGCGGTGACCTTGCTCGACCGATTTGAGGAGAAGCTTGAGGCTTATAATGGCAAGCTGGATCGTGCGGCGGTTGAACTTGCCAGAGACTGGAGGACGGACAAGTATCTTCGCCGTCTTGAGGCGATGCTGGCCATCGTCAGCAATGACAAGGCGCTCATTATCTCGGGAACCGGTGATGTGATAGAGCCGGAAGATGGCATTGTAGCCATTGGCAGCGGGAGTATGTATGCACTGGCAGCAGCCCGTTCACTCATGAAACATACCACACTTTCCGCAAAGGAGATTGTGCATGAAAGTTTGAAGATTGCCGCTGATATCTGTATTTATACCAACGATCATATCATTGTTGAAGAGGTTTGAGCGCAGAGGTATCGGCAATTTTGCAGGGCAGTTAAGTTTTTTTGAAATCTACAATTTATCGCATATGAGTACGAAGAGTGAGAGCGATGTTCTTGTGTTGCAGGAAGGAAATAGAGGGAGACAAAGCTCTATTGCAGCCAGTAATCTGACTCCGAATCAGATTGTGTCGCAGCTTGACAAGTATATTATTGGCCAGAAGGATGCAAAAAAATCTGTTGCCATTGCCTTGCGCAACAGGCTTCGCCGCCAGAGTGTGAGTGATGATCTTCGTGATGAGATTATGCCAAATAACATCATCATGATAGGACCAACCGGTGTTGGCAAAACTGAAATCGCCCGCAGGCTTGCCAAACTGGCAAGGGCTCCGTTTGTCAAGGTTGAAGCGTCCAAATTTACGGAGGTGGGTTATGTCGGGCGTGATGTGGAGTCGATGATCCGCGACCTTGTTGATCAATCGGTGGCTATGGTACGGAGCGAGAAATCTGAGGAGGTTCGTGAAAAGGCAGTTCTGCTCGTGGAAGAGCGGTTGCTTGATATTCTATTGCCTCCTGTTGCCCCGTCACATGACGCAGGTGATGATGAGACGAATGGTGATGAGAATGGGGACGAGGCACCACCTCGCGACAAATCAGTTGAGCTAAATCGGCGCAGTCGCAAAAAAATGCTGGAACGTCTCCGCAATGGCAAACTTGAAGATCGGCTGATTGAGATGGATCTCTCCGGTGACTCGCCAGGTGGTGGCATGATGCAGGTTTTTGGTCCCCTTGGCCAGATGGAGGAGATTGGGGGAATTATGCAGGATTTGATGAGCGGACTACCCCGCAAGCGCAAGAAGAGAAGAGTTTCCATTGCAGAGGCTCGCAGGCTGCTTGAGCAGGAGGAAGTGCAGAAGCTTATTGACATGGAGAGTGTGGTCAAGGAGGCGATCAACAAGGTCGAGCAGTCCGGAATTGTTTTTATTGATGAGATTGATAAAATTGCTTCACCCTCTTCTGGTGCCGGGGGGAAAGGGCCGGATGTGAGTCGTGAGGGGGTACAGCGTGATCTTCTGCCGATTGTAGAGGGATCCAATGTTGCAACAAAACATGGCATGGTGAAGACTGACCATGTGCTTTTTATCGCCTCCGGCGCATTTCATGTGGCGAAGCCTTCAGATCTTATTCCCGAGTTGCAGGGTCGTTTTCCCATCAGGGTTGAACTGAAAAGCCTGACTGAAGAGGACTTTTACCTTATTCTTACCCAGCCGGAAAATGCACTTATCAAGCAGTATTCAGCGCTTTTAGCCACCGAAGGGGTTGACTTGACCTTCAGTGAGGGGGCGATCCGCGAGATTGCCAGAATTGCTGCCAGAGTCAATGAGAGTGTCGAAAACATTGGAGCAAGAAGGTTGCACACCATCATGACGAATCTTCTTGAGGAGCTGATGTTCAATATTCCTGAAAATTTCTCTGATGACAGTGTGGAAATTGATGAAGCCATGGTTAAGGAAAAACTGAATCACGTGGTTGCAGACCGTGATCTCAGTCAGTACATTTTGTAATGTTTCTTTTTATCATGGGTGGTTTCGGTGTGTACGCCCCGGGTCGACGTGTTCGTTGCCCCGGAGCGTCGAAATAGTGGTAGCCCTTGCAATAAACGAATAGATGATGCTTGTGATGTCAATACTTGTTCTCAACGGGCCGAACCTTTCACGGCTTGGGAAACGCGAGCCGGAAATCTACGGTTACCGGACTCTTGATGGTATTAACCGTGAGCTGGTGGAGAGTTTTCCGGAACTCTTCTTCGAGTTTTTTCAGTCAGAAGATGAGGGAGCTTTGCTGGAAAAACTTTTTCATATCGAAGACAAGGGTGGGTATCGTGGCGTAGTGCTGAACGCCGGAGCACTTACTCACTATTCTATAGCCCTGCGTGATGCCATCAGTGCGATAACAATTCCTGTTGTTGAGGTTCACCTCTCAAATATCTATGCCCGTGAGGAGTTTCGTCGCAAGTCGGTAATCTCTGAAGTGTGTGTGGGAGTTATCAGCGGTTTCGGAGCCAACAGCTATCACCTTGGAGTCAGGGCGCTCATGGGAATTACTCTTGAGGGGCGGTAGCAGCTCCCCTATTCGTTAGAGTATCTTTTAATGAGTTTGCGCATCTCCTCAACTCTTCTGATATCACTCGCGACAAGAATTGGCTTGTCAAGAGCAGTTTTCATCAGGCTCATAGCCTCCTCCCTTTTATTGTTGTCAAGACAGATCAAGGCAAGTTCATGGTAGTTTCTGATAATTGCGGGGTCAAGAGTGATTGCTTTTCTGAATGCTTTTTCGGCTAATTCATAATTGCCCACTGGCACCTCACCGATAAAGGTGTTGGCCATCATTCTTTTGAACCATCCGATTCTGGCGGCTTCGCGATAATATGAGCCAAGCATGGAGAGAGCAGTTTCATCGTTCGGGTTCAGCCGAATGGCAGTATCAAGTTCTCTTTTTATCTCTTTTGCCTGTTTTAATTTTGCCTTGGTGCCCCTGTTTTCGGCCATAATGGCCAGCGATGCGGCAAGCCAAGTGTGCCCCTTTCCATTTGTGCTGTCGAGGCTGACGCATTTTCGGGCATATTCTGTTGCCTTACTGTAATGCTCTTTACTGTTGTCGGTATAGGATTCTCCCATGCTTACCTGCAGTCGGGCCAGTTTCCAAAAGAGATCTGCATTATCGGGATTATCGAGAAGCACTATGCTGTAGAGCGAATCAGCTTTTGGGTAATTCATGTTCCACAACTCCTTGTCGGCAAGATTGATCAGGGAGTGGGGCTGTTGTTTTCCGGCTGCTTCTGCATGATTTGAGCAGAAAAAGAGTACCACAGCAAGAGCCAGAAAAGAGCAGATATTTATGTGCCGGTATTTGAGGTGATGTTTGGTTGAACGCATTGTTTTATTTGAACCAGATTGAATCCGGGTATTTGCCGTGGAGTTGTTTGTCGAGCCCAAGCCAGTGGCCCGACGGAAGTGCCATCATCATGATAGCGAAGAGCAAAAAGGGAGGAAGTGAGAGATTGTAGTAACCGCCAGCCGCAAAATTAACCAGAAGAAAGAGTGCAAGTACGGCATTTGCCCTCACGGCAAGGCCGAGAACAAGCCCGACTCCTATGATGAGCTCGCCGATGGTGACAATCCATGCAATCTGGAAGGCAAGCGGTATGGCAAAATGTTCAAGGTAGCTTGCCTGAAAGGAGTGCGTCGGGAGTTCACCAAGCCTCTTTATGAAAAAGCGTTGCATGAGGTCGCTCCACAGCCACCCTTTAACGAGCTTGTGCCAGAACCCATAAAGAAAAAATGCAGCAAAGAGATAACGTCCAAGCAGAAAAAGTGCGATTCCGATTTTTCCGGGCAGATGGTGTTTTTTTACTTCACTCACAGTTGGTTTCGCTCGAAGATGATATCGACACTCTTTTTCAGCTTGCCGAGAATTGTTTCAGTACTGAAGAGTCGGGCTATATCTTCAGCGTCAAGATGTTTCAGCAGCTCTTCATCTTTCAGAAGCAGGTCACGCAGGTGCACCTTGGTTGACCAGCTCTCCATGGCGTTGCGCTGCACAAGCTTGTAGGCATCTTCACGGGTCAGCCCTTTTGCCGTGAGGGCAAGCAGGATGGTCTGTGAGGTGGTCAGTCCATAGGAGGAGTTGAAGTTTTCTTCCATTCTTTCCGGGTAGACGAGCAGGGTGTCGAGCGCCTCGCTGAAGGTGCGCAGCATGTAGCAGAGCGCTGTTGTTGAATCGGGCATGATGATGCGCTCAACCGATGAGTGGGAAATATCCCGCTCGTGCCAGAGTGCCACATTTTCCATGGCGGCGATGGAGTTGGATCGGACGACGCGGGCAAGGCCGGTGAGACGCTCGAAGGTGATGGGGTTGCGCTTGTGGGGCATGGCAGAGCTTCCCTTTTGACCCTTGCTGAAAAACTCTTCAGCTTCACGTACTTCGGTGCGTTGCAGGTGGCGAAGCTCAACGGAGAACTTTTCGATTGAGGAGGCAATGATGGCGAGCGTTGTGGCATATTCTGCATGCCGGTCGCGCTGGAGAATCTGGGTCGATATGGTTGACGGTTCCAGAGCAAGTTTGCGGCATACAGCGGCTTCAATATCGGGCGAAAGATGCTGGTAGGTGCCGACCGCTCCCGAGATTTTGCCGACGGAGATAATGGCAACAGCCCTTTTCATTCGCTCCAGGTTCCTCAGCATCTCCTGGTGCCACAGCAGCAGTTTGAGTCCAAAAGTGGTTGGTTCGGCATGAATGCCGTGGGTTCTCCCCATTTCAATGGTGTACTTAAACTCGACGGCTCGTTTTGCCAGCACCTCTATCAGTTGTTCAATATCAGCAACAAGGATTTTGCCAGCATCGCGCATCTGCATGGCGAGACAGGTATCGACAACATCCGAGGAGGTGAGTCCTTCGTGAATGTAGCGTGAATCCGGCCCAACATTATTGGCCACGTTAGTCAGAAAAGCGATAACGTCGTGCTTTGTCTCCTTCTCAATTTCAAGAATTTCGTCAACATTGAAGGAGGCCTTCTGCTTGATGGTGGCGAGCGCCTCTGGCGGTACCAGGCCAGCTTCCATGCGTGCCTCAACAGCGGCAATTTCGAGCTGCAGCCAACGCTGAAATTTTGCCTCTTCAGTCCAGATTGCGGAGATCTCTTTGGGTGAATAACGTGGTATCACAGGGTAAATCCGTTTAAGCAAGTTTTCGTAAAATTTCGTAATATAATCACCAGAACCATGAAAAACCACACTTCCCGAAATGAACCGTTTATCGGGTTTCTGTATTCGCTATTTCCTGAAAGATCAGGCGTACATAATCAAGGGCTGCTTCACGGTCGTAGGGGATAAGGCCGTCGATGACTGCATTTTCCATCCTTTTTTTGATCATGCCGACCATTTTTCCTTCCGGCAGGGCGAGGAGGTTCATAATATCCTCGCCGCTGACAGGGGGGCGCCATTTGGCAAGCTGGTCTTTTTCACCAACTTCAGCAATTTTAGCTTCAACATGGTTGAAATTGCTCATAATGCGGGATACTTTTCTCGGATTTTTGCTGGTCACATCGGCCCGGCAGAGGTTCATGAGATCCTGAAGATCTTCGCCTGCATCAAACATGAGGCGCCGAATCGCTGAGTCGCTGATCTCCTCTTTTGAGAGGGGAATAGGACGGTGGTGAAGACGTACCATCTTCTGGACATAGCCAAGCGGATCGAGCGGCCAGCGCATGTATCTGAAAATTTTAGAGACTATCTTTATCCCGATGGCATCGTGGCCATGGAATGTCCAGCCAGCGCTTTTTGAGAAGCGTTTGGTTGCCGGTTTGGCAATATCGTGCAGGAGCGCGGCAACCCTGAGCCAGAGATTGGCGGACTGTGTTGCCACATTGTCAACAACCTGAAAGGTGTGGAAAAGGGTATCCTTGTGGCCCATGCCATCAACCTGTTCAATGCCTGCCATGGCCGCCACTTCCGGCATGATCTCCTTCAGCAATCCTGTTTCGTAGAGAATTGTCAGGCCGATTGACGGGCGAGGGGAGAGCATGATCTTGAAGAATTCGTTACTCACTCTCTCCATTGATACAATATGCACTCTGTCGCGCATAACTTTCATTGCCTCAATCACTTCAGGGAGAGGCTTGAAATCGAGTTGTGCGGCGAACCGTGCCGTCCTCATCATGCGGAGCGGGTCGTCGGAAAAGGTCTGTTCAGGATCAAGCGGAGTTTTCAGGATTTTCGCCTCGATGTCTTTAATCCCGCTGAAGTTGTCGATAATCTGGTTCCGTCCTTCCCTGTTGAGAACAAGGGCCAGGGCATTGATGGTGAAGTCCCTGCGCAAAAGGTCGTCTTCGAGGGTTCCGATGAGGGTCACCGGTTTTCTTGAATCGCTGTTATAGGACTCTTTTCGGGCACCGACAAGTTCAACCTTGAAGGTGCCTTGAAGGGGGTCGGAAAGCTCAAGTTGCGCCGTGCGGAATCGTTCAAAAAGCACAAAATTTCTGCCGTTCAGTTGATCGCGAACGGTTTTAGCAAAAGGGACGGGGTCGCCGATGATCATAATATCAATATCGGTGCAGGGTCTCTGCATCAGCATGTCGCGTACGTAACCTCCTACAAGGTAACAGCATAGCCCGCTCTTGTCGGCCAGGTCGCCGATTTGGCAGAGGATTTCCGGTAAGGAGGCAGGTTTCATGAGGGGTTGGCTCTGCTATGGTTACTCATTCAAGCGCGGCAGCATTTGCTGCAATTTCTGCGGCAATTTTTCCTGCTACCATAATTGCCCTGCGGCCGTCGGATGAGCTGACGGCCATAGGGGTGTTGCTGCGGATTGCCGTTATAAAATGTTCAAGTTCGTCACGCAACGCATTTACTTTTGGGACTTCCGGGTGGATATAATCGAGCGCCATCCCCTGCATGGTCTCATGAATTTCGCCGAACTGTTCAAGTATCTTGCGTGCAGCAAAGGATTTCAGGGGATTTTTTGATGAAAGCTCTTCCTGCTTCACAAGTCTGAAAACCTCCGATTTGCCGGTGGTTAAATCAAGCGAGGCGTAGCTTTTGGGTTGGGTGCAAAAAAAACGGAGCTTGCGCATTTTGCTGCGGCTGAGCCTGCTTGCGGTCACGTTTGCCGTTGCGCCGTTGACGAAGTCGATTCTGGCTGTTGCCATATCAAGTTCGTTGGAGAAGACTCTTACTCCGGAAGCCGCAATGTGCTTGATGTCGGATTGGATAAGGGAGAGTACAAGATCTATGTCGTGAATCATCAGGTCAAGCACGACGGAAACATCAGTCACCCGTGTTGAAAAGCCGGTCAGCCGCTCAGCCTGAATATAGACTGGTCGACCGATTTTGGCTTCAACGGCCCGCAGTGCAGGGTTAAAGCGTTCAATATGGCCTACCTGTATGCGAACCCTGTTTTCAGCTTCGAGCCGAATCAGCTCGTCGGCCTCTTCAACGGTGGTTGTTATTGGTTTTTCAATAAAGAGGTGCAGCCCCTTGGCCAGCAGGGTGCAGGCAATGTTGTAGTGCGAGCTTGTGGTTGTGGCAATAATGGCAGCATCGCATGCCTTGGCAAGAAGTTCAAGCGAGCTGAAATGGGCGACATCATATTTTTTCGCTATCTCAGCAGCCCTGACGCTGTCGAGGTCAAAAATGCCTGCGCAATGGAGATCAGGCCACTCCTGTGCGATTTCAGAGAGAAGCTTCGTGTGAAACTCTCCAAGCTTTCCAACTCCGATAACCCCGATATTCATGCTTTTCTCTCCATTATCGACCGATGTTCAGGCAATCTCCGCTTCAGTTTCGGGCTCAAGTGCTTCAATGTTGTACTTGAACAGCTTGAGGGCAATAACTGCTCCAGCGATGGTAAGAACACCTGCAACAATATAGGGCGCGCGAAAATTCATGCCGTAGAGGATACTTCCGCTGAACGGACCCATGATGCGGGCAAAAGAGTTGACTGACTGTGAAAGACCGAGAATCTGCCCCTGCTGTTGTTTATAACTGTAGAGCGAAATCATGGAGAGGTTAATCGGAGCGACCAGACTGGTGCCGATGGCAAAAAAGAAGAGGATCACAAGGCCGATAGAAAAAAGCGAACTCTGTGGCGCGAATGGGACAAAAAAGACACCGACAAAGGTAAAGAGGTGGCCCCAGAAGAAAAGTTTGTGCTCGCCAAGTTTTTTGATGAGCTTTCTTATGAGACCTCCCTGAACAACGACTGACCAGATGCCTACATAGGCAAAGATGTAGCCGATCTGCTTGTCGGAAGCCATGAAATACTCTTTCCAGAGCAGAATTGAGGCGACCTGCATGTTGACGATTGCAAAGGTATAGATGTAGTTTGCAATCATGAGCAGGGTAAGGGGGCGTGAACTGAAGACCAGTTTAAGTCCTTCTCCATACTCTCTTGTTTTTTCACCAAGAAAACGGAGTGTTGATTGTTTTGGTTGGTCGCTCTCCGACCGCTTTTTCAGAAAGCCGAACGATATTTTTTGTGCACTCTTGTTTGACTCGGGAAGCAGGAAGATGGCAAGAATAAAATCGACAGTGATCAGTGCCGCAGAGACATAACCTACCATCTGAATGCCATAACTATGCTTGAGGATTCCGCCAATGAGCGGGCCGATGATGAAGCCGATGCCGAAAGCGGCTCCAATCATTCCCATTGCGCTGGATCGACTTTTACTGTCGGTGACGTCAGTGATATAGGCCTGTGCCGCAGCAATGTTGGCTGATCCAATACCTGAAAGACCTCGGGCAAAGATGAGCAGGGGGATTGTGGTCGCCTGGGCAAAAACCAGATAGGAGATGGCCGTTATAAAAATACTGATCAGCATAACCGGTCGCCGCCCGATCTTGTCGGATAACTTGCCCCAGAGCGGGGAGAAGATAAACTGCATGATGGAAAAAATCGCAGCAATGAGCCCGATCATGAAGGGGTTTGCACCGAGATCTTTGGCGTAGGTCGGCAGAAGCGGAAGCACAATGCCAAACCCAATCAGATCCAGTAAAACCGTCAGGAGTAAAATGACCAGAGGGGAGCGCTTCATGCCTGCATGTCGTTTTGTTCTGCCAAAGCCACAAAGATAAAAAAATTACCACCGATTCTGAGAGAGATCGCCAAAATATCAGGGAGCTGGCTTCTCATCAGGATAAATAGTTCTGTATAATTGGGCTATGCCGTCAAGTACTCGCGGGCCAGCACGCAAAAAAAGGCTGTTGTCGAACCGGTCGTACACCCGGTGGTTTTTGACTGCGGCAACGGAGCTCCAGCCGGGACGGTTCATAACCTTGTCAACAGCAGAAGACTCCCTTGCCATATACATGCAGGCAATCACCTCCGGACTTTTTTTGATCACCCACTCCTGTGATATTTCGAAATAATCCTTTTCCACGACGTTACCAATATTTTCGCCGCCAGCGTAGGCAATAAGCGCTGACGTGTAGCTACCCTTTCCGCCAGTCCAGAACGGGTCATCCCATATTTCGAGATAGACCGTTTTTTTTCTCTTCTGACTTTCTGTTTTTTTTTTGAATGTAGCGAGACCGTTGCTGATGGAGAGGGCAAGGGAGTCAGCCTCCCGGGTGTGGCCGGTCAGTTTTCCGAGCCTTCTCAAGGCAGCCGGGATATCGTCGGGAGACTTGCAGGTGATGCTCTCTCTCTGAATGCCAAGAGCCGATATCTTTTTCCCCATCTCTTTATCTGCCAGGTCAACGTCAACGACCAGATCGGGATGGATGGAGGCGAGCAGCTCAAGCGAAGGGCGTCCGAATGCTCCAGTGACGGGCACCCGTGCAGCCGCAGCAGGCCAGTCGCAGGCACTGGTTCTGCCAACAAGCTCATCACCGGCGCCGATAGCAAAAATCATCTCGGTCAGACTTGGTGCAAGGCTCACAATGCGCGGTTTGGCTGGTTTGAGCCTGGCGCTGTTGACCTTCTGTTGAGTGCATCCTGACGACATGAGCAGCAGTGCCGACAACAGAAAAGGCAGCAGTGAGTTACAGTTTACGGTGAGTTGCATAATGCTGAACTATTTTCACGTGGTTGAAAGCAAGTGGCATGGTCATGGCTTCCTCAAGTGGAAACCAGGCGATCTCCTCTACCTCGTCAGGCATCAGTCTGGTTGATCCTTTCCCAATCCCGAAGAATGCGAGTGCCACGGCATGAAAGTGGTACTCTGGAAACAGCTCATTGAAAAAATAGAGAAAGGCTGGTTCAGCAAAGAGAAGGCCTGTCTCCTCCATTACCTCCCGCACAACAGCATCTTCCGCCGTTTCATAGTCATCAATGTGCCCCCCCGGCAGGCACCAATGCCCCTGAAAAGGGCGAATACTCCGTTTTGTCAGCAGGATAAGATCGGGATTGCCATTTTCCGGAGTGATGATAGCAGCAACAGTAGCTTTGGGCATATTTCAGTGTCAATAGTTCAGCAAAGGTAAGGCTGATGTTTAAGAAATACAAAGAAAAACGGTTTGAAGGGGGCGCGGGCTGTAAACCCCTGATGGCGGGGAAACCCTTGCGGCAAGCCGTTTTTTTTGATTCCGATGGTATTGATGAAAATTTTTGCCATTATCAAGGGATGTTTATTGTTGATTTGTTGTTGACCCGATTTTGAATCAAGGGGGGGCGCGTGATAACAGGAACGCTTTCGTTGACCGCTGTGGCCGTTGTTTTTACCGGCGGGTTGGCGCTTTTTCTTTACGGCATCAGGATGATGAGCAGTGGCCTGAAAAAGGCATCTGGTGAGGGGATTCGTCGGCTGGTCTCCAGGATGTCAGGTAACCGGTTCTACGGCCTTTTTTCCGGTGCGTTTGCCACAATGATTGTCCAGAGCAGCAGCACTATTATTGCTATTCTTGTCGGGCTGGTACACTCTCGATTCATGACCAGCACCCAGGCTGTGGCTGTGATTCTCGGTGCCGAAATTGGCACAACAGCCATGGCCCAGCTTGTGGCGTTTCGATTGCATGATTATGCACTGATAATTTTTGCCGCAGGTTTTGCCTTGAGTTCTCTTGGGAAATCGGAAGCAGTGCGCTTTACAGGCGAGGCGCTTTCCGGGTTTGGCCTTCTTTTTTTCGGGCTGAAGGTCATGTCTGAAGCGGTCAATCCGCTGCAGAATTATGCGCCGTTTCTCTCTCTCCTTCAATATCTGGATAATCCATTGACCGGTGTCGTTGCCGGGATGGGTTTAACCGCTCTCATGCAGAGCAGCGGGGCTTTTATTGGAATTGTTATCACCCTTGCACTCCATGGTTCGCTCACCCTTGACGCCGGTGTTGCGCTGTTGCTTGGTGCCAATATTGGAACCTGTATCACGGCAGTGCTGGCAAGTTCGGGGATGCAGCATGCTGCCAAAAGGGTTGCGTTGGCCCAGGTGCTTTTTAATTTGGCAGGAGTGCTCCTCTTTTTACCCTTCATTTCTCAATTTTCGGAGCTGATCCGTTTCCTTTCTCCGATGAGAGAGGGGGTTGGCACCGAAAAGCTTGCCTTTGAAGTTCCAAGGCAGATTGCCAATGCCCATACGCTGCTTAACTTGTTCATGGCGCTTTTTTTTCTTCCCTTTCTTGCCACTTTCGATCGGCTGCTTTACTGGATTCTTCCGGATGATCCCGAAGAGACAAGGCTCATTCCCGCTGTCTGGTATCTGAAAGAGTCGGCGCTTGCCACCCCAGTTCTTGCTCTCAGCTATGTAAGGGCAGAGGTGGCAAGAATGGGCTACATTGCTGGTAAAATGGTGCATGCCTCCCTCTACCCCGTTATCAGCAGCGATCCTGGCCGGGATGTGGTTTTCCCAAAACTTTCAGTCATCAAGGGGATAAGCATGAGAGAGGAGAAGCTTGATTTTCTTGAAGCACATATCTCTGATTATCTCATTAAAATAAGTCGCAGCGGGCTTAATGAAATGGAATCGAGGGAGGTTTTCGCCCTCATGAATATTGTCAAGGGGCTCGAATCTATTGGTGATATGATTGAATTGCTTGCAGAGAAACTTGTTGAAAAAAAACAGGGAGTGAAAGGCAATCTGAGCCAGGAGGGTAAATACGAGCTGATGGAGATGCATAACCTCGTTTGCCTTGAAATTGAACAGCTTGCCGATGCCCTCAAGAGTATGGATGCAATCAAAGCCGGGGCACTTCTCCAGGGTGATGAGCGCTTTAAACGGCTGGTAGCGCAGGCTGAAATAGCTCATCTGAAAAGAGTTGTTCTTTTGCCTGAAGCAGAAATTACTCATGATATTCACATGGAACTCATCAATTTGCTCGAACAGGTGCACCATTACAGCAAGAGCATTGCTGGCAGCATTGCCGGTTCGGGGAGATCTGAACAGTAAGCGGTTTGTTTCCTGATAAAGAATTTCTTATCTACTGCTCAATAATTGTTCTTTCGATGGTAACTGGTGCCGGCTTCAAAGCCGGAGAATAGGGAAGTACGTGAAAATCGTACACTGTACCCGCAACTGTACAACGGTTAACCGCTGAAATCTTGCATTGCCATAATGCACTTGATTTTATCGGTCGTTTCAGGTCACTGCAATCTTTTCCTCCACGGAAAACTGCGGGAAGGCCGAAACGGAACCAAGCCGTGATAGTCAGGAGACCTGCCAGTTATTTTTTGCATTACCAAATCGGACTACGGGATATAGTCGGGGCAAAGCTGTACCTCTTTTTGCATTACGTGTTAGTGCATATAACGTTACATCTGCCTTTTTACTTACCCCTGTCAGTTGATCTATTTCTCAAACTGAAAACAGGTTAATTTCGATGAACAAAAAAGTATTTCTTGTTGTCATGGCAGGCCTGCTGTGCAGCAAAGGGCTTCTGGCTGAAGTGCAGCCAAGGAGTTTCGTGGGGGAGGAGATGGTGGTGACTGCCACGAAAACGCTCAATTCTATTCGCAATGCAGGCGGAAGTTCGGTAACGGTTATTACAGCGGAGGAGATCAAAAATTCAGGCCAGAACAGCGTTGAGGAGGTTATCAAAGGAACTGTCGGAATTGATGTCGCTCAAAATGGCGGACCAGGCACTCTTGCTACTGTTTTTTTAAGAGGAGCTGATGCCAAAAACACTCTTCTCCTGATTGATGGAATTCCGTCAAACGATCCTGCTGAGGGACAACGCAGTCCCAATTTTGCCAATTTAACCGTCGACAATATTGAACGTATCGAGATTTTACGCGGGCCGGTCAGTTTTTTGTATGGATCGAACGCCTCAGCGGGTGTGATCAATATTATTACCAAAAAAGGTGGCGCAATACCAGGGGTGTTTGTCGGGCTTGAGGGTGGTGCCTATGGAACCTCTAAATATTACGGTGGCGCAAACGGTCAAAAAGGTACTCTTGACTATTCTGTTGGAGTGACACGATTGAAAATTGATGGATTTTCAGCCACTGATGAAAAAAACAAATGGTTAAACTCGACCGGAACATCTTTTGAAAAAGATGGATATGAAAATACAACCGTGTCGGGAAAATTCGGCTTGCATCTTAACAATAACATGACTCTCGACACGGTGCTCAGATATACAAAAGCCAGTGCGGCTTATGATAATCCTGGTGTTGATGTCACTGGAAACAGCCAGGATTCTGATCAGTTCAGCAGCCGCGTTGCGTTGACCATGCATTACAAGCCATTGGTGTCGACACTCTATTATACCGTCAACAATCAGGACAGAACCTATTATGGTACGAACTCAGGGAGCTACAATGGACATCAGTATGACGTTGGCTGGCAGGGTGATTTTGCGGCTACTGAAAAAAATACGGTTTCGGTTGGGCTGAATAATCAGCATGAGAGCATGCGGAATGGTCCGGCATTTGATCGTAACATGGCTTCGAACAGCGTTTTTCTGCAGGATCAGTGGCATGTTGGTGTTTTCAATCTGGTGGGTGGTCTGCGTTATGAGGATAATGAAAAATTCGGCAGCAAGAGAACGTACAGATTTGCGCCATCCTGCGACATTGGCAACACTGTACTGAAGTTCAGTTACGGTAATGGTTTCAGGGCACCGTCACTCTTTGAGCTTTACTCACCGGTTTATGGCAATCAACAGCTTGTTGCAGAAACAAGCGCTGGCTGGGATGCTGGTTTTGAGCAGAAAGTTTCTGACCGTGTGAAGCTCGGCGCAACATACTTCAGGATGGACTATGATAATCGCATTGCTTATGATTTTTCAACATCAAAATACGCTCAGGTTTCAGGAACTACTAAAACTCTTGGTGTCGAGAGTTTTGCTGAATGGAAACCGGTGGATCAGCTCTTTTTTGCCTGTAATTACACTTACACCTCTACGGAGGACCCTGCGGGCAGTGAGCTGCTGAGACGTCCAAAAAACAAGGTTGGACTGATTGGTACGTACAAAGTATCGAAAAAGGGCAGAGTCAGCACAAACGTGCAGTGGGTCGGCAGCCGCAAGGATACGGGCGCTAAAGATGCTGCAGGCACCATCACCAACGAACTGCCAGATTATTTTCTGCTCAACTTGTCAGGCTCATTTCAGTTGACAAGTTCCGTTGAGCTCTATGGCAGGGTTGACAATCTGTTTGATACCTGGTATGAAGAGGCATGGGGCTATGCAACTCCCGGACGCTCTGCCTATGCCGGTGTCAAGGTGACGTTTTGAGATTTAATCATCCTGAATTCCTGATAAGTTATGAACACAACCATTTCTGAACTTGAGCGCGAAGCTCTCTACAAAGTCATCTACAGCCGCCGCGATGTTCGCGGGCAGTTTCTGCCGAATTCTGTCCCGGATGAGGTGATCCGCCGTCTGCTTGATGCGGCGCACCATGCGCCAAGTGTCGGGTTTATGCAGCCCTGGGATTTTATTGTGGTCAAGGAGCCGGAGGTACGCCAGAAGGTGAAGGATGGTTTTGAGCTTGCTCATGCCGAGGCGGCTGCAATGTTCAGCGGTGCAAAGCAGGATGCTTACCGCACCTTCAAGCTTGAGGGTATTATGGAGTCTCCGCTTGGTATCTGCGTCACCTGCGACCGCTCGCGCTCAGGCGAGGTGGTGATTGGCCGCACGGCAAACCCGGAGATGGATCTCTACAGCTCGGTTTGTGCGGTTCAGAACCTCTGGCTGGCTGCGAGGGCCGAAAACCTTGGTGTCGGGTGGGTCAGCATTATACGTCACGACCATATCCGTCGTGCGCTTGGAATTCCTGACCACATTGTGCCGGTTGCATACCTTTGTGTTGGCTATGTTAGCTTTTTCCATGCAACGCCGGAGCTTGAGCAGGCTGGCTGGTTGCCGAGAATGGAGCTTGAAACCCTTGTCCATCACGAAACATGGTAGAGCCCGATAAAAAGTATCGTTCGCTTGCGGTCTTCGGCACAGCTTCCGACGTTGGCAAAAGTATTGTCGCCACAGCGCTCTGCCGGATATTCAGCAACGCCGGGATTGATGTGGCCCCCTATAAGGCGCAGAACATGTCGAACAACTCCGGTGTCACCCCTGATGGCCTTGAAATCGGCCGGGCGCAGATTGCCCAGGCCGAGGCGGCACGGGTTGTGCCAACGGCTGACATGAATCCGGTGCTCCTGAAGCCAAACTCCGACACGGGGGCGCAGGTTGTGCTTCAGGGAAAGGCGTGTGGTACCGAGACGGCCAAAGGCTATTTCAGGGACACCACACTCTGGGCTAAGGCTGCCCGCGAGAGTCTCGACCGGCTTATGCAGCGCCATGAGCTGGTGGTTATCGAAGGGGCGGGCTCCTGTGCCGAGATGAACCTCTACGATCGCGATTTTGTCAACATGCGAACTGCCAAAGCGGCTGA
>SESH01008004.1_pt1 | contig 20920 bp, 15 predicted proteins | sample 3171561 | NCBI WGS metagenome assembly SESH01 (sample SAMN10866947, study PRJNA518727) | freshwater metagenome | biome: subpolar coniferous forest; feature: holomictic lake; material: water; isolation source: holomictic Lake 442 2011 16.5 m and 2014 13 m | place: Canada: near Kenora, Ontario
TTGACGAAACCGATGATCACCGGGGCGCCGCCCGGGGCGGTCGCGTTGAGAATTTCCAGCGCCCGCCCGGCCTGAGCCTCCGGCAAAATACACACGAAGCGCCCCTCGTTGGCGACATAGAGCGGATCCAGCCCCAGAATCTCGCAGGCGCCCTGCACGATCTCGGACACCGGCACCTTGGCGCCGTCGATCGCGATCGCCAGCTTCGACGACTCCGCCAGTTCAACCAGCGACGTGGCGAGCCCCCCGCGGGTCAGGTCGCGCAGGCAGTGAATCTCCAGCCCGGCCTGCAGCAGCGCCTGCACGGGGCCCGTCAACGGGGCGCAATCACTGGCAATTTCACTTTCGAAGGACAACCCGGCCCGGGTCGCCATGATGGCCATGCCGTGCCGGCCGACGTCGCCGCTTAGGATAATCGCGTCCCCGGCCCGGATGCTCCCCGGCGCGACCGTGAGCGGCGTCTCAATGACGCCGACCCCTGCGGTGGTCACATAAAGCCCATCCCCCTTGCCCCGCTCCACGACCTTAGTGTCACCGGTCACAATGCTCACGCCGGCCACCCGCGCTGCCGCCTGCATCGAGGCCACCACCTTCTCCAGCGTGGCGATGGCGAAGCCTTCCTCAATGATGAACCCGGCGCTGAGCCAGAGCGGCCGGGCGCCGCACATCGCGAGATCGTTCACCGTGCCGTTGACGGCTAGCGTGCCGATGTCGCCGCCGGGAAAAAACAGCGGGCTGACCACATGCGAGTCGGTGGTGAAAGCCAGCCGCCCACCCCCTGGAAAATGCAAGAGCGCCCCGTCATGCTGGGCCTCCAAGGCAGAGTTGGCGAAGGCGGGCCGAAACACCCGGTCGATCAGTTCCTGCGTCAGCTTGCCGCCGCCGCCGTGGCCAACGGTTACTTCCGTCCGGTGAGACAGGGGCACCGGGCAGGTGGTGAAGCCGGAAAGCGTGGGGCTGGGGTCGGACATGCGGGTGAGTAAAAGGACAATCGCAACCAGCCCGAGCAAAAAATGCGGGCATCGGCTGGTAGTCTTGGCGCATGAGTTGCGGCGAGAGCCTGCCGATTGTTCAATGTCCATCGATCAATGTTCATTGTTCATTTATCGACGATGAACAATGAACCCTGATAAATGGACGATGAACAATTGGTCCGGTTTGGCTCAGCTAAACACCGGCTGCCGGCACACGCCCTCGGCCAGCTGGGGACAGGGGCGATTGTAGCCCTCCAGTTCCTCTTGGACGTGGGCGCGCATGGCATCGCGGTACGTGTTCACGGACTCGAAAAATTCCGACATCATGAGCATCAGCCAGAACATGCCCCGGCCAGTCAGCCGCCAGCCATGGTCATCCCGCTGCGCGGCCCCCAGGACCTCCATGGTGCGCAGTTCGCCCCAAAGCTTGCGGAAAAACCGGCGACCGTAACGGGCTCGCGCCCACTCCCGGTCGAGCCCGAGGCCAAACATTTTCACGAGCAGGGTGTACCGCATGCGGTCCGTATCGCCCAGCCGGTGCTGCGTGGTGATGCCGGTCAGCCCCGCCCGGATGCGCTCGCCATAGGCCTGCAGGGAGAAGGAGGTCGAATAGAGGGTGCCGTCGAGATAGCTGAAGGCCCCGCTGCCGACGCCGACGTAATTCTCGCTGGCCACCAGATATTCGTCACTGCCCTGGCCGGACTTGGTGAAGCACCAGGCGGAGGACGGCGCAAAATCGGGGGACAGGTCCCGCACGATGGCCTGGTAGAACTGCCGGAGCCGCCGCTGATCGGGCCGGCCCATGTGCCTGTCCATCCGACGCTGGACCGTGGGCGAAGTCATCAGCGGGTACATCGAGACCTGATTGGCGCCCAGGGAGCGGAAGATCGCCAGATCGCGCCGGAGCGATTCCATCGTCTGGTGCGGCTGGTTGAAGATCAGGTCGACGTTGAGGGTGGGAAAATACGGCGCCGCCAGCCGGATCCGCTCCGCCGTGTCGGCCCCGCTGCCATACTTGGTGTGGCGTTCCATCTCGCGGAGCAGCTGATCATCAAAACTCTGCACGCCGACGGAAAGCCGGGTCACCCCCGCCGCCCGCAGCGCCTCAAGCAGCGGCGGCTGCAGGTCCTTGGGGTTGGTTTCCACGGAGATATCGCGCACGCCGAAGAGCGACCGGACCAGGCCAATGGTCGCGACGAGTTCGTCCGGTTCACAGGTCGGGGTGCCCCCGCCGAAGTAGACGCCGGTGAAACGGTGGCCCGCGGCGTGGTAGCGCCGGATTTCCTCACGCAGGGTGGCGAAGTAGGTCCGGGCCTGCGCCACCTGGTGCTGGACGCGATGAAAGGAGCAGAACGGGCACAGCACCTCGCAAAACGGAATGTGCACGTAGAGGTAGGCGTCGCCGGCCGGCACCGGGGGCACCTGTCCATCCGCCTCCTCCATTTTCATGAACCCCCGCGTCCGGAACCGGAAGAGGCGGATGAGGAGGGAGTCGATGAGGGGGGTGTCGAACATGGGGCGGGCGGGAGCTATTGTTCAGTGGTCATTGGTCGTTGTTCATTTTTCATGGGGCTACCCAATGAACATTGACCGATGAAAAATGACCGTTGAACGATATTGGGCATGCCTCAGTGCCCCAGCCGGGACGTCATGGCGTAGATGATGAGCGCGAGCAGGACGAGGCCGGTGCCGAAGAAGAGGAAGCCGGCGGCCTTCGCGACCTTTTTGCGGCCCTCCCATTCATCCTTGATGGCGTAGTCCTTGAGCCGGCCGCTGGCCACCAGCCGGTCATACCAGCGCTTCCGCTCGTGCAGCATTTCCGTATGCGAGATGCGGCCCGAGAAGATGACGGTATCCATTGGGAACTTCTCGATGCGGAAATGCGTGTTGAAGAAATGGAAGGTGAAGATGAAGCCGGCGGCGAGCAGGGCCTCGTCGGAGTGGATCACGCTGGCAATATTGATGATCCAGCCGGGCAAAAAGAGCGTGAAGAACTTCGGGAACCAGAGGATCAGGCCCGAGACGCCGATCATGAAGATGCCCCAGAACACCGCGAAGTAGTCGAAGCGCTCCCAATACGTCCAGCGGTCGAACTGTGGCCGCGGTCCCTTGCCGAAGAACCATTTCTGGTGGGCGACAAAGTCGTGCCAGTCCTGGAAGGACGGCACCATCGAATCGGGGCCGAAGAGGGCGCGCCAGAAGCGCATCAGCTCGATGCGGCCGGTCTCCGGGTTGCGGATCGCCTGGCGCCGCGCCCAGAGCGAGGTGACGAGCTCGCCGAGATGCAGCACAAAGTAGCCGAAGGTCACTACCGCGCCGAAATGGTGCAGCGAACGCGCCACGCCCGCGCCCCCGAAAATGTTGAAGATTAACTTTGCCCACTCGGTGTAATAGAACTTCAGCGGCATGCCGGTGATCACCAGCAGCAGGAAGCTCGTCACGACCAGCATGTGCAGGAAGCGCTCAAACGGATTGAAGCGGGTGTACTGGACATCGTCCGCATTCGACTTGATCACCGCCTCCCGGAAGGTCTTCGAGTCGGTCAGGTAGAGGTAGATCGAGCGGAACAGCCAGAACAGGGTGTGCAGGCCGAAGAAGCCGAACGTGCCGATCAGCAGGGCCGTCATGAACAGGAAGACCTTGTTCAGCACCGGGTAGTTGACCGCATCCAGGGGATTCGCATGGGGCTGGTAGGTCGTAAACTGCGCATTGACGCCGGCGTGGCATTGCGCGCAGGTGCCGACGATCTTGCCCTTGGACAGCCGCGAGCGCGGATCGCTCACCGGAAACACATCGTGGTGCCCATGGCAGTCGTAGCAGGCGGCGACCTCGGACGCCTTGTTGGGCTGGCCCAGCGCCATGGCCTTGCCGTGATAGGTCTCGCGGTAGTGCTCCAGCCGGTCCTCATGGCACTTGCCGCAGCTCTGGTCGCTGAGTCCCTTGAAATGCGCCGTGGCCGGTTTCTCGATGTCGTGGGCGCTGTGGCAGTCGATGCAGACCGGGCCCTTCTTGTCGCCTTTGACGAGGAGCTGGCCGTGAACACTGGCGTTGTAGGTGTCCTCGATGCCCACGTGGCACTTGCCGCAGGACTTCGCCACGTTGGCGTGATTGGAGTGCGAGTCCTTGTCGATGCTCCGCTTGATGTCGTGGACGCCATGGCAGTCATTGCAGGACGGCGCGACGACCAGGCCCATCTTGATCAGAGCGCGACCATGGATGCTGTCGAGGTAGTGGCCGGCGGCCTCGGTCTGGCCCATGCGATAATCCTTTGTGAGCTTGGCGTTGTCGTGGCAGGTGCTGCAGGTCTTGGGCAGGTTAAGCTTGAACACCGGTGAATCGACCTGCTTGACCGGCACCATTTCGTGGTTGCCGTGGCAGCTGGAGCACGAGGCGGCATCGGATGCGCCCATCTGGTGGCTGATGCCATGGATGCTCGTCTTGTACTGGTCCGACTCCTTTGCATGACAGCTGGCACACTGCGCCGGCGGGATTTTCGACGGGTGCGGGTCCGCGGTCAGGGTGGGATGGCAATCGACGCAATTGAGTTTGCCGTGGACGGACTTCGCAAAACCCTCGGGCTTCACGCCGACCCATACCGCGGGCTGGCCTTTTTTGCGGGGCTTGAATTCCGCCTCATGGCACTCCAGGCACTCGCTGTTGGGCAGCGGGGCGGGTTTCACCGGCGCGACTGGTGTCTCGGCTGCCTGCGCACAAGCCGCCAGGAGCAATATCAATCCCGTGGTCCAGCCCCATGGCCGGAGTTTGAAAGGAGCCGCGAATCTCATCGTAGCGCGCAGTATACGGCAAACCCCCACCCCACACTGCGCAGGGCTTGCTGCTCCATGGGCGTATCTTGCGCAGTCAATGCATGCGCAAGGCCCACAGGTGTGACCGTGCCTGCCGTAGCGACAGGCGTCCCTGCCTGTCGGGTTTGGCCACGCGATCGCAAACCCCACAGGCACGGAGGCCTGTGGCTACGTTCAGGCATCCCACCCACAGCCTCAGCCCCCCGGCGGCTTTTCCCCCTCCGCTGGCGGGATCGCCGGATTCGCGGCCTCGTCGGTCGCCGCCGCCGCCCGCTCCGCCGCCTTCATCTCCTCCAGCTGGAGCGGGTGCTCCTCCATCATTTCCCCCTCGGACATCCGGCCGGTCAGCCAGGCGAGGTTCATGGGGTAGACGTCGGGGTTGAACACCACCCAGTAGAAATGCCAGACGATGATGGCCAGGGTCGCCAAGACTGCCTCGTAGAAATGTACCAGGCGGGAGATGTCGAAGCCGAGCTTGGTGATGTAGCCCATCGAGGCGTTGTCGAACCACAGGATCGCGCCGGTGATGGTCATGAGCGCCGTGCCCCAGGCCATCGCCCAGTATTCCGCCTTTTCGATGTAGCAGAAGCGGCCAAAGGCCGGCTTTTCCGGCGCCAGGCCCAGGTTGTATTTGAGCACATGCCACGGATCAGTCAGGTCCCGCCAGCGCGGCAGCATCGCCCACAAGAGGGTTCGACCCGGCGCAGTAAACACCAGGTAGCAGATATGCCAAACCCCGCTCGCGAGCATGATCACGCTGGCGAGCCGGTGCGCGAGGCCGCGCCACTCGAAGGCGCGGGCGCTGAGCTGCCGGATGCCGACCACCCACCAGGCCTCGGGATAACGTAGCATGAAGCCGGTGACCACCAGCGCCGTGAAGCTCAGGACCAGCACCGCGTGCTGCAGGCGCTCGTGCACCGTCATGCGCAGATAAAGCCGGTGGGCGACATGCAGCTCGAGGGCTTCACCCTTCTGGACGGCGAGCTTGTGGCGCGCCTTCCGCAGGAAATCGAGGAGGTTGTGGACCACCATGCCGCCGATGACGGCGAGAATCAGGACGACGTAAAAATTCGCGATCCAGTAAAGCCAGGGCGAGGCCTCGCGCTGATGCTCACTGGCGTGCACCGCGCCCACGGCAAACCGCGTGTTGGCCCCGGGATGACACTCGCCGCAGGTTTTCGCGAGGTTGGCCTTGTGCACGGTGGAGGTCGGATCGTTCTGCGACTTGATGGCGTGGTCCCCATGGCAGCTCGCGCAATTCACGACCTCCACGGCGCCGCCGCGCACCGCCAGGCCGTGGTAGCTGTCGGCAAAGGTCTTGAAGGTGTCGCTCGCCAGCCCGTAGCGGCGCGAGAGCCGGACGGAGGCGTGGCACTCGGCGCAGACCTGCTGGGCGAGGTTGGCCTTGTGGACGGGCGAGGTCGGGTCGGTGTGCTGCCGGATGTCATGCTCGCCATGGCAGTTGGTGCAACCGGCGGAATCCAGGTTCCCCTGCAGGAGCGCGGTGGCGTGCACGCTCGTGGCGTAGAGTTTCGCCTGGTCCGCGTGGCATTTGGCACAGGTCGCGGTGATGCGCGTGCGGCTGATGCGCGACCCGGTGGTGGCCGCCTTGTTCATCGCGTGCGCCCCATGGCAGTCAATGCAACCGGCCGCTTCCGCCTTGCCCGCCGCGAGCGCGGCCCCGTGCACGGAGTGGTCAAAGGAGGCGACGAACTTGGCCCCGAGATTGGACTGGCGGGCGACCGCGGCGTTGCCGACGTGGCAGGACTCACAGAGTTTGGCCTGCGCGACTTTTAATTCCACCGCGGTGTGCCCGGGTCCCGGGCGGACGATCCGCTCCTGGTGGCAGCTCAGGCAATCCGGGGTGGTGCGTTGGCCACCCGCCGGCCGGGCGGCATGGGCCGAGGTGAGGTAGTCCTTGGTCGCCGCCTCATGGCAGCGGCCGCAGGCCTCCGCCTGGGAGTTTCGAAATGGAAACTCCTTTTGCTTCACCGCCACGGTATCGTGCGCCCCGTGACACTCGGTGCAGGTGGTGTCCCGGCCGGCCGGCACGGGGGTCTCCGCCAGGCGCGAATGAAAGGCATGGGTGGTGAGGGACTTTTCGTGACACGCCGCGCACTGGACGGCCGGCAGCTTGGTGGCGTGCGGCGTTTCCTTGATGGTGGTGTGGCATTCGACGCAGCTGAGCTTGGCATGCGCGGATTGGGCGTAGGCCTCGGGCTTCACGCCAATCCACTCCGGCTTCATGCCCTTCTTCCGCGCCTTCAGCTCCGCCTCGTGGCACTCCATGCACTCGCTGTTGGGGACGGCGGGCACGGCTTTTGCCGCATTAGCCTCTTCGACCGCACCGGAGGCGGCCGCAAGTAGCAGGAGCAAGGACAACGTCAGCCGGAGCAGGTAGGATAGATTCATTTTCCCTCGCGTGCACTATGCGCTGTGGGGAAACGACCTGCTCCGCAGCGCTTGTCCAGTGGTGGGCGTATCTTGCGGCGGGAAAGCCGGGAACTCGGCCATCAAAACGGGTCCACTGTGCAAATATTTAAGGGCAATATATGCGCAGCGTTGGCCAAGGAACCGTCAGTGGAGGCGGGTGTTTTGCCGTATGCTCGGGGGGTAAGATAGGTACCCCTTCGTTCATTAACCTTCACCCCATATGAAAACACGTCATTTCGTTTCCGCCCTCACTATTCTCGGAGCCATGGTGGTTTCCGCCTACTCTGCCGACGCCCAGGCCAACTGGGATGAACATTGCGCCAAATGCCACGGTGCGGATGGCAAGGGCCAGACCAAGATGGGCAAGAAATTGAGCATCGCTGACCTGACTGACGCCAAGGTGCAGGCCAATTTCACGGACGCCCAGGCCTTCGACGCCATGAAGAAGGGCATCACTGACAAGAACGGGAAAACCTCCATGAAGGCCATCGAAGGCATCACGGATGACGAAATGAAAGCCCTGATCCCCCTCGTCCGCGCCCTCAAGAAGTAAGTCGCCAACCTCCGCCCCGCGCTCGCCATGGATGATCATCCCCTCCCGTCCACGGCGAGCAGCGCCCGCCGCACCGGCTATGTCCTCGGCGCGACCACGCTGTTGTTTTTCGGCCTTGGCGCGCTGTTCCTAGGCGATCTCTGGGGCCACCCGCCGGCCCGGCAGCAGATCGCCCTCGTCGACAAATCGTTCCTGGAAACGACGCCGTGGCGCCAGAATTACAATGATCTCGTGCGGGCGAAAGAGGACTTGTCCGACTTCGACTGCTACGGCTGCCATGACAAGAAGAAGCCGCCGGTCCTGCGCTTCGATGCCAACAACATCCTCGTCGTGCCCGAGGAGCATAAGAACATCGTCATGGGCCACGGTACGCACAACCGGAACAACCTGTGCTACAACTGCCACAACGAGTCGAATCTCGAGACCCTGCAGATCCGCGATGGCCACGAGGTGAAGTTCTCGGAGAGTTCGCAGCTCTGCGGCAGCTGCCACGGCCCGACCATCCGCGACTGGGAAGCCGGAGCCCATGGCCGCACCAGCGGATATTGGGATCGCAGCAAGGGTGACATGCGCCGCCTCTACTGCGCCAACTGCCACAATCCGCACGCCCCGCGCATTCCCACCCGCGTGCCCGCGCCCGGGCCCCACGCTCTCCGCACCCCCGCCCATCCCGACTCGCATTCAGAAACCACGCCCTGACATGCCTCTCCCCGCCACACCCCCTCCCGCCGCCCCCAACGGCAGCGCCCTCGACCGGCGGAGCTTCCTCCGCTCGACCGCCGCCTTTGCCGGACTTTCCGCCCTGGCCGCCAGCCTCGCCCCGCTGCGGGAACTCAAGGATTACACCACCCCGGAGCAGTTTTTGCAGAAATACTACAAGGAGCTGACGCCGGAGGAGATGAAGAAGGTGCTGGAGCGCATCTCCAACGAGGTCGAGCACCAGTACGGCATTCGCCCGCATGTGCGGGACCTGAAGCCGATGGACGGCGTCGAGTTCGTCTACGCCCTCAATCTGACGCGGTGCATCGGCTGCCGCAAATGCGTGCACGCCTGCGTCGCCGAAAACAACCAGTCGCGCAGTCCCGAGATCCAATACATCCGCGTGCTCAAGATGCCGCACGGCTCCATGGACGTCGAGAAGGGCAACCACCTCTACGACGACAAGGAAGTTCCGGACAAGGGGTTTTTCTACATGCCGGTGCAGTGCCAGCAGTGCAAGAACCCGCCCTGCGTCAAGGTGTGTCCCGTCAACGCCACCTGGCAGGAAAAGGACGGCATCACCGTCATCGACTACGACTGGTGCATCGGCTGCCGGTATTGCGAGGCGGCGTGCCCCTACTGGGCGCGGCGGTTCAATTTCACCAAGCCCGAGATCCCGGCGGACCGGATCAACCCCGAGATGTCCTACCTCGGCAACCGGCCCCGCAAGCAGGGGGTGATGGAGAAATGCCACTTCTGCATCCAGCGCACCCGGGTGGGCAAATACCCCGCCTGTCTCGAGGTCTGCCCGGTCGGCGCGCGCAAGTTCGGCAATATTTTGGATCCCGAGAGTGAGATTTCCTACATCCTGCGGACGAAGCGCATCTTCATCCAGCTGAAGGAGGAAATGGGCACCAATCCACGCTTCTTCTACTACTTCGACAAATGAGCCCCCGCCGCACCAACGCCGTAGCCACAGGCCTCCGTGCCTGTGGGGTTTGCGATCGCATGTTCAACCCCGACAGGCAGGGACGCCTGTCGCTACGCACTGGCGCGCACGCGCCTGGCCCCCTTTGCCCATGATCACCGCCGCCCGCAACTACCTGGTGTTTCTCCGGCGCTGCACCCGCATCGCCTTCGTCGGCGACTGGCGCTATTATGCCTGGATGGGCAGCCTGACCGTCATCGTCCTGCTCGGCCTCAACGCCTACTGCAAGCAACTGGTCCATGGCCTCGTGGTCACCGGCATGAGCGACGAGGTTTCCTGGGGCGTCTACATCGCCAACTTCACCTTCCTCGTCGGCGTGGCCGCCGCGGCGGTCATGATGGTTATACCCGTCTACATCTACGACAACGAGGAGCTGCACGATCTGGTCATCTTCGGCGAGCTGCTTGCGGTCGCGGCCATCCTCATGTGTCTGGCTTTCGTCACCGTGGACCTGGGCCGGCCCGACCGCTTCTGGCACCTGATCCCCGGCATCGGCCAGATGAATTTCCCCAAGTCCATGCTCAGTTGGGACGTGATTGTGCTGAACGGCTACCTGCTGCTGAACGTGCACATCTGCGGCTACCTGCTCTATTGCCGCTACCAAAACCGCAAACCCTCCAAGTGGTTCTACATTCCCTTCGTGTTCGGCGCCATCATCTGGGCGGTCTCCATCCATACCGTCACGGCCTTCCTCTATGTCGGCCTGGGCGGCCGGCCCTTCTGGAACGCCTCCATTGTCGGGCCGCGCTTCCTCGCCTCCGCCTTTACCGCCGGCCCGGCCATCATCATCCTGGCGCTGCAGATCATCCGCAGCGTCACCCAGTACCGGATCACCGACAAGGCCCTGCTCACGCTGCGGGGCATCGTGCAGGTTTCGATGATCATCAATGTCTTCCTGCTCGTGTGCGAGGTGTTCAAGGAATTCTACTCCGGCACCACGCACGGCGCCTCGGCCAAGTATCTCTTCGTCGGTCTGCATGGCCACTATGCCCTCGTGCCCTGGATCTGGACCGCCATCACCTTCAACCTGATCGCCATGGTCATTCTGGTGCTGCCGGTCAGCCGCAGCCTGCGCTGGCTCGATGTCGCCTGCGTGCTGAGCATCGTGGGTATCTGGATTGAGAAAGGCATGGGCCTGGTCATCCCGGGCTTCATCCCCACTCCCCTCGGCGCCATCGTCGATTACGTGCCCTCCCTGAACGAAACCCTCGTGTGCCTCGGCATCTGGGCGTTTGGGCTGCTCAGCTACACCATATTCCTGCGCATGTCCGTGCCGATCCTGCAGGGCCGGCTATCCAAGGCCAATGAGGGCCAGCCGGAAATCCAGGGCGACGAACCCGACGCAGATATTTCCATCCCTCACCCCGTCCAGCACTAATCCCCCGCCTGGCCCCACGCCCCATGGCCACCCAACTCACCGCCAGCGACGCGAAACTGTCGCTCAACGCCCACGTCTCCGCCAAGGGCGACGAGATTTTCAAGAAATACGGCCCGACAATCGGCTGGACCGAATTGCAGGCCATTTTGCAGGATCGCAGCTGCGTCCGCTACCCCTGCGAGCTGGTGTTTGACAGCGCCCGGCTCAATCCCGGCGAGTTCGCTTTTCCGGAACCGAAGGGCGGCATGCCGGAGGAAGGTTTCATTCTCTATGTGCACCCCGTCTACATGACGCAGCTGGCCATGGTGCCCTACCTCGCCCTCTACCAGCTCGTCACGGTCAACTACGGCGAGTTTGCCTCCGCCGAGGACGCCGAGACCTTTGCCTCCGGCGCGCTCGGGCTGCCCCAGGAAGATTATTACCAGACGCTCTGCCGCCTGGCCGACGAACTTGGCGCCGGCATTGATCCTGGCTCCGGCCACGCCCATCAGGCCGGCGGGTGCGGCGGGGGTGGCTGCGGTTGCGGCGCGTAACCCTGCGAATATTTTTCCCGCGTATGGCCAGGCAACACACCCCGCCCTCTCGGGCACCCCTCTCAAGAGGGGATTTCGTTGAGCTAATCTTAACTTCCCTCTCGAGAGGGGTGGCGCGCCGCGCCGGGGTGTGTTGGGCCGCGGGAAAATCGGCCAATTAGCCTGAAGCTCCCGCGCCCGGCTGCGCTCTTACCCATTTACCCCACCCCCTCAACGCATCCGCCCCGATAACTTGAGCGAACTCCCCATCAATCCGGCTGACCCGGCTCTGCCCGAGTCCCTCCGCCGTCTCGAGCAGCGGCTGGCCCGCATCGAGCAACACCTCCAGCTGCCGCCACTGGAGGCAACTCAGCCATCCCCCGCCATCTCGCCCGCGCCGACTCCACCAAGCCCAACGGCCGCGCCGGCCGGACCGGACATGCTGGCCCCGGTGATCACGGAACAGACCGACGAGGAGCTAGAATTCGTCGTCGGCCAGAAGTGGTTTGCGGGGGTCGGCGTCCTGGTCCTCACCAGTGGCGTCGGCTTTGCGCTGTCGCTGCCCCTCGCCTCCCTCCCGCCCGCTGCGCCGGCGATGGCCGGCATGATATTGGCCGCGGGCCTCCTGCTGCTGTCGCGGGTGTGGCGGAAATCGTACGAGGCCGTGGCGGGCCATTTGCGCGGCGCCGGCATGGCGCTGCTCTTTTTCTCCACCCTGCGGCTGTTTTTCTTTGGGGCGACCCATGTGCTGGACATTGATTCCCTCAGCGGGCGCGGGGTGCTGGCGCTGGTGGTGGGGGTGAACCTGGTGGCGGCCCTGCGGCAAAAATCCCCCTGGCTGCTGGGACTCGCGATCCTGACGGGCCTGATCAGTGCCACGGTCGTCGGCCTGCCCCTGGGCGTCTTTGTCACGGTCGCCGGGCTGGCGGCGATCGCCGTTGCAGCCGCGGTGCGCCAGAACTGGCCGGGACTGTTGCTCAGCGCCATTCCCGCCACCTACCTCACCCATCTGCTCTGGGCCATCAACCGCCCCTGGTCCGGCCGGGCCTTCAAAATCCAAACGGAGCCGGCCCTCGGCGTCTATTTTCTGCTTGGCTACGCCGTCATTCTCGCCGCGGGCTCGCTGCGCCGGCGCGACCGGTCGGTCGAGGACCCGGTCACCATTTTGGTGGTGCTCGGCAATTGCGGGGCGAGTTACGCCCTGTTCCTGCTGCAAACCCTGGGCAATGCCCCCGCCGAGTTTGCGGCGGCCCATGCGATCGCCGCACTGGTCTATCTGGGCCTGGCGGTGGCCTTCTGGCGGAGCGAAGCCAGCCGGATCGCGACCTTCTTCTACGCCATGACCGGCTACATGGCGCTCAGTGCGGCCATTGTGAAAGCCTTCCCCTCCCCCGAGGTCTTTATCTGGCTCTCCTGGCAGAGTCTCGTGGTGGTCGCCACCGCACTCTGGTTCCGCTCGCGGCTGATCGTGGTCGCGAACTTCTTCATCTACGTGATGATTGTGCTGTCCTACATGGTCATCGCCAAGGGCGAGACGGGCATCAGCGTGGGCTTCGGCATCGTCGCACTCCTGACCGCCCGGATCCTCAATTGGCAACGGGAGCGCCTCGAGCTCAAGACCGAGCTGATGCGGAATGCGTATCTCGCGAGCGCCTTCGTGGTCTTCCCCTACGCCCTCTACCACCTCGTGCCCAAGGCCTATGTCAGCGTGTCCTGGGTCGGCATCGCCGTCACCTATTACGTGATGAACCTGATGGTGCGGAATCCCAAATACCGCTGGATGGGCCACCTGACCCTGCTCCTGACGGTGCTCTACGTGATCGTGGTTGGCATCACGCAGCTTTCGCCGACCTACCGGATCATATCCTTCCTCGTCCTCGGCACCGTGCTGCTGGTGGTCTCGCTGATTTTCACGCAAGTGCGGGCGCGGCGGAAGAAGGCGGAGTAGCAGATGTTTTGTAGCGACAGGCGTCCCTGCCTGTCGGGATCGGCTATGCAGCCCCAAACCCACAGGCACGGCGGCCTGTGGCTACATGGCTTGCCTGCGCTATACGTAGCGACAGGCGTCCCTGCCTGTCGGGTTCGGCTATGCAGCCCCAAACCCACAGGCACGGCGGCCTGTGGCTACGCTGATGGCTCTAGCCATCTGGCTGATCCGTGGCCGACGAGAAACCTTCCCGGTCGCAAGGCGGCTTTCACGGGATTGGCCATGATGTAGTCATGAAATCTCCTCAGTTCCCCTTCGTCGCGCACGATTCGGTCGAAGCTTTCCTCCTGCCACACGTTCCCGGTGATGCCAGCCCGGCGCTGCAAAGTATGCGCCGAATATGATTTCCAGCCATGCAAAATGACCGCAAGCCCGGTTGACCCGATTGGTTCCACGAGCGCATGAACATGATTGGGCATCACCACAAAGGCCCCCAGGGCATAGCGCTCCTGGTCAAAGTGATGAAGGGTGGCAGCCACGGCGATGGCATGCCCGGGGTTGGCCAGCGGGCATCCGCCGCTGCCCGCGTCCAGGAAACGCTCGACCCAGGCGAAGGCCGCGGCGTCATTCAACTGTCGCAACTCAGCGTAGCGTTGCCGCACGATGCTCGGCAAGGAATCGGCCAAGCGAAAAGTGACAAAATAAGTAGCCCCGGGCTGATGCCAATGCGGGAGGATGCGCTGCGTGACCTGGACTTGCCGGCGGGGATCGAAGGGCTGGAAGACCGGCGGCATAGGGCCCTGATAAAGCCGTGGCCGTTTTGCGACCAAAGCCATCAAATTGCGTAAAACTCCGTAGCGACAGGCGTCCCTGCCTGTCGGGTTCGGCTATGCAGCCCAAGCACCACAGGCACGGAGGCCTGTGGCTACGTGGCTTGCCTGCGCATTACGTAGCGACAGGCGTCCCTGCCTGTCGGGTTCGGCTATGCAGCTCAAGCACCACAGGCACGGAGGCCTGGGGCTACGAAATCGTCTGGCTCCGCTCACTTCCCCTGGATGCCGCCGTTGTGGCAGTCCGCGCACTTCAGCTCCTCGTCGTACTCGCCGCCGGGGTGCTTGAATTCCATGCCGCCCGCGGCCAGCGTGCTCAGCTCGGTGCCCTTGCCTTGGGAGAGGATGACGTGGCAGGAGGTGCAGTCGCTGGCGCGCACGGTCTCGCCGGCGGCGGTCTTGTGCTTGTCATCGTGGCAGCGGAAGCAGCCGGGCCAGTCCTTGTGCCCGATGTTGTTGGGGTAAACCCGCCAGTCGGCCTTGCGCTCCGGGTAAATGGTCTCGCTGTAGATCTGCTGCACGGCCGCGACGGTGGCGGGCACCTCGGGGTTGCCCTCGTACTTGGCCTTGATGAATTCGGCGATCTTGGCCGGCGCGGCCAAGCCCGTGGTGATGTCCTTCTGCAGCATCGCCTGCACGGCGGTGCGTTTGATGTTGGGCAGCGTGCTGCTCAGGTTGCCGAGCGCCATGGCGCGCTCCACCGCGTCGTTGGCGGTGGCAAACACGTGCGCGGGCCGGTTGTGGCAGTCCATGCAGTCCATGTTGCGCACGAGCGCCGCCGGCGGCTCACCCTTGAACTCCTGGTTGCGGAAGATCTTCACGGTGCCGTCCTTCTTGTTGGTCACCCGCATCCAGACGATGTCCTGGCGATCCTCATCGGCGGCGTAATACTCGACCGTGCTGTCCTTGCTCACGTGCCAGTGAATGCCGCTGAGCGGGCTGCCCGCGCGGCCGGCGTTGACCTTCATCAGCAGGCGCACGCTGTACGCGGTGTTCTTCTTGTCCGAGAGATAGTGGTCGAAGGTGACATCCGCGTTGCCGACAAACTTCTCGGGCCAGTGGCATTTTTCGCAGGTTTCGCGGGCCGGCCGGAGATTTTTCACCGGCGTGTCGATCGGGCGGTTGTAGTTGTCGAAGATGTAGCCGACGAGCTGGCGGGTGCCGCTGATCTTCGCCTTGACGAAGGCGCTGGCCCCGGAGCCCACGTGACATTCCACGCATTCGACCCGGGCGTGACCGCCGCGCTGGTAGGTGGCGAACTCCGGGTTCATGGCGTTATGGCAGACCTGGCCGCAGAAGACGGTGGACTCGGCATAGTGGTAGGCCTGGTAGCTGCCGAAGGTGCTGAGCAGCAGGAAAACCAGTCCGCCGCTGCCCAGCAGCAGGAGATAGCGGCGCTTGACCGGGTCGTCATAATCCAGCCGCCACTTGTCCGGGGCCAGGGCGTGCTGGATCGCCCAGCGGCGCTGGGCCCAGGCGCCAAAAAAGGCGATGGCGATGCCGCTGATCAGGAACATCGGCGCCACGATGTACGTGAAGATGCCGAGATACGGATTCTTGTTGTCCCCGGCGAAATCCATCCAGACCAGCAGGGCGAAGGAGAACAGCGCGCCCACGGCGATCACGCCGCCGATGGCGCTGATCCAGTTGTTGAAATTCGAGCGCGGCGTTAGGACCGGGGTCGGTGGCTTGTCGGAGGGCGATGTCATGGAAAACGAAAAAAAGGTGTGGGCGGGACGAAAAACAAAGCCGGCGGGCGCATGGCGCGCTCCGTCGGCTGCTACCTAAGCCGCGGGGCGGCTCAGGCCTTGAACTTGCGGACGTAGGCGACGAGGTCGGTGACCTCGGCGGCGGAGATCTCTTCCTTGAAGGCCTTCATCTTCTCCTTGCCGTCAACCTTGACGCCATCGGTGATGGCCTTGGCCATCTCGGCGTCCTTCAGCTCGGCCTGGACCTTGGCGTCCGTGTAGTCGCGGAGCTTGAGCTTCTTGCCGGTCTTGGTCAGGCCCTTGCCGTCCGCCCCATGGCAGGAGGCGCAGAGGTTGTCCCAATTCTCGGCCGCGGGGGCCGCGAGGGCCACCCCGGCAGACAGGGCGAGCACGATGGAGGAAAGGGCGATTTTGGTCGTAGTTTTCATGAGGTAGTTGGGTGAGGAATTGAGAGGAAAATTGACGCTAGAATTGAGGAAGGCGACACGAAATTTGTTCTGTATTGCGAAGCTGATTATTTAACCACGGATTTCACGGATGAACACGGATATCAATCAAAGGCCAATTCTTGGGCCATTACATAAACCTGAATGCAATGCTTCTGGATTTCTCTCTGTATAGTTTCTGTACTTGTCGGGCCAGAGCGGAAAGGCGGCGGCTGATCCGTGGAGATCCGGGAAATCCGTGGTTAAAGAATGCCGGCGGCGTCGAAAGGACTCCGCCGGTGGGGAGTTAAGTGAGGAGGCCTGTCCTCAGGCCTTGAATTTGCGGATGTGCGCCACCAGGTCCTTGATCTCGTCGGCCGAGAGCTCGGACTTGTAGCCCTTCATCTTCTCCTTGCCGTCCACGATCACGCCATCGGCGGTGGCCTTGATCATGTCGGAGTCCTTCAGCTCGGCCTGCACCTTGGCCTCGGTGTAGTCGCGGAGCTTGAGTTTCTTGCCGGTCTTGGTCTGGGCCTTGCCGTCCGCGCCGTGGCAGGAGGCGCAGAGATTGTCCCAGTTGTCCGTGGCGGGGGCGGCCGAGGCCACGCCCGTGGCGAATAACAAAGAAGCGCTGGTGAGTGCGATTGCTGTCCTGGTTTTCATGTGATGGGGGATGATGAGCTGACGATCGGTCCCGCGCGCAACAGGCGAACGGGACCGGGCGTGACCTTGCCATATTATCTCTCCCGCCGCTCCGCATGGCTTGCTGAGTTGTACGCAAACGTTGTACGCGGCGGGGCGGCGGCACGGGGCATACTGCGGTGGTCTTTCAATTATCGTAGCCGCGAGCGCCAGCGAGTGGACGGACCATCTGCTCGCTGGCGCTCGCAGCTACTTCACCACGCGACCGCGAAGGTAGGGCGGGCACTCCGCTGCCCGCCGTCGCCCGGGCCCCGAGCCCGGCGCGGATCCGACTTCGCCAAGGCTACGACGGACACGGCGGAGTCCGCGCCCTACCTTCTATTCCGGCCAAAGAAAAGCGCCACCGCGGGAGCGGTGGCGCGAAGGTGAGGGTGACGGGGTCAGGCCCCATCTGCCTCGGGTGTGGTGGGCTTACAGCGCGTAGTCGAGCGACACGTAGGCCATCGGGCCCTTGAAGTTGGTGTTGCCTCCGGTCGTGTCGTTCTTCGAGTCGTAATACCCGAACTTGGCGTTGCCGATGCAGCGGTCGGAGAACATGTGCTTCAGGTTGACCGAAATCGACGATTCCTTGGCGCTGGCCCCGTACGGCTGGGTGTAGAGCGCCAGGCCCGCATTGTAGTTGTCCGCCTTGTAGTAGGTGTACTGCAGCTGCAGGTCGTCGGTCTTGGTCAGCACGGTGCCGGCGAGCAGGCTCGCGGTCTCGTAGTTGTTTTCCGAGGGCTTGAGAAACCGGCCGACCGGAATCGTGCCGGAGGCCGCGACCGAGAGGTCGTGCAGGGCGGCGGTCTTGATGATGTCGAAGACCACGTTCGCATTGGCCTGCATGTAGAACTGCTTGTTCGGATTCCAGTCCAGGCTCACGCCGAGGTTGTGCGTCGTCATGTCCATCGAATCATACGACGGGTAGAGCGCCTTGAAGCCGGTGACCTGCCGCTTGCCCTTCTGGTAGATGTAGCGGGTGGTGAAGCTCAGCACGTCCATGGGCTTGACCACGGCGGTCAGCTTCACGCCATAAAACTGGCCGTCCAACTCGTAGTTGTTGTCGAGCGTGGGAGCGGTGGGGGCGTTGGTGTTCGTGTTCCAGCCCGTGGCGGCGAAGCTGTGATTTTTGTAGAACAACTCCCCGCGGGCGCTGACGGCCGACGTCGCCCGCCAGTTGCCGCCAACCGTGAAGTCGATGTTGTTCTCTTTGGTATTCCGGTAGATGGTGCTCGTGAATGTGGTCGTCAGGGGATTGTAGGCCGGCGTCTGGTCATCCGTGCCATTGCCCACCTTGTCGCTGACGGTCGCGTACAGCGCCAGGTCCTTGAGCCCCGTGTAATGCAGCTCGAGCACCGGAATCCACGAATGTTCGTCGACAATCGCGTTCTGGATGCGGCTGGTCGTGGCGATGACCGGCGGGTTGGCCGCGCTGGCCGTCACCACATCAAACGTGCTTTTGCCATAGGCGCTCTCGGTCACGTAGCGCATCGCCAGCTTGGTGCTGAAGTCCTCGGAAGCCTTGTAATCAAAGGCGACTTTGGCGGCCCATTCCTCGACATTGCTGTGGCCGTCCAGATTGAGGACCGGGAAGGCGACCAACTGCCGGGTCAGCTCGCTGGCGATCGGCGAATTCGAGACGGTCTTGCGGTCACCGGAGAAGGTTGCGGCGACATACTCGTACTTGACGTCGGCATCCAGGGTCAGCTTGGAAGACAATTCCGTGACCGTCGTGAAGATGGCCGCCTTGGTCTTGGTATCCTGAATGTCGTAGGTCTCCTGGTTGACCTGGTTGTTGAACGACATCCATTGGCTGGCGGGACTCACCTGGGAGATCGGGGCCACGATGACACTCGAGCCGGGCAGCACGCCCAGCGTTTCACCCGGGAAACGCGATACCCAGTGGAAGTTGTTTTTGCTGGAACGCTCGCCGAGCAGGGTCAGCTGCGCCTTGGTCTTGCCAATCGTGTGCTTGACGACGCCTTCGAGAGTCTCGTGCCGCTCGTCGACATCGAAATAGGAGGGCATGTTCTTGCGCACGGTCGCATTGCTGTTCGCGCCTGGCAGATCACCGTTCAGCAGCCGGTAGGTCTGGCCGGAATTGTCGCTGTCACCCCAGCTGAGGGAGTCCTTCTTGCCGTTGCGCGTCCCGTTGGTGTACTTCAACTTGAACTCGGGCGAATTCGGGAGCGCCACCTTGATTTCCGCCCACAGATTCCCGCGATCCACATGCAGGTCCCGCTTGCTCAGGGCCATGAAGGACTTGCTGGTCGGGAAGAAGCCACCCACGCCGTCGTAGAAGGTGCGGAAGCGCTTGTAGCCGAAGTCGAAGGTGCCCATTTCATTCCGGACATACTTGAAGCCCAGGAGGTAGTCCTCGGATTGGCTCAAGGCGCGGCCATCGATGGTCAGCGAGGAGTCCTTGTCCAGTTCCTTGACCAGATGAAGCTCCTCGATCCCGGCTCCCCCGGATCTCGATTGCTGAGTGCGGGCCTGGAAAGCCTGCTCATCGCCCGTGATCGAGGGTGCTTGGGCGGAGATCTTGATATGGTTCTCAAAGGCCGGGAACGCGTCGGATTTATCCGCTGCGGTAAGCGGCGCCGTGGCCAGCGCCAGTGTCAGGGCGGTGAGGGCGCCTCCCGTGCGAAACAACGGATGGAATGTGGTTTGCATGTTAGATCAGGGTAAAAGTTGGGATTAGTTGCGGAAGTGATTGTTGACGTTCGAGCCGTGGATGGCTTCGTGGCAACCGGCACTCCAGCAGGTACCGCGCTGGGTGTCGGAGCTGTGCAGCTCACCGGTGTGGCCGACGTTTATGCGGCTGCTGGTGCTGACCTCGCCGGGGGCGGTGGCTGGCGGCATCGTAAGATGGCAGCGGAGGCAGAGGTTGGTGTCGCGGGCGACGAGCATCTTCTGGTTCACCGAACCGTGCGGGTTGTGGCAGGCGACGCAGCCTTCCTTGACCGCGCCGTGTTCAAACACGAACGGACCGGCCTGGGCCGTATGGCACGCGGCGCAGGTCGCGTTCATCTTCTCCATCGCGGCGCCCGAGCCCCGGACGGCGCTGTCCGCATGGACGTCGTGGCAATCCACACAGGTGACATTGCCGGTCTTGCCGTTGCCGCTGTCGCGGGTGAGCACCGGGTGGGTGCTGGGCAGGCTGAACTGGCCGCGCTTGTCGAGATGGCACTGGAAGCAGGCCTCGGGGGACTTGCCCGGGTTCATGATCGTCGCCTTGCTGCCGCCCGCCTTGACGTGCAGGGAGCCGGCGCCGTGGCAGGCTTCGCAGCCGATGTTGACGCCCTTGGCGTCCTTCAGCGCCAGCTTGGCGTGCGTGGCGGTGGCAAAATGACCGGTTTGGTCTTCATGGCATTCTTCGCATTTCTTGGAACCGACAAAAGTCGCTCCGGCTACTTGCGGCGGTGCCACGATGGCTCGATCGGCGACTACGCAGGAAACAAGAAGCAGCCCCCACGCGGCGGCGCCTCCGAAAATCAGGGTGCTTTTGGTCCAGTGTCTAGATGTGCTCATGTGAGAAAAATGTTGGGTAATAGCTGGGGTTTAGTGGTGCAGGTATAGTTTTGGCTCGTTGATGATGCCCGATTCCGCAGTCGTTCACGCCGCATCCCTTGCGCAGCTATCCGCATTCGTTGCGCAATTTTTGCAGAGCAAGATATGAGGCAGCAGAAGCGCCGCTAAAGCAGAACATAAGGACGGTTATTGCGCTTATCTCGTGGGCAGGGCGCACCGGTTGAGACGGCACAATGCAGGCACAGCGCATTTCTCCGCGTAATCTATCCAAAAAAAAGTGCGGTGGTGCGCCCGACATAGCTCCGGCTAAGGTAGGGCGGGCACTCCGCTGCCCGCCGTCGTGCGGGGCGCGCACCTGGTGCGGATCTGACTTCGCCAAGCCTACGACGGACACGGCGGAGTCCACGCACTGCCTTCGGATTCGAGCAAAAGTTTAGGGAGATTCGTATTACGCCCGACAGGCAGGGACGCCTG
>SESH01084374.1_pt1 | contig 20919 bp, 18 predicted proteins | sample 3171561 | NCBI WGS metagenome assembly SESH01 (sample SAMN10866947, study PRJNA518727) | freshwater metagenome | biome: subpolar coniferous forest; feature: holomictic lake; material: water; isolation source: holomictic Lake 442 2011 16.5 m and 2014 13 m | place: Canada: near Kenora, Ontario
GGCGCCATAATGGGAGCTGCTGGTTGGAAGGATGAGAACGCACCAACAACGTGAAAAACCTTTACGTTACTCCAATCTCCTTCCAGCCTTCCTTTCTTCCAGTCTTCCATTCTTCCAGCCTTCCAGTCTCCAAGTCTCCCCTCACGCCCATCTGCCATTCACCGGATGTCCACAGTCCGGGCATTTCCCGTTCTGCAGGCGATTTTCCGCAATCGTGTAGCGTTTTCGCCGGATTAGCTGCGCCGCGCAGGCGGCGCAGCAGGTGTCCTCACCGCCCGGCACGTCCAGGTTGCCGAGATACACATGCCGCAGCCCCTCGGCCTGGGCAATAGCCCGGGCCCGCAGCAGCGTCGCTGCGGGCGTCGGCGGCTGGTCGGTCAGGCGATGGCGCGGGAAAAATCGCAGGAAGTGAAAGGGCGTTTCCACGCCCACGTGCTCCTTCACCCAGCGGCAGAGGTCGCGCAACATCGCATCGGAGTCATTCAGCGTGGGGATCACCAGATTGCTCAGCTCCAGATAGACCCCCTCCTCCTTCAGGATCTCTACGGTCCGCAGCACAGGTGCCAGCGAAGCGCCGCAGACTTCGCGGTAGAATTTATCAGACAGGGCCTTTATATCGAGCGTGGCGGCATCCAACACGCGGCAGAGTCTGCGCAGCGGGTCAGGGTTGACGTAGCCAGCCGTGACGATGGCGTTGCGAATCCCGGCCGTTCGGCAAGCCTCGGAGCAATCGTACGTGTATTCAAAGCAAACCAACGGTTCCGTATAGGTGTAAGCCACAGCCGGGCAAGCCTGTTCCCTGGCCAACCGCGGAACCTTGGCCGGCGGCAGATCGTACGTGGGGTGCTCCTCGGGGTTACCCTGCGAAATCTCCCGGTTCTGGCAGTTCAGGCAGTGCAGGTTACACCCCACAGTGGCGAGCGAAAGGATTTGCGTGCCGGGATAATAATGAAAGAAGGGCTTCTTCTCGATCGGGTCCACCTGGATGGAACAGGGGCGGCCATAGGTGATCGGGCTGACCTGACCATCGACATTCTCGCGGATCCGGCAATCGCCGCGCTGTCCGGGGGGCAGCCGGCAGGACTTGGGGCAGATGTCGCAGAACACGGATGGAGGGGAATTGTCGGTGTCAGCAGGCATAGCGTATTTTTCAAAACAAATGATAAAACAGCAAAGGGACTTTTAGCTACGGATTTTCGCGGATGGCGCGGACGGGTTCCTCGACGTGGGCGATGTGGTTGCAGAAGCGTGCCAGCACGAATAGATAATCGGCCAGTCGGTTGACATAAGCCACGGCGTTCATCATTACGGCTGCGTTCTTTGCATCGGCGGTACGCGACAAGGCCACTAGGTCGCACTCCAGGCGGCGGCAGACGCTGCGCGCGACGTGCGTCGCGGCGGCGGCGCGGCATCCGCCCGGCAGGATGAATCCGTCCAGCGGCGGCACCTCGGCTTCGATGGCGTCAATCCAGCGTTCGATGCGGGAACATTCCCGGGCGCCTACCAGCCGGATCCGTTGGCGCCCTTTACCATGCCCCTGCAACTGCGCCACCGCGCCCACGGCAAAGAGCTCACCCTGCACCTGCCGCACTTGCCTGGCCAGTTTCGGACGCCCAGCCGGCGCCTCCGCAGCGACAAGCCCAAGCCAGGAACAGAGTTCATCCGCCTCACCGCCGACGCGAACCCGCGGATCATCCTTGCCGACGCGCTCTCCGCCGATCAGCCGCGTGCATCCCTTGTCGCCTTGCCGGGTGTAGATGTGCATGAAGCCTGCCTTGTATTGTGGTTGAATCAAAGGCGCCAATTGTACGCTGCCTTTTCATTGACCGCAACAAGCCTGATGGCCGAAAACGGAAAGTGCTGCCGCATTACCGGTTCACTTCCGTTCTTCCGTCTTTCCGTCCTTCCGTTTTCCCTCCTTGAACTTCGCCCCCTTCGCGTTTATTATGACTGCCTTTTGCGCCTGTAGCTCAATTGGATAGAGCGTCGGCCTCCGAAGCCGAAGGTTGTGGGTTCAATCCCCGCCAGGCGCACCATCTGCAAGCAACCCGGAACCATAGCGCGTAAGGACACCGAGCATGAGCGAACTTAAGAATGTGCAGCATCTGCTTCACACCTGTGCCTACCACCAGGTGGAAATCGACCGGTACCTGGATCCGAAGAATCCCGCGATTCTCACGTTTGACCCGGAACTCGGGTACGTGCACAGCAATCATTGCATGCAGGACGGCATGGACGGCGCCATCACGGCCGGCACCTATCACCCGCGCGGCAAGCACCGCACCATGATCAACTACGCGAACCAGCCGTGCCGCATCAACACCTACGGCGACAGTTACACCCAGTGCGCGCAGGTCAGCGACGGCGAAACCTGGCAAGAAGCCCTGGCCGCCAATTTCCGCGAGCCGATCCGCAACTTCGGCGTCGGGGGCTACGGCGTCTACCAGGCTTACCGCCGCGCCATGCGCATGGAAGCCCAGAAGGATTTCTCCGCTGAATATATCATCCTGAACATCTGGGATGACGATTACATGCGCAACATCGACGCGGCCCGCTGGGTCCGCGTGGCCTGGATGTGTCGCAACCTGCCGCGCGGCAAAAAGGACGGCTATCCTGTGCACGGCTTCCCTTGGATGCACCTGCGCTTCAATCTCGCCACCGGAAAGTGGGAGGAACGCCCGGGCATGTTCAAGAAAGTCACGGATCTCAATAAACTCGTCGGTAAGGACAACTTCTACAACGCGTTCAAGGATGACCCGGTTGCCCACCTCTACTGCCTGCGCGAAGGCGGCGAGGCGCCGATCGAGGAATCCGAGAAGCTGGCGGAAGCGTTTGGCGTGAAAGTCAACCTGCGCAACCCGAAGACGCGCGCAGCCGACGCCAAGAAGCTCCACATCGCCTACGGCATCCGCTCCACCATGTTTGTCGTGGATCAGTTCCAGGCATGGAGCAAGGCCAACAATCGCAAGCTCATGCTGATGCTGAGCTACGATGTGCCGACCGTCCAGAACTACACCAAGAAAGGCACCCGCTTCGACGCCGACTTCGTGAAGTTCCTGGATCAGCGGAAATACCAGTACATCGACACCCTGCCAAAGATCGCCGCCGAGTTCAAGACGTACCGCGGCACCATCAACCAGTTCTGTGAGCGCTTGTATGTCGCGCGCGCCGGCGCTCAAGTCTTCGGCCACTACAATCCGTACGGCAACTTCTGGTTCGCCTATGCCATCCGGCCGGAACTCATGGCATGGCTGGACCCGAAGCCGCCGACCTACCGCGGATAAGACGTGTAATGGCTGCGACCGCGTTCTGACAGGATTAGTGGATTTACATGATGGTGTAATCACGGCGGGTCCGGCGGCCCCGCCCTACCCGAAACCCCGCGAATTAGGCAGGTAGGGCGGGGCCGCCGGACCCGCCGAGCGCCATCTTGCGAATGGCTGAGTTGAGAGCGAATTCCCATGGGCAATCAGCCACAGCGTGTCAATCGTGACCTCTACCGGAGCGACCGCGAGACGGTGCTGGTGGCGCTGGGCGGTAATGCGTTGATCCGCGCCGGCGAGACCGGCTCCGTGGAGGAGCAGGAGCGCAACGCCGGGACCATCTGCAATTACCTGATGAGCCTGGTGGACCGCGACTACAACATCATCCTCACCCATGGCAACGGCCCGCAGGTCGGCCAGCAGTTGATCCGCCATGAGCGGGCCAAGGAGATGGCCCCGGAGATGCCGCTTGATGTGCTGGTCGCCGAGACGCAGGGCAACATGGGGTATTTTCTTCAGCAAACCCTGCTGAATCACCTGAAGCGCCGCAACGTCTACCGGTATGTCGTGACCATGATCACCCAGGTAATTGTCGAGCGCGACGACCCGGCGTTCCAGAATCCGGCCAAACCGATCGGCACGTTCCTGACCCGGGAACAGGCCGAGGCCATGCGCACCAAGTACGACTGGCGGATCGTGGAAGATTCCGGCCGCGGCTACCGACGCGTGGTGCCAAGCCCCAGGCCGGTCAAGGTGGTGCAGCGTCACATGATCCGCCATGCCGCCCGCGAAGGGAACATCGTGATTGCCGGCGGCGGCGGCGGAATTCCGGTCTGGGTCAAGGACAACGGCGATTACGAAGGTATCGAGGCGGTCATCGACAAAGACCTCACATCTGCCCTGCTGGCCACGGAGACGGAAGCGAACCTGCTGATCATCCTCATGCCGAACCCCAAGGTCTCCCTGAACTTCGGCACGGCCCAGCAGAAGGACCTCGACCGCGTGAGCCTGGCAGAAGCCAAGCAGTACATGGCTTCCGGCCAATTCCCGGCCGGTAGCATCGGGCCCAAGGTGCAGGGCGTGATCAATTTTCTGGAAGAGAGCGGCAAGGGACGACGGGCCATTATCACGCGGCCTGACCGGCTCGATGCTGCGCTCGATGGCAAAGATGGCACGGAGTTCTATCGGAACACATGAAAGCAAACTACGGTCACTTCGACGACGCCGCAACCGCATACGTCATCACCAACCCCCAGCCTCCCCGCCCCTGGATCAACTACCTGGGCAACCGCCGCCTGCGCGCGTTTGTGAGCCAGAATGCCGGCGGACTGCTCTGGCACATGGAGCCGTACTCCCGGCGCATCACCCGCTATCACTACACCGCCGCGCCCGGCGATCGTCCGGGGTTCTATCTCTACGTCCGTGACCGCCGCACCGGCGCCGTGTGGAATCCGCACTTTGCACCCACCTGTACGGCGCTCGACGCCTTCGAGTGCCGGCACCGCCCCGGTGTGACGGAGTTTATCGCGCGCAAGGACGGGGTTGAAGTCTGCCTCACGCTGGGCATCCCACCGGAAGACGATGTGCTGCTGTGGCAAGTGCGGGTCCGCAACACCGGCCTCGTGCCGGCGGACCTGCAGCTGGTGAATTTCCTGGAGTTTGGCCTGCTGGAGTTCATGCGAGAAGCCCTGGGCTGGTGTTACCTCAAGAACCAGTTCGAACTGCGCTATGACCCCGAACTCGGCGCCATCCGTTACAACTACCACGTCTTCGAAGCACCCTTCTCCCCGGCCATGCTGATCGGCTGCAGCGAGAAGATTTCCGGCTGGGAGTGCTCGCGCGAAGCCTTCATCGGCAAGGCCGGCAGCTACGAGTCGCCCTGCGCCCTGCGCGCTGGCGCCGAACTGAGCAACTCCGACCTGCCGCTGGGCGGTCATGCCTGCGCCGTGCAGGGCGTGAATTTACACTTGGAGCCCGGCGCTGAAAAATCGCTCGGGTTTACTTTTGCCCTGGCCGACAAATGGCCGCAAGCCGAAGAACTGATCCGCAAATACCAGAGCGCTGCGGCTGTCGCTGCGGGCATCACCGCCATTGACGCTTTCTGGACCGCACGCCTGAAGCCCACAGTCGTGGACACCGGCGATGCCCAAGTGGATCGCATGGTCAACACCTGGATCCCCTACAACTGCATGGTGGCGCTCGACCTCGCGCGCACCATCTCCACCGACCACATGGGGACCGACGGACTGCGCTACCGCGACACCACCCAGGATGCCATGGCCGTGGCCAACATGGACCCGGCCTTTGCCCTGCAGCGCATGCGGCAGGTGTTTGCCTCGCAGACGCCCGACGGCGGCGGTTGCTTCGCATTCTTCCCGGACGACCCCCGCCCCATCCGCGACACACCGCGCCGCTGCGACAATACGGTCTGGCAGATCTACACCATTCACAACCTGATCGCCGAGACCGGCGACCTGCGCCTGCTGGAGGAGATGATCCCCTATCGCGACAACAGCAGCGGCACGGTCTACGAGCATATCATGAAGGGGCTCGTCTATATCTATGAACGGCGCGGCCCCAATGGCTTGCCCACGCTGTACCATGCCGACTGGAACGACAGCCTGGCGCTCTTCGGCGATGAGCACGCGGAATCCGTGATGCTCGGCATGCAGATGGTCTACTCCTGCAAGCTGTTCCTCGACGTGGCCCGGCGCTGCAATCACCCGGCAGATGTGGCCTGGTGTGAACGCGTCATCGCGGAACTCACGGCTATCCTGAACTCCGACAAGGTCTGGGACGGCCGCTGGTATCGCCGCCTGCTCTTCAGCAACGGCAAGGTCCTGGGGAGCGCGGCCAACCGGCAGGGGCGCATCTACCTCAACCCGCAAAGCTGGTCCGTGCTCTCCGGCGTGGGCGATTTCGAAAACCGCGGCCAGATGGCCATGGATGCCGCCGCCGAAATGCTCGACAGCGACTGCGGCTTGCGCATCCTGATGCCTCCCTTCAAGGGGATTCCAGAGCCCGAGGACCCGCCACTGGGATCGAACCCCGGCATTGGCGAAAACGGCGGCATCTTCAGCCACGCCAACACCTGGGCCATCATGGCCGAATGCCTGCTCGGCAACGGTAACCGCGCGTGGAAATATTTCCGCCAGATCCTGCCGGAGGTGGTCTCGGATCGATTCGGCGCCGATCATTACGAGCGGGAGCCCTACGTCTTCGTATCCTCCATCATCGGCCCGGTCAGCAACCGCTTCGGCGAAGGCGGGATCAGCTGGCTCACCGGCACCGCCAACTGGATGCACATTGCCATGCTGCAATATATCCTGGGGATCCGCCCCACCCTGGACGGCCTGCAGATCAAACCCTGCCTGCCAGACGCCGTGCCTGCCGCCACCGTGAAACGGACCTATCGCGGCAAAACCTATTGCATCAACCTGCGACGGCAGGACGGCAAGACCACATACACCTGCCAGTAGCCCCGGCTAGGGGACTGTCGGACTTACGTCTCGGATCGGTCTGGAGCCTCCTGCCGACAGTCTCCTAGTTAGGGAAACCCGCCGTAAACGGTTGGTGTGGGAGGGCCAGATGAAAGCCGTTCTTGTCTCAGCGGTTACCTTGTCACTAGTCGCAGTCACAATGCTTCAGAACGGCTGCACAACGCCGTCCTCTGAAGATGCGGAAGACAAAGCTGTCTACGTGCCGCTTCAATTGATGGCCACCTGCGCACAAGAGATCAGATCCATAGAGGCTGAAAGCATTCTAGGGCTCGCAGGCCCCATCACGGTAACGGATTTCTCTATCGGCGTGAACAACATGGCGCTGTATTCTGCATTGATCGACTCGCAGCGACGGGAACTTACCGTTTGCCTGTCCCAATCGAACTACACTGCAAACCTGATTCGGTACGATATCTCGATCACATCAAACGGAAACACCCTCGCTTTCTTAGCTTGCGATGCGTCCGACGTTCGGTTCAAGGCCTTTGAGGTCGTTTGTATGCACTGGCTAAAACGGAGCTTCACAACAAATGACATGGAACAGGCAGACGACTGAACATGGTCTTTTCCTGAAGCGGCCTGGAATTCTAACCACGAAGGATACAAAGCGGACGAGAATGCCCTTACGGGCACACTACGAACGGCCTCTTGCCGATTCTAAGCCGTTTGTAGTGACGCCGTAAGGCGTTCACTCGGGCTTCTTGGCCTTGCGTTTCTTCACGGGAATCTCCAGGAACCCGGCACTGCGGAGCTTCTCCTCCGAAATGTATTCGTCCACCGGTTCCGCGGACAGCTCGGAAACGCCCGGTGCGGACTCCTCCGCCACCGGCGCAAATGCGCGCGAGCCGCGAGGGACCGGGCGCAGCTCCTGCCAGAGGCGCTCCTTCACTTCCTCGATGCCGTCGCCATTCACGGTTGACACCTTGATAATCGGCACGCGGATCCGGCGGCGGAAGGACTTGAAGTTGGCTACGGCCTCAGGCAGATCCATCTTGTTGGCCACCACCAGCGCAGGATGCTTTGCCAGTTTGGCGTTGTGCAGGGCGAGCTCGTTGCGCAGCGCTTTGTAGTCATCCCACGGCATGCGCCCGTCCACACCGGCCATATCGATCACAAACAGCAGCAGGCGCGAACGCTCCAAATGCCGCAGAAACTCATGTCCCAGCCCAACCCCGGCATGCGCGCCCTCGATCAAGCCCGGGATGTCCGCCACGCGCAGCTGGCTGAAGTCCGGGTAGCATACCGTCCCCACGATCGGGTTGATGGTAGTGAAAGGATAGGAAGCCACCTTGGGGTGCGCGTCGCTGACGCGACTGAGCAGCGAGGACTTTCCGGCATTGGGGAAACCCACCAGCCCCACGTCTGCCAGCAGCTTCAGTTCCAGCGTCAGGCGAAACTCCTCGCCCAGTTCGCCAGTCGAAAATTCAAACGGCGCCTGATGGGTGGAGGTCTTCCAGTGGACATTCCCGAGGCCGCCCTTGCCGCCACGCGCAATGATTTCTTCCTGGCCGTGCGAGACAATGTCCGCCAGCAACCCGCCGGTGGCTTGATCAAAGACCGTGGTGCCGCAGGGCACCTTGATGCGCAGATCCTTGCCGTTGCGGCCGTACATCTTCTGGCCGCGGCCAGGCACGCCGCTCTCCGCAAACAGCTGAGGGGAAAAGAACAGACGCTGAAGGGAATCCTCGTCGTGATCGCCAATAAAGATGACATGCGCCCCGCGTCCGCCGTCGCCGCCATCCGGGCCGCCCTTATCCACACAGGCTTCTCGACGGAAACTACAGCAGCCGTCGCCGCCCTTCCCGGCGCGCACATGCACGCTCACACAATCAACAAACTTATGTACTTTCACGGGGTGGCAATTCGTATGACGGGAATTTGCGGCAGCTCCGCACTTCCGATCTACCTTTGTTCCGACAAAAACTATAGCTTCAAGCAGACAGCGCCCTACCGTGCAGCCAAAAAAACACGGAAGCGCAGCGCACAACCCACCACGCGTCCCGCGGCCGGCACTGCAACTTGTTCGTGCGCAGACCGCCCGGGACACCGGGGCGTCGGGTAGCGGCTATGCCTCACAAACGACGGGCATCACGGTAATCACGCGCCCGTCTTTTGTGAACTTCACCAGACCGTCTGCCAGCGCAAACAGCGTGAAGTCGCGACCCTGGCCGACATTCACGCCGGCATGGAAATTGGTTCCGCGCTGACGCACCAGAATGGAACCCTTGCTGACATATTGACCGTCAAACCGCTTGACGCCCAGACGCTTGCCACAACTGTCGCGGCCGTTACGTGCAGATGCTGATGTAGCCATGGAATTACCCGCCTCTTACGAATCCTGTCGCCATCAGGCGATCGATTTCACCGTCACCACCGTCAACTCCTGGCGATGCCCAACCTTGCGCTCGTAACCCTTGCGGCGCTTCTTCTTAAAGTTGACAACCTTCTCGCCGCGCTTGTGCTCCACAACCGTGAAAACCACCTTGGCGCCTGCAACCACCGGCTTGCCAATCAGCAACTCGGTGCCGTTGCTCAAAGCCAGTACCGGACCTGCGTCCACGTCCTGTCCAGGCTCAGCCGACAGGAGTTCGACTTCCAGCTTCATCCCGGGGATTACGCGATACTGCTTCCCGCCGGTCTCTACAACCGCATAAGCTTCCATGACATACGTCCTTGCACTCGTGTTGCGATCGAGGCCCATGCCCCGTGTTTGAAAACGTTAGACTATACTCGACCACAGTCGGGATGTCAATCAGACTGCGCCGGTATCTGCACCCGGGGTTACGACAGTGTTTTTGCGGGTCAAAAACTCATGCAGCAGCGCATAGCCGACCGCCAGCAGCGTCGGTCCCAGGAAGATGCCGATAAAGCCGAAAACCAGGATGCCCCCCATGGCGCCGAGAAAGACCAGCACAAACGGGAGCTGCGATTCGCGGCTGATGAGGTAGGGACGCAAAAAATGATCAATGCCGCTGATGGCAATTGCCCCCCACACGCCCATAAAAATGGCCATGCCGAAATGCTGATTGGCGACCAGCCAGACGGTCACCGGAATCCAGATCAGCGGCGGGCCCATGGGCACCAGCGCCAGAAAAAAGGTGAGCAACCCCAGCAGCAGTGCGCAAGGCGCGCCGACAATGTAGAATCCGATCGCCGCCAGCACGCCCTGCACCAGCGCCGTGCCAAGAAATCCGTAGACCACGCCGCGCACCGTGCGCCCGACCACGCCCACGAGGTGCTGGCTGTACTCACCGAGCACATGCTTGCCGATCTCCGCGATGCGGGCGACCAGCCGGTCGCCATCCCGATAAAAGAAAAACGCAATAAACATGCTGAGACAGAGGTGCAGCACGCCGACGCCGAACTTCATGCCGAATAGAAAAAGCCAGGTCTTGGAGTGGTCCAGGATCATCTTTAGAAACGTGTGCCCCTTTTCGCTGTCCGCCACGAGGCTATTCCAGTATGCATGCAGATCGGTACCGACCACCGGTATGCTCCCAATCCAGGGCTGAGGCGTCGGGAATCCCTGTGTGCTGACGGTCTGCACACGCACCAGCAAGGCGGAGATGCTTTCATCCAGCACGGAGGCGGTCAGCACGAACGGCAGCACGGTCAGCACCACGACCAGCGTGGTCATGATCGCGGCGGAAAGCGAGCGGCGCGGACCGCACAGGCGCACGACGTGCTGGTACAGCGGCCAGGTGGCAAAACAGATAATGGCCGCCCAAAGGATCGAGGAAACAAACGGAGCCACCACCAGCAGGCAGCCGGCCGTCACAAGCGCGAGCAGCGCCAGCCCCGCAATCATCTCCACACGTTTGGTCAGTTCCAGAATGGCAGGCATGACAGGTGTCTCATTTCTACGTTTACGCGCACAGCACGTCATGGCGAATCGGTCACGGTGCGCTGCTTACGGATTAAAAATTCGCGCAGGATCGCATAGCCGACCGCCAGCAGTGTCGGCCCGAGAAAGAGCCCGATAAAACCAAAGGCCAGGATGCCGCCGAGTGCGCCCAGGAAGACCAGCGCAATATGCAGTTGTGCCACGCGGCTGATCAGATAGGGGCGCAGAATATTATCTATCCCGCTGATGACAAAAAAGCCCCAGATCGCCATAAATACCGCCAGGCCGGAATGACCGTTGCCAACCAGCCAGGCCGTTACAGGGATCCAGACCAGCGGCGGCCCGAACGGCATCAGTGCCAGCAAAAAGGTGAGCAACCCCAGCAACATGGCGCCAGGCACACCGACAAACAGGTAGCCGATCGTGGCCAGCACGCCTTGGGCCATGGCCGTGCCGAGAAATCCGTAGACCACGCCCCGAATGGTTCCGCCAACCACGCGCACCAGGTGCTGGCTGTACTCGCCCAGCACGCGCTTGCCGATTTCGGCGAGGCGATCCACCAGATGGGCGCCGTCGCGGTAAAAGAAAAACGCAATGAATACGCTGATGCAGAGGTGCATCACGCCGATGCCAAAATCCCGGCTGCGGTGCAGTAGCCAGGGCTTGGCGTGATCCAACAGCATGACCAGGAACGTGTGACCTTTCTCACTGTCCGTGGACAACCCGGCCCAGTTCGATTGCAAGTACGTGCCGGCCAACGGCACGCGAACGACCCACGGCGGCGGCGGCGGCAGCCCATCGGTGCCGACGGACTTGATGTATGCCAGCAGCGCGGTCATGGTTTCGTCCAGGGCCGAGGCCGCCAGCACGAACGGCAGCACCGTGATCACCACCACCAGCGTGGTCATAATGGCCGCCGAAAGGGTCCGGCGCGGGCCACACACGCGTTCGACGCGCTGGTGCAAAGGCCAGGTGGCATAGCAGATGATGGCAGCCCAGAGAATCGAGGAGACGAACGGCGCCACCACCAGCAGGCATCCGGCGCCAATGAGGCCAATCAAAACCAGACCGGCACTGATCTCTATGCGTCGGGTAAGTTCCACGTCACATCTCCCCCGCATACCCCAGGTCGCGCAGAATCCAGAAGTTCTTCACCCATCCCTTCTCCACCTTCACCCACAAGGAGAGTTCAATCGTAACGCCGAACATGGCGCCCATCTCCGGCTCCGCCAGGCGGCGCACATAGCGCAGCGTACGCCCCTTCAGCCCGAGCACAATGGCCTTTTGCGACGGCCGATTGACCAGAATGGTTGCCGACACCTTCCACGTCTTGTCCGCTTCCTCAATGCTATCCACGCGCACGCCGACCTCGTGCGGCACTTCGTCGTAGATCTTGGCAAAGAGCTTTTCGCGGATCACGTCCGCCATGGCCAGCCGGCGGGGATAGTCGGTGACGGTGTCCGCATCGAACAGCAGCTCCTCCGTTGGCGTGGCCAGGGCGAACAGCGTGGTCAGCAGTTCCGGCAGCCCTTCGCCCGACTCGGCCGAGCCGCGCAGACAGACCACCTCGCGGGTGTGTTGCTTCTCCTTCTGGATCTTGTCCCACAGCTCCCGGTACGCGGCCGCGTAGGATGGCATCAAATCGGATTTGCTGAGAAAAAACACGCACGGCTGCTCGGCAAACAGGGCGCGCCTCATCCAGCCGTCGTCCTCAACTTCAGGCTCATGATTTCCGTCGAACACCACCAGCAGCGCCTCGACATTGGCGGCGGCGTGGCGCGCCATGCGGTTCATCAGGGTGCCGAGGGTGCTCTCGGATTTATGCAGCCCCGGCGTATCCACGAACACAAGCTGTCCACGCGCGTCCGTGAGCACGCCGCGGATTGTGTTGCGGGTGGTTTGCACCACCGGGGAGACAATGCTGATCTTTTCGCCCACGAGCCGGTTGACCAGTGAGGATTTGCCGGCATTTGTGCGGCCGACGATGCCAATCACGGCGCAGCGGGGGGGATTATTTTTATCGGGCATAAGGGGTGCGTATCCGGGATTACGTTAGACATCCACTCTTTTGTGCACTGGGTATGATCTCAACCCCCTCGCAGCAACCGGTCCTGTCCGGTGGCGTCGAGCACGGCTTTCCAGAGGTCGCCGTCGAGGTCTACGGTGCGGCGCTCCGTGGCGGCCAGCGCAATGGGCACCAGCGTGTAGTCGGTGCCGTGCAGGTTCCCAACCACACAGTTGGTGCGACCGGCCATGGCGGCATGCACGGCGTTGCGGGCCAAAAGGTAGCAATGAACGGCGTCGGTGCCCTTGGCCGGCACGCTCCGAATGCTATAGCTGGGGTCAAAATACTTAATGGTGACCTCGGCCCGGCGCGCGGCAAAATATGCGGGAATCGCGACGCGCAGGCGTTCGCCAATATCCTTCTTCAACACGTTGCCGGATGCGTCACGGCGTTCAGGCTCGGCGGCAATCAGTTCCTGACCCGCGCCCTCCGCCACGATGATCACCGCGTGGTCCTTGCCCGCGGCCAGGCGCCGTTCCAGCGCGGCGAGCAGGCCATCCGGACCCTCCAGTGTGAAGGCGCACTCCGGGATCAGGCAGAAGTTCACCACGGGGTTGGCAAGGGCAGCGCAGGCGGCAATGAAGCCGGAATCGCGCCCCATGAGCTTAACAATACCGATGCCATTCACAGCGCCTTTGGCTTCCATGTGCGCGGATTGGATGATGGCCGAAGTCTCGCCGACGGCGGTGGAAAATCCGAACGAGTCGCCAATGAAGTGCAAGTCGTTATCAATCGTCTTCGGAATCCCCACGACGCTGATGGCAAGCTTACGCCGCAGGCACTCCTCAGCGATGGCGCGCGCACCGCGCAGCGTGCCGTCGCCACCGACGCAGAACAGGAGGTTGATGTTCATCCGGGTCAGCGTTTCAACCATTTCCCCCACATCCTGATTGCCACGCGAGGATCCCAAAATGGTTCCGCCACGCTCGTGGATCGTGTCCACGATGTCGGAGTCCAGCAGGAACGGCGAGCTGCCGTATTGTGAAATCAGGCCGCGGTAACCGTACCGGATGCCGTAGATCGTGCGGACGTGATATTCCGCCGTCAGGATCTCCACCAGGCCCTTGATGACATGGTTGAGTCCCGGGCACAGACCACCGGCTGTCAGGATGGCGGCGCGGCTCCAGGCCGGATCGTGAAAGATTTTGCCGTGCGGTCCGGCTCTTTCGAAGGAAATCGGACGGCTGCCGTCGCCGGCATGCGTCGCAAGCGCCTGGGCATCGCAGGTCAGCACACAGCGCTCATTTGCGCCACGGAACACACGGTTACGCACCGGAGAATCGATCTGGCAAGCACCCAGCGTGTCAATGTCAAACCGGTATTGCTCGGGATAGGCCAAAACTCGACGCAGAAAAGTCATGACTGCAGCTCCATCACCATGGCGATCTCCGGGCAGGTGAACGGATTGGCATGTTTTGTGCAATTCACGCATCCCATATAGATCTTATGCATCAACTGGGTTTTCGGTACCTCGCGGAAACCCAGCCTGGCGAAAAACGCCGGCGCAAAGGTCAGCGCGACCACCTGCGCCGCACCCAGCGGGCGAATCTGTTGCAAGATGGTGCGGACCATGGCCGAACCGACGCCCGTGCCCTGCAGTGCCTTCCGCACGGCCACGGACCGGATTTCCACGCTCGCCCGCTCCGGTTCGCCGATCTCGGGAAGGATATTCCACGAGGCGCAACCGACGAGCCGTCCGTCCTGCTCCGCAATCACAAACCGATCAATGTTTTCGACAAGGTCGCTCAGCGCGCGCGAGATCAACTCTTCGGGGTGAGACTTGATCAGATCGAATATCGCGTTGGCATCCGCCAGCACGGCTACGCGGATTAATGGTTTCAAATTATCCATGCGCCTGATAGTAACCATTCCAAGCAGAGGCAACAAGCCGAAAGGATGAGGCAAGCGCGACGGAAGGCTCAACCGCGGCACAAGACCCGCCGTCGGTCGACCCCTTGACAGCCAGATTACGAAGGGGCTTCTGCGCCGGTAACTGGCGGAGATGGCAGGCGGGACCGCACAGCTGTGCAAATAATCTCGCTGGTAACCGGCTTCTGGATCATGCAATGCCGCGGATCCTGATCGACGCGCGATTTGACGCTGTGCGTCGTCGCGAAGCCCGTACAAAAAATGACCGCCGGCATCTCCCACCCCTTAGCGGTACAGTGCTCGCGAATCTTGTCGAACGCAGTCTGACCGTCCATGACCGGCATCTTCAGATCCATCAGCAAAATGCCCTGATGAAACTGCAGAAAGGAGTCGACGGCTTCCTGCCCGTTGGACGCCACATCAATCTGGCACTTGGGAAAGCTGAAGGTCAGGATCATGCGAAAAATATCACGCACGGGTGTCTCATCGTCGGTGACGAGAATCCGCAACGCGCTACACGGAACAGAACCTGATGTATCGGCGCCCGTCATTCCAGTGCTAACCCTTTGCCAAACAAAACTCCTAAAACATTATTAGGCAGTGTTTGTCAAAATAATGGCATTCCCTCCCGTTGTCAAGGGTCATCGATTCGGCCGGCGCATCTGCGTTCATTGACCTTCACGGTAGGGACGGCTTTACGCCGTCCATTGTCCGGCATTTGCGGGTAGACTTGCACATGGAATTGCCTTTCGCGGACCGATCTGCGAAGATGCGAACTATGGACATCGCCATCCTTCCATCCTTGCTGGCGGCCGACTGCGGCTGCCTGGCGGAGGAGTGCCGACGCATAGCCGCGTCGGGCGCCGAGGCACTGCACCTGGATATCATGGATGCCCATTTTGTACCTAACCTGAGCTTTGGCCCGGACGTGGCGGCCATGGCGCACCGGACCGTGCCCTTGCTGCCGCTGAATGTGCATCTGATGATGACCGAGCCGCACCGCTACGCCGCACGGTTCATGGACGCCGGGGCAGATACGGTACAGATTCATCTGGAAGCAGCGTGTGATGTGTCCGCTACGCTGACTGAGATCCGCCGGCGCGGCGTACGCACAGGGGTGACCCTCAAGCCGGCCACGCCGGCGGAAGCCGTCTTCCGCTTCCTGACGCAGGTGGACGAGGTTCTGGTTATGACCGTCGAGCCCGGGTATGGCGGACAGACATTCATGCATGCCATGCTGCCCAAGCTGGCCGTGATCCGGCGGGAAGCCAGCCGGTTGGGGCTGGAGAACCTGCGGATCCTGGTGGACGGCGGGATCAACACGGAAACCGCGGCAGCCTGTGCCGCACACGGCGCCAATGGCTTCGTGGCCGGCAGTGCACTCTTTCACCTGGCGGATCTGCAGGCCGGGGTAGCCGCGATGCGCGCGGCCGCCGCCACAGCGTATGGACGCGAACTTGGAATGTAAGAAAACAAATCGGATGGATCGGCCCGAGCAGCCCGATCAGATGGAAAATATGGAACAAACCGTCCCCAATACCCGCAACTTCTGCATCATTGCCCACATTGATCATGGCAAGACCACACTTTCAGACCGCATCCTCGAACTGACCAAGACCATCGAGATGCGCCACATGCGCGAGCAGACGCTCGACGCCATGGACCTCGAGCGCGAACGCGGGATCACGATCAAGTGCCACCCGGTCTCCATGAACTACACGGCGCGCAACGGGCAAACCTACCGCTTCAACCTGATCGACACCCCCGGCCACGTGGACTTCTCCTACGAGGTTTCGCGCAGCATGGGCGCATGCGAAGGCGCTCTTCTGCTGGTGGATGCAGCGCAGGGAGTCGAGGCCCAGACTGTGGCGAACGCCTATCTGGCCATCGAAAACGGCCTGGAGGTGATCCCCGTCATCAACAAGGTGGACCTGCCGAGTGCCAACGTGGAGGAAGTCAAGCGGCAGGTGGAGGATATCCTCGGCATCTCCATGGAAAACCCGCTGCTCATCAGCGGCAAGACCGGGCTGAATGTCCCCGAAGTGCTCGAAGCCGTGGTTCAGCGCATTCCGCCGCCCAAGACGCGCGGCTCGGACGCGGTGCTGCGGGCGCTGGTCTTCGATTCCGTCTTCGATGTCTTCCGCGGCGTGATCACGTACGTGCGCGTGGTGGATGGCCACATCAAGGTGGGTGACAGCGTGCGCTTCATGAGCAGCGGCGTGGCCACGCAGGTGCGCGAAGTCGGCGTGTTCAGCCCGGACCAGAAACCGGTGCCCGTACTGGAGGCTGGTCAGGTTGGCTATCTGGTTGGCACCATCAAGGACCCCAGCGAGATCAAGATCGGCGACACCGTCACCTGCGGCAAGGATGGCTCAACTGAACTGCTGCCGGGATTCAAAGAACTCCGGCCGATGGTTTTCAGCGGCATCTATCCGGTCAGCAGCGATGAATACGAGAAGGTTCGCCAGGGGCTGGAAAAACTGCATCTGAACGACTCCGCGTTCACGTTCCACCCGGAAAGCTCTGTCGCATTGGGATTTGGCTATCGCTGCGGCTTTCTGGGATTGCTGCACATGGAGGTGGTGCAGGAGCGGCTGCGCCGCGAGTTTGACCTCGATATTATCAATACGCATCCGGGCGTGGTGTACCGCGTCCACCTCAGCAACGGCGAGATGATCGAAGTCGACAACCCGGTGCATCTGCCCGAAGTCACACGCATCGATCACATCGAGGAGCCAATGATCAAGGCCACGATCATCTGCCCGAACACCTGCATCGGCGACATGCTGCGCCTCGTGATGGACCGCCGTGGCGAGATGCAAGCCACGGAGAGCGTGGATGCCAAGCGCGTCCTCATGACCTGCCGCCTGCCGTTGAATGAAATCCTGATCGACTTCCATGACACGCTCAAGAGCATCAGCCGTGGCTACGCATCCATGGACTACGAACCGGCCGGACACCAGGCCAGCGACATCGTGCGCATGGAAATTCTGCTTAACGGCGAACTGGTGGATGCCTTCTCCTGCATGGTCCACAAGAACAAAGCCGTGGCCCGCGGCCGGCAGATCTGCAAGGCCCTGGCAGACACGATCCCGGCACACATGTTCAAAATCCCGGTGCAGGCAGCCATCGGTCGCAACATCATCGCCCGCGAAGATATTCGCCCCTTCCGCAAGGACGTAACCGCCAAACTCTACGGCGGCGACGTGACACGCAAACAAAAGGTTCTCAAGAAACAGAAGGAAGGCAAAAAACGCATGAAGGAGTTTGGCACCGTGAACGTGCCCCAATCCTCTTTCATCGCCGTGCTGCGCGGCGGAGTCGGTGACGACAATTGATTGCCGTGCCAACTTCGATATTGCCATCATGGGGACCGTCGGCGTATCTTTTGCGTCCGAACGCACGACCACCGTTCTCGACGTGTTGACCACCGACCTTCAGGCACCAGCGGCAGAACTGAAACGTTTTCGTAATACGGATGCACAAATCATCACCATCTAACGAGGCACAGACAAAGGACAACAAGGAACGAACATGAGCAACTACCTCAGCACCCTGATCCCGGACTTCGAGCCGCACGTCATTGATTGCGGCAAAATCCCCGCCTATCGATACAAAGGCACCGTCAAAGACGCCATTAAAAGTGCTCAGCTTACCGCTCCGCAAGCGCTAAATCTGTTTGAGGACATGCTCACGATCCGTGAGTTCGAGGAGATGATCGTCAAGCTTCGCACGGGCGCCTACCCCTCCTGCGCCGGCTACGACTACCGCGGTCCGACACACGTCTCCATCGGACAGGAAGCCACCGCCGTCGGCTGCTGTTCCGGGATGAACTACGACGACTACGTAACCTCCACGCACCGCGGTCACGGCGACTCGCTGGCCAAGGGCTGTGTTGCCATCCGCGGCATGTCCGACACCGAGCGCAAAGCCCGCGTACCGGACTGCGCCGCCAGCAGCGGCCCGGCGCTGCTGGATGCCGCCATGGAAGACCACGTTTACCGCGCCATCGCAGAGCTGTTCGGCAAAGAAGACGGCTACTGCAAGGGACGCGGCGGTGGCATGCACATTGCCGATTTCCGCGTGGGACACCTGGGTGCCAATGCAATTGTCGGCGGCGGCGTGCCGATCGCCACAGGCGCGGCCATGAGCGCGCGCTATTTCCGCAACAACCGCGTCACCTGCTGTTTTGCGGGCGACGGCGCCTATGCCAATGGCGTGGTGCTGGAGTCACTCAACTGGGCCAACATGGGACAATTGACCGACCCGCGTTATGCCAAAGACAAAGCCTTCGGCCTGCCAATCGTCTACTCGCTGATCAATAACCACTACGGCATGACCGGCCGCGCTGACGTCGAAGTCACCGGCATCTCGGATATGGCACGCCGCGCCGCCGGCTTCAGCGACAACAACATGCACGCCGAGGTGGTCAACGGCATGGATGTGCTCGCCTGTCTGGATGCCATGCAGCGTGCCGCCACACTCTGCCGTGACGGCAAGGGACCGGTACTGCTGGAGTTCGACTCCTACCGCTTCTACGGACACTCGCTCAGCGATCCACGCAACGAATACCGCACCAAGGAAGAGGAAAGTGCCTGGCGTGCCATTGACCCCCTCGTCACCTTCGAGAAACAGCTGCTGGAGTCCGGCATCATTTCGGAAAAGAAGCTGGCCGACTTGAAAGCCAAGGTTGCCGACCGCAACGCGCGCGCCGCCGGCCGCGCCGCGGTTTCGGCTGACCCGGACCCGCGCGACGTGATCAAATACATGTACACCGACACCCGCGTGGACACCGTGCCGGCCGCCTTTGCCACACCCACGCTCCTGCAGCAGCCCGCACCCATCAAGCGCACCGATGGCCAGCTCACCTACAAGGACGCCATCAAGGAAGCGCTGACCGAAGAGATGCTGCGCGACAGCCGCGTAGTCGTCTTTGGCGAGGACGTGGCGGAATACGGCGGCGCCTTCAAGCTGACCAAAGGCCTGATCGATGTCTTCGGTCGCCAGCGCGTCTTCAACACGCCCATCTCCGAGGCTGCCATCTGCGGCACCGCCGTGGGCGCCGCCATGACCGGCCAGCGCCCCGTGGCGGAGTTGATGTATATGGACTTCGCGCTGATGGCCTCGGACCAGATCAGCAACCAGGCCGCCAAGTGGCACTACATGTCCGGCGCCAACATCGAGGTGCCGGTGGTCTACCGCGCCAGCGTCGGCGGCGGCAAGGGTTACGGGGGGCAGCACTCCCAGACGCTCGAATCCATGTTCACCCACATCCCCGGCCTGTACGTCCTCTACCCCGCCACACCGGCCGACGCCAAGGGGATGCTCAAGAGCGCCATCCGTGACAACAACCCCATCCTGTTCGTCGAATCACAGCTCCTCTATAACGTCAAGGGACCGGTGCCGGAAGGCGAATACCTGATCCCGCTCGGCGTGGCTGACGTGAAGCGCACCGGCAAGGATGTCACCCTCGTAACCTGGGGCCCGGCTCTGGCCGACTGCCTCAAGGCTGCCGAAAAACTGGCCGCAGAGAAGATCGATGTCGAAATCGTGGACCTGCGTTCGCTGGTGCCGCTGGACATGGAGACCGTGCTGACATCGGTGCGCAAGACCGGTCGCTGCGTGGTGGTCAGCCAGTGCGTCAGCATCGGCAGCTTTACCGGCGAAATCGCCTCCCGCATCATGGCCGAAGCGTTCGACTCGCTCGACGCTCCGGTGCTGCGCGTCGGCGCCAAGGACGGCATCGCACCGCAGGCGTATGTGCTGGAAAAGGCCTTCCTGCCGGATGCCGACGACGTGATCCGGGCCGTAAAACGTCTCTGGTAGATTCGTCGCGCCTGATTTTTTGCGGGTTTATCGTCTGATCAAATAAAGGGGGAAGTCATGGCTACTGTCACTCTCAAGGGGCATCCCGTTCATACAGCCGGCGAACTTCCGGTGGTCGGCAAACCAGCACCCAGCCTGGGACTGACCACCGTGGAACTCGGCACGTACAAGCTGGCAGATGCCAAAGGGAGCTGGATCGTGCTCAACATCTTCCCGAGCATCGATACGCCGACCTGCGCCACGTCAGTCCGTCGCTTCAACCAGGACGTGACCCGAAAGCCCGGCACAGTCGTGCTCTGCATCTCGATGGACCTGCCGTTCGCGCAGGCGCGCTTTTGCGGCGCTGAGGGGATCCAGAACGTGAAAACGCTCTCCGCCTTCCGCTCCCCGGCTTTCGGCCGCGACTATGGCGTACAGATTACCGACTCCGTACTGACCGGACTGCTGGCCCGCGCCGTGGTGGTAATCGACCCGTCCGGGATCGTCCGCCACACGCAACTCGTTTCCGAAATTGCCAGCGAGCCGGATTACGCCGCCGCGCTGGCGGCGGTA
>SESH01065022.1_pt1 | contig 20899 bp, 17 predicted proteins | sample 3171561 | NCBI WGS metagenome assembly SESH01 (sample SAMN10866947, study PRJNA518727) | freshwater metagenome | biome: subpolar coniferous forest; feature: holomictic lake; material: water; isolation source: holomictic Lake 442 2011 16.5 m and 2014 13 m | place: Canada: near Kenora, Ontario
CTCGACCTAAAATTTTGCCACTTGGGTGCAATTTTTTATCGCCACCTTGCGTCGCATAATGCCAGTCTCCGGATTGTTCGTCTTTGATAATGCTAAAGCCATCATCTGTTTCATACCAGTTTCCCCATTCATCACCTTTGGGATGGATTTTAAAAGGCTTGCTGCCAGGAAGACCATTAGATTGCGTTACATTAATATCCAAGTCTGCTACCGGTGCCGCATTCACACTTGCGCTGCAGAGCATTAAAGAGACTAAAGTGGTCCCTAATAACGAGGGGCTTTTTTTCATAATTTCACCTAACCTTATTTATAATTAAAATGTATCAATTCTTCACCTAAGGAAGAATTCGCTTAAATCGCTAGGTAAAAAAAATATGCCGTTTATTTAGGTAGATTTTGATTACCTGTCAGTTATTCGACTAGCTCTATAAAACAATTCTTTTGTTTATAAGTACCATTATTAGTTCCATCAAAGCGTAAAATAGTTCATTTCAAATGTAAAAAATATGAAAAATATGTGTAAAAAAATTAATATATGTAAATTATGTATATTTTTTTTCATATAAAAATAAGGTAATGTTGCAAGACAATAGTCAAGTATTTTATTGTCACAAAATGTCACAAGAAAGCGGTGTGGGGAAGGTTGTTGTGATGATTGGGAATCCGATAGTTGGTCAAGACGATAAGTGCGCGGCTGTATTGGCTATGGAGTTGGTCATTAGTCATTAATTTATTTGATTTATAGTGGTGGTTGTGGATTTTGCGAGATACTGAGGCGTGGCGGTTTCGTGATAGATAAGCACTAATGGCGTGTCCAAAATGGTGAATTCCCTATTGACGAATTCACCTGAATAGCTCTGCAAATTGCGTTTTAATACATTAACTTGAAGGCCGTATTTGTATCAAAGGTTTTTGGTATATGTTATGTACACCAAAAACAGGAGAGGGTATTAACTATAAATAGAAGTGATATTTACATATTAAAAAAACAACAAAAATGCACATGATACTGCAAGTGATTAGTCAAGCTTTTAATTGTCACAAAATGTCACAAGAAGGTTTCAGGTTTTCATTGGATTTAGGCTGTAAATTATTATTGGAATAAATGTTTGATGGTGTTTATCGTTCCCACGTTTCGGAGTGGGAATGTTGTTACAGAAGCTCCAGCGTCGAATTTAGGAGAGAGAAATATTATCGACAACGCAGCATTTATGGCTGCTGATTTTCAGAATTCTCATTTCTTCTGTTAGCGAACGGGACGCTGAACTGTGTTTACTGCAATTAAGTGAGGTAGGGGTGATTAGAGAGGGTGGTTTCCCTGGCGGCGAAACCCTACCGGAGTGGGAAAGCATTGTCATATTGGATTTCTAATTTTAGTCGTCGTAGATATCTGTAAAAAACTTTGGTTTGCAGGGTGTATAAACGATTCCAATGTTCTGACGGGATAGTCGTTTTATAGCAACTTGCCCTTATCGCATCATAAAGTTTAAACGCTTGATAAGTTAAATCTTTCGGGTTCATGATTTTTTTCATTTGTAACTTCTAATATTGCTTATGTCTAACTGCCAAGTTAATTTATTAAAATATATTCCAAGATTTGCGTAGATTGGGTTAAGCGCTAGCCGTAACCCAATATGTTGACTTCTACGCGGCTTAAAAGTGAGGTAGGATTTCGAGACATCAGACCGCCATTGGTGTGTCCCGAGATGGTGGTTTGCCTATCAGCGAATCCCTAAAGCTCTAAAAACCACAAATCAATCGAGTCCCCATTGATTCTAAGAAACGGTAATAGTTCGTTTCTTGTTTTTATAAAAGAATCCCATTAATCCGGTGATGAATAGCCAAGTTGTAGCAGGTAGCGGAACTGAAGTTAAATTATCTTCGTGGTTTTTTATTTCGTTATGGATTGATTGTTGATATTCTCCGGATTGGCTTTGATCATCAGTTATTGATGGGGTAGCTGGCTCGCTGTGAGTAGGATTGATATTAGTGGCATCGGTAAATACTATGTTTTCAAAGCCTGTTTTAGTTGAATTGGGTTGATTATCAATAGGGCTAGAGTTTGATTTCTGTTCAATTATTTGTGAATGTGCTGTTGTTACAAGTGACGATCCCAAAAGCAATATTGTAGTTGCAGTTAATTGTTTCAAATTAATAACAGTAGTTTTTTTACCGTGTGCAGGCTGTTTCATTTTTTTAATATTCATTTTTAATACCTTTAAGTTAAATTTCAAAGTAAGGTTGACTAATAAATTGCAACCCAACTTAGACAAGAATTCAAAACTCAGAACGAATTTTAAATCACATTTTAAATGTTGTAATGTAGGGCCGTTTGCCTGGCAGCAAAACCTACAGTGCTAATACATTGAGATTTACGCACAAAACATGGAATGAAAATCTGTCAGTGAGATTTGAATTACCCGGCTATTGTCTGCAGTCGTTACGATCAAACAGTTAAGTTGAGCATAAAAAACCGTATTATCGGTGCGTAGTAGTCTTAGTTTTAAATTATGCTCACTTTCAAGAGACATTCTCATATCCTTGGCGAACACATACCAGTGATGTTTATCTTCGTTTGAAATTATTTCCAGGATATGATGGTTAACTAATTCAAACGGTACTGCGCAGAACAGGGCTGCTCCGGCGATGTTTATTTTAGTTATAAAGCCGTCAAAACTCAGTGTGAGATAGTACGTAGGAGAATCATTGACAATGTTTTTGCAAGGGAGATTTGCCAACAAAACTTCATCTTTAGGCATGGCTGCAACGTTAAAAACAAAAAGATGGAGCAGAGCCGAACTAATACGCACTGCTACAACACCCATTATTAAGAGTACACCTATTTGGCGAGCTAATTCCAACAGCCCTGTTTGATAACTGTATTCCGCCACATACTTACTAACAATTAAGCTCCCAACGCCAAGCAAGATTGCACTTAGTGTACCCCAATATTGTTTAAGTATTTTTAAGCAGTAATTAGTATGAGCAAAAGTCTTGTTCAAGATATGTCGATTTGCGGGTGATGCTAGTTGTATTGTATTTTTCATTTATCAGGCTATTGTAGTTTGCGTTTAAGTTTTTACTGTTGGCAGAATGAGTGTCTTTGCCTTTGTTTTTCATGGTCTGTTTGTCTGTGCACGTCAGTATTCCAGAGTATGGATCGATTAATAAACAGACCTTGTTTTTGGCCCCAGTCCTTTAAGTCTTCACCGATTAGGTAATAGGCTTTTCCTAAGGCGACTGGCATTTCTTCAGGACAAAAATTAATATTTAAAGAACCAATCTTTTGCGTGTTGGTTTTGTTTAATTCAATTGTTTTCATGGTTTCTAGATATAGATATTACTGTTCAAGTAAGCTGTTATGATGGACTTATAAAGAGCCAGCCATAAATATTTGTTATTATTTCAGCGCCACATGATCTTGCTTGTAAAAGCTTTGCTTCATTATCTCTACACCGAAACAGTTATGCAGTTTTTAAATTGCAAATATACAATAACATTGACGGAGATTTAATCCAGCTTGGGATTGTCACAAAATGTCACAAGAAAGCGTCAGGTCTTGTAGCTGTTAGGTTGAGGATAAAACCTACTTCTGTAATTAATTAGGATAGTTCGATTAATATTGGTAAGGTTGACGTCTTGTTTCCATATGGTTCTATCCGATGATGCACCCTGCTAAAATTTTAATTGTTGATGACGATCCGCGTTTACGGTCACTGTTAAGATATTTCTTAATCGAGAAAGGTTTTGAAGTTGAGTGTGTGGCTGATGCGGAACAGATGACGCACAATTTAAAGCGGTCTTTTTATGATTTGATCATACTGGATTGGATTATGCCCGGTGAAGATGGTTTGTCAGTTTGCAATCGTTTGCAAGCAGAGGGAAATTGCCCGCTAATTATCATGTTAACCGCTAACGGCAGTGAAAGTGATACTATTGCCGGCTTGCTCTCTGGCGCTGATGATTATCTTGCCAAGCCTTTTAATGCCGATGTTTTGTTGGCGCGTATTCAGTCTGTTTTACGTCGCCGCCCTCGGGTACAAGCCAGTTCGCCTGATTATACTGTTTCGTTATTTTCTTTTGGCCCGTATGTGTTGGATTTTTCTCAGCGTTGTTTATTCAAAAATGACGACAGGCTTGAATTAAGCTCCAATCAATTTGCCTTGCTTAACGTTCTGGCTCAACACGCCGGGAAACCTTTTTCACGAGAACAGCTGAGTTTTCTTATAAAAGGTAAGGATAACGAGGTTGACTGCCGTTCTGTCGATACCCAGATTTATCGTTTACGTCGGATGCTGGAAAATGATCCAGCCAAGCCTGTTTATTTGCAAACAGTCAGAGGACTGGGTTATGTGTTGGTACAGGATAAAAGCACTAGTTCTACGATGCCATGATTTGAAACCCTCATCATCGTTCCCGCGTTCCATCGTGGGAATGCAGACACAGACGCTCCAGCGTCGATTGAGGAAAGAAAAACCGACAACGCAGCATTTATAATAGCTGTTTTTTCAGAATTGTAACTTATTCTGTTATCAAGCAGGACGCTGGAGTGTCCTTAATGCATTCCCACGCCGGAGCGTGGGAACGATGGATGATGGAAACTACAGACTTGAAAGTCCCAATTACAAAAGAGAATTAACGAATGAAATTTCTACCTAAGACCCTGTTTGGACGCCTGTTCCTGTTGATTTTTGGCTTTATGGTCTTTTTAATCATACTGGTCAGGTTAATATTTGTCTTCTTTGTAGCGACTCATGCTGCTGAACAGTTTGCTAATTATAGTCAAGCATTGATGTCATTTGCCGGGGAATTCAAAAGGCTGGATTCTAACCGACAGTTTCTTGGACAGTTACAGCAAAACACGGGAATTATTTTGCTGAGTGATACTGCAGTACAGTTTGACGCAATGCCCAATATTCCTTTGTATAAAACATGGGAAGCATCAGTATATCAGAGCTCACAAAATGAGATAACCATGAGTTATCAGAAGGAACCGCAACAGATGATCTGGTTAGTTCATCAAAACCCGCCCCAGTATTCCTTGGGATTACCCGCGTTGGTTCAGGCAGATACCATGAAGCGTTTTATCGGTATAGCAATTTTGGTGGGGCTGATTTTTGCCTTATGTTCGGCTTATGTGGCGGCCTATTTTCTGACTCGTCCCTTAAGGGGACTGGCTGAACAGGCGAGACTGATTGGTCAGGAAATTGACAGTATACAGATTGAACCGAGCGGCCCTAAAGAGATTCGTGCTGTGGCGCTGGCCATGAGCAAGATGCGAGCTGATCTTGACGGCTTGAGCAAGAAACAAAAATTTTTACTGTCCGGCATTTCTCATGATTTGCGAACCCCCTTAACCCGTATTCACATCGCTACACAATTACTGCCACCTGACACCCAAGGTTTTATCGAGGGTATTAATGCCGATATAGATGAAATGAACGGGGTGATACATCGTTTTATTGAGTTGGCGCGCTTCAACATCGAAGAAACAGAGCTTTGGCAGGTTGGTGATATCGCAACGCTGATAAGCGAGGTGGCGGCAAAATATCAGCATTCCGGAACGGGGATTATCTTGTCTTTGGCTGACACACCGCCGGTCCGTTATAAACTGAAGGGCTTGCAAAGTTATTTGTTTAATGTGATCAATAACAGCATCAAGCATGGTGCCGGCAACATTACCATCAGCACTCAAGCCGTCGGGGACAGGATAGATTTGTGTGTTTCCGATCAAGGTCCCGGTTTTCCCATGTCTCCCGAACAATTAAGCGCTTATTCTGATCTTAGTGTTGATCATGATACTGTCAACGGCCTGGGTTTACGCATCGTGCAACTGATTGCCAACATGCACGAAGCACAGCTGACCTTGCGCAATAAGTTGGAAGGGGGCGCGGAAGTTACACTAACCCTGAAGGCGCATGTCGATTTGGGTTAAAGGTTGTATTTTGGCTGTATGGAGTAGGGTAGGGTGGTTTTGCGATAGCAAAGTGCCTTTGGAGTGTTCCGAAATGGTGGGTTATCCTCATCATCTCTAAGATTATCAGTCAGCAAAATATTCTAAGCCACCAACCATCTTAACTCGGGTATTACAAAGCCAAAACACCCAACCCCGCATTAAATATCAGTGGCTGTTCTTCAACTGCTGAACCGCGCATTAAACCGGCAAAATCAAATAACTGCGTATCAGCCAACTGTGAAGGCGCGACATTTTTCAGGCTGGTAAAAATGGTTTCCAGGCGTCCCGGAAATTGTTTGTCCCAAGTTTTCAACATCACTTTCATGGCTTGGCGTTGCAGGTTTTCCTGGGAGCCGCACAAGTTGCACGGAATAATCGGATAATTTTTAAACACGGCCAGCCGTTCAATATCTTTTTCCCGTGTGTAGGCCAAAGGTCTGATAATGATATTTTTTTTGTCGTCGCTTAACAACTTGGGCGGCATGGCTTTTAATTTGCCACCATAAAAAATATTCAGGAAAAAAGTTTCAAGAATATCGTCACGATGATGCCCCAAGGCAATTTTGGTGACATTATTGGCTTCTGCATAGCCGTACAAAGTGCCGCGCCGCAAGCGTGAGCACAAGCCACAGGTCGTATTCCCTTCTGGAATGACCCGCTTTACTACGCTATAGGTGTCTTTCTCGATAATATGATAAGGCACGCCCAATGACTCGAAATATTCCGGCAAGATATGTTCTGGAAAACCGGGCTGCTTTTGATCCAGATTAACCGCGATCAATTCAAATTCAACTGGTGCGGTTTTTTGTAAATGCATCAATATGTCCAGCAAGGTAAAGGAGTCTTTACCCCCGGACAAACACACCATGATCTTGTCGCCATTTTCGATCATTTTGTAGTCTGCGATCGCATCGCCGACCGAGTGCCGCAACTGTTTTTGAAGCTTGTTATATTGGATTCTGGATTTTTGGTTTGGATCTGACATGGTCAGAGATATGAAATAAATGAGATATTAAAAAGATCATCACCACGAGCGAGGACAAGAATGCCATCGTTCGTGGTGAAAAAAGAGTTGCTTAGCCGTTGTAACGCTGAAAGATCAGCGTGGCATTTGTTCCGCCAAATCCGAAGCTGTTCGACATAATTGTATTTAAGGTCACGTTGTCTTTACGTTCACGGACTATCGGAATACCGGCAGCGCCAGGATCAAGCTGATTAATATTGGCCGATGCACTGAGGAAGTTTTCTTCCATCATCAGCAGCGAATAAATGGCTTCATTAACACCGGCCGCACCTAAGGCATGTCCGGTTAGTGATTTTGTGGAACTGACTAAAGGTACATTCTCAGCACCAAACACCGTACGCAGAGCTTCCAGCTCTTTGGTGTCGCCAACAGGTGTGCTGGTACCGTGAGCATTAATATAATCAATGTCGCTACCGTTGATAGTTGCCATTGCCTGTTGCATACAACGCACAGCGCCCTCGCCTGATGGTTGAACCATGTCATAACCATCAGATGTTGCACCGTAACCGGTCAGTTCTGCATAGATTTTTGCGCCACGCGCTTTAGCATGTTCCAGTTCCTCAATAACCAAAACACCGCCGCCGCCTGAGATAACAAAGCCATCGCGGGTTTCGTCATACGGTCTGGAAGCAGTCGTTGGCGTGTCGTTATATTTGGAAGACAAGGCGCCCATGGCATCGAACAACATTGACATGCTCCAGTGAACTTCTTCACCGCCGCCGGCAAACACCACATCCTGTTTACCCATCTGAATTAATTCCATGGCATGACCGATACAGTGAGCGCTGGTCGCGCAAGCCGAACTGATCGTGTAATTAACGCCCTTGATTTTATAAGGAGTCGCGAGACACGCGGTATTGGTGCTGGACATGCTTCTGGGCACCATATACGGACCCACTTTTTTAATACCTTTTTCACGAAGTATATCAGCAGCTTCAACAATATTTGAAGTCGAGGGTCCACCCGATCCCATCACCAGACCGGTTCTGAAATTTGAGACTTCGGATTCTCCCAAACCGGAATCATCAATGGCTTGCTGCATGGCGATATAGTTAAACGCTGCGCCATCGCCCATAAAACGTTTTGTTTTACGGTCGATGAAATCGTCTAACTCTATGTTGATAGGTCCGTGAATATGACTACGAAACCCCATATCTTGATAAACGTCTGCGAAAACAATGCCTGAACGGCCTTCTTTTAGGGAATCGATGACTTCTGCACGGTTATTTCCAATGCTGGAAACAATGCCTAATCCGGTTACTACGACTCTTTTCATTGCTCGCCCCTAGAAAGATTCTGTGGAAGTAAATAAACCAACTCTTAAATCGGTTGCCTCATAAATCACTTTACCATCGACTTCCATGGTAGCGTCAGCGATACCCATGACCAATTTACGCAAAATCACTCTTTTTAAATTGACTCTGTAAATCACTTTTTTTGCCGTGGGTAGAACTTGCCCGGTAAATTTGACTTCCCCCACACCTAAAGCACGTCCCTTACCAGGACCACCCATCCAGCATAAATAAAAGCCAACTAACTGCCACATTGCGTCCAGTCCCAAACAACCGGGCATTACAGGATCACCCTGGAAATGGCAGTCAAAAAACCATAAATCTGGCGTTATGTCCAGTTCAGCAATGATCTCACCCTTGCCGAATGTTCCACCTTCATCCGTAATCAGGGAAATACGATCCATCATTAACATGTTTGGTAAAGGCAATTGCGCATTTTTTGGTCCATACAGTTCCCCCCTGCCAGACTTCAACAATTCTTCGCGCGTAAAACTATGCTGTTTCCCCATACTCTTTAATATACCTTAGCTTAGTTATTATTATTCTAAATTGTGCATTATCTAACAGTCGCCGAAAAAAATCAGCTCAAATTTTAACCGGGCAACACATCTAGCATTAATTCTTTAATTTTTAAGTTCTTTTTTTCGTCCGCCGGATGGCATGATGCACTATAAGGCATAGAACAGCGCTGCGGTGAATCCTTCATGAGCTGTTGATAAATAATTGCGTAGGAAAGTACTGAAGTGACATATTTTCTGGTTTCCTTAAAAGGAATGGTTTCTATCCAAATATCAGCCGGCATGGTTTCAAAACTTGGCAACCATTTTGCAACCCGCCCGGAACCAGCATTATAAGCGGCAATGGCTAAAGCAAAATGTCCGTGAAACTGCTTTAATAACTGTTTGTAATAAAAAGCACCGTAGCGAACATTAACATCAGGATTAAACAGACTGCTCTCTGACTGCCATTTTTCGTTTAAATCGCGGGCTATTTGCATGCCGGTTTTAGGCATGACCTGCATTAAGCCTCGCGCTCCAACCGCAGACTCGGCATCTTTATTGAAAATACTTTCCTGCCGAATCAAACCAAACACAATAGCCGGATCTAAATTTTGTAGTCCGGCATTGACCTGAACCTGATTTGAATAATAGACCGGAAAACGCAAACCCAAATCATCCCAATAATCGGCTTTAACCAAGGTCGCAATGGCAACTTGATCCCAATGCCAGGACTGCGCCAGTTTGGCTGCTATCATGGTTTGTTCTTTAGTCAATTTTTTAACTGCATACCACCATTGACGCTCAGCTTCCAAGTCCCTATTCAGCGACTTGAACTCTCCAGCCACTTTAAAATCAAGAAAGTTTGCCAGACTCTCAAGTTGATTTTCTCCGGGCAACACCGGTTTATTTGAAAACTGATAGGGTTTCTGCACATTATCAGCGGCCAGAAACCCATAAAAACTCCTGTCCTCAGCGAGTTTTGTATACACTTCCTTAGCCTGCAAAGTATTTCCGGTTTTATCCAAAACTCTGGCTTGCCAATATTGCCACTTGGGATCCTTGCGTTCCTGATCGGTTAAACCGACCAGTGCTTCAGACACATGCAGCCAGTTTTGTTCTAACAATGCAGTTCTGAATTTCCATTCTGTCACTTCAGCATCGACCACTGATAATTGACTAAGATGCTGGTATGCAGCTGGGTTTCGACTCCGCGCCAAACTCATTGCAAGACTGCGCTCCAGTTTTTGGGCAATCTGGTTTTCTATTTGAAATGTCTGTTTTTTGTCATCCCACAGTTTAATTGCCAGACTCAAATCTGTTTTAGCCAAACGATCAATACCATGAGCGAAAAGCTTGCCCATAGACGGCGCTAAAAAATCGTTAGTTTCTAGCAGTGCGGGCTTTTGGTGAACACGCAACCAAATATCGGCGACAAATTGATCGGTTTGAGGCATAGCGCGGCGAACATACTCCGCAACTGTAACATTATCTTTATCCAAAGCCAGTTCAAAGCGTTGCCAAATAAGTTCGGGTGTAAAACCAGGCGATATTATCAATACCGACATCAGTGGATCGCATTCTTGGGGAAGGGAATCGCCGGTCAACCACAAACGTTTGGCCTCATTTAAAGGCGTTAGTAGATTACCTGTTTTATAAAGTGCCAGATTATACTGACATTGAAGAGCCGAATTGTCTGTCGCTTCAAAAGACTGAATCAACTCAAGCCAACGCTCATTTTTAGCCAGGTAATCCAGCCATTTTGATCTTAAAAGTCCGGCATAGCGAGTCTCTCTGTAAGCCGCCAAAAAAGACTGAACCTGAAGGGAGTGCTGTAAATTATCTTTTAACCACAAGTATTGCAGATAAGGATAAAGCGGATAATCACTTAGTGTAGCGCTAATCCGCATAAACTGGGCTTGATTGCCTTGTGCAAGTAGCTTTTCTGCCTGCAAAAAATCAATTCTTTGTAATTCAAGTGATTTCCCCATCACGCTACCTGAAAAAAGCACCAGACCCATCAACAATATTCCACACAGGTGTTTCATGTTTTACTCACAGTAAATATATTCCTATAGAGGTTACAGACAGATATAATCAAGCGATTATAAAAACATTCCTATTTAATCCCGTGCAATCAAAACAGGCTACCCAACCGTATAGTTGGAACACTATTTACCACATTGCTTTAGAACATAAAAAAGAACTGATCACTTCGCATTTTATCGCTATTCTAGCAACCATTGCCAGTGTTCCAGTGCCTTTGCTGATGCCGTTGCTGGTTGATGAAGTCCTTTTGCACAAGCCCGGCTTCATTATTGAAACCATTAACCCGCTATTTCCTATCGCCTGGCAAATCCCGATTCTATATATCGGTGTTATTCTGATAATCAGCGTTATTCTGCGCATTATTGCTATTATTTTCAATATTATACAATCGCGGCACTTTTGTCTGATAGCCAAAGATATTGTGTTTCGGATGCGCAGCGACTTGATCAGTCATCTGCAAAATATCTCAATGTCCGAATACGAAAGCCTCGGCACCGGCACGGTGGTAACCCATCTGGTCAAAGATCTGGATACCATTGATACTTTTATAGGTACAACCGTTAGCAAACTGCTGGTTTCTGGCCTGACTATCATTGGTACCGCCGTAATTTTGTTATGGATGCACTGGCAATTGGGTTTATTTATCCTGTTACTTAATCCGGTAGTTATTTATTTTACCCGCGTGATCGGGTCTCGTGTTAAAGAGCTTAAAGGCAAAGAAAACTCTGCTTTTGAGGTTTTTCAACAAGCCTTGACCGAAACCCTGGAAGCGATTCATCAAATACGCGCCAGCAACCGCGAAAAACATTATTGTCAGCAACTGATTGAATCGGCCCGTTCGGTTAAGGATTATTCAACCGCTTTTGCCTGGAAAAGCGATGCCGCAAGCCGCTTAAGTTTTCTGGTATTTTTGTTTGGCTTTGACATTTTTCGGGCTTGCGCAATGCTTATGGTGATTTATTCCAATCTCAGCATCGGACAAATGCTGGCGGTATTTGGTTATCTCTGGTTTATGATGGGACCGGTACAGGAAATTTTAAGCATTCAATATGCTTTTTATGCTGCCAAAGCCGCCTTAATCAGAATTAACCAGCTTAAAACCCTGGAACAGGAACCTCATTACCCACATCTTGAGAATCCGTTTTTAAATAAAAAAACTGTCTCCTTACGCGTGGAAAACCTGCACTTTAGCTACAGCGACGAAAAGATACTCGACGGCCTCCAGTTAAAAATAAAAGCCGGCGAAAAAGTTGCCCTGGTCGGGGCTAGTGGCGGGGGAAAATCAACCTTGATACAAACTTTGATTGGCTTGTATCCGCCTGATCAGGGCCAGATTTATTTTGACGAAGTTCCAATTGATCGCATCGGATTGGAAGTGGTCAGAGAAAATGTTGTCACCGTGTTGCAACACCCGGTGCTTTTTAATGATACCATTCGCGCCAACCTGACACTGGGTAAATCGGCTAGCGATGCAGAATTATGGAATGCGCTGGCTATCGCGCAATTAAATGACGTCGTGCAAGAGTTGCCCCAAGGACTTGACACCATCCTTGGACGACTGGGTATGAGACTGTCCGGCGGCCAGCGGCAACGTATGGCTATTGCCAGAATGATCGTCGCCAATCCTAAGGTGGTAATACTGGACGAAGCGACCTCTGCCCTGGACAGCGAAACAGAATACAAATTACATCTCGCCATGGCGGACTTTTTAAAAGATCGTACCACCATTATCATTGCCCATCGCTTAAGCGCCGTTAAACAGGCCAATCATGTTTATGTATTTGAACAGGGAAAAATTTGCGAACATGGGCAACATGAAACCTTACTCAATCAAAATGGTCTTTACGCCAAGCTTTATGGCGAATATCAGTGAAGCAGGTTTAAGGTGAATGGCCAAGACAGAAAAAAATCAATCATCTGAAATGCCCTTGAAGCTTGCCCTTTGATCCTGAAACCTCTAACTAAAAAAACATGCCTGAAACCTACGATCTCCACTGCCACTCTATCGCTTCTGACGGCTCTTTGTCGCCCACGGACTTAGTGCAGCGCGCCCATGAACAGGGCGTAACTTCACTGGCGTTAACCGATCACGATACGGTTGCAGGACTTGCCGAAGCACAGACGGCAGCAAGCATAACCGGCATCAAGCTAATCCCGGGTATAGAATTTTCAGCCACCTGGCAAAACAAGTGTTTCCATATTGTCGGCTTGGGCATTGATCCCGATTATCCACCCCTTCGTGAAGCCACCCATAGCTTGCAAGTCATGCGTATGGAACGCGCTGAAAAAATCGCTGACAAGTTGGAGAAAAAACGCATTCCCGGCGCACTTGATGCCGTCAAAAAAGCGGCTGGCGAAGGCATGATTACCCGTAGTCATTTTGCCGATTTTTTGCTTTCGCAGTTTCACGTATCTACGCAACAGGAAGCCTTCGACCGCTATCTGGGTGCCGGTAAAGCGGCCTTTGTTTCTACCACCTGGTATGAACTGGAACAGGCAGTTAACTGGATCACCCAATCCGGCGGCGTTGCGGTACTGGCACATCCCTTACGCTACAAGCTAACCGCCAGCTGGATGCAACGCCTGTTAGCGGCTTTTAAGGAAGCAGGTGGTCTGGGTATAGAAGTCGTAACAGGTCGCTACAATGCCGATGAAATTAAAACAGTAGCCAATTACGCAAGCCGCTTCGAACTTGCAGGCTCTGTTGGCTCTGATTTCCACAGCCCGGCCAACCCGTGGGTAGAACTGGGTCGACTGGCTCCCTTGCCAACCAACATTACCCCTGTTTGGGAATTGTTTGAACACCTAAATGAACAAGCCGCCTGATGAGCTTTTGGCAAACTAAAAAACTGGCTGAAATGACTTCCGAAGAATGGGAGTCTTTATGTGATAACTGCGGCAAATGTTGTTTGCATAAACTCGAAGATGAAGACACCGGTGACATTTATTTTACCAGCGTCGCCTGCAAACTTATCGATCTGACTACCTGCCGCTGCACCCGTTATGCCGAACGCATTGCGTTAATTCCCGAATGTCTGGATATAAAGCTTCTTGATCTTGCCCAATACCACTGGTTACCGGCAACCTGCGCTTACCGTTTATTAAACGACGGCGAAGAACTGCCCTTGTGGCATCCATTGCTGACAGGAAGTACCGATGCCGTTGAAAAGGCAGATATCTCAATCAGAAGTTTTGCGCTTAATGAAACTGAGGTTGATGATCTGGAAGATCTTGAAGATTATATAGTTGAATGGCTGGATTAGTTTACCCTGTCTAATCTAACCCAGACAGGTGCAATCAGATTTCTGAAATGGTTCGCTTATTACACAGCCCCGATCCCAATTAAATCAACTATCGATTTTGTAATGAAAGGCTCAAGGCAGATTAGAGAATCATAAGCAGAAATTGCGCTATAAGTTGACAGAGCTATGATGTGCTGATCAATGAAAGAGTTTAACTTAAAGTCTTTATACAAAATGAGTTTGATGACATTATGGCAAACTTGGACACCAAGGTTGTTAAATTAAAATACAGAAACAAAGTTGTTGTATGCAACAGCGTTAATATTTGATCTTGGCCACTACAAATCAAAATAATAAAAGCAAAACCAGGCAATAATGGCGACTAATAATAAACCTCCAGTAAACGATTTAACCAAAAAATCCTTAAAATTATTCAGCGGCTTTTTGTCAAAAAAAATTCGCACCGTGTATTACAATGCCAAAGAATCCATAGGCGAACATAAGCGCGACATCGTTGTAGCCCAGGTTGAACTGGCTTGCGTGGGTTTGCAGGATACCAGAAATGAATTTGAAAGCGCGCTGGAAAAGTTTAAATCGTTAGTTTCAGTCACCGAATCGACACTGGAACATAAATATCACCAGTTAAACAGACAATATCAATTTTGCTGCGCAAAATCCGATACGGTAAGTGACAGAATCAAAGCAATTGAACAGGTTAGCGAAGCGTTATTTGGTGAGTGGGAAAATGAATTAAATGAATACAGCAATCGTAGTTTGCGCAATCACAGCAAGCAGCAACTTAAGTTGGCCAGACAAAACTATTCCAGACTGATCAAAGCGATGCAAAAAGCCGAAGCTAAAATTCAGCCTGTCCTTGCGGCCTTTAAAGATCAGGTGCTTTATCTTAAACACAATCTCAATGCTCAAGCTATCGCGGCATTAAGACATGAGTTTATTGAAATCGGAATTGATATTTCCCAGCTGATCTGGGCGATGGAACAAACAATTGCTGAGGCAAGTCAGTTTGTTGCAGCTCTAAACCATCAAAAAGTAGCTACTCAAAAAGCCTTGCCCAGCCGGTGAATTAAAGCTTGTACAAAACTTCGTTAGCTTTGTCTTTAGGATCTTCTTTATTTTTGCCTTTATGATTATCCTGATCAATTCTTTCTCTACTGAATTGGGTAATCATATCTTCCCAGCTTGTATATTTATCATATCCAGTAAAGCCGGTATTTTTACGTTGTTGATAAAGCTCTTTACCCAAGGCAATAACTTCTTCGGGTTTTTTGCCGTCAACCGTATTAAGAAATTCTTTTTCCTCTTTAATGGAGTCACGTAGAGTCCAAAAAGAAACTTCAAATTCAATACGGGCTTCAGGAGACAAGCGATTTTTTAATGCTTTTACTGATTTAAAGGCAGTACGGATATTATGACCGTTAATTTCTTGCCCTTTACTACAGGCAATCAAAGATGTGCAGCAGAGTATGAGCAAAAGAGCTGGTAGTTTCTTCATGGAGATAACCTCAAGTTTAAGTACAGACGCAAGTCAGGGTAGCCGAGTTTGCAATCGTTATTATGTAACGCCGGATCGCTAAACAAAGTAAAATGGCAGGTTATTATAAACCTGAGCTAGCTTTTTATGCTGGAATTTATCCAATTATTAAAACAACGTTATCAGACCGTTCTGACTGAGCTATCGAATTGTCGTAATGGCAATGAGTCAGTTAAAAATGTTTATCAACAAAGAATTGATGAACTTATTTTAGCTGAAGCCTTTCTTCGTAAGGGTCAACTGCTGGCGTCATCCGAAAAGCCCTTGTTACAAATAGCTATTATCGGGCCGACACAAGCTGGGAAAAGTTCGTTGGTCAACGTGCTTTTAAGCAGCAGTATTGCCGGCGTCAGTCCTTTGGCGGGTTATACGATTCATCCGCAAGGGTTTTGCAATGGCATTGATACGGAAGACTGCCTTTGTCTTCAGCGTTATTTTGGTCGTTTTCAACAATTGCAACAAACGCAACTCAGCAAAGACCGTCACGATTGTTATTCTCTGACTCAGAATATCTTGCCTTCCGGGCTTTTGCCGCAATGCGTTTTGTGGGACACACCCGATTTTGACTCGATAGATTCAGCGACTTACCGGGAAGGTGTTCTCCGTGCAGTCGCATTGGCAGACATTATTGTTCTGGTGGTTAGTAAGGAAAAATACGCCGATCAATCAGTCTGGGATATTATGACTGCTCTCGAAGTCTTACATCAGCCAACTATTATTTGCCTTAATAAACTGATGGAAGGTTCAGAGGCTATCATTAGCCAGTCATTGCAGGAAAAGTGGCGGCAAGCCAGAACCGATCAATTTCCTGAGGTCGTTTCGCTTTATTATCAAAAACCGGGAGGACTTCCGGTCTGGCCCGAAACAAAACAGCAACTACTTTATCAATTTGCCAATAAAGTGGCGCACAACCAACACGCCCGCTTTGAACAGGAGCTAATAAAAAAACACTGGCAAGCTTGGCTGGAGCCAGTTATCGCTGAACATCAGGCCTTTAATGACTGGACAATTATGGTCGATCGGATGATAAAACAGGCGATGGACAGTTATCAAATCGATTACCTGAATCATCCCCACCATTACGAAACTTTTCAATTGGCCATGACCCAATTGCTGAGTTTAATGGAAATCCCCGGTTTGGCTCGTGTTCTAGCCGGAACGCGTCAAGTCTTGACTTGGCCTGCCAGACAGCTTATGAAGCTGGGAAGAAAAAAATCGCAATTTTTAAAGCGGATAGTTCCCAACCTTTCAGGGTCTAACAGTGCAAACATATTACAGACTGATTTCTCTGACAGCAGTTACGAAATTGCATTGTTAAAACAGATCGCTGAGCACACCTTAATACAACTGGCCGACAAGCTGTTGGATAAAGCTGATCAAAGTCCCTGGGTACGCCAATTACACAACGTGTTACGCAATCAAAGACCCGAAGTTTTACAGGCATTTAATCTTGCTGCGCAAAGCTATCACTTGTCGTTTCAACAAGATGTAGATAGCGCTGCGCATCGCCTTTATTACAAACTGCAAGAACAACCGATGGTCTTAAACAGTATACGGGCTACCCGGACGACTGCCGATGCCGCAGTTATTGCCTTGACACTGCATATGGGTGGCATAGGCTTACATGATTTAGTGATTGCTCCGGCCATGCTGACAGTGACCTCTTTGTTAGCGGAAAGTGCAGTCGGCAGCTACATGCACAAGGTGGAGGCTGAATTAAAACAAAATCAGTTCAATACCGTAAAACAGATTCTATTTATCGAAACTCTAAGAAACAGACTCTTGCAATTGCCTGAACAATTATTGATAGCGACTCATTTTAATATATCGCCTGACCAGCTTCATGCGGCAGAGCTACAACTTACAGAAAAGCGCCATGGCTTACGAATACTCTAGTTTGATAGAATCCACAAAAAATTGGGCTGAGCAGGCAAAGTCAGCTGGTTGGTTAACCGCAGACGTTACCAATGCACTGAGCAATTTTGATAGCAGAACGCCTGACACGCTGTTTAAGCAAAATGGTGTCAGACCTTTGATAGTGGCATTTATGGGCGGCACCGGCGTGGGAAAAAGCTCACTAATTAACCGCCTGGCCGGCAAAGCTATCGCCAGAGCCGGAATAGAGCGCCCCACCTCGCGTGAAGTGACACTCTATCATCATCAAAGCGTGGCAATACGACATTTACCCGAACACCTGCCGCTGGCTCAAATCAAAATCGCCGAACATAGTGATGATACTAAAAAAAATGTTATCTGGATTGATATGCCCGATTTTGACAGCACCGATCAAGGCAACAAACATCAAGTATTGGAATGGCTGCCGCATATCGATATGCTGATTTATGTGGTTAGTCCCGAACGCTACCGCGACGCAAAAGCCTGGAATTTATTACTCGCAGAAGGGGGTAAACACGCCTGGCTGTTTGTTTTAAACCAGTGGGACAGAGGTCAGACCGAGCAATATGTCGACTTTAATCAGCAACTACATAAAGCAGGTTTTGCCGAGCCTATAATCTTTAAGACAATCTGTCCCGAAGGCCTGCAATCGGATCAGTTTACAGACTTGCAATCAACTATCACAACGTTGGCAACTGAGCATGTTATCGAACAACTGGAACAAAGAAGCTCTCAACTAAAAAAACACGAATTAAAGCAAAGCCTGCATCATGCGAGTTGCTTATTGGGTTCCAGAGAGGCTTTTGCACAATTACCGACATTGTGGCAAACCCAGTGGCAAAGTACTGCGCAATTGTTACAAGAAGGCTTTGCCTGGCCGCTACAGCAATTGGCAGTCCACTATGCCAATCACACCACTCATTTATCCAATAATCAGGCGACAAAATCAAACCTTTGGGATACCTGGGCCGAAGCCCGTTTTGACGATGCTTTGGATGAATTTGTTAGCCATGCAGACCAACTGGGAATTCCGGTTACTCCGCTTAAAAAACACTTGTCACCCTTGCGTCAAAAAGCATCCAAAATAGTTCAGACTCAAACCGAACTGGCGGCAAGGCAGTCTTTGATAAAACCAGGCAATGCGCTACAGCGCGGATTATTAAAATTCATAGGCTTGTGTGAAATCATTCTGCCGCTTACCGCAATTGCTTGGGTCAGCTATCAGGTTTTTATTGGTTTTTACACCAGTAACATGACTAGTACAGCCTATTTAGGTGTCGATTTTGCCATACATAGCGGTTTGCTAATTGCGATTAATTGGTTAACACCTTTTTTTATCCTTAAAAAATTAAAACCTTCCTTGGAAAAAAGCGCCCTAAAAGGCTTAAACAAAGGACTTGCTAAAGCGCTCAACATGATTGAGGGCGAAGTTTTATTGGGGATAGAGAATATCAATCATCAACATAAGGAGCAGCTCAAGTTATTAGCAGGCATTATTAAGCTATGCGGTGACGATGATACTTACAACAATTCAGCTATAAACGATAATGTCACATTATCCCGGATGCTTGTTGACTAAGGCACTGTAACAAAATAACCCTGCCAATCAGGATTTAAGGTGAGATCGTATAATTCCATTCACCATGGAACTCATGTCGTTCTAGTTTAAGTGCTTCCATTTCTGCATTAGCAACCTTGATGCCTTTTGGATATTCGCCTTTATCCAATTCGCAGAAAACCTGAAGTCCTTTGCGATTTGTGGTCGACGCAATCAAATTCACTATGACTTCGTGACTTACCAATGGCTTCCCTCGCCAATTCATGGTGATATAAGAAAAAAGGCGATGTTCTATCTTATTCAACTTGCTGGTTCCCGGAGGGTAATGGCAAACGCTGATGGCAATTCCAAGTTCACTTGCAAGCTTCTGCAATTCGCACTTCCATAAACGCACCCGAGAGCCATTGCTTCCGCCACCATCGACGAATACTTTCGACAGCGAATTGAGACGTGTCATGATCCGTGCCGACGTTAACCCAGCCTACATTGAACGTTTGATCATAAACACCATAAGGTGCTACTTTGCCAAGCTCGACATCTTGAAAATAATGCACTTTCACCGATTCCGGTTGGCCAATGGGGTACCATTCTTGCCCCTCTTGTTTGAAATTGCCCACTAATTCTTTCTTTTGGGTATCCACTGAGATAACCGGGTCACCACTACTCTGAAATTCCTTAACTTGTTGATTAATATATTAAAATTGCGATATCCGATCTGGGTGTAAGTTCCCTTCCAGAGTCTTGCGATTACTCTGTAAGCTATAACCCAATTCATGGAGTAACTCACTCACCATCCGATGACTGGTTTTGTGCCCCATGCCAATGAGTGCGGCTGCCAATTGTCGCGTGCTTTTACATGTCCAACGCAAGGGCGATTCCGGATCGCCCCTGGTCGCAGGAACGACCAAGCGCTCCAAATCTGTTTTCAAAAGGATGTCTTGTTCGGTTGTCCTTTTGCGACCTGCGCCCGCTTTTTGAATGCGACTAGGCGATAATTTTTCTGAATTTTCTAGCTCCTGACAACCAATTCGGATCGATTCTCGGCATAAACCTGTTTCTCGCGAAACGACAGTGATCCCACCTCTTCCGAGTGCAAGCGCTTCTGCACCCGCAACCAAACGGCGTAACCGTTCATCAAGATAAGGTGTAAGCTTTTCGAAACGTTTTTTGATTGCTGTATTATCCATGCTATAAAAATAGCACTAATCACTTAAAACGGCAGAGTTATTTTGTTACAGTGCCTTAGTAATGAAAATTAAATAACTCGAACTATAGATTTTGTCTTATTTCTACACAATTTGATAAAATATTCGTATCTAAAGGCAACTTTTGACTCCGTGCGGGAGTTTAAATCCGGCTTAAAAGGCAATACTTGTAGCAACTGCGGCCAGCAATGGATGTGTCATTCAATTTTCATTCTTAATCAGGGTGTTTGCGGTATTTCCCAAACTGGAATTAGAGATATTCTGAAAAAATGGATAAGTCAGCATTTAACGACAACCTAAAATAATTGTATAAAAATTATCCAATTAGTTTAAAATGAACATCTAGGGGGCGACATGGCTTCGACGTGGGTAGCAAAACCTAGAGTGCATGCCGAGGACTGTACACCTCGTAAATCCTACAGAAACTAAGTATTCGCAAATGACGAAAACTACTCAATGGCTTTAGCTGCTTAATAACAGCACCATTCCTTTGACCATCTGTGCTTATGCGGGTGGAGTTTTAATTACCTTTTTGGTATGAGAGACGCTCAGAGGTCATCTACATAAGATCGCGCTGAAGTCTGTCCGGTATGGATGCGCTAAAACCTTACGGAATCGCTGGTGGTTT
>SESH01042824.1_pt1 | contig 20875 bp, 19 predicted proteins | sample 3171561 | NCBI WGS metagenome assembly SESH01 (sample SAMN10866947, study PRJNA518727) | freshwater metagenome | biome: subpolar coniferous forest; feature: holomictic lake; material: water; isolation source: holomictic Lake 442 2011 16.5 m and 2014 13 m | place: Canada: near Kenora, Ontario
CCAGATGAAGAAGCAAAAGGAGCACAAGACCATGATTGATTCGCTGGCCAAAGGTGACGAGGTTGCTACCGCAGGTGGCGTACTCGGCAAGGTGGCCAAGCTCGGCGACAGCTACCTGAGCCTGGAAGTTGCGAGCGGTGTTGAACTGCAGGTGCAGCGCAGTGCCGTGGTACAGGTGCTGCCCAAAGGCAGTATCAAGTAAGCAAGAAACGCGATCATGAATCGTTACCCGATATGGAAGTACACGATCATTGTGATCGCGTTGGTGGTGGGGTTTTTGTACACCTTGCCGAACTTTTTTGGCGAAGCGCCTGCGGTCCAGGTTTCGTCGGCCAAGGTCACGATCAAGCTTGACGCCGGCACCAAGCTGCGGGTCGAAGAGATCCTGAAGGCGTCCGGGATTACGGCCGACTTTGTGACGCTGGACAGCACCTCGGTGAAGGCGCGCTTTGGCAACACCGAGACGCAGCTCAAGGCCAAGGATGCGATTCAAAAAGCCCTGATACCGGATGCGGCCAATGCTGGCTACATCGTGGCGCTCAACCTACTGTCGCGCTCGCCGGTCTGGCTAACCTCCCTGCATGCCTTCCCGATGTATCTGGGGCTCGATTTGCGCGGTGGCGTGCATTTCATGCTGCAGGTGGATATGCAGGCGGCACTGGCCAAGAAGGCGGAATCCCTGTCGGGCGACATTCGCACCAGTTTGCGTGAAAAGAATGTGCGCCACAGCGGCATCAGTCGCAACGGACAGACCATCGAAGTGCGTTTTCGGGACATGCCTACGCTGGCCGCTGCCAAAGCGCTGATCCTCGATCAATTTCCTGATCTGCAGACGATCGAGGCGAGCGATGGCGCTGAGTTCAAGCTGACCGCCAGCATCAAAACCGAGGCAGCCCGCCGGGTGCAGGATCAGTCACTCAAACAAAATATCACGACCTTGCACAACCGGATCAATGAACTCGGTGTAGCCGAGCCCGTGATTCAGCAACAGGGTCTGGACCGGATTGTGGTGCAGCTGCCTGGGGTGCAGGACACGGCCAAGGCCAAGGACATTCTGGGACGCACGGCGACGCTGGAAGTGCGCATGGTTGACGAGACCAGTGAAGCGCGCGCTGCCGAGAGCGGCGCTGCCGCGGTGCCCTTTGGCTCTGAACGCTATCTGGAGCGCAACAGTCAGCCTGTCATTGTCAAGAAGCAGGTCATCCTCACTGGTGAAAACCTGACCGACGCGCAGCCCGGCTTTGACAGTCAGACGCAGGAGGCGGTGGTCAACCTGACGCTGGACGCCAAGGGTGCGCGCATCTTCAGGGACGTGACGCGCGAGAGTGTGGGCAAGCGCATGGCCATTTTGCTGTTTGAAAAGGGCAAAGGCGAGGTCGTCACGGCGCCGGTGATCCGCTCTGAAATTGGCGGTGGTCGGGTGCAGATTTCCGGTCGCATGACCACCATGGAAGCCAACGACACGGCCCTGCTGCTGCGCGCAGGATCGCTCGCCGCGCCGATGGAGATCATCGAGGAAACCACCATCGGCCCGAGCCTGGGCGCAGAAAACATTGCCAAAGGCTTTAACAGCGTCACCTATGGCTTTGCTGCCGTGGCGGTTTTCATGTGCATTTACTACATGCTGTTTGGCATGTTCTCGAGCATTTCGCTGGCTGTCAATCTGTTGCTGCTGGTGGCTGTGCTGTCGATGCTGCAGGCGACCCTGACGCTGCCCGGCATGGCCGCCATGGCCCTGGTGCTCGGTATGGCGATTGACTCCAACGTGCTGATCAACGAGCGGGTTCGCGAGGAACTGCGCAACGGAGCGTCGGCGCAGGCGGCGATCCATGCCGGCTATGACCGGGCCTGGGCCACGATTCTCGACTCCAACGTCACCACCCTGATAGCCGGGCTGGCCCTGCTGGCCTTTGGCTCGGGGCCGGTGCGCGGCTTTGCCGTGGTGCATTGCCTGGGCATTCTGACCAGCATGTTCTCGGGCGTGTTTTTCTCAAGAGGCCTGGTCAATCTCTGGTACGGCCGACAGAACAAGCTCAAGAGCCTGTCCATTGGCACCGTCTGGCGCCCCGATTCCAGCAATCAGCTCGCCCCTCAGTAACGGAGATATTGCATGGAATTTTTCAGAATCAAGCGCGATATCCCGTTCATGCGGCATGCGCTGGTCTTCAATCTGGTGTCTCTGGTCACCTTTCTGGCAGCCGTCTTTTTCCTGTTCAGCCGCGGTCTGCATCTGTCGGTTGAATTTACCGGCGGCACTTTGATGGAGGTGAGCTACACGCATCCGGCCGACTTGAATGGCGTGCGCGGTGCGGTGGAGGCACTTGGTCTGAAAGATCTTCAGGTACAAAATTTCGGCACCGCGCGTGATGTGCTGATCCGCCTGCCGGTGCAAAAAGGAGTCAGTTCTGCGCAGCAGAGCGAACAGGTCATGACGGCGCTGAAGGCGGCCGATGCCTCTGCCGCCATGCGCCGTACCGAGTTTGTCGGCCCGCAGGTGGGGGATGAACTGGCGACAGACGGCTTGAAGGCGCTGGCATCGGTGGTGATCGGCATCATGCTTTACCTTGCCATTCGCTTTGAATGGAAGTTTGCTGTGGCTGCCATCATTGCCAATTTGCATGACGTCATCATCATTCTCGGATTTTTTGCATTTTTCCAGTGGGAGTTTTCACTACCGGTGCTCGCCGCCGTGCTGGCGGTGCTGGGTTATTCGGTCAACGAGTCGGTCGTTATCTTTGACCGGATTCGGGAGAATTTTCGGCGTTATCGCAAGATGAACACGGTACAGATCATCGACAGTTCGATCACTTCGACCATCAGCCGGACCATCATCACGCATGGCTGCACGCAGTTGATGGTGCTGTCGATGCTGCTTTTTGGCGGGGCCACGCTGCATTACTTTGCTCTGGCTTTGACGATCGGCATCTGCTTTGGTATTTATTCCTCGGTTTTTGTCGCGGCGGCGATTGCCATGTGGCTGGGTATCCAGCGCGAAGACCTGATCAAGGGTGGCGCCAAGAAAGACGGTGACCCGAACGATCCTAACGCTGGCGCCACCGTTTGACGGGGAAAGAGGGCATGGCAACGCAACCGACAGTGAAACCGCGCGAGCAGCTACCGCAGGAAACGCGGCGGCGCTTTGTGCGTGATGCCGCTCGCGTCATGGAGCACCTTGGCAGCGCCGTGCTGGAGCGCTTCACCGAGTTGATGAACGAGGCCGCACCGTCGCGGGAAATGCAGAACCGGCGCGATGCCTGGACCGCCTACCAGAAGAACAAGGCGCCCTGGGTCGACGGTACCTGCAAAGCGTGGATGGAGGCGTTGCAACCAGCACTGCCAAAGGTAAAAACAGCACTTGACGGTGTCTTTGAACTGGTCGCGACCGATGTCGCTGAAAACAAGATTCTGGCCTCCCGCTTGGCTATCGGTGTGCTCGAACAAGCCGGCTCCGAGTACAACGATCTGCTGTTTCGCATGAAGCAGTTGCTGGGCACACAAGAGCTTGAAGACGGCGATATCCTGCGGCCCGAGGTATTGTTCATGGCATTGGTTGAGCGCTGGGTAGGTCTTGACCTTTCGCGCGAGGCCTGGGCAATGGTCAATGATGTAGCCCAAAAATTGCTGACCGAAGGGATCAGACAGGCGTACGCCAGCGCCAATGCGTTCCTGATCGAGCGGGGTGTCTTTCCAACCATCGAATTGGCCGACCGGATTGCGCGCTCACAGGTGCTTGCTGGTCACACCGCGTCGACCGCAGCCAAGGCACCGCTTCAAGCACCAGCAGCGGTCGAGGCGGCGCCACAGGATGGAGCCGCGCTGCGCCAGGGTGCGCCCGCTGCTCAGCGGCCTGGCGCTCCGTTTGCTGGGCGCCTGGGTTGGGAAAGCGAACGAGGCGCGGTCAGTTCTCCGGGGGCGCCCATTTTCGGCGCTGCGGCGGGCGAAGCGTCGACCGGCTCCGGTGGGGTCGAACGGGCGCCAAACCGGCCATCCACCAGCGGCTACAGTTCGGATGGCGCCAGTGCCGCTGATGAGACCCGCATGATGACCGGCACCACGCCGCTGGCTCGGGCGCGCAGCCGCGCAGCCGGTGTGGTAGGGCAACTCAGGCGCTTGCTCGGCAACGCTGGCGGTGTCGATTTTGAGGCGACGGTGCGCAGAGCGCCTTCGCCGGCCCTGGCTGCTGCCATTGCAGCGCCGTCAGCGGCTTCGGCAGCCGCTGGCGGCAGTGCCACCGTGCTGGAAGATTACAGCCCGGCCGGTGTCGCCAGAGTCTCGGCAGACCTGCGGCGGCGCACCACGGACCTCAAGAACAAGGCTGAAACCAAGAGCGAAAAGGCCACCATCGAAATCGTGGCGCTGATGTTTCAGGCGATTTTGCAGGAAGATCGGATCCCGCCCGGCATCCGTGTCTGGTTTGCCCGATTGCAAATGCCTGTGCTGCGCGTGGCCTTGGCGGAGCCGGATTTTTTTGGCACCATGGATCACCCGGCGCGTCAACTGATTGACCGGATGGGTTCCTGCGTCATGGGTTTTGACGCCAGTGGTATCAATGGCGGCCCGCTGGAGATCGAAATCAAGCGGGTTGTCCAGGTGATCGAGCAGTACCCGGAAACCGGCAAGCGCGTCTATCAGCTGGTTTATGACGAGTTCCAGAAATTTCTGGCGCAGTTCCTGACGGGTCGTGACTCAACGCAAAAAGTTGTCGGTGTGGCGCAGCAGGTGGAGCAGAAGGAAACGCTGACGATCCAGTACACGATCGAGATGCGCAACATGCTCAAGGACTTGCCGGTGCGCGAGGAAATTCGACAGTTTCTGTTCAAGGTCTGGGCCGAGGTGCTGGCGCTGGTAGCGGTACGCAAGGGCCCTCAGAACGAAGAGACACTCAGTCTGAAAAAACTGGCATCCGATCTGGTCTGGTCGGCCAGCGCCAAACCGAATCGCGCTGACCGGGCACGCGTCATACGCGACTTGCCGCAGTTGCTGCAGAAACTGCGCTCCGGCATGACCTTGCTCGGCATCACGCCGACCGAACAGGACACCCATATCAAGACCGTCAGCGATACCCTGGCGGACGCGTTTGTCTCCAAGACGCAGGCTATTCCTAGCGAGCAGATCGCCGCGATGGCCGAGCGCCTGGCGAATCTGGAAGATTTTGTCACCGACGAAGGCACAGGTGACTTGCCGCTCGATGCGCAGGGCATCGAGATGATGCTCGGGATTGACGCCTCCAATATTGACGTTGTCACCGATGGCGGATCCAAACCGACACCGGCCATGATTTCATGGGCGCAGCAGTTGCAGGTTGGTGCCTGGTTTACGATGGACCATAACGGGCGGGTGGCGCAAGTGCAGTTTGTCTGGCGCAGCGAGCGCAAACACCTGAATTTGTTTGCGTCGAGCGATGGACGCAGTTATTTGATCCAGGCCCGGCGACTGGCTGCCTATCTGCAGGCCGGATTGCTGGTACCGCAGGAGCAGGAAGCGCTGACGGTGCGCGCCACGCGCGACGCGCTGGTCAAGCTCAACGCCAATCCGGAGCGTTTGCTGGGCTGAGCTATTTGACGCGCTGGAACAATCCGCCGGGCAGGCGCGCCAGGTCTCCGGCAAGTTCGAGCCTCATCAATTGCGCCTGAAGTCCTGCCGTGTCGAGCCCTGAGCGCGCCTGGAGCGCGTCCAGCCCGACCGGATCGAAACCGACAAGCTCGAGCAAGTACTGCGCGGGGTCGCGCCCTCCGAGTTCGTCCCTGCTCTTGTCGGCAGCGCTGTGCTTGCCCTGTTGCGGCTGAAAATCGATTTTCAGTTCTTCCAGGATGTCCTGTGCCGACTCAACCAGTTTGGCACCCTGCTTGATCAGGGCGTGACAACCACGCGCCTGCGGCGAATGAATCGAGCCGGGGATGGCAAACACCTCCTTGCCCTGTTCCGCCGTCAGCCGCGCCGTGATCAGTGAGCCCGAGCGCAGCGCTGCCTCCACCACCAGCGTACCCTGTGCCAAACCGGCAATCAGGCGATTGCGTTTCGGAAAATTGGCGGTTAAAGGGGGCGTGCCCAGCGGGTACTCGCTCAGCAACAGACCGTGGCGCGCGATCCGGTGCGCCAGTTCCAGATGCCGCTTGGGGTAGACGCGGTCCAGTCCGGTGCCAACGACTGCCACCGTGGCGAGCCGCTCCGAGCCGACGGCAAGGCTCGCCAGAGCGCCCTCGTGAGCGGCGCCGTCAATGCCCAGGGCCAGACCGGAGACGATGGCGAGGCCCGCTTCGGCGAGCGCCTTGGAAAAGAGTCGAGCATTGAGCGCACCCTGGGGCGTCGGGTTGCGACTTCCAACCACCGCAATGCTGTTGAGCAGGGCGCCGGCCAGGCCGCTTTGGGCGAATTTTCCGGCACCGAGCAGATAGAGCATCAAGGGTGGATCGTTGATGTTCAGGAAAGATGCGGGGTAGTCTGCGTCGCCCAGAACCAGAATCTGACGCTGAGAGGCCCCCTCACCGGATTCCTGCAACCATTTCCAGCTCAGTTCGAGAAGTTCAGGCAATTCGGCGGGCGTCTGGCGCAGCGCCATCGCTTGCGCTTCGCTGACGACGTGACGCAGGGCATGGACCGACTGGCCGAAGACGGACTGCGGCAGTCCGAAGGCGCTGAGCAATTTGCGCGCCGTGCTGTTGCCGATGCCCTGCGCCAGCGTCAGTCGCAGCCAGCTTTCAAGTTCCTGCCGCTGGATGGACTGCATGGCGCAGGCACGCTCAACGGGGGTTGACCAAGCGGTCGCCGACGCGCACGCTGTCCGTGATTTCCAGAATCAGGGCGTAGGAGAGCCGATCGAAAGCCTTGAAAACCATCAGCAAGCCATTGCGCTCATCGGGCAGTTTCAACTCGGTTCGCGCTTCATCGGTTTTGTCAATCAGTCGCGCGCCGTCCTTCAAAATGGCCAGCACATGTCCGTTCTCGATGCCATCTCGCGTGCCACGATTGATGGACACCACCTGGTTCTGTGCCGCATTGACGACGGCATTTCCGTAAACTGAAACGATTCTGGCGTCGCTAGGGGCCTGCGGTGCATGCGGCACATAGTTGAGCAATTGCCGCTCTGGCTCGGGCAGCAGCCGGTCGCCAACGCGAATTTCCTCTTTGGCCGCTGTGATGTCAATCGTGGCCGGAATCGTGTCAGTGCGGGTCTTGCCATCCTTGTCTTGCGACTGCTCGGTGGCCTCGCTGCCCGCCAGCAGCGCCTTGCCAAGATACTGAGCCTCCAAACCCAGAACCTCACCGGTGATCGGGTCTTTCAGCGGCGTGGCCTCGCGAAATATCCGGTACACCTGCTGCTTCTGGCTGAGGTCATCTTTCAGGGCGGCGTTGGCCGGGCCGCGGGCATAGGCGCGGTCACCGCGCGTCAGCAGGACGCGCCCCTCCTGGGTCGCCACGATGCGTGGTGCCGAGCGCATCGTGCTTTCGTCAACGATCACCGGTTCCGCCAGATAGGGCTCGATCAAGTGAAATTTCAGAGCCGGCAGCGCACCGCTGCCTAGTATTTCGGAGCGAGTATGGGGCGACCAGCGCACCGTTGCCAGCGGCTCCGTGGCGGACCCATCAGCGCCGGCAGCGGGAGCGACAGAATCGGCGACTGTGCGCAGGGTCGCTCGTCCGTCCTTCTTTTCCAGGTAAAGCTTTTGTCCAGGGTAAATCAGGTGCGGATTTTTGATCTCGGCCAGATTCATGCCCCACAACTCGGGCCAGCGCCAGGGAGATTTCAGGAACAACGTAGCGATGCCCCACAAGGTGTCGCCGCTCTTGACGCTGTAGCTATCAGGCGCATTGGCAGCGAGCGCGCTCAGGGCAATGCCGCTTTGCGCCACCTGGTCTGCCATGGCCTTTTGCTGGGGCGTCACGGTAAGGGTCTGGGCCAGGGTCGGCGTTGCCGCGAGCAATGCCAGGGACAGGCTTGCTAGCTGCGTCACCACTTTGAATTTCGCGGTCCTGCTGTTTGTGATGATTGCTTGCACTGGGATCCCTTTTCAACTGTTCTGGAAGACGCCTCGTGGTCTGGTCAGGCCGCGAAAAATCTTGATGAATTTGGCGCAATTTTGCTCTCAAGCCCTGCAGAGGGCAACGCTTTTAGGGGGCACGCGCTGGCAAGGTACATAAAAGTAGCGAAAATAGCGACAACTGCAAACCGATTAAAACATGGCTTTACTTCCCCTTCTTTTCTTCCCTGATCCGCGACTGCAGACCGTCGCCAAGCCGGTGCCCGCCATGGATGAACGCATTCGAAGACTGGTTGCCGATATGCTGGAAACCATGTACGAGGCCAAGGGTATTGGTTTGGCGGCGACCCAGGTTGATGTTCATGAACGTGTGATCGTCATTGACGTATCGGAGCAGCGCGACCAGGCCGTCGTGCTGATCAATCCGCAAGTTGTCTGGAACAGTTCGACGACCCACCTCAATGAGGAGGGCTGCCTCTCGGTACCCGGTATTTACGACGGTGTCGAACGTTTTGATGCGGTCACGGTCAGCGCCCTCGATGGCACTGGCCAGTCCCGTGTGGTGCAGGCCGAAGGTTTGCTGGCGGTCTGCATCCAGCATGAGATGGACCACTTGCTGGGCAAGGTTTTCGTTGAATACCTGTCACCCCTGAAACGCAACCGGATCAAGAAGAAAATGCTCAAGGCACAGCGTGAGGACGCCCGGTGAGGCTGATCTTCGCCGGCACGCCCGAGTTTGCCAGGGTCGCGCTGGAACAGCTGCAACAGGGCGGTCACGAGGTTGCACTGGTGCTGACGCAGCCCGATCGACCGGCCGGGCGTGGCATGAAGCTGCAGGCATCAAGCGTCAAGCAGTACGCGGTCGAGCACGGTATGCCCGTGTCGCAGCCGCGCAGCCTGAAGCTGGACGGCAAGTACCTGGAAGACGCACAGGCGGCCAAAGCAGCCATCGAAGCGGCGCAGGCCGACGCCATGGTGGTAGCAGCCTACGGCCTCATCTTGCCGCAATGGGTACTGGATACGATGGCCGACGCGCCGGGCCGCCCCAAGCCTGTCGTGCAGTCCCTCCGGGACCTGCCCGAGGGCACGGCCCCCTCGGGGGGCAGCGCAGCACACGAAGTGGCAAGCGTGGGGGCCCGTAAATTCGGTTGTTTCAATATCCACGCCTCATTGCTGCCGCGCTGGCGCGGTGCGGCACCGATTCATCGTGCGATTGAAGCCGGTGACGCCGAGACGGCTGTCACGATCATGCAGATGGACGCCGGGCTCGATACTGGTGACATGCTGATGGCCCATACGGTAGCGATAGAGGCCAGCGATACCACCGGCAGCCTGCAGGACAGGTTGGCACAACTGGGTGGGCGATTGATGTTGCTGGCGCTGGAAAAGGCCGAAGCGCACGCCTTGAAGCCCGTGCCGCAGAGCGCGCAAGGGGTCACTTATGCGCAGAAGATTGAAAAGAGCGAAGCCGGCATTGACTGGCGTCAGGGCGCTGGCCAGATAGAACAGAAGGTTCGGGCGTTCAATCCGTTTCCGGGCGCCACAACCACGCTGAACGGTGAAATCCTGAAAATATGGATGGCAGTGCAGGCACCCGTTGCGCCACCAACTGACGCGCAGCCGGGCACAGTTCTGCTGTTGGATCCGAAGGGCCTGGCTGTAGCAGCGAGGGATTCGGTTGTGGTCATCACTGAATTGCAACGTCCGGGAGCCAGGCGCATGCACGTCGCCGAATTTCTGCGCGGCTGTGCAGTACAGCCGGGTATGGCTTTTGAGAATCCGGCCTGATGTTTTTTCTGCCAGGAAACTACCGGCACCCGGAATTTCGCCAGGGTGTCCTTGATTCACTTTCGGTGGCGCCGGGTATTGCCGCCTGGGGCTTGATGACCGGTGTGGCCATGATGAAGTCTGGCATGAGCACGCTGGAAGCGCTGCTGATGAGTGTCATCGTCTTTGCCGGCAGTTCGCAACTGGCTGCCATCCCGCTGCTCACGGCAGGGGCACCGATGTGGGTCGTGCTGGCAACCGGTTTTTGTGTCAATCTGCGCTTTGTCGTTTTCAGCGCGCACCTGCGACCTTACATGATGCATCTGCCGCTCTGGCAGCGCCTGACCAGCGGCTACCTGACCACGGATTTGAGTTACGTGCTGTTTACCAGACGCTATCCGGCGCATGGCGGCAACAGCGCGCAGTTGCAGGCCCAACAGGCTTATCTGGCGGGCAATTGCGGCATCAACTGGTTCGCCTGGGTCGGTTGCAGTGTCATCGGTGTGGTGTTGGCCAATTGGATTCCAACCGAGTGGGGTCTGGGCTTTGCCGGCATTCTGGCCTTGCTGGGCATTCTGTGCTCACTGGCGTCGAGTCGCATGCGCCTGGTATCAGCGGGCGTGGCTGGCGCTGCGGCCATTGCTGCCTTTGCCTTGCCCTTCAAGCTCAATATTCTGGTCGCCATTGCGGCCGCCGTGGCGCTCTGCCTGACACTGGAAAAACCATGAACGCACAGAGCGATCCCTGGACACTTGCCATCATCGTCGGACTGGCCGGCGTGACGGTATTGACGCGTTGTTTCTTCTTCATCTCCAGCAAGTCGTGGAGCTTGCCCTCATGGGCACAGCGCGGCTTGCAGTACGCGCCCATTGCGGCGCTGGCGGCGGTGATCGCACCCGAAGTGCTCATGACGCAGGGGCAATTGATCAGCAACTGGCAGGATGCCCGGCTGTTTGCCGGTGCCGCCGGCGCGCTCTGGTTTTTCTGGCGCAAGGGTGCCGGGCAGGCCGTTCTGGGCACCATCATCGTCGGTATGGCGGTGTACTTGCCGCTGCATCTGGGACTCGGCTGGTAAGGTTGAGCGCGGGCGCGCTTCTACAATCGGGCCAGCAACATTCTTTGACGGGCTTTTCCATGAACGTTATTCGCTTCTCCGACCTGTGCGCCAGCGGCCAGATCACCGGCAAACGCGTCTTTATCCGGGCTGACCTCAATGTGCCGCAGGACGATGCCGGCCAGATCACGGAGGACACCCGCATTCGGGCTTCCCTGCCTTGCATCCGCATGGCGCTGGACGCCGCTGCTGCAGTGATGGTGACCTCACATCTGGGGCGCCCGACTGAGGGCGAATTCAAGGCGGCTGATTCGCTGGCTCCGGTGGCCGAGCGCATGGCTGAACTGCTGGGACGCGAGGTGCCTCTGTTGGCCAACTGGGTTGATGGGGTCAACGTGCAACCGGGGCAACTGGTGCTGCTGGAGAACTGCCGCGTCAACAAGGGCGAGAAGAAGAACAACGAGGAACTGGCACGCAAGATGGCCGCCTTGTGCGATGTCTTTGTGCATGATGCTTTTGGCACCGCACACCGCGCAGAAGCTTCCACTTACGGCATCGCGCAGTTTGCCAAGGTGGCTTGTGCCGGCCCGCTGCTCGCCGCCGAAATGGACGCCATCACCCTGGCACTGGCGAACCCGAAGCGACCGTTGGTGGCCATCGTGGCGGGCTCCAAAGTCTCCACCAAACTGACCATTCTCAAGAGCCTGGCGGCCAAGGTTGATCAGTTGATTGTGGGCGGTGGCATCGCCAACACCTTCATGCTGGCGGCAGGACTCAACATTGGCAAGAGTCTGGCCGAGGCCGATTTGGTGACCGAGGCCAGGGCCGTGATCGAGGCAATGAAAGCGCGTGGCGCGGCGGTTCCAATTCCAACCGATGTCGTTACTGCCAAGAGCTTTTCTGCCGATGCTGTGGCCAGCGTCAAGGCGGCCGCCGATGTGGCGGACGATGACCTGATCCTGGACATAGGTCCGCAGACCGCAGCGGTGCTGGCTGCGCAGCTCCAGCAGGCCGGCACCATTGTCTGGAACGGTCCGGTGGGGGTGTTTGAGTTTGCAGCGTTCGAGAACGGTACCCGGGTACTGGCGCACGCCATCGCCGACTCCAGCGCCTTCTCCATCGCTGGTGGCGGCGATACCCTGGCCGCCATAGCCAAATACGGCATCGAGAAGCAAATCAGTTACATCTCGACCGGTGGCGGTGCCTTTTTGGAGGTTCTGGAGGGCAAGATCTTGCCGGCCTTTGAAATCCTGACGCGTCGCGCAGCGGGTGCAGCGTGATACCTCGGCGCGCCACCAAGATCGTCGCCACGCTGGGCCCGGCCTGTAGCGATCCGGCCTTGCTGGAGAAGATGTTTCGTGCCGGCGTTAATGTGGTGCGACTGAATTTCAGCCACGGTACAGCACAGGACCATATAGAGCGGGCACGGCTGGTGCGCGAAGTCTCGCTGCGCGTTGGTCGGGAAGTTGCCATCATTGCCGACCTTCAAGGACCCAAGATCAGGGTTGGCAGGTTCGCACAGGGAAAGGTCTTGCTGCAGGCCGGGCAAAAGTTTGTGCTTGATGCGACACGCATCGAGCTGGGTGATACGGATGCCGTGGGCCTGGACTACAAGTCCTTGCCGCGCGAGGTCAAGGCTGGCGATGTGCTCTTGCTCAACGACGGCCTGATCGTCATCACGGTGGATGCGGTCACTGGAGACAAGGTTCACACCACGGTCAATCTGGGCGGTGAATTGTCGAATAACAAGGGCATCAACAAGCGAGGCGGTGGGCTCAGTGCGGCGGCGCTGACAGCCAAGGACATGGAAGACATTCGCACGGCGATGAGTTTTCAGGCCGACTATGTGGCGGTCAGCTTCCCGAAGAACGCGACCGACATGGAAATGGCTCGTCAGTTGTGCAATGTGGCGGCCGGCGAGTATGGGCACAAGCCGGGCTTGATTGCCAAGATTGAACGCGCCGAAGCGATTCCTAAACTGCAGGAGATCCTGATGGCCAGCGATGGCATCATGGTGGCGCGCGGCGACCTGGCGGTGGAAGTGGGCAACGCCGCGGTGCCGGCATTGCAAAAGCGCATGATCAAGATGGCGCGGGAGTTTGACAAGGTGGTCATCACGGCGACGCAGATGATGGAGTCGATGATCAGCAACCCGGTGCCCACGCGGGCCGAGGTCAGTGATGTCGCCAACGCAGTGCTCGACGGCACCGACGCCGTGATGCTGTCAGCCGAGACCGCCGCTGGAAAATTCCCGCTGGAAACCGTAATGGAGATGGCAAAAATTTGCCATGCTGCTGAGGACAACGAAGAGTTCAGGCTGGAAGCAGATTTCACTGGCAAGACCTTCAACCGCATCGATCAGTCGATTGCCATGGGCGCTTTGTTCACGGCGCACCATCTGGGCGCCAAAGCCATCGTTGCTCTGACCGACAGTGGTTCGACCGCCTTGTGGATGAGCCGGCACCTGATTCACGTGCCGATTTACGCCTTGACTTCCAAGGTCGCTACGCAGCGCCTCATGACGCTATACCGAAATGTGCGTCCACTCTTCATGGACACCAGCGCCGATCGCGACACGGCACTGGCTGAAGTCGAGAACAATCTGAAAACCCGTGGTCTGGTGCAAAAAGGTGATGTTTATGCCATTACCTGCGGTGAGCCGATGGGCGCGCCGGGCGGCACCAATATGCTAAAGATTTGCAGGGTATCCTGAGACCTTGCGGGACAGACCGCAGCTACGCGCAGCGAGCCAGCTCTGTCCCCAACACGAAACGGGATGTCGGAGGTCCGCTCAGACCGCGTAAATCGCCGCCAGCACTGGCTCAGTCTTGCCCTTGGCCTGAATGCTGCTTGTTTCTTCGCTACCGTTGGAGATCGCGTTCACCGGACCGGCCAGCAACTGGCCACCTCGCGCGTGATCGCACAATCTTTTGGCCGTGTTGACAGTGTCGCCGATGACATCGTGGATCTGTGCGCTTGGCGTGCCGAAGAAACCTTCCACCACCGGCCCCAGCCAGAGCCCGGCTCCCGCCGTGAGTTGCATGGGTTCCAGGGTGGCGATGGCGGCAGCCAGGGCCTTTTGCATGAGCGCGATGGTCGAGGCGTCGGCAGGAAGCACCAGCATCACTTCGTCGCCGCTCATCTTGGATTTGACCAGGTCCGCGCCGCAGGCTTCGAGTATCGCCGTGTAAAAGCCGTTCAGCATACCGATCACCTGCTCGGGTTGGTGTGTCTCGCTCCAGGAGGTGAATCCGCGCACGTCGATGAAGCCGATGGCCCGCTCAATCCGACTGGCAGCATGGGTGCCGCTGTCACGCAGCACGTCTTTGACCACCTGGCTGCCAAAGCCCCATCGTGACAAAGTCTTTAGCTGCTGCGTCAGATCGGCGATCACAGTCTGCTGCCGGCGCGCCACCAGGGACAGCGAGATGTAAGCGCCGGCCTGCATGATGGCGAGGACGAACAGATACAGGTGTGCGGGCGAGGAAAAGAAGTCAAAAACACCCGCGACCCAGGGCATGCCCTTGACGTCCAGTGCAATGTAAAAAAGAAGCGGTCCAAGGCCTTGTGCGGTGCGGGAAAGGCAAACACCGCTGATCGCGCGCCATGGCTTGTCGGCGCGCTCCTCCAGGGCTGCACCCCATGCATACATCAACATCAGGACGATGAAAGTGAGGTGCTTGGGCTTGTCAAAAAAAGAAATGCCTTCAATCAAGGACTCCATCAGGGCATAAGCCCCCAAACCCACCAGCCGGCTCCACCAGGGCAGTGTCAATCCGTGAAATCTGCGCCGCGCGAGCCAGGCGCTTTGTCCCAGTGCCGCTACGGACAGCACGTAGACGTCGGGCTTGCCGAACATGAAGCCCCACTCCCAGATAGCCTCCAGCATCAGCAGCAGCAACGCAATGTGACCCACACCCTGAAACAGGTCGGTCAGGAAAAAGCTCAACCAGGACCCTTTCAAGGTGGCATTGACTTGCTGGTCAAGGGAGTCTGTTGTTGGAGTTTGCATGGAATGCTCATATGGATTTTCATTCTATGACAGGGTCGGCGCCGTCTGGTTACACGAAGGGCTAGGCCGTTCACGCACCGTGTCGCTAAAATTCATCCAAGTCACCAATCAATCCCCCACTTTCAAAGGACTCCATCATGGCTCTGGTCTCAATGCGCGAACTGCTCGATCATGCAGCAGCCAACGGTTACGGCATTCCCGCTTTCAATGTCAACAACCTGGAGCAGGTGCAGGCGGTCATGGCGGCAGCTGACGAGGTGGGCGCGCCGGTGATTCTGCAGGCCAGCGCGGGTGCCCGCAAGTATGCCGGCGAGGCCTTCATCAAGCACCTGATCCAGGCCGCCATCGAAGCCTATCCGCACATTCCGCTGGTCATGCATCAGGATCACGGACAAAGCCCGGATGTCTGTCAGGGCGCCATCAACCTGGGCTTCAGTTCGGTCATGATGGACGGCTCGCTGATGGCGGACGGCAAGACCATCTCCAGCTACGAGTACAACGTTGAAGTCACGCGCAAGGTGGTTGATCTGGCGCACGCCACCGGCGTCACCGTGGAAGGCGAACTCGGTTGCCTGGGATCCCTGGAAACCATGAAGGGTGATAAGGAAGACGGCCACGGCACCGACTCCACCATGACGCGCGAGCAGATGTTGACCGACCCCGAGCAGGCGGCGGACTTTGTCAAGCGCACGCAGCTTGATGCACTGGCAATTGCCATCGGCACCAGCCACGGTGCCTACAAGTTCACACGCAAGCCCACGGGCGACATCCTGGCCATCAACCGAGTGATGGAGATCAACAAGCGCATCCCCAACACGCATCTGGTGATGCATGGCTCCAGCAGCGTGCCGCAGGAGTCGCTGGCAATCATTCGCCAGTACGGCGGCAACATGAAGGAAACCTATGGTGTGCCGGTGGAAGAAATCCAGAAGGCCATCAAGTTCGGCGTGCGCAAGATCAATATCGACACCGACATCCGTCTGGCCATGACCGGTGCGGTGCGCAAGTACATGTTTGAAAACCCCGAAAAATTTGACGCCCGCGACTGGCTCAAACCGGCCCGCGAGGCCGCCAAGGCGCTGTGCAAGCAGCGTTATCTGGAATTCGGTTGTGAAGGCCAGGCCAGCAAGGTCAAGGGCAACAGCCTGATGGTGGTGGCTGCTCAATACACGCGGGGTGAACTGGCTCAGGTCGTGCGCTGATATGTCTGCTGCCCTGCACACGTCCATGCTTACCTCGTTGCCGCTGCTGGCCAGGGGCAAGGTGAGAGACAACTACGCTGTCGGAACCGACCGCATCCTGATGGTGGCCAGTGACCGTCTGAGCGCCTTTGACGTGATCATGGGTGAGCCCATTCCCGGCAAAGGTGCTCTGCTGACACAGATGGCGCTGTTCTGGTTCGACAAGCTCGGACCGAATGGCTTGAACATCTGCCCGATTCACCTCACGGGTGATGCACCCGAGAGCGTGGTGAGCGCCGCCGAGGTGCCCCAAGTGGTGGGTCGCTCGATGCTGGTCAAGCGCCTGAAGCCCTTGCCGGTGGAAGCAGTGGTGCGCGGTTATCTGGCCGGCAGCGGCTGGAAGGAATATCAGCAGAACCAGGCAGTGTGTGGCGTGAGCTTGCCTGCCGGTCTGAAGAACGCGTCCAGGTTGCCCGAGCCTATATACACGCCTGCAGGCAAGGCTGCCGCTGGCGACCACGATGAGAACATCACCTTCGAGCAGACGGTAGCGGTGATCGGTGTTGACCTGGCCACGCGTATGCGCGACATCAGCATCGCGCTTTACAAGGCAGCCAGCGAGATCGCCGCGGCCAAGGGCATCATCATTGCCGACACCAAGTTCGAGTTCGGTCTGGACGCACAGGGCACGCTGACCCTGATGGACGAGGTGCTGACACCCGATTCCTCGCGTTTCTGGCCGGCCGAGAGCTACCAGGAAGGCATCAATCCGCCGAGCTACGACAAGCAGTTTGTACGCGACTGGCTGGAGCAGGTGCAAATCGACGGCAAACCCTGGAGCAAGACGCCACCGGCGCCGCGTGTGCCCAACGAGGTGATTGCCAAGACGGCTGCCAAGTACCAGGAAGCGATGGCGCGGCTGATGCGATGAGGTGCGGTCGAGCGTGCCAGACAAAGCACTTCGGCCAGTTAGTGAACCGCGTTTCGATACAGTCAGCCGGGTTTGCGCAGCCCTTGGCGTGCATCTGGTCGCGCAGCCTGCGCATGCCTCCGCTTAACTTTTTCTAACCAACTTCTGTGCGAGGGCAGTCGAGTCGGAACTTGGGTGTTCAATGGCTCTGATGTGCCATTCAACGGGTTGGCGTGCCCAGACAGGTCTGCTCCGCTGAGCAAGTGGCCGTGCAGCAACCCAAATCAGGCGCAGGCGCGTTGATGGGTGCCATCGCAGGCGCTGCCACCCGAATGTCCGGGTTCGATGTTGATGCGCCAAGGGCAAAGCCGTGCTACACCACCAGTGAAAGTCTGAGCGCCTGACAAGCGCTTGCCAGCTTGCGGTTCATCGCCCTGCAAAGGTCACCTCAACGCAATCCGTGGAACGGCCAATCAGAACGACGAGCCAGGCTGGTCCAGAAACGCCTGCTCTTCAGGCGTGGATAACCGCCCCAGAATCGCATTGCGGTGCGGGTAGCGCCCGAAGCGTTCAATGATGGCCTTGTGACGAATCTCGAAAGCCAAGGTGCCCTCCATTCCAGGTTGTGCAAAGAGCCGCACCGCTTGCCCATGAATCAGGAGCGACTCGCTGTGCATACAGGGCATATAGGCAAAGGCTCTTTGCTCCACCGACAGGTTTTGGTCTTGGCCACCGGCAACCATTTCTTGCGCAAGGGTGAGCGCTTGCGCGTCTTGTGCAAACGCAGCCGGCGTGTCTCGGTAGATATTTCGTGAAAACTGGTCGAGTACAACAATTTCCGCAAGCCTGCCCAATGACGTAGCTCGCCACTCAAACAACTCCCCAAGGGCCGCGCATCGCAAAGTTGGACCGAAGCGTTCGCGAATACTGGCATCAAGTGCCAAGTCTTTGGCGAAACGCTGCTTTTCATTGAGTTCGTAAAACCAGAAGTTGATGATGTCTTGTGATTGCATGACTTTGATTGCGTTGACTAGTAAGCACCGAGCGTAATCTGGTTTTCGCGGCACCATTCACGCAGCACCTGTTCGACAGCCTGCGCCTCGTACCCATACCAGGCCTCAAGACTGTCACGGCGCTCCAGCAAATCCTTGAAGCGCCTGTAGGCACCGCGCTGGCAAAAGAATCCACAAACCTTGCTGTAATCATCGGGAAGATGTTCGGCGGTGAATTTGATTGCAAAATTCTTCCCGAGATCGAGGTCGACTTTGTGCGGAACTGCGATATAAAGGCTGCTGTCATCAATTTCGTCAGGTAGCTCGTCGTCGAGTTCCATCGAGCTTGAAGTGAAATACGTTACGCCGGTGGTGCGGCAGATGTAGGCAGCGTTGTCGGAATCTGCCGTCGCGCTGAAGTTCGAGCCAAGCTACCAGGCTGCACTCATTCGTGAGTAGCTGGGTCGTTCACATGTCTGTGCCAGGTTCTTGAGTTGTCCGGCTCCATTAAAGTTGTTGGTTTCCACCATCAGCTCTATGGAAGCTCAACTTCAATCTTTGGAGTGTCGGTCAATAGTCATTTGGAGCGACCAGCAGAGTGCCTGGGATTACCGAAGGATTTACGGTCACCAACGTAACACCCTCGGTCCCAACATAGCTCCGGCCAGGGTTGGAATAGCGATTCCCAGCACATACCAGACAGCCACGAAAGGTGCACCCGATTCCGGACAGTGCAGCGCATACACCATGGTACTGAGCGACCCGGCCAGCAAGCCGGCGCTGGCGCCAGCCAGAGCCAAGTGAGTGGGGGCAAGACCGCGCAAGGCACAAAGCGTCGCCATGAACAGCGGCAGCGAGATCATTGCGATGCTGAACGCACAGGTAGTCCAGGTCTCGCCCAGGATCAGGTGGGAGAGTTGTGCCGCAGGGGCGGCGAGCAGTACAACGGCGGCGACCAGCCACAGGACCAGCACCGGCGCCGCAAGCGCCAGGCGCAAGCCACCCAGACGCACACCGGGATGGCCGAGCCGCTGGGTAGCGATCAAGGCCGCAAATGCGAGGCTGCCGGCGAAGACCAACTTGCCCCAGAACATCGCCTCAAGCGTCGCCTGCGCCAGGTCGGCTCGGACGCCGTGGGTCGCGACCATCAGCAAAAAGGCGCCCGCCATCCCCAAAGCGAGTGCCACGGCGAAGCGCCGGGCCACTGTATTCGGTTCTGGCGTCGGGTCTGCTGCCAGCAGGGAAATGAGTTCATCGGTCTTCATAGCGATAGCCTGATTTTGGCCGCCAGCGCCTTCAGCCCCCGGTGCACGCCCACCTTGACCGCCGACTCCGACATGCCCGTGCGTTGCGCTGCTTCTGCTACCGACAGCCCCTCCAGCTTGATGTGCATGATGGGCAGGCGATGGTGCTCGGGCAGTTCGGCCAGCAGTTTGTCGAGATCGCGCCTTGCATCAGCTGCATCGGTGTCGGATGCCGCAAAGACTTCGAGCTCGTCATCGAGCGGCTCTGTTAATGCCTCCCTCGATTCCCTCGCGCGAAGCAGGTCGACCAGCTTGTAGCGGGCGATGGCGTGCACCCATGCCGTCAGAGGCTGGTCGGCTTGATAAGTATGTCGCTGGTTGTGTACCGCGAGCAGCGTTTCCTGCACAAGATCCTCTATATCGTCGGGTCGCTGAAAAAGTCGTTTCCTGAAATAGGCCCGCAAGTGCGCACTCAAGGCTTTCAGAAAGCCGTGATAGGCGGGTGCATCACCGCCGAGCCCCTGCACCAACAGGTCGCGCAGCTGCTTCTCGCTGTCGGCGAACCTGATGTCCCTGGCTTTAGTTCGTTCCATGAGCGTCATTGGTTACAGCGTGGGCAAAAAATATTTCTTTGAAGAATTCTGCTGCGAACTGTAACCGGCGGCCAGTTCTTTCCGAACTACCTGTCAAGCCGCACTGTGCGGTCGGCACCTTTGAAGGATCATCAATGAGTTCGCAAAATCCAGTCATCCATCCGGGATGGTTACGCTCCACGCACTGGCTTAATGCCATAGCGGTTGCCGTGCTGGTCACGAGTGGCTGGAGGATCTATAACGCCACCGCATTTCTGGATTTCGCCATACCGAAGGGAATTACTCTGGGTGGCTGGCTCGGTGGTGCCCTGCAGTGGCATTTTGCTGCCATGTGGCTGCTGGCCGCCAATGGACTGTTGTACCTCGTCTGCAACGCGGCGACCGGGCGGCTAGCGCGAAAGTTCTTCCCTCTCTCACCCAGAGCCTTGCTCGACGATTTGCTGGCCGCAGTCAAAGGCAAGCTTGCCCATGCGGATCCGCAGCACTACAACATGGTGCAGCGAATGGCCTACCTGTTCGTCATGCTCGACAGCGTGTTGCTGGTTCTGTCCGGTCTCGTGCTCTGGAAGTCAGTGCAATTTCCGTTTTTACGCGAACTGCTTCTGGGTTACGAGGGAGCCCGTCGCATTCACTTCTTTGCCATGACGGGCATGGCTGCGTTTGTGGCAGTTCATCTGGTGATGGTGGCGTTGGTGCCTCGCACCTTGCTCTACATGGTTCGTGGCCGTTAAGGAACTCCAAATGATCATCAAGCCCCCGCCCCGCATGGCCATCGACCACCAAGCTGTCCTGAATGAGGCAGCCAGCCGCATCAGCCATTCAAGCCATGTCACTCAACCAGCTCGGCGTGACTTTCTGCGCCGTTCCCTGACTTTGGGTGGCCTTGCCATGCTCACAGGCTGCGCCCTGGTCGATGAGGCGAGCGTTGATACGGCGTTGAGCCGCATTTCCCGCATCAATGACGATGTGCAGGGCTGGCTGTTCGACCCGAATCGCCTGGCCCCGACCTATCCGGATTCGATGATTACCCGTCCGTTCCCGTTCAACGCCTATTACGGCGAAGACGAGGTGCGTGAAGTCGAGGAGAGCAGTTTTCGGCTGGAAGTGACTGGCCTCGTTGCAGACAAGCGCAAATGGGCTCTG
>SESH01093402.1_pt1 | contig 20775 bp, 18 predicted proteins | sample 3171561 | NCBI WGS metagenome assembly SESH01 (sample SAMN10866947, study PRJNA518727) | freshwater metagenome | biome: subpolar coniferous forest; feature: holomictic lake; material: water; isolation source: holomictic Lake 442 2011 16.5 m and 2014 13 m | place: Canada: near Kenora, Ontario
AAGTATTCAAAGGCCAGTTCGACCTTTTGTTTGCTGCCCTTAACGGTATCGGCAAAATATATTTGCGACTCCCGCCGGGCCGTTAGTATTACTACCCAGCGGCTTGATACGGCTCCAAGGATACAATAGCGAAGCCACGTTCCATGGGCAGGTGGGTGTTGATCTTGTCTAGAGCGCGTTCCTTGTTGATGGCCCAGACAACGTAGCGCCGTCCCTTTGCCCAGGAAATGCACTGTTCCGTCGATGCCTTCGGTGAGATGTGAACCTTGTAGTTCGGATGCACAGTCACCGCCAACCACGCAGCATCGGCGGCCGTGCAGCGATCGTCAAGCACGTAGACTCGGCGGTCAATCTTCTCGGCCTCCTTGATCTGGCCGCAAAGGCTTTCGCGCTCATCATTGAGTACAATAGCATCCAACGACAGCTCCTTATACAGACGGCGCAAACGAAGTGTTTCCCTGGCCATTACGCGGATGGCGACGGATTGCTCGCGATTTAGCTTGCGTAACGCGGCTTCACGGGACCCGGCTTTTCGCAATACTTTGCGAGCCCGGAAATAAACCAGCGCAACAGTGAGCGCCAATGTCGCGGTAATGAATGCTATGAAAAAATTAAGCACTGGCGATCGCCGCAGTATGGTTCCCGCCGGCGCGGTCCTCCGACTGTTCGCCCATGTCGACCGCAAAACCGAGCGTCACAGGATAGCGCTCGAGGACGGCAACCCGAGCTTCAGCCATGGTGGACGCCCAGACCTCTATCATTTGGCCAACTTTCCAAGAATCATCCAACAACGGGTGTTTAACTCCCCTAGCGGCATAGGATAGGACGGAGCGATTTGTCACCAAGAAAAGGTAACAACGGTTTGCGCCAGCATCCTCGCCGATCTGTCGAACCAAACGATCTGTTGCTGTGACCAATTTCGTGTGCTTGTTCCGAAGCGAGCCACACTTGGACCGCAGCGAGGAGACATAATCCTTGGCGCTCAGTGATTTCTCCAATGAGACATCATAGCGCTGCTTAAAACGGGGGATCACCTTACCCAAGCGGGATATCTTGGCGCGCAACCCGCGTTGCCGACCAGAGTTCTCAACCATGTACTCGAAGGCGACCCCGAACGAGGTAGCGGCCGCCCAGGCCATCGCCAATATTACCAAGCCCATGATAACCAATTCGATCATGCGAGCATCAGAGGCGAAGGATGCGCCCGACACTACAATTGATTTGCCACCACTGCCGAATTTGTCAAGGAATGTATTCATAAAGCGCCTGATTGATAATCACACCGGAGACATCACGAGCTAACCACACTGGCTATATGTCACCCTTTCTTCGCCCGGTCAATCCGGCAATGATGCCGTGAAAGGTTCGCACCTCTTGTTCGGTCATGGTCATCCGTTCAAAGCTGTTACGGATATTGCGGACCATGCCCGGCCGCTTGGCCGGAGTCGAGAAGAAGCGGCAGGCATCAAGCTCTTGTTCCAGATGCTCGAAAAGGTTAACAAGGTCTGCCTTAGTCGCTTCGTGGCTGCTGCCGGTATGCAGAACTCGCGGAGAAGGCTGTTCTGGCCAGCTTTGGAACCACTCATAAGCGACCAGCAGTACCGCCTGAGCGAGATTGAGCGAGGAAAACTGAGGGTTAAGCGGAATGCGAATCAGCGCGTCGGACAGTGGTAACTGGTCATTAATCAGGCCTGTACGTTCCGGCCCGAACAGTACGCCAACGCGCAATCCCGCATCCCAGTGAACGCGCATCTCGGCGGCGGCGGCGCGCGGTGTCAAGATATGTTGGGTCATGCCACGGTTGCGGGCGGTGGTAGCGTAAACGCGCTGAAGGTCGGCAACCGCGTAATCAACGTTCGGAAACAGCTGTGCCTGATCCAAAATGCGATCGGCCCCAGCCGCCGTAGCCACCGCCCGCAGACTAGGCCAGCCTTCACGGGGGCGCACCAGTCGCAACTCGGTCAGTCCACAATTGAGCATGGCCCGGGCGGCGGAGCCGATATTCTCGCCGATTTGTGGCTCAACCAGAATAATTACTGGCCCCCCCAGCGCAGCCGAATCTTGATAATTACCAACTGATGTCATGATCGTCGCATTACTGATAAACCAGGACTTACCCCGTAAACCGGTGGTGTGCCGCTGCGATACAACTCATAAGTAAAAGCATCCAGCAAGGCCTCAACCGAAGCCTCAATGATGCTGGGCGAGACGCCGAGCGTCCACCAATCGAGTGAGCCGTGCCGTTCGTTACGGATCAATACCTGTGGCAGCGCATCGGTACCGCGTTCGGCGTTGATGATGTTGACGCGGAAGTCCTCCAACCGGATTTCCTTGATGATCGGATAGCGCGGCTCCAGCACCTTGCGCAGTGCAAGGTCAAGAGCATGAACCGGACCGTTGCCATCCGCTGCTTCGGTGAACAGGTCGTCACCACCGGGGCCGAGGCGCAGTCGCACCACCGCCAGCGAACGAGTTCTCACCTCGCCATCACCATCGTATTGCAAGATGTCGTTTACATCTATTTGAATTAGCTTGAAATAGGTGGGTACCATGCCGAGTCGACGACGCACCAACATTTCAAAGCTGGCGTCAGCCTCATCATAAGCATAACCGGCAACGTCGCGCTGCTTGATCAGCTCCACCAGCTGGTCGAGTCGCGGATCCTTAGCCTCAACCACTATGCCCAATTCACGCAGTCGGGTTTGCACATTGGAGCGTCCAGCTTGATCCGAGATCAGAATTGTACGCTTGTTGCCAACCAGCGCCGGGTCAATATGCTCATAGCAGGCCGAGTTCTTTTCTACCGCCGCTGCGTGCAGCCCGCCCTTGTGGGCAAAGGCGCTGCTTCCGACATAGGGGGCAAAGCGGTTGGGAATGTGGTTGATATGCTTGTCAAAGCTACGCGAAACCTCGGTTAGACAGGTCAAGTCGTTGATTCCGGTGACGTGGCCCATTTTCAACATCAAGGTCGGGATGATCGAGACCAGATCGGCATTGCCGCAACGCTCGCCCAGGCCGTTGAGCGTGCCCTGAACCATGCGCGCGCCCGAACGCACGGCGGCTAGGCTGTTGGCGATGGCGTTGCCGGTATCGTTATGACAATGGATGCCAAGATTGGCGTCAGGCATCAGCTCGGCAACGGTTTTAACGATGCGTTCGATCTCATCTGGCAGGGTGCCACCATTAGTGTCGCACAACACGATCCAACGCGCCCCACCCGTCACAGCGGCCTTCAAGCACTTGATGGCGTAGACGGGATTGGCCTTGAAGCCATCGAAAAAGTGCTCGGCATCGAACAAAGCTTGGCCCTTGGCAGCGTGTACGGCCGCGATGCTGTCCTCTATAATCCTCAGGTATTCGTCGTGCGTGATGCCCAGCGCCACTTCAACCTGAAAATCCCAGCTTTTGCCAACCAAACAGATTGCTTGCGCCGAAGACTGGATCAGCGCCACCAGCCCCGGATCATTGCCGGCCGAACGTCCCGATCTCCTGGTCATGCCAAAGGCGGTAAGGACGGAATTTACCAGTTTCGGCGGATTGGCGAAAAAAGCGTCGTCAGTAGGGTTGGCTCCCGGCCAGCCACCCTCAATATAGTCAATGCCTATATCATCCAGTGCCCGCGCAATCCTGTCTTTTTCCTGATAGGAAAAGCTCACCCCTTGAGTCTGCGCCCCGTCGCGCAAAGTCGTATCATAAAGATAAATGCGCTCGCCAACCATAATCCTCACCGTACCTAATGGTTGCCAAAGGCCCCCGGCCTTTGGTTGGGTCCAGGGCAAGGCCAAGGCCTCACGGGAATAACCCCTTCCCGATTAAGCGCCAGGGCCAGCGCGTCCAGCCGCCGCTCGACCACATCGCCACGTAATCCAGCCATATCGGCCGGCAAAAGCAGCTCCAGCCGGTCCGCCGCCAATCGCAAGCCGATACGGTTGAGCAGGGCGGTGACTCCTCCGGTCAGACTATGGGCGAGCCGCAACGCCAGGCCAAGAATTTCCGCACGTGCAATCTGACCGTCGGTGATCAAGCGGTGATCACGCAATAATAGAACGACCGCGTCGTCGACACGGCCTCCGTAACGAACAAAAATGGTCACAGCAAGAACGGCGCGCTCGTTATGGGTGACACTGACCACCGGCATACGCAATACCCGCTCAAAAGCATGAACGGCGCGATAGTCGGGATGCTCGGCCCAGCTAAGATCACTAAGTAGGCATGATACCCGCCGCAGTCGCAACGCGGCCATGTCTTCGCCAGCAAACAGACCATCGGTCCAGGCGGTCAGAATCTCACCCGTACCGAACCGTCTTAAATGATCGGCCAAATCCTCGCAAGCAGAGATGAGCGGATCCAGTCGCTGTTGCTCCGGCGGCAGCAGGTCATAGAGGTGCCCCTCGCGCAGGCCGAAGGAGGAAAAAACCACGGTCACCGGCTCAAGAACCCGAATTAGCCCCTCCAACACCAGGGCGGCATAAGGCAGGGTATCGCTACGGCGTCGCGGCATTACCGTAAAACGGTCCAACGACGCCTTGTTGAGACGGCCGACATAGCTGGCGAAATCCGCCGCCTGAGCGCCGGGAAGCGCGTAATTATGGATCACCAGCAACGGGTAAGGGGGAGCCGGCGGACTTGGCTTCATGTGCAACCGAGCCATCGCCCGCCAACTGCCGCCAACCAGATAAAGCCGCTTGCGTCGCAGCGGTTTCAGCCAGCCCAACCGCTCCAGGTGCTGATCGACCAGCTTCCCCACCAGGGCCGGACGGTCGCCGGTGGCCTCGATCAGGCGCAGCGCCCCCAACGGCAATGTCACCCGCAAACCGGGGCTGCCACGCTCGACTACGGCCAGCTCCAGGCTGCCACCGCCAAGATCGGCAACGATACCATCAGCGTCGGGAATGGCCGAAAGCACGCCAAGGGCCGACAGCCGCGCCTCCTCCTCACCACTGATGACAATAATCTTTAGGCCGAGATGCTCGCGGGCGCGGGCGACGAAGTCGGGGCCATCGCGAGCGTCACGCAACGCCGCCGTGGCCAGTACGTCGAGTCGCTCCACCCCCATGGCATCGGCGAGTATCTTAAACCGGCCGAGATTGGTCAGAGCCAAGGCGACGCCTTCGGGGTTAAGATGGCCGCCAGCCTCGACGCCACGACCAAGCGCGCACGTCACCTTTTCGTTAAAAATCGGCACCGGCGAGCGGCAATTACGGTCGTAGACTACCAGCCTAATCGTATTGGAACCGATATCGATGACACCGAACCGCACTGAAAGGCGGTGCTGGTCAGTCCAGTCGCGGCTGAAGGGAAGCGGCATGGGGTCAAAGCCTGACTGTTGATAAAAAACGGCGAGTAAATATCGGCAAAAGTTCAGTAATGACGTTAACCCTCTCAAATTACCGAATTCAAAACGAGGCGGGGCGGAATGTGAGCGTTGGCAAGCGCACTGCCCCGGCCCGATAGACTGGGGTTGGTCATGAAATAGTTATGCGCGCTGAAGCTTTCACCGTTAAGCGGCACCCGATGATAAGACCCGTCACTGTCGAGCGTCCAACTGCTGGCCTCGTCCTTGAAATTGGCGACCATAATCTGGTCTAGTACCTGTTGGCGCACGGTCGGCGTCTCGACTGGAACCATGGTTTCAATGCGGCGATCAAGGTTGCGCGGCATCCAGTCCCCCGAAGAAATGAACACCAGCGCGCTTTCGGAAGGCAGGCCAAAGCCGTTGCCAAAACAAATTATGCGAGTGTGCTCAAGGAAGCGTCCGACGATGCTCTTGACCCGGATATTGTCCGACAGCCCCGGCAAACCAGGGCGCAGGCAGCAAATGCCTCTTATAACCATGTCGATCCGCACGCCGGCCTGCGACGCCTGATACAACCTGTCGATGATTTCGGCATCAACCAACGAGTTGAGCTTGAGCCAAATCTGCGCCGGACGGTGGGCGCAGGCGTGGGCGATCTCGGCATCAATCAGTTCATTCAGACGCTGGCGCAGGTTGACCGGCGCAATCGCCACCTTTTCCAACGCCTCGGGCGTGGCATAGCCGGTCATGTAGTTGAACAATGCCGCTGCGTCGCGGCATAGCGCGGGATCACAGGTAAAAAACGACAAATCGGTGTAGATGCGCGCTGTGATCGGATGATAATTGCCGGTGCCGTAATGGACATAGGAGCGCAAGCCCCCCTGCTCGCGTCGCACCACCAACGATACCTTGGCGTGCGTTTTAAGGTCGACGAAACCATACACGACCTGGGCACCAGCCCGCTCCAAATCGCGAGCCCAGCGGATATTGGCTTCTTCGTCGAAGCGGGCCTTGAGTTCGACCAAAGCGGTCACCGCCTTGCCCGCCTCGGCAGCTTCAACCAAAGCTTGCACTATCGGCGAGTTCTTTGATGTACGGTAGAGTGTTTGCTTGATGGCCACCACCGCCTGATCGCGCGCCGCCTGACGTATAAACTGGACAACCGCATCAAAACTCTCGTAAGGGTGGTGGACAATAATGTCCTTGTGACCAATCGCCGCAAAACAGTCGCCGCCAAAGTCACGAATCCGTTCAGGAAAGCGGGCGTTGAAGGGGCGGAACGCCAAATCCGGCCGCTCCTCAATAATCAAATGGCGAGTGTCGTTCAACCCGATCATACCATCAAGCAACAGCACGTCATCAACCATGACACTCAATTGCTGGCGTAGGAACTCACGCAAGTCCTCGTCCATATCCGCATTGACCTCGAGTCGGATCACGCTACCGCGGCGGCGCTGCTTGAGCGCGCTTTCAAAGGTGCGGACCAGATCTTCGGCCTCCTCGTCAATTTCCAGTTCACTGTCGCGCAGAATGCGAAAGACACCATGGGCCTTGGCCGAAAAGGGCGGAAACAAGCGGTTGAGGAACAGCAGCACAACCTGCTCCAACTGCACGAACCGAAGGTCATCGCCCGGCAACCGAATGAAGCGATCAAGCTGGCTTGGCAACGGCACCAGCGCGTCCAATTCCTTGCCCTTGATGGGGTCAAGCAGACGCAACGCGAGCGAAAAGCCCATGTTGGGCAAGAAGGGAAATGGGTGTGCCGGATCCACCGCAAGCGGCGTCAGCAACGGAAAAATATCCTTGATAAACTTGTTCTCAAGCCAGACGCGATCTTCTCCGGTTAGATCGCCGGTATCCATCACGGCTATTCCAAGGTTGACCAGTTCGCGCCGCAACTCGATCCATGATTTCTGTTGGTCACGAACCAGCTCGGTGTTTCGACGGTTAATCGCCACCAATTGTTGAGCCGGCGTCAAGTTGTCTGCAGACGGCGTCAATATGCCGCGCGAGACCTGTTGTTTAAGGCCAGCCACTCGCACGATATAAAATTCATCTAGATTGCTGGCGCTGATCGACAAGAAACGCAGCCGCTCCAACAGCGGATGGGCCGGGTTGAAGGATTCCTCCAAGACCCGCTGATTGAAAGCGAGCCACGAGATTTCCCGATTGATGAAACGGTCGGAATAATCGTCATATGGCGTAACCGCTCCAACCTTCTGTACAATGGTCATGGTGAGCGAAGCTCCAAAAATGGCCCGGACCAGCCTAGACCCTAACACGTATTTCCCAACACGTATTTCCTAAGGGATGAGGGGGAACCAAACGCCAGCAAACGCACCCGCTGGCGTTCGGCCTCCTTCACGACATCAGGGCGCGCAGCTGGTGTGATAGGGCTGCGAACCGCAAGGAAATGCCGCCGGAGTTTGGACAGTGCTGCAGGCAGCCAGGGTAGCAAACAAAAGGACAATACCAGCAAATCTAGTCATCTTAGCCATCCCAATGAAAGGTGTTGAAGGCGGTTAACCAGCGATAACACCGACCGCAGTTGACGATATCAGCGTTCGCTGCCTAAATTACTTTTGCACAACCGTGGGGGCGACGACAAGGGGCTTTGGCCTTCCGCCCTCGCCATATCGGCGGTCTGTTGCGATCGAAACTCACATTCGGGAATATACTCACATTCGGGAATAAACTCACATTCGGGAAATATTGACACGACTAAGAGCTATCAGCTATGCAGACTGAAATATACAAACCGACATGTGACAATTAGAACTTTAAAGGGGAGTGTCCGCCGTGGCCGACAAGACCGCGCCGCCTCCCGCCCTCGCTGTTTCAACACGGGAGGTTGAGCTAAAGCTGCATGCCGAGCCGCAGCACCTGATTATGCTGGCAGGACATCCTGTGCTGCAAGCAATGGCAGCAGGGCCAGCGGTGGTGTGGCGCCAGACTACGACCTACTACGATACCCCGGACTTGCTTCTGGCGGCGCGAGGCGTCGCGTTACGGGTGCGGGTCCAAGACGATGAGTGTATTACCCAAGCGGTCAAGACCCTCAACAGCATCGCGGCTGGCGACTCGGCGGCCGTTGCGGTTCGACGCGAGTGGGTATGGCTACTGAACGACGACAACCCTAATCTGGCCGTACTCAATGCCCCCGGGGTCAACCAAATGGTGCCGCCGGAGGCCCTGAATAACCTGCACCCGATTTTCGCCACCGAAATCCGTCGCACCGGTGTCACCGTGCGAATCGACGCCCAGACGGCAATAGACGTTGCCTTTGATGTCGGCGTGGTTCGGGCTGGCGCCCGTTTGCACCCGATCAGCGAGATTGAGCTGGAACTCCGTAGCGGCAAGGTTGGCCCACTTTTCGATCTGGCGTTGCAGCTGCAGGAGATCGTGCCGCTACGCATCGCTGGCGAGAGCAAGGCCGAGGCCGGCTACCGTCTGGTCACCGGCAAGCTACCCGAGCCAGTCCAATCAGAACCAGTGGCGCTGTCACCGGCAACCACCGTCGCCGAAGCCTTCCGGCACGTCGTGCGTCATTGCCTGCGCCAACTCCTGCAAAATGAGGACTGCGCCTTGATGGCCCTGAGCCCAGCCTATAACGGGACGGCCGATAACGGGGCGGGGATGCTGGCCATACGTCACATCCGCCATGCCCTGCGCCGACTGCGCCATTGCCTGACGTTGTATCAGCCGATGATCGCCTCGCCGACAGCTCCCGATTTTGCCGACCAGTGCCGTGTTCTTGAACGCCGCCTGCGCCCGGCTCGCGACTGGTCGGTGGTGGCGCAGGTGCTGCACCAGGCCGGGCTTGATCCGGTTGACAACGCAAGCATCCGTATCGCCGCCGCCGCCGCCCGCGCCGCCATTCTGGCCCCCGAGTTCACCCGTTTAGTGTTGTCCGCTGGCGGCTGGCTCGAGCAGGAGCGCTGGTGTGAAAGAGCCAAAGAGACATTGCTCGCCCAAGTAACCCAGCCGATCGCCGATTACGCCGCCCCTTGGCTGGACCAAATGTATAAACGAACACGCAAGATCGACTATGCCAAAATGCGCAGCCAAGAAATGCGCCAGTTGCATCGAAGCCTGCGCCGACTCCACGATGCCGCCGAAAGTTTTCGCGGCCTTTACCCGCCAACCCAATCTCGTCCGTTCATGGCCATGCTGACGGAGTTGCGGCACGCACTTGATGTGGTCAACGATCTGCGCATGACCCGCGACCTGCTCCACGATGCCGAGGGAAGGCATGAAACCGCCCGCGATGCCCTGCTTGAGCGCCTTCAAGCCGAGGGGCTGGCCAACCTCGCGCCGTCTTGGCACCGTTTCAAGACGGCCGAGCCGTTTTGGCGGCGGAAGTAGCGGCGGAAGTAGCGGTGGCGACGGATCGCTCCAGCGCAGTTCTCAGTTCATCAATATTGAAGGGTTTTGCCAAGACATCGACTATGCCCAGACTTTTGGCCGGTTCCAGCATCCGGGCGCGCCGCTCAGGATCAGCAAGCTTAGGATCGGCGGTCATAAACAGGACAGGGACACCCGACCGCACACTCTGGACCTTAGAACAAAATTCCAGCCCATCCATCGGGTGCATGTGCCAATCGCAAAGTATCAAATCGAATCTGGTCTCGCCGCCAAGCAAAGCGAGCGCCTCCACTCCGTCTGCGGCCATCCAAATGTTTGTATACCCAATCCCGACCAACTGATGGCGCAGAATCGCGCGGAAGGTGGCGGTATCCTCGACGATAAGTATGTTAATCATGGCGAGGACTATTCCTGGCGTGGGCTAATACTGGGCCAAGTCTAATGATTTCCAAAATAGCGCAACGGGCATAGCCCGCCGCGCCATCATTTCATTTCGGTACCGATCAGAAGCTGTCGAGCAGGAAACGCCGGTTATGCGGCTGCACCGGCCGGGCATTATTGGGAAATAACTTCGTGAAATCCTTAATCTGTCCTTCCGAAGCGGTGATCGTCCCGCGAAGCACGTTCCAGTGGACAAACTCGGTGCAGGGCGGGGTCGTCAACGATCCCTCATAGCGATAGCGGTCAAGAGATCCCGGCAGCAGGCCCTTGGGATCGACGGTGACACCAGCCGGCTTCGCGGTACCCTTGGCTTCCTTGGGCATATGCGTCCAGATAGTCTTCATCACTGCGTTTTCTTCGCCAGCTTGGATGAAAACTCCGATCACCATCGCCTCGGTCTTAGTTTCATTGAGGTGAACGAAGTGAACTTCCATCGGAAATGACTTGCCATCGAGGGTGTGCTCGCTTGGGTCATGAAAATGGAAATTAACCATTCCGTATTTGGGGCCGCCCGCCTCGGAAAGTGTACTTCCTGGGGCAGTATTAACTTGGATTGTGTGGCCGTTATTGACAACATCAAGCGGCATCACTTGCCAATCATGAATGAGGTTAGCAATCTTTGCAGGAATTTGCTTAGCTAAATTGATTGGGGATTGCTGAGTCCCGATAGTGCAGGACTTGAATTCTGGCTTCAGCTCGCCCCAGTGTTCCGGACCCTCCGGGCCTTCATAGGTCCAATGCTTGGCATGTACTTCGTTGGCGACAGCCCCACGTCCGAGACAGATCGGACACATCGCCGCCACAGCCAGACCGGTAAGAAGAGAACGACGCTGCAATTCCATGATGTGACCTCATAATATATTCATTGATTGTGCCTCACCATCAGCGGTGACACCCAAGGCAGACAAATTATGCCATGGGGACGGACGAAACAAAATAGTATCGACACATAGGCGGAGAAAAAATGGGGGGGATGAATGATGGCAGCGTCAAGCCCACAGCGGCCGCCGCGCTTTGTCGTGCAGTGTGCCAAGGGCAAGGGCTGGAAGACCCTGGTGGTCGACGAGTCGCAGCCAGCGGCCGAACGCGCCTTTCACGAGGTGATCAAGGTCAATCCCAAGGGCTATTTCCGGCTGATCCGACTCGACGATAGCCCCGAGCCCGACTTCGAGGGCGAAAATTTCTCCTGGAAACTCCTGCAGCTCCATGACCCGAAAAAAGGCGGAGTCCAAGGCGGAGTCCAGGGCGGAGTCGCAACGGCCCCAATTAATCGGCCCGCCCGCCGTCATGGCCCCAATAAACGACGAATTCGCCGGCAGGGGGAAAAGGTCGCCATCCCGCTACGCCTCTACATCCTAGCATTAATTCTAGGCGCAATCGCGGCGGTGGCGCTTTACCTGTTGCATGGACCGTCGCCGATGGTCGGCCTCGGGAAATAGGAACGCGACGTTTTGTCGCGCGCGCTCAGGCGGAGTTAAGCAACTTGTTAACTATTTAGCGGCAGAGTCACGGGCAGGCACTAAACTTCATTTGGTACTCGTTCTACACGCTGGCAACACGCTGGCATCACGCTGGCAACACGTCGTACGAGCACCAGCCGCCACACCCTGTTCAGGACTCACGAGAGCAGCATGTCGTAAACCTCAACTGGCTTAATGATTGGAAAACAAACAATCGCTAGCTGTGTAATGGTGAGCGGTGGACAGAAATTGTTTGTTAGGTTGGGATCACTCCCCGGCCAGCCTTGTAGTGCGTTCATGTTGCGATGCACAAAAATAACCGTTGACGCATTTTTTTTCTTTCTCCATATTAACGACACAGAGAAGCCGTGCGCGGAGAAATCTAGGCCAAGCCCCTGGAAAATCCAGGACAAAGTCAGAGCAATATTGACGGGGAGGTCCCGGGGCCAAAGCCTCTCAGGTACTTCCTGTGACGCCACAGCTTCACCACATACGAAATGTAGCAATATTTTAGGAACACAGACCATGGCAAAACCGATCGCATACCCCTTCTTCGAAATGGACGTTTCAAAGATGCTGGCAGAATTCAAAATGCCGGGCGTCGACGTCGATGCCATCTTGGCTTCTCAGCGCAAGAATATCGAAGCCGTCACCGCCGCAAACCAGCTCGCCATGGAAGGCATGCAAGCGGTAGTGCGTCGTCAGGCCGAAATCCTGCGCCAGACCATGGAAGAGACCGGCTCCATTCTGACCGACGTGCTCGGTGGCGGCACACCCGAAGACAAGGTTGCCAAGCAGGCTGAACTGGTGAAAAGCGCCTTTGAAAAGGCACTCTACAACATGAAGGAACTGGCCGAGATGGTGGCCAAGTCCAATACCGAAGCCGCCAACGTCATCAGCAAGCGGGTAAGCGAGAGCCTGGAAGAGCTGAAAGGCGCGATGGCCAAGCCGGTCAAGAAGTAGACCTTCAAGCCAGACAGATATTCCAAACGAATATTCCGGCCAAGTAAGCCGAGAACGGGCCGCTCAAGCAAAGGGCGGCCCTTTTGTGTTCCAGGGCACCGGCCCAAGCAGACACCACAGGGTTAAATTATCTTTGGGGTTAAATTATCTCTGGGGTTAAATTATCCCAGCCCGGCTGCCGATCCTCGGCGGTAACTTGGTGAAGAACAATGCCACCATCACGAGTCGCGGCAACCCGGACCCAGCGCGGCACCATCTCGTTATTGATATCGTCGAGCACGGTGAGAACCAGCGCCTCCAGCGTCGGCCAGTTCCCGCCAGCAAGTGCCGACAGATAGGCGGCGAAGGCGTCAGGCCCCAGTATCAGCCGGTCGGGAACCATATCCACCGTCAAGCGGGTGGTATCTTGCAGCATTCCGACCCAGCGCACCCGATAATCGTGCCGCAGTACCGGGTTGGCAAGGGTTGTCAGGCTTGCCCGGCATTTGTTTGATTGCATAAGATTCTGGCCACCATGATGATCCCCGTTCCAACCCATCCAACCCATCCATCCTTCATGGCGCAGGCAATTGCGGCGGCGGAGGCAGCAGCAGCCCTTGGTGAGGTGCCGGTCGGCGCGGTGCTCGTCGAGGCGGCTTCGGGGCGGGTTCTGGCAACCTGCGGCAACCGCGTCGAGTCGCTGGCTGACCCCTGCGCCCATGCCGAGGTTTTGGCGATTCGTGCCGCCTGCCGGGTGTTAGGTACGCCCCGGCTAAGTGGCTGCGATATTTATGTTACATTGGAGCCATGTGCGCTATGCGCCGCCGCAATCAGCTTGGCGCGGCTGCGCCGGGTCTATTTCGGTGCCTACGATACCAAGGGCGGTGCCGTCGAGCATGGCCCGCGCTGGTTCCGCCAATCGACCTGCTTGCATGTACCGGAGGTCTATGGCGGAATCGATGAGCGACTGTGCGGCGCGCTCCTGCGCAACTTTTTCCAGGCCCAGCGTGCTGCGGCGCGCGCTACGCCTTGATAATCTTTTCCTGTCCCTCAGTGCAGTTTCTTGTCGCGTTGCGGGTGTCGATCACCAGTTTGCTGGCTACGACGAGTCCGGCATAATCAACGCCGTCATGATCGGTACAGATCAGCGCCGCGTCGTAATCGGCAAAGGCCCTGAGGTCCCAAGCAACACCACGTCGCCCGGACAGCGCCTTGTGCTCACGCGATGACGGTATTTCTTCCACATAGGGGTCGTAAAAGCTGACGGCGGCCCCGCGCGCCTCAAGCAACTCAATCAACTCGAAGGCCGGGCTCTCCCGAATGTCATCGACGTTCTTTTTATAGGCCATACCGAGCAGCAAAATCCGGGCACCATTAACGCTTTTGGCCTGCCGCAGGTTGAGGGCATCGGCCAATGCCTGCACCACCACCAACGGCATCGACGTGTTTATCTGTCCGGCTAGTTCGATGAACTGCGTAGACAAGCCAAACTCACGGGCCTTCCATGTCAGGTAAAATGGATCGATCGGGATACAGTGGCCACCAAGACCGGGGCCGGGATAAAATGGCATGAACCCAAATGGCTTGGTCTTGGCCGCATCGATTACTTCCCAAACGTCGATTCCCATCTTGGCGTAGACCAGCTTCAACTCATTGACTAATGCGATATTGACCGATCGGAAGATGTTTTCGGTTAATTTTACCGCTTCGGCAGTTGCCAGTGATGATACTGATACCGTCTTGGGTACTATTGCACCATACAGGCGGCAACCGATGGCCAGGGCTTCGCTGCCGTCGCCACCCACCACCTTGGGAATGCAAGCGGTGCTGAAAACCGGATTGCCGGGGTCCTCGCGTTCAGGCGAGAACACCAAGAAAAAGTCGCGACCCGAGCGCAAACCGCCTCGCTCCAAGATCGGGCGCATGAATTCTGAGGTAGTACCAGGATAGGTTGTGGATTCCAGTGACACAATATGACCACGACGCAAACGCGGCCCAATCGCCACGCTGGTCGCGGCGATATAGCTCATGTCAGGCTCACGATAGGCGTTAAGCGGGGTGGGGACGCAAACCAAGATAGCGTCCACGTCGCTCAACTCATCAAAATCGGTGGTAGCGCGGAACCGACGGTCAGCCAGCATCGGGGCCAGCGACTCGGGAGTGATGTGTTTGATATAGGAGCGGCCGGACATCAGCGCATCGACCTTATTCGAGTCGATATCAAAGCCGACCACCCGGAACCCACGTTCTGCAAAGGTGCGGGCAAGCGGCAGGCCGACATAGCCCATACCGATAATACCGACGATCATTTGCCGACTGTCGACCAATGCTAGCATCTCGGCCGTCAGTTCAGGAGCGGTAAAGGTGGTAGTGGTACCGGCGGAAGCGATCTTATGCACGGGTCGGATCCAGTATCCAGAGGGCAAGGGTATCTAAATATCTCAAAAGTCTAGGTTAGTGTAGTGGGGAGGAGGCGGCACTCCGGCCACGAAGTCACCAAGCAACGGGCGAAAACTCGGTCGCGACTTGATGCGGGCGTACCAATCCTTGGCCTCCGGGTGTTCGTCCCATGGCACCAAGCCGCAATAATCCACCGCCGACAACTGAGCCCCGACGGCAATATCAGCAAGAGAAAAAATATCACCGCCAAGCCAAGCCCGTTGTTCGGACAAAAAAGCGACATAATCGAGGTGATAATGGATATTAGCAAGACCGGCGCGAATGGCTAGGCCGGAGGGTTGCCCCAGATTGCTGATCCGTTTGATCACCTTCTCGCCGACCAGATTCTCGGTTACTTCGCGTTCAAACTTCAGCTCGAACCATTCAATCAGACGCCGGACTTCCGCCCGCTCCCGGGGCGCAGCCGGTAATAGTGGGATCTCTGGATAGGTCTCTTCCAGGTACTCGCAGATCGAGGCCCCGACCAGCACAAGCCCGCCATCCTCAACCAGGACCGGGACATCACCCGCTGGGTTGAGGGCAAGGAAAGCCTCACGGCGGCGCCATGGTTGCTCAACCACGGGTCCGAATTCGAGCCCCTTTTCGGCGAGCGCAACACGCACGCGGCGCGACGGCGATGATAAAGGAAAATGATATAGTGTTCGCATAGCGGCCGACCTTATCCGAAGCGAACCGTTGATGACAGCGAGAAGACGCCTCAGGCATTCCCCGTGACGAAAATTTTCAAGACATCAGCACAATCACACCCGGTAAGGGTGCGAGACTGGTGGCGCGAAATGTTAGGAAATATTACTAATTTAGCCTATTCTTCAACTGCTGGATGACTGTTGCGGTCTGTATAAACGCGGGCCCACCTTTGACCATGGACATGAATCGTTCAAGTGCGGCAATGGCGGATGTGAGATTGCCAAAATGAGCCCGTAAAAGCCCAGTTTCGCGCCAGAGTGTCGGTTCCAGGGGAGCGAACAACAGCATATCCTCAAGCACATCCAGGGCCTTGGCTGGCTGGTTGTTGCGCAAATGGCGCAGTTTGATGTTATTTTGCAGTCGCAGCAGGATAGAACGATTGCCCACCGGAGCATAGTGCTCGGGCTCAAGTTCGGCTGCGGCCCCGGCAGTAACCTTGAGCAGATCACGCATGTCGACCGCGCTGCATTCCAGGGCACAACGAAAAGGGTCTAGGATGATGCGCCCGCTCCCCGATTCCAGCCTGACCAGGAAATGGCCGGGGAAATTCAGGCCGACCATGCCCCATCCATGCGCCCAAGCCACGTGCAGAAACAATATGCCAAGCACAACCGGCAGGCCGCGCCGACGGTCGATCACACTCATCAAATTGGCGTTTTGAGGGTCCTCATAGGTCTCGGTGTCGCCTTGATAGCCAAAACGCTTAACCATAGTTTCCCGCAGCGCCTCCACCCGGGCCGTCAGGTCGTTGCCCCCACCGGCCGGCATACGCCCCGCCACGTCTTCGACCAACAAGCAAAGATGACGACGATAGTTGTCCAGATCGCCACTGGGCCGACCCAGCACTGCGAGCATCAGAGCGGCCTCGGCCAGCTCAATGTCCTCGTCGGCTTGTTCACCGACCTTGCGAAGGAAGTTCCGGGCTTCCGGGCGATTGGTCAAGGCTTGCGCGCTCACGATGGCGATTGTTGCCGGGGACGGCGAATGATTACCACTCAAGACGTAGACCAACTGACTAGCCCTTGTCGACGCTCTCGTACCTCCAACCCTACGGTCGCCAGGCATCCATAAGGTGTTCCGGCCAACGCCACGGCGCCACCAGCATTACATCGAAGCGGACCGCAAGTTCAGCTAGGTCCGGTCGCCGAGCCAGAAACACCGCAGCCGCACGCACCAGCCGCTGTTGCTGCCTTTGCGAGACCGCGCCCGCCGCACAGCCAGCCTCGCGACGGGCCTTGACCTCGACGATGGCCAGACTGCCACCCCGTCTGGCCACAATATCAATTTCTCCAAGCGGGGTGCGCTCACGGGTCGCCACGATCCGATATCCCGCCAACCGCAGCGCCAGTCGGCACAACGCCTCCGCCCGCCTACCGAATCGCTCGGCGGCCCCGCCCCGCTCAACCTTCATTTGCCAGCTCCGTTACTGCAGCACAAGAAGCAGATGCCGAGAAAACCGCCCGGCCGCTTGACATTCCGGCGGCTGAGTGGTGCTGTTACCAACTGTCCGTCAAGGTTTTTTGATTTGAGAGCCATGCACCCGTACCGTACCCACACATGCGGCGCCCTGCGCCTTGAGAATGCCGACAAGACAGTTCGCCTGTCGGGTTGGATACATCGTAAACGCGATCACGGCAACCTGCTGTTCATCGATCTGCGCGACCATTACGGCCTGACCCAGATCGTCGCGGACATCTCGCAGCCAGCGTTCAAGACGCTGGAGGTTTTGCGACTCGAGTCGGTGATCACCGTTACCGGCAAAGTTGTAGCGCGCTCCGACGACACCATCAATGACCGTTTGCCGACCGGCCGCATTGAGGTTCAGGCCGAGCAAGTGACGGTAGAGAGCGTGGCCGAGCAACTGCCGCTCCAGGTCAACAGCGATGCCGATGCCGGCGAGGAGACTCGGCTGCGCTATCGCTTCTTGGATTTGCGCCGTGAAAAGATGCACCGGAACATTTTGTTGCGCAGTCAGGTCATTGCCTCGATTCGCCGCCGCATGATCGAACAGGACTTCGTCGAGTTCCAGACGCCGATTCTGACCGCCAGCAGCCCCGAGGGTGCCCGCGACTTCCTGGTGCCATCGCGCAACCATCCCGGCCAGTTCTACGCCCTGCCCCAGGCCCCGCAGCAATTCAAACAGCTGTTGATGATGGCCGGCTTCGACCGTTATTTCCAAATCGCACCCTGCTTCCGCGACGAGGACAGCCGGGCCGACCGCTCGCCGGGTGAGTTCTACCAGCTTGATTTCGAGATGGCCTTTGTCACCCAAGACGACGTTTTTGCGGCGATCGAGCCGGTGCTGCACGGCATATTCACTGAGTTTGGCGGTTTCCGCCGCGCCAGCCCCCCCGCGATCACGCCCTCGCCCTTCCCCCGCATCCCCTACGCCGACTCCATGCTCAAATATGGCTCGGACAAGCCCGATTTGCGCAATCCATTGGTCATATGCGACGTCACCGAGGTGTTCAAGCGCGCCGACGTGGAATTCCGCGCCTTTCGCGGTGTCATCGACGCGGGCGGGGTGGTGCGCGCCATCCGCGCCCCCCAGGTCTCCAAGCAGCCACGCAGCTTCTTCGACAAACTTAACGATTGGGCACGGGGCTTGGGCGCACCGGGGCTTGGCTACATCACCTTCGAAGCCGCTGGCGGCAAGGGGCTAGGCGGAAAGGGGCCAGGCGGCAAGGGGCCAATCGCAAAGTTCGTGCCAGCCGAAGCCCAAGCGGCGTTGCGTGAGGCGGCCGGGCTTGAGGATGGCGACGCCGTCTTCTTCGTCTGCGATCAAGTCGCCGCCGCCAACAAGCTGGCAGGGCTCGCGCGCATGAAGATCGCCGAAGAAATGGGCGTGTGCGAGAAGAACGCCTTCCGCTTTTGCTGGATCACCGATTTCCCGATGTTCGAGATGAACGAGGAGACCGGGCAAGTGGATTTCAGCCACAACCCGTTCTCGATGCCCCAGGGCGGCCTAAAGGCGCTGGAAACCCAAGACCCGCTGACCATTAACGCCTATCAATACGACATCGTGTCCAACGGCATTGAACTGTCGTCAGGGGCCATCCGCAATCATCTGCCCGAGGTCATGTACAAGGCCTTTGCCATCGCCGGTTACGCGCCCGAAATACTGGAACAAAAATTCGGCGGCATGCTCTCGGCGTTTAAGCTCGGCGCCCCGCCCCACGGCGGTTCTGCCCCCGGCATCGACCGCATCGTGATGTTGCTGGCCGACGAGCCCAACATCCGCGAAGTAATCTGCTTCCCGCTCAACCAGCAGGCGCAAGACCTGATGATGCAGGCTCCAAGTCCGACCACGCCAGAGCGCCTTAAGGAACTTCACATCAAGTTGGACCTGCCCAAGCCGAAAAAGCCGGTTGTGTGAAGGCGAGAGGGCGGGGGGCAAAGAGTGGCCTCTCACTCACCCACCGCCACGCCCTCGCGGCGAGGGTCGGCGCCCCCTAGCAAACGGCCGTCGAGCAATTGAACCCCAGTCAAGCCACTGCTGATATCACCGACACTGACGCTATGGCCAAGGGCCTCCAGTGCAGGTTTGAGATCGGCGGCTGCGCTGCTTACTTCCAACTCGGTTGCTCCGTTGCGGTTGACGAGGTGGGGCAAGTTGATGGCGGCCTGAATGTCCAGCCCCCAATCGAGCACACCAACCAACACCAAGGCGACAAAGGCCGGAATGCGGCTGCCGCCCGGCGAGCCCAGCGCCAGCACCGGCTTACCGCCCTCATCCAGCACGATGGTCGGCGACATCGCCGAGCGCGGGCGTTTGCCAGGCTCGGCCCGGTTGGCCACCGGACGGCCATTAACCTCGGGGCGGAACGAAAAGTCAGTCAACTGATTGTTGAGCAAAAACCCATCCACCATCAAACGTGAGCCAAAGCCGTCCTCAATGGAAGTCGTAGCCGCAACCACGTTGCCCGCCTTATCCACGATGGTAATGTGGCTAGTGGCGGGTAACTCGGCGGCCTCACCGGGGGCTTGATCCAAGGCGTCACGCCAAGGCGGATTTCCCGCCCGTACCGGCACCGGCAGGGCATGGTCGCGATCGATCAACTGCGCTCGGACCAGGAGATAAAGCGGATCAGTCAGTCCCGCCGTCGGAACCGGAACAAGATCGGGATCGGCAACGTAAACATCACGATCAGCATAGGAGAGCTTGCCGGCCTCGGCAAACAGGTGAGCGAAATCGGCCGACAGCGGTTTTACTCTGGTCAGTTCGAAATGGCCGAGTATGCCGAGCATCTGCCCAACCGTGACGCCCCCAGAACTCGGCGGCGGGAACCCGCAAACCATCACCGCGCGGTAAGGAGTGCAGACCGGCTCACGCTGACGAACGGCATAGCCCTTGAGGTCCGACTCGAGTAGCGTGCCGGGGTTGGCGGCAGGGTTTGCGGTGGTGCCGTGAACTTTCGTCACCATATCCTTGGCAATCTGCCCAGTATAGAAAGCGTCGGTGCCACCAGCCGCGATCTTGCGCATCGTGTCGGCCAGAGCCGGATTCTTGAGCCGCGCCCCCGCCGCCACCGGGTTGCCGTCGGCGGTGAAGAAATACGCACGGACGACCGAATCACGGCTGAGTCGTTCACGATCGGCAGCGATCATCAAGGCCAGCCGGGGCGATACCTCAAAACCCTTTTCGGCCAGATCAATGGCTGGCTGGAACAGCTTGGCCCATGGCAACTTGCCGCCCTTGCGGTGGGCCTCCTGCCACAACCGCAACATGCCGGGCACCCCAACCGATCGGCCACCAACGACGGCGTCATAGAATTTCAACGACTGCCCGCCAGCGTCCAGAAACATCTCGGGCCTTGTCGCGGCCGGTGCTGTCTCACGCCCATCAAGCGCCGTAACCTCGTTCGCGTCATGGTCGTAATAGAGCAAGAAAGCGCCACCCCCCAGCCCCGAGGATTGCGGCTCGACCAGCCCCAGCACCATCTCCACCGCCACCGCCGCGTCGATTGCGCTTCCGCCCTGACGAATGATGTCCGCCCCCGCCCCAGCTGCCAGCGGATGCCCAGCCGCCACCATGAACGACTTGCCCACCACCGCTTGCCGAACACCCGCCTTCTGATCAGCAGCCCAGGCGAAATCCGCCCCTCCCCCCAGCGCCAAGGCCAA
>SESH01055579.1_pt1 | contig 20732 bp, 16 predicted proteins | sample 3171561 | NCBI WGS metagenome assembly SESH01 (sample SAMN10866947, study PRJNA518727) | freshwater metagenome | biome: subpolar coniferous forest; feature: holomictic lake; material: water; isolation source: holomictic Lake 442 2011 16.5 m and 2014 13 m | place: Canada: near Kenora, Ontario
AGAGATTCAACGAAAATAAAATTAAGATACAACTATCACATTTTTCAATTTATGACGAAAAATTGCTATCATTTTTATTCTTATTGTACTTTAATTGCCATAACCAAATTTTTTAAGTGGGCTTTAAATAAATAGTTTTTAAAGAAACAAAAATCAATGCATTACCCGGTAATATGGACAGATTTAGGTGAAACTTATCCGATTAATTTCTGACCATTAGCGTAACTACAGCAGACTACCAGATATTTGTATGTAATCAATTTGTTGATATTAAGGGCAAATTTGACATGAGTTATAAATATTACTACCAGATCATGGGCTTGTCAGAAGACGTCTCTCAAGATGAAGTGAGGTGCGCCTATCATAAACTGGCCCATAAATATCATCCCGATATTAGCAAAGATCCCCAGGCTGAAGCAAAATTTAAAGAACTGAGAAAGGCTTACCAAATATTAATTGATCCTCAAAAAAGAGCCAAGTACGACATTCAAGGTAAGCAATTTCAAGTCAATGGCGATAGTTTAAGGTATTTTTTGGGTAAGCTTTTCGGTTTGAACCCGAGTCAATATGGACGCCAACCTTGTACTGACAGTCATGTAATAGTTTATATTGATCTCGAAGACAGTATTCATGGCTCAGAATGCAATATTTATTTAACTAAACCAGAAATAGATGATCAAGGGAAAACAGAAATTAAACATGAACTTCTGAATGTTAAAATTCCAATAGGTATTAAACCGGGACAAACCATCAGGTTATCTGGCCATGGTCAATCGGTATCGAAAGGGAGTAAAGCCGGTGATCTTGTGCTGGAAATTGCTTTTAACCGACATCCACTTTATAAGGTCATTGAAACCGATATTTGCATGGATTTATCAGTTACGCCTTTTGAAGCTAAATCAGGTACCCAAATCAAAGTGCCTACGCCAAATGGGATAGTCGATTTAAGAATCCCTCCAAAATCTCAGCAAGCTTCAGAGTTAAGAATAAAGGGCTGTGGATTACCTGCCAAGATTCCGGGGGACTTTGTTGTTACCCTGCAAATTATCAGACAGTCTGAAAATACTGAAAATGCCAATAAAGCCTATAGGGCTGTTAAGCAATCAATTAATATTGATGCCTGAAGTTCAGTATTTTTACGGCAAAAATAATTGCGCTGCCGCCTGTGGATTTGAAGAAAAATTACAATGTAAATAGCTGGCGGTTAAGTTGTTTAGCTTATAAATGGCTTCGCCTGCTGATGTCTTGTGCAAACGTTCACCATAGGCAATGGGAAGAAGTGGAGTGTCTATCAAGGAATGATGGAAAGTATGACCACGCAGCAAGCCACCGGGCATCGGGGCTGATTGATAACCCAAACCTTTTAACCGGTTTTGCATGACAGCACAACCCGGTAACAACCCGACCATATCGCCCCGAAGTCCTGCCGTATCGGTAAGCGATTCGAGTAAATACAACATTCCACCGCATTCTGCATAGAGTGGCGTTCCAAGCTCAAAATGAGTTCGCAACTCGGCTTTCATCGCCAGATTTTCTTGCAGAGTTTGTAGATGCAGTTCAGGATAGCCGCCAGGCAGATAAATACTGTCAACCTCAGGCAGTGCGCTATCTGCAAGCGGCGAAAAGAAGCATAATGTTGCTCCCATTGCCTCTAATATTTCCAGATTGGCAGTATAAATAAATGAAAAAGCAGCGTCGCGGGCAATACCAATGCGGATACTGGCAAGCAATTTTGGCAGTGGTTCCGATTGTTGAGAAGTAAATTCAACCGCTTCCGGCAAGTTCACTAAACCGGTTAAGGCAAGTGCTTCGGCAGTCGCTGTGATGCGCGAATCCAGATCGCTGACTTCTTCAGCCTGGACCAATCCTAAATGCCGTTCTGGCAACACAAACTGAGTATCGCGAGCAATACCGCCAAAATAAAGTATATCAGCAGGTATGCCCTGTTTAAGCATGTCATTATGTCGTGGACTGGCGACGTTATTGGCTAAGACACCGGCAAACCTCAATCCGGGTCGATAATTGGCAAGCCCAAAAGCAACTGCGCCGAACGTTTGCGCGGTTCCGGTTGCATTAATCACTGCCATTACAGGCACCGAGAAAAGCTCAGCAAGATCGGCGCAGCAAGGCTCGCCATCGAATAAACCCATGACGCCTTCAATCAGGATTAAATCTGCTTCAAGCGCCGCTTGATAAAGTAAACGTCTGCATTCGTTTTCGCCCATCATCCAAAGATCAAGCTGATACACCGGCTGACCACAAGCCTGTTCAAGTATCATCGGATCAAGAAAATCGGGGCCGGCTTTAAATACTCTGACCATTCGTCCCTGAGATACATGGTAACGGGCAAGTGCGGCGGTTATCGTAGTTTTGCCGTGATTGGAACCCGGTGCGCTGAGGAATAGGGCAGGGCAATAAGCTTTTTGAACTTTCATTTACAGAGTTTAAGTTATTTCCAGACTGTGTCAGTCAATTTGGACAACTGTGCAGCCACGTTGATACGATTCAAATGATAGCCAATAAAAACCAGTTCCGATTTGTCAGCGGCTTGTTGCCTAATTTGGGACGTTATCACTACACGCGTTCGAACCGCTTGTACCAAAATCGTTAGATCGGGATCATCCGTTAAAATAAAACCTTTGCTCCGCAATAAGGGCTCTGCTTTGGCCACTTCGATTAACGCCTGTTTAAGCGTTTCTGCTTGTTGCAATTCTGAGCTACGCAATACAAACGACAGCCAGCCTGGATCCTGCTCATGGAAATGTTTATGGGTTGCCAAGCCGTGACTGTGACCTGCGAAACCCGAATGCGCATGGCCATCCAATCGTTGATGACTACTTAAGGTAGGCGTATCGGCATTCGGCAAGCTGACACGGTGATTGTGCAGGATGAAAGTCGCTTGGTGCAAGCGTAAGCCAAGGGCAAGGCGAATATCTAATTGCGCATTAAACGCCAATTCCAAGAAACGCACGTTAGGCGCACGGTCACGAACCCGTTGTTCGGCGAGTAATAAATCCTCTTCATTTAGCGTGTCGATTTTATTCAGAACAACGACATCGGCATATTCGAGTTGTTGCTCAAACAGGCTGGCGACGGATTCCGCAATGGCTGCTTTGGGACTAGTAGCAATCAATTCACGATCAAACTGGTTGGACAGCAATAACGGCGTATCAACAACGGCCAGCGTGGCATCCAGGATAAAATCATTAGCAAGTTCGGGTGATTGTAACAATTCCATAATGGCTGTCGGCAGGGCCAGCCCAGAAGTTTCTATCAACACATGATCAACACTGGCGCTACGATCAGCTATCGCCTTTAATGTAGGAATAAAATGTTCATCATCGCCATAGGCAATCAAACCATAAGCAAAATCGTGAATCCTTATATGGTCAGTGCCTTCAGCGCTTTTACGAATCAAGGCGCCATCAATGGACACTTCGCCAAACTCGTTAATCAACAAAGCCAAGCGACGGTTTTGTCGGGTTTTAATCAGGCTGCTTAATAACGTGGTTTTACCGGAACCGAGAAAACCGGTAACGATGGTGACTGGAATCATGCAGTAATATTCCAGGCCTGTAATTGCTTTATTACCTCATCGTTGCTAGAAGTAATGAACGGATAAGCAAGCTCCGGACGTTTGATGACCAGCAAGGGAATATTAAGTGCCTGTGTCGCTGCGACTTTGGCTTGAAAACCGCCCGCTTCACCAGAATCTTTGCTAATGACACAATCGATTTTTAAATCGCGCCACAAAGCAGTGTTGAACGCTTCAGAAAACGGTCCTTGCATGGCACAAATATGACTGCGCGGTATGCCCAGATCAATCGCTCTTTGGATAAACTCAGGTTCAGGCGTCAGGCGGACAAACCATTCGCGGTCTTTGGCACCCGGAGCAGACAGAAATCTGCCCAAATCCTTGGAACCCGTGGTAAGAAAAATACGGGAGCCGAGGAAAATGGCTTGAGTGGCAGTTTGCTCTAAAGTATAGCCAGGAAGTGCTGACTGATGATGCGCTTCATTTTGTTCAGCACATCCCAGGGAACTGGGTCGTTCATAGCGCAGATAAGGAATAGCCAGATTTTTTGCCAAGCCCATCAATTGTTCCGAAATCAGGTTAGCATAAGGATGCGTCGCGTCAACTATGACCTGTGCCTGATGTTGGCTTAATGCTTGTCTTTGTGCTTCAACGCCTTGATGACCTGCCCAGACCGCCACGCCGCTGCAATGTTGGGCGGCAACTTCGCCACCGTATTCCGTCGCGGCGGAAACTACCACCGGGTAACCAAGTTGTGCCAGGTCATTAGCCAGGGCGTTGCCATCGCTGGTACCGGAAAACATCCACAGTGCCTGATTGGGTAATTGTGTGGTTTCAGTTTTTTCGGCAGGCATGTCCCAGTTATTGTAACCGCGTGGCGTAAAAATATAGCCGCGTTTGCGCTGGGTAAAGCGATTGCCGATTACGATGGTGGTCAGCATATCAAACTGTAAAGACGGCAGTTCTGCCAGAGTATGAATACTCACTTCCTGACCGGGTCGATAGGCATTGCGCACCACGCCGCACAAGGTTGTTGGTGATTTTCCTTCGAGCATTATATTAAGAATACGGTACACGCCTTCCTGTCGACCGGCGCTTTGTACGTTATACAACACACAGGCCAGATCGGCCTGGGCGATGTGGCTACCGCGTTGCTCTATCCAGTCCCAGGGACATAAAAGATCAGACAAACTGAGCGTGGCAAAGTCGTGTGACAAGGGTGAACCCAATAAGGACGCGCAGGCATTGGCAGAAGTAATGCCCGGAATGACATTTACTTCATAGTCATCGTCTTCGCTCATTTCATCAAACGCCAATGCTGCCATCGCATAAATACCGATGTCTCCACTGGAAATCAACGCAACCTTTGCGCCGGCCCTAGCTTTTTCTATCGCCAATAAAGCGCGCTCACGTTCTTGTGTTAAGGGTGGCGTGTGTATTTCCTTGTCGGCTATCCAGGGTTCAATCCAGCGCAAGTAAAGATCATAAGCGACAATAACATCGCTGTCCCGCAACGCCGCTTCCGCGCGGGGAACTATCAAATCGCTAAAGCCGGGGCCTACCGAAACCAAATTTAAAACACCTTTCATTCTTTTATCCATTTATTATTTGTTAGTTCAATCGCCAAAGCTGACTTTGAACGATCCACTGCTGGTCTTCTACGACCGCAACAGCAACGCCGTTTAACGCAAGTTTAGGCACAATCAACTTACCGCGCGGACTGGCAATTAACGCACAAGGCTCGCATACCCCCGGCAAACCGACCTTTTGTTGCACCCAATCCGAGGCTTTTGTTACCCAAGGCCGTGCCGCAACCGTTGCGCTGGCCAATATCCGAAGTGGCACTCCGTGTAGTTCACAAAACTCAAGCAAACCAGTTTCCTTCGCTTTTAAATCTATAGTGATGATTTCCCGCACTTCGTTTAACGAGCGTTCGCCTAAGGCTTTATTTATGGCGGCAGCGATTTGCTCGCAAGTTACGTTTTTGCGACAACCGATACCAACCACCAAAGGTTTCAAGGCTTCGGTTGCCGTAGTAATCACTGGTGTTGCTCCCGTTACCTCGGCAACCCGGTAAGCCAGGTTATTGGCGCCGCCTTCGTGACCAGCCAACAAAGAAATAGCGAAACGTGCTGCTTCATCAAGTACCACAACAGCCGGATCGCTATGTTTGTCGTCAATTAACCCCTCAAGAAAACGCACCGCGATACCACTGGCTGCAAGCATAATCCACTGGGCATGGTTGCGGTAAGCGGCTGCAAATTGTGCTTTCTGGCTGGTGCTGGTAGTTAACCAGGGACGGTATAGTTCACCACCCATTTCCGCTTGTAGCACTAAAGCCAGAGTTTCACTTTCCGGGCGAACCAGCCAGATGCCGCAATCAATCATGTTGTAATTTTTTCTTTTTTCACGACCCGAAAAATATGCGTAAAGTCTTTGGAATATAAACTCGACTCAGTTTGTGCATCAGACCCCAAGGCTTTACCCACCAGCATCATGGTAGTCAAATTCCACTCTGATTTTTTGGTTTCTTCAAGCACACTACCCAACGTGCCCTGATAAGATCGTTCTTCCGGCCAGGTTGCGCGATAAACCAGCGCAACTGGCGTGTCTTTTGGGTAATGCAATTGCAGATCAGCCACTATTTTTTTTAAATGCGGCCCTGACAGGAAAATGCACATGGTCGCCTGATGTTCTGCCAGTCGCGCAATCGACTCCAGTTCCGGAACCGCAGACGCGCGTCCGGAAACACGTGTCAAAATAATGCTTTGCGAAACTTCAGGCTTGGTCAGTTCTGCTTTGATGGAAGCTGCTGCCGCACTGAACGAAGACACGCCGGGCACAATATCGTAATCAATGCCGAGCGCTTCCAGTCTGCGCATCTGCTCAGCCGTGGCACCGTAAATGGCCGGGTCACCGGAATGCAAGCGCGCAACATCATAATCACCTTCCTGGGCACGACGATAGCAGGCTTCCTGTTGCTCAAGGTCGAGTTCGGCGGTATCAATGAGTTCAGCATCTGCTTTGCAATGCTGCAACATGGCGGTCGGTACCAGAGATCCGGCATACAGCACCATGTTTACACGGCCCAGGATATTGGCACCGCGTAAGGTAATCAAATCTGCAGCACCAGGGCCGGCGCCGATAAAATAAACTTTCATGCGTGTCTTTTCTCTTGAGGTGTTTTGCGAATTAATAAAGTAGCGAGATAACCCATCGCTGCGGTAGCGCATAAATCATTGACGCCATCAGCCATCAGTTCGTCCTGCAAACCAATGCGACGGGCAAAAGCGCAATGTTCGGCGATACCCATCTCACGCAGCAAAGCCAACACCCAGGGCAGGCGTGCGCCAATCTTCATCAGTACCACAATGTCATGGCTTTCTATGTCGCGCTGCAAAGCTGTAGCATCTTCTGGACAGGGCAAAATCAGGGTGCGTTCCTTGCCGACGCCCAAAGGCCAACTCATTGCCGAGGCCGCTGCTGCATAGCTGCTGATACCCGGAAATGTGCGATGCGCAAGTTCCGGGAAATAATCACGCAAAGCCGCCAGTAAATAGCCATAGGTTGAATAGGTAAGACTGTCGCCGATGGTTAAATACGCGACATTTTGTCCTGCAAATAATTCTACGGCAATGGTTTTGGCCAGTTCTGCGTAATGCTCGCTTAGCACGGTACGATCAGTGTCCATCGTGAATTCGATTTCCCGTACCCGTTTTGGATCGATGTTAATGCCTTCCAAGCATTGCAAAGCCACTGAAATATCCGATCTGTGCGCACGCGGCGCATAAATAAGATCGACCTTTTGCAAAACTTCAACGGCGGCCAAAGGAATAAATCCCGATGGCCCGGGCCCAACGCCGATGCCATAGAACGTACCTGATTGAGTCATTTTTTTCACGTAATTATTTATATCAAGTGAGTTTAAAATTTTTAAGACGAAGGATTAAAGTAGGAAAGTCCACACATCAATCTAAAATTACATTTTTTAGTCTTAACCTTTAGTCCTTAATGTATTCCATAAGAATTAATCATTGCGGATTTTTAATAAATAAAAAACCAATGAATGTTGGGTTAGCGATAGCGTAACCCAACATTCATAAGCAGTATTCATGTTATGGTGCATGAGTCAAAATTACATTTGTATCTGTTCAAAGTATATCTTTGATATTGCCTTTTAAGGATTTTGTCCCAAACAATCCCCCTGTAAATTAAATAGCCGTACCTCAACCCGTTGAGCAGCAGGTACTTGGGTATGAACCAGTCCGGCGATCCGCTTTTCAATTTCTGTCCATAAAGCCTGGCTATTTGGAATATCCTTTAAGATATCTATGGCCGCTTCCACCGTATTAGCTTGCTCCAGCATTTGCACCACACTACGGTTATAGCCTCGTTCGGCGGCAATTCTTGCTACTACAGTCATGGCCATGTCACTCTTGCTGGAGTGGGTATCCCAAACACCATCAAGCACTTTGGCAAGCTTGCCCGGATGCCCCAGCAACCATAATACGTCGAGTTGCTGTTGTTGTTCAGTCAAGGCCAGTTGCGTAAAGTCCAACGCATCTCCCAAAAAATTAGCGATTTGCACAAAGCGCTGTGCCGGCAAACCCAGTTTTTCTCTGGCATAAACCCGACCAATCTTACCGGGCAACAAAGCGATACTCGTTGCCTCATTACCCAAGGCCACGCGCACATAAACTTCTATCGAGGCAATCCACGACGCCAGTGATAAAGGCTCGACGATACCAGAAGTACCGAGTATCGAAATACCGCCGATGATGCCTAACCTTGGATTAAAAGTTTTTTTTGCAATTGTTTCGCCGTTGACGCAACCTATTGTTAAATCGAAACCAACAACTTTACTAGCGTAGACTTCAGCGATGGCTTGCTGCATCATTTTGCGCGGCGTCGGGTTAATCGCAGGCTCACCGACGGCAACGCGCAAGCCTGGCTGAGTCGCAATGCCCACGCCTTTTCCCGCAAAAAAACGTAGCTGACCCAGATCATTTTTGCAGACTTCAGCAAAAATAGTGGCGCCATGGGTGTTATCCGGATCATCGCCGCCATCTTTTAATACCTCGGCGCGGACTGTTTTTGGATTAATCCAAATCAAGTCTTGAATGGGCACTAGTAGATAATGGTTACCGTCCGGTAAAGTGACGTTCACCTGATTAAGTCGTTCACCCTGTAACAATAAATACAGAGCAGCTTTTACTGCTGCTGTTGCACAGCTTCCGGTGGTTCGTCCGCGTCTTAAACCGTTGGCGGCAAGAACAGAAAGATCAAGCTCTATAAGCTCGCTTTGTTCCAGGTTGTTTAAATAACGGCTCATTAATAGACTTTCTCGTCTCTATGCACACGGCCAGTTTTCTCGTTCCCACGCGCTGCGTGGTAATGCCGTGAGGATGCGCTGCGTCCTACAATGTTAAAGTTCGATTGTTTCAGCAAGTAAACGCATCGAGTAGGAAAGAGAAATCCAAGCCGCACAGAGCACGTCCTACCTATAATTTGCAAGCTGGTTAACCGCATCAATCATCAAGCCATTAACCACCGATGCCGCCCAGGGAGAACCGCCACGGGTGCCGGTATTGGTGACGCGCGGCACTTGCAGACAGCGTTTTAATGCTGCTTTCGACTCGCGGGTGCCAACAAAACCTACCGGTAAGCCAATCACCAGTTGTGGACGCCAGCCTTGTTCTTTAATCAGGCGCGTGGTTTCCATAATCGCCGTCGGTGCATCGCCTATCGACAGGACAATATCGTTGCCAAACTTTTCAAAAGCTCGCCTAATACCGGCTGCGGAACGCGTAATCCCCTGGGATTCCGCCATCAATGCGGTTTCGCGATCATGTACCCCACACCAGGTTTCAACGCCCAGTTGTTCAAGCAATGCGCGTTTCAAGCCGGTTTGCACCATAGTCACATCCGTCACTATCCGTTTGCAACGGAGCAGGGCACGAATACCGGTTTCGACCGCGCCCGCTGAAAAATAAATATCATCCACCGCATTAAAATCACCGCTGGTATGCACCAGTCGCTGCAAGATTGTTAAGTGGGCTTCAGGAAACACAGACCAGTCGCGGCCTTCAGCGATAATCCGGAAACTTTCGGCTTCTATCGGATGTGGCACATAAGGCGCAAATTCGGGTGTGGTTTCATTTTCTAGGGTTTTATCCGCCAAGCCGCGTACCTGAAGATGATGTGGCTGTTGCGGTTCGCCGACTTGTTGTTCAAAACCGACGATTTGTACCCGGTATTTACACAGCGAGCAGTTCATCTCCGCACGACCTTCGATGGCTTCTTGCGCTCTGGCAATCAGTACATCGGCTACGTTCGGATGAACGCCAAGATAACCGGCCTTAAGCACTTCAATTCCCGGTTCACGTTCCTGCAAGGCATCAGCGGCTTCATAAATGCGCTTGACCAAAATGCCATCAAACAGAAAAAACGGTATGACGATCAAACGCGCATAGCCCAGTTTTGCCGCAGCACGCAAGCCGTCGGTGATTAGCGGTTTAGCCGTGCCTGAATAACACACGTAAGAAGCGCCAAAGCCCATGCCTTCTTCGATCATCCGTGCAAATTTGGCGACTTCGCCATTGGCATCGGGATCGGTTGTGCCTCGACCCACCACAACCAGACAGGTATCTGCGCGACGGATATTTTGTTTGGAAGTCGCTTCGGCTTCGATAACGCGCTCCTGAACGACTTGCAGCAACAAGGGATGCAAACCCAACGGCGCACCAAAATGAAAATCGGTTTCAGGGTGTTCACGAGCAAAGGTCAGCAATTCGCTGGGCAAATCATTTTTGGCATGGGTCGCCGCCAGCAAGATGCCGGGCACCATAACCACTTGTTTGGCGTTCTGCGCAATGTGCGTGGTAATCGCCTGATCAATTGTGGGACTGGCAAATTCCAGATAACCATGGCTGACCAAATGCCTGGGCGCACGCAGTTTGATCAAATCAATCAGTTGCTCAAACTCTTTAATGGCATCGGGATCACGACTGCCGTGACCAGCGACTACTATGCCGAAAGGTTCAATCTGCATTGTGCAACGTCTCCACAGGTGGTTCAATCTGGCTGCTCATCGGTTGACAGGTACGAATTAACATAATGCTCATGTCACTGAAAATCTGCTCAGCACATTCGGCGAGCGTGCCATGCCATTCTGCTTCGGAGCGCGTTAAGTTCTCCCAAACCTCGGTTGGATGCCCGGCAGGTATACCCTGTTCCAGGAGATAAGTGGCAATATGGCGCGGCATAAAAGAGCGCGCCTCGTCCCAGGGGCACGGAATGACGATCGCATTGCGTTGATCCTGAAGGACATGTACCAGATGCCGCTTAAACGGTTCAAGATCGCCACGACGATGAAAGGTAATAAACGTGGTTTCGTCGAAACACACTTTGGCTCGGGATGCGAGGATCTGTGCAGAAGATATTCCCGGCACGGTTTCTACAGGATGACCGCAAGCCCGTTCGACGCGTTCCAGATACTGGAAGCCGCTGAAGTGAATGTCGCCCATAAACACCACAACACAGTTTTTGCCGGCATGATGCTCAACGGCAACCGCTGCCAATTGTTCGGTCTGATCGCGATAATTCATCTTAACGACTTGTGCGCTAGCAGGAATAAGGCTTTCCACGACATTAAGCACAGCATCAAAACCGGCGATTACATCGGCATTGCGGATTAGTTCCGCGCCGCGTTGGGTCAGGTAGGCAACGTCGCCAGGGCCGGCGCCTAAGCAGATAATCATAATGGTTCCTTATTAATTGGTGTTTTTATTCACGAAAAAAACGAAAAGTTTATAGATGTACAGAGGTCAGGAGGCGCAACTTTCGCGATTTAAATATGTTTTCACAGCGAGTCTGTAATTAGCTTTAGTGTCGCTATCGCGACGGATTTTTTTAATCGGGTTCTCGCACCCGAGGGCGAGATACTTTTCTTTGCCTGGCCAAAGAAAAGTATCCAAAAGAAAGGCCACCCGGTTACCGCTTCATCCTGCGCGCCTCGCTTTTAACAGGAGGTTGCCAAAGGGACTTCCTGTCCCTTTGGCAACGCGCGGCATCCCTGCCGCGCCCCTGCGGGCTAATCCTGTTAAAAGCTTCGGTGCTCGGCGCGGTAAACGGGATTAAGTTTTACCACTCCGTAACTTATGTCTTGTTTTTATGCAATTTAATAAAACATTCCTAACTAAGGTCAGCTTTGGACAAGTATCTGTATTATTTAATACAACCCCTTATCGTCAACGCCAGATTCTCTGCCGATAAATCCTCAAGTGTTAAACATTCTGCACCTAGTGCTTTTGCCAATTGACGGGCTTTGCCCAAACGTAGATAGCCGGTTTCGGTATCAAGTACCAAGGCGGGAATGCCGCGTTCAGCAAGTAAACCCGCAAACTTCAGGGATTCTTGCCAGGGATCTTGACCAGGGTTTAACGGAATATTGGCCTTGCCATCGCTCAGCAAAACCAGCAAAGCTGGCAGGCTGGTTTTTTCCAGGGTTTCAACAGCCAACGACAACGCATGAGGCAAAGGTGTGCGACCGCCGGTAGGCAGTTCGCGCAGGTTTTGTTCGGCAAGATCAACGCTGCGGGTGGGTGCTAATAACAGTTCTGCGGATTTACAGCGAAAACTGATTACCGCCACTTCATCACGTTGTTGGTAAGCATCGGTCAGCAACGATAAAACCGCGCCTTTGACGGCTTCCATACGTCGTTGCGCGGCCATGGAACCGGAGGCATCGACGACAAACAATATTAGATTGGCTTGCTTGCCAACGCGGATTTGCTGATGCAGATCGTATTTTGTCACTTGAAAGCTGTCGCTTCCTTTGAGTGCCGCACTGCGCAAAGTGGCACCGACGGCGAGACTGTCAGGATTCTGGTTTGGGACTGCCCGTAATACGCGGCCTTGAGGCGTATTGGTCGCGGTGCTGCGTTTTCCGGTTTTAAAACGGCTTGCGACTGCATCGATCTCAATGCGCTGAACGGTCTTTGCCGCTGCAACCGCAAAAATCTGCTGCTGTTGCTGCTGTTCTTGGGCTTGATCTTGATCCTTTTCAGGCTGTTGTTCAGGTTCAGAATTACTGTTGGCTTCAAGTTCCTTTTGATCAGGAGGCTGTAACGCCTGCTCCATTAACTCGTCAAGCTGCTCGCGATCCAGACCCGGTTGCTCGAAGGGTTTGCGTCTGCGACGATGCGGTAACACTAATTCCGCAGCTGTGCGCACATCGTCCGGTTTTACCTGTAAGCGGCCTTCAAGCGCCGCCAAAGCCCGTGCTGCCTTATGCATGACGATGTCGGCACGCAGACTGGCGACTTCAAATTCGCAACACAAATGGCTGATCAAATCCAGTAGGGTGTCATCAAGCGTGACTACCGGCAATATTTGTTGTGCAAGCAATAACTGGTTACGCAAGATTTGTTGCTGTTGATGCCATTTTTCGGCATAAGTCGCGGGATTGGCTTCAAAAGCGATACGCCTGCGCACCACTTCAGAACGCAGGGTTTTGTCGCGCGGTGCCGTTACTTCAACCATCAGGCCAAAGCGATCCAATAATTGCGGACGTAAATCGCCTTCTTCCAGATTCATTGTCCCAATCAAAGTGAAGCGGGCAGGGTGGGTAACTGACAAGCCTTCCCGTTGCACGGCATTAACACCCATCGCCGCAGCATCCAGCAGTACATCGACCAGATGATCGGGCAGCAGATTGACTTCGTCGATATAAAGTATGCCGCGATGGGCTGCCGCCAGTAAGCCCGGTTTAAATATTTGCTGACCGCCTTTTAGTGTCTGTTCCAAATCTAGCGTTCCGATAACCCGGTCTTCGGTAGCGCCCAACGGCAGGGTGATAAAAGGAACACTACTGGCTTGGGGTGAGGAATGTTCGGCATTACAGATTTCGCAACACTGATAAGGACTGTTTGGCGCGCAATTGAACGCGCAACCAAGTACCCTGCTAATATGAGGCAGAATATCGGTCAGCGCCCTGGCCGCAGTGCTTTTAGCCGTGCCTTTGTCGCCGCGTATCAAAACGCCGCCCAGTGACGGATCAACCGCGCATAATAACAACGCGGTTTTGAGTTGGGGTTGTTCGACGATTGCCGCAAAAGGAAAAGTCACTGAATCCATTACGCGCCACGCGGGGTTTCGCCGCGCTCCTCAAGCAGGGATTCACTGTGCAGAAATAAAGTCTGCAAGGCGTCAAGCGTTTCCGGTTTAGGTTCCGCCCACATGCCACGGCTTGCAGCTTCTAACAGACGTTCGGAAATGGCGTTTTGTGCCCACGGATTAGCCTCTTGCAAAAATTGTTGCATGGTGGCATCCAGCGCGTAGGTTTCAGCGATTTGTTCGTACATCCAGTCGTCCATCACCTGTGCCGTGGCATCGTAACCGAATAAATAATCGACCGTCGCTGTTAATTCCAGTCCACCTTTGTAACCGTGGCGACGAATGCTATCCAGCCATTTGGGATTGACGACGCGCGAACGGAACACCCGTAAAGTCTCTTCTTTCAAGTCCCGAACTTGCGCTCGTGACGGATCATGGCTATCGCCGAAATATTTGCGGGGTTGCTGACCGGTCAACGCTCTGATGGTCGCGATCATGCCGCCATGAAATTGCAGATAATCATCGCTGTCAAAAATATCGTGTTCGCGGTTATCCTGATTGTGCAAGGCAACCTGCACGCCGGACAAGCGGGTACGAAATGCCTCGCGCTCATCTTTGCCTGTTTCGCTGCGCCCATAGGCATAGCCGCCCCAGTTGACATAGGCTTCGGCAAAGTCGGCATCGGTTTGCCAGTTTTTTTCCTGAATCAACGGCAAGATGCCAGCGCCGTAACTGCCGGGTTTGGCGCCAAAAATACGGAAAGCTGCGCGTGATTGGGCTTCCTTTTCAGTTAGGCCTTTGCCGATCCAGTTGCCCAGTTCCGCCAAATAATGTTTACGTACAAAATTTTGCGTGAGCGGTTCGTCCAGAATAATAACGGCGTTAACCGCATCATCGATTAGATCGATTAATTGCGGAAAAGCATCCCTAAAAAAACCGCTGATACGGGTGGTGACATCAATGCGCGGACGCTTTAATTCTTCAAGCGGAATGATTTCGACGCCGCTGACTTGCCGATTTTCAACTTGCCACACCGGACGCACGCCCAGCAACGCCAGAATTTGCGCGACATCATCGCCGTGGGTGCGCATGGCGCTGGTTCCCCAAATGCTGATAGCCACGCTTTCAGGGTAAGCATCGGTTTCGCGGACATAACGCGACAACACTTCATGAGCCAGTTGCTGGCCGACCCGCCAGGCCGATTGCGAAGGCACGCTACGCGGATCGACGGAATAAAAGTTTCGTCCGGTCGGCAGGATATGCGCCATACCGCGTGTCGGGGAACCGCTGGGACCGGCGGGAACATAGCCGCCAGCCAGTCCCAGCAATAAATGATCTATTTCGTCTGTGGCGCGGGCCAGGTTAGGCACCAGGTCGCGGCAGGCAAAACTTAGAATTTGTTTGATAGTGCTGTAATTAGCAGTTTCGTAGGTTGGGTTAGGCGCCAGCCGTAACCCAACAATTTCGCAGATAACACTTTCAATAGCGGATTCCGCATAGTCATGTATCTGCAATTCAGTAAATAACCGTTTGCATAATACTTCAATAGTTTCCAATGCATCGGCGTGCGTAGCCAAAGCTCGTCCTGCCAGACTTTCAAGCTCTACATTAGCCACAACCAAGCGTCTGCCCGGATGATCCAATAAGTCATTCATTTCCAAATTGAATAGCCTTGCAACTTCTATGGGCAAGCCGGGAATAGTTTGATTTGGCAAGCGCGTCAAGGACACAAGCATATCGGTAAGTTGTTCATTCTTGGGTGCCTGCCCAAGGATATGCAAACCATCGCGGATTTGTGCAGCACCCAATTCACAAAGATAGCCGTCCAGGTCTTCGATCAAATGTGCGACATCGGAACCAGCCATTTTGGTCAGGGCTTCTGGTAATTCCTCTTCGTGATTATGCTCATGTTCGTGATGATCATGATCATGTCCGTGATGACAGTGATGATGCTCGTGGTGTTCGTGATTATGCTCGTGATCGTGATCGTGATCGTGTTCGTGTTCGTGTTCGTGATGTATCAGTCTGGCCTGCAAATCGGCATCCAGATTGGTCTGTTTAACCAGATCCCAGATTTGTTGTTGCAATAGCGGCAGTTTGGCCGGGTCAAGCACTTCTACCTGATAATATTCATCGACCAACTGGGTTAATTGTGCCAGCGCACCATAAGTATCAGCGGTCGTCATTGGTGGTGTCAGATGATCGATAACCACGGCATGACCGCGTCGCTTGGCTTGGGCGCCTTCGCCGGGATCATTGATAATAAACGGGTAAAACAAAGGCATGTCGGACAATAAGGCATCCGGAAAACACTGTTCCGATAAGCCCACGCCTTTGCCCGGGAGCCATTCCAGCGTGCCATGTTTGCCGACATGCACGATGGCATCGGCTTTCCAGTCGTCGCGCAACCAGCGATACAGCGCATAATAATGATGGGTAGGCGGCAGATCGGGCTGGTGATAAATCGCGTCAGGGTCCATGCCGTAACCACGGGGCGGTTGCAAGGCAACAAAGGTATTGCCAAATTCCAGTCCGGCCAGCGACAACTGGCCGTCATGCACATAAGCCTCGCCGGGTGCTGCGCCCCATTGCGCGATCATTTTTTGTTGCAATTCAAGCGGTAAATCGGCAAACCATGACTCGTATTGTGCGGATGAAACGAGGCCAACGGCTTGTGCCAATTGCTCGCTAGTCAAATAAGTATTGTCGTAACCGCAACGATCAATCAGCTCATGGATCAGTGCCGTGCCACTTTCCGGTAAAGTATCAACCGCATAACCGTCGGCTTGCAGGGCTTGCAGAATATGCATCAATGACGCAGGCGCGTCCAGACCCACAGCATTACCGATTTGCGAGGCTTTGCTATTTGAATTGGTAAACACAAAAGCGATACGCTTATCAGCATTGCTTAACCGTTTAAGCCGGGCAAAACGGGACGCGATTTGGGCAATACGCACGACCCGATCATTCAGCGGTTCGTACTCGATGGCTTCTTTAGCCAGACCAGACGCTTTTGCTTTAAACGACAGCGGCACGGTAATGATGCGTCCGTCAAATTCCGGCAAGACCACGTTCATGGCAGCATCCAGCGGATTTAGTCCGCGCGGGGATTGTTCCCATTGTGTTAGCATCATGCCGCTGGTGATGGCTTGCAGTACCGGCACATTAAGCTGTTCAAGCACAGATACCGACCAACCCGCAGGCGTCGTCTCACCGGCAGTGATTTCACCCATCGCAAACGAGGTGGTGTTGATTAGTACGTCGATATGAGCCGTGTGTTCGGCATAAAAATAACGTAAAGCCGTCGGTAAACCGTGTTCATTGCCCATGCGCAAAGACGAGGTAAAAATGGGCAATACATTGAGATTCAGCTTTTCCAGTTGCTCAATCAACGCGTCGATAAAGCGCGTGTTGCCGCTCAGCCAGTGGGCGCGATAAAACACGATGCCAATATTGGCTTGTTCAGGTTTCCGGAGCGTCAGCCAGTCTTCAATCGTGGCATCTTGGGCGAGGTCTGGATGATAAATGCCGTGTTCCGGCAAATCGCTAGCGGGTTCAAAACCATAGCCGGTCAACAGGAAATGATCAGAAAGATAACGCAAAAGTTGCGTCATATTGCTACTACCACCCGCCTGAAAATAACTCGAAACCTGATGTAACACATCGGGTGCTACGGTAGACGCTGCCGCTAATTCTGCATCGGGCTCGCCAGTGCCGCTGATGGCGATTAAGTGGCGACCGTGGCTTTTTGAGTAACGTACCAACTCGGCAAAGCCGGGAACGCTACCGGGACGGCCAAGCACTCGCAAGACAATAATACGGGCTGAAGCAAGCTGATGTTCAAGCAAGTCAACCATCTGCTCAGCACTTTCCAATTCCTGTAAAACCTGGGAAGTGAGCTGTGGAAAACCTTCCGGCATTTGCAGCAGGGCGCTTTGCAATACCAGTAAATCGGTAGGTGCGTGCGTCAGTAATGCGATAGAAGCCTGTTGTTCAAACATCGCCAGAACCCAGGCGGTGGAAAATATGTTCGCTAACTTCGTTATCCTGTTCCAGATGTTCGCTGACAATACGTTCCAGTACCTGCGCATCTTTACAGGAATACCAAACGCCTTCGGGATAAACCACTACGATCGGGCCATTTTTGCACACGGCAAAACAGTTTGAACGGGTACGTTTTACCTTAAGATGAGGTCGTGCATCAATTTTTTGCCCGAGCTGTTCAAATAGCGTCGTCGCGTTTGAATTGTTTTCAGAGCAGCGGATACCTGTGCACATCAGCACATGTTTAGTATGAGTTCTCATTAATGCTTTTTATAAAAACGGCCCATCAAGCCACCTATTGCCAGCCAAAAAATGGCATTGGCGTAAGCGGTAGCGGTTATAAATGTTTTGACTAGCTCGGTCGGAGCAGCACTGCTATGTACTTCGGGTTGGGGCGCGCCTATCAAGTGGGGGGCGAAAAGTAATACGGCACCAAAAAATTGATTGGTTCGGGTTTTGGCAAAAGCCAGTAACCACAAGCCAAAGCCGGTATCAAGTACCGTTAATAACCACCAGGTTTGCCTGTCTTCAAGATTGGCAGCAGCCGTGCCGGGAACTTCAGGCGGCAAACCGAGCGAAGGTGCGACGAAAATACTAAGATACCCCGCCAATCCCCACAGTAAACCGTTGCGCCATTGCTCAGGTCGCCCGCGAACCAGCATAATCGAACCCATCAGCAAGGCAAAACCAACGCCCAGACTGATATTGGCCATTGCAGTGAATAAAGTCCGTTTTAGTCCGTTTTCAGGTCGCCATTCATTTGCTTGGTGGCTGTCGTCTTTATGGGTGAGGGCGGTGGCCATTTCTTCGTAGACTTCGGCCTTATGTAAAGTCGGAATGACTTCAATTTGTTGGATCGCGGTAAGTAACAGTCCGGCCAGTAAGCCAGTCCAGAGAGCAGCAGTAACCAGCTCTCTGAAAATAGTCAGATTAAACATCAATGGCACGGAAAACTGGCAGAATGACGTCCATCATGTGCAGCATTATGTAAGGGGCCAATGTCAGAAAAACCGGCGGCATATAGTAGGGTTAAGCCTAAGACACAGCAAAGTATTGCGGATAAAATCAGCTCTTGAGAGGTTTTATCTTTAGATTGGGTATTTGATAAAGGAACGTAAAGATTTTTATCAAAATCATCATGATAAGCAAGCGATGAAGATATTGATTTTCTCTTGGTTAGCGGTGCTCCGCTAAGTTTATGAGTAAATGGCTCATTATTTGATGGCATTAGCTCTCTCCTGGAAAAAAATACAGGTTAGCTGACAGCTTAATCAAACCGATTAAGATTATCAGCGGAAAAAATCTGTAAGTGGAGAAAGACAAGACGGACGCAAAGCAATCCATCCGGGCGCCCTCCGCGCACAAATTTGATTATCACTAAAGGCCGGTCTCCGGGCTTATAAGCTGAAAGTCATGATTTAAACTTTCGGGGTTTGCGCCTTCCCATGCTAAACAGTGGCGTTTGCAAACCTATTACTTATATACCGTTGCGGGGGCAGCGTAGGCTTTATTTGTTATTGATAACAAACTTACCTACTTCCCGTTTCAATTCTGCGGACTTAAAGTCCATGAATACCTGAAGTAAATTTACTGGCTTAGTATATGTACTCACCAAGCAACAAGCAAGTTTAGGATTGAATATTCTGTTCTTTTCTTCCAAGTAAAAAGGAGTCGACTAATTACAGTTAATCTATTGTTATAACGAGAAAAATGGACCCAAAAAAAATATTTATATAAAAAACTAACGTCTAATATATGCAGAGTGCGAATAATGCGCTAAAGTTGTCTTGTCCCAATAGTTACACGTGGGATGCTGTGTAGTTAAGAACCTACTTAAAAATCATGCAGTAATGAGCCAGAGTTATCCCGACCAAGGATGAAGTTTAGAGGCTTTAAAACAAGATTAGAACGAAATAAGCTTACTCGTGCCGCCAGAACGATATTTGCGCGCGGTCGAGTCTTGCCGGCGCGCGGTGGAAGGGCCAGGTAAAAATCGCTGCAGGCCACGCCAGATATGGCCTGCAGAGGATCGATTTTTGGGTGATACTTTTTGCGTGCGCGGCAATGTCTCCAGCGTACGGGGAAACGTTGGATGCACGCGAGAAAATCGTAAAAGTTAGTCGGTACAAAGCCTGATATTCAACGTTAGCGATAGAATCAATTCGAAACTTGTCAGTTGTTTAATCATTCAATTCAGCTTTTGAGGAGTACACCATGTCCAAGTCAACTTATATCCCAACTTCAGACCATGATTTTTTAATCTGGATGGAGAATTTCATCGCAAACCTGAATCCGCAGTCAGGTTTGCTGGAACCAGAGATAACAGAGTTAAAAGCGCTTAGGGAAAATTTTCATACCAAGGCAACGCAAGCCAGTAATGCAGCAGCATTGGCCAAGCAGGCCACCGCCGCAAAAAACGAGATTCGTGACAAAGCCGAAAGCAGGGTGCGAGCAGATGTGAAACTTATTAAGGCGCAATTAAACTACAGCAAAGTCTATGGTGCGCAACTGGGCATTGAAGGACCTGAAACTAGCCATGACCTTGCCTCGGCCAGTCCTGATTTATACGGGGTAGATCAAACCGGAGGTCTGGTTGTTTTGGGTTTTACCAAAAATAAAAGTGAGGGTATCAATTTGTATTGCCAGCGTGAAAACGATATCGAATGGGTGTTGTTGGGGCGCGCTACCATTGCGTCCTTTCAGGATAGCCGGCCTTTGCTGCAAACAGGAAAACCGGAGTTGCGCCGTTATACAGCAATCTATATGTTGAAAGATAAGGAAGTTGGCCAGTTCAGTGATGAGATTGTTATTAATTGTGCACCTTAAATAATATAGTACATCTCCCACCTTTTGGGTTTTGGTGGGCGATACCCACAAAAACCGCAAGTCGGGTGGGCATCGCCCACCTGATCAAAAAATCAGCTTAAGTAGTTTGTTGGTCAATTTGTATGTTTGTGCATGCGCTCAACTAGATCAATAAATTATTATATCGTAACTTAAGTTCAGCTAACTTTTCATTATAATAAGTTGTTTTAAT
>SESH01002457.1_pt1 | contig 20664 bp, 13 predicted proteins | sample 3171561 | NCBI WGS metagenome assembly SESH01 (sample SAMN10866947, study PRJNA518727) | freshwater metagenome | biome: subpolar coniferous forest; feature: holomictic lake; material: water; isolation source: holomictic Lake 442 2011 16.5 m and 2014 13 m | place: Canada: near Kenora, Ontario
GAGGGCGAGGACCATGACCCGTTCGAGACGGTCATCCACGGCTTCAAGCACGAGAAATACCACGGTGACATCGAGGACTCCAAGCTCACCGCCGCCGACCAGCAGGAGCTCGTCAAGCGCTTCAAGGCCCTGGTGCACGACCGCACCGGGAAAAACTTCCCGAACAACCCCTGGGACCAGCTCCGCGGCGCCGCCGGCGCCGTGTTCGGCTCCTGGATGAACGACCGCGCCAAGGTTTACCGCGCCAAGTACGGCATCCCCTCCGAGTGGGGCACCGCCGTCAACGTCCAGGCCATGGTCTATGGCAACACGGGCGAAACCTCCGGTTCCGGCGTGGCCTTCACGCGCAATCCGGCCAACGGCACGAATGAATTCTACGGCGAGTTCCTGATCAACGCCCAGGGCGAGGACGTCGTCGCCGGCGTGCGCACCCCGGAGCCCGTCGCCGATCTCAAGGCCCAGATGCCGCAGTCCTATGCCGAGCTGATGAAGGTTCGCGCCATCCTCGAGAAGCATTTCAAGGATGTGCAGGACATCGAATTCACCATCCAGGAAGGCAAGCTGTTCATGCTCCAGACGCGCAACGGCAAGCGCACCGCCATGGCCGCGCTGAAGTTCTCCATCGATATGGTGAAGGAGAAACTCATCAACTGGCAGACAGCGATCCTCCGCAACCCGGCCGACCAGCTCGAGCAACTCCTCGCGCCGGTCTTCAATCTCGCCGAGGTCAAGAAGGCCAAGGTCATCGCCACCGGCCTGCCCGCCGGCCCCGGGGCCGCCACCGGCCAGATCTACTTCAACGCCGACCGCGCCGTCATCGCCGCCGAGAAGGGCGAAAAAGTCCTCCTCGTCCGCGTCGAGACCTCCCCCGAGGATCTGCGCGGCATGATCGCCGCCGAAGGCATCCTCACCGCCCGCGGCGGGGTCTCCTCCCACGCCGCCCTCGTTGCCCGCCAGATGGGCAAGGTCTGCGTCTGCGGCGCCGCCGCCCTCCAGGTCGATTACGACAAGAAGACGGTCACCGTCGACGGCACGTCATACGCTGAAGGCGACTTTCTCTCCATCGACGGCACCATCGGCACGGTTTACGCCGGGAAGATCCCGACGGCCCCGTCCGAGATCATCGCGGGCCTCCTCCACAACGACAAGGAGGCTCAGGCCACGGAGAAATTCAAGAGCTACGTCCAGCTCATGAAATGGTGCGCCCAGGCCACCAAGCTGTCGGTCCGCACCAACGCCGATACCCCGGAGCAGGCGCAGAACGCCATGGCCTTCGGCGCCGTCGGCATCGGCCTCACCCGCACGGAGCACATGTTCTTCGAGGGGAATCGCATCGACGTCATGCGCGAGATGATCCTCGCCGGCAACCTGGCCGACCGCCAGGCCGCGCTCGCCAAGCTCCTCCCCTACCAGCGCGACGACTTCTTCGGCATCTTCAAGGCGCTAAAGGGCTTCCCGGCCACCATCCGCTTCCTCGACCCGCCGCTCCACGAGTTCCTGCCGAACTCCAAGGAGTCGCAGATGGATCTCGCCCGGAAACTCAACATTCCCGTCGAGAAGATCATCCAGCGCGTCCATGAGCTGCATGAGTTCAACCCCATGCTCGGCTTCCGCGGCTGCCGGCTCGGCATCAAATATCCCGAGATCACCGCCATGCAGGCCCGCGCCGTCCTCGAGGCCGCCGCCGACGCCACCAAGGCCGGCTACAAGGCCCGGCCCGAGATCATGATCCCGCTCGTCGGCTTCAAGAAGGAGCTCGATCTCCAGACCGCCCTCGTCCACGAGGTCGCCAAGGCCGTCATGGCCGAGAAGAAGGTCAAGATCGCCTACACCGTCGGCACGATGATCGAGATCCCGCGCGGCGCCCTCACCGCCGACGAGATCGCGCAGACCGCCGAGTTCTTCAGCTTCGGCACCAACGATCTCACGCAGACCTGCCTCGGCATGTCGCGCGACGACTCCGGTTCCTTCCTCGGCGCCTACCAGGAAAGCGAGATCATGAAGAAGAACCCCTTCGCTTCCATTGATCAGACCGGCGTGGGCCAGCTGATGGAAATCGCGATCAAGAAGGGCCGCGCGACCCGCCCCGACATCAAGCTCGGCATCTGCGGCGAGCATGGTGGCGATCCGGACTCGGTGAAGTTCTGCCACAAGCTCGGCCTCAGCTACGTGTCCTGCTCGCCTTACCGCGTGCCGGTCGCCCGCTTGGCCGCGGCGCAGGCCGCGATCGCGGACGCCAAGAAATAGTCGGCCCCGATTCCATCCTCGAAGCCCCGGTGCGCAACCGGGGCTTTTTTTGCACAAGACCAGTCACCCATGACTCGGCGAACCTGCTTGCCGACCCTTTCAATGGCAACCAGCGCCACCGCTACTTTCAAACCCAGGCGATACATGAGGTATGCCTGCATTTCTTTTGCGCTTTTGGTGTTTTTTGTGGCCAACTCTCCGGGCCCCTGCCCTGCATTCCTCCCTGCCCCCCGCCGATGTGCCGATTTTTCCTCGCCGCCCTGCTCTTGCTGGTCCTCCCGGCTTGCACCACCCCGACCGCCCCGGCGCGCCCCGAGCTTAAGCCGGTGGCCGGGCTCCTGACCCGGCAGCGCGTCCTCGTCCTGGGCGACAGCATCACGCAGGACGGCCGCTATGTGACCTTCCTGGAATATTACCTGCACCGCCATGCGCCCGGCACGAAATGCGACCTGATCAGCATCGGACTCTCCAGTGAAACGGTGTCCGGTCTCACCGAGCCCGGGCATCCCGCCCCGCGCCCCTGGGCCCTGGACCGGCTGGACCGGGCACTACAGGCCGTAAAGCCGCAGGTCGTGCTGGCCTGCTATGGCATGAACGACGGCATCTATCATCCGTCCTCGCCGGAGCGCCTCGCGGCTTTTAACGACGGGTTGCGCCAGCTGATCGCCAAGGTCCGCGGCAGCGGCGCGCAACTCGTCCTCATCACTCCGCCCGTCTTCGACCCATTGCCGATCCGGGCCCGCACGGTCGGCGCCGAGGCGGCGGGTTTTGGCTACAGTCATCCCTTTGCCGGCTACGACGCGGTGCTGGCGGAATTCGCCGCGGCGGAAGTTTCCCGTCAGGCCCCCGGCATCACCGTGATCGACCTGCACCGCGCCATGGCCGACGCCTTGAGTGAAGCCCGCCGGCCAGACCCCACCTTCACGTTCAGCCCGGATGGCGTGCATCCCAACGACACCGGCCACCTGCTCATGGCGCGGACCCTCGCCGCCGGCCTGGGGCTGACCTTGCCGTCCCTGTCGCCGGCCGCCGAGCTGGCCGCACTGCGGAATGACCCGCTCTTTGCCTTGGTGCGCGACCGGCGCACGCTGCGCTCGGAAGCCTGGTTGCCGTACGTCGGCTACACCAACGGCGCGACCTTCAAGTCCGCCTCAATGGCCGCGACTGAACAGGTGGCCGCCCGGTTGCAGGCGGAAATCGAGGCCTTGGCCGGCAAGTAGGCGAAGCGGCTGCGCCCAACCGGCCGGGCCGGTCTATTTTTTCAGCTGGCCCACGAACGCGACAAAACCCGCAGCCTGGGCGCGGAGACGCTTTTGGGCATCCTCGCTGGCCAGCTTGCCATCCGCCGCAAGCAGCTTGCCGACCCCGGGCAGGAAAACCCGCGTCGGGAAAAGGTGGGCGTTGCGATAGCTCAGCATCGCCGCCAGTTGCTCGATCGGACGCAGCGCGCCCCAGACCCCAGCCGACAGGCCGGTGAAGGCAAAGGCCCTTCCTTCCACCGCCTCCGGGTGGCTCAGCATGTCGATGAAGTACTTGAGCACGCCCGGGGCCCCACCGTTGTACTCCGGCGTCACAATATGCACGCCGTCGCTGGCGAGGATGGCATCATTGAACCGCGCGAAGGCCGGCGGCTTGGTCTCATACGCCGCCGGCAGGAAGAGTTCGGCCGGCAGTTCGGCCAGATCGAGGATTTCCACCGGCTGGCCGAGCGCAATATAGAGCGCGGCCAGTTCGCCGGTGATCCGGCGGGTGTTGCTGCCGGGGCGGTTGGTGCCAGAGACCAGGGTGATTTTCATGAGAGGGCGCAGGCTAGTGAGATCACGGCAAAAAGCAAAATGTAGCCGCAAATGAAACCAGAGCGTGTCTTCAAACCTGTCATTGCGAGGAGTCCCCGCGCAGCGGGGTGACGAAGCAATCCAGTCGTTGTGACGGTCTCCCGGCTTTGCGAGGAGTCTAAGGGCTGGATCGCCACGGCGCGCTTCGCGCACCTCGCGATGACAAAGGGGGTTTGAAGACACGCCCTAGGCATTTGAGCCATCGCTCAGCAGTTGAAATCGCCCGCTACGGCCGGAGTCCGCCTCAGCTGCCGCCGAGTTCACCGCGCAGCCGGACCAGTTCCGCCCGCAGGTGCACCACCTCCCGCTCCAGGGCAATCAGACGCTGCTCCACTTCGGGCGGCAGCGCGAGGGTCACTTTCAGCGGTTCTGCCGCCGGGCCGGCCGGGGTCGCCCCGACGACCGGTTCACCCGCCAGCAACTGCGCCCAGCGCACCTCTTTCTGCCCCGGCTGGCGCGGCAACTGGCGCACCAGCGCCCCGGCCGGCCGCTCGGTCAGCTCGGCCAGCAAGCCGGTAAATTCGTCCCCGGTCGGCATCGGCTGCAACCGTTCTGAGTTGGCCCGCAGGCCGGCGAGCGTCTGCGGACCGCGCAGCAGCAGTTCGCCCAGCAGGGCGCGGGCCGCGGGTGACATCGGATACACGGCATCCAGCTTCTGCTTGAATTTGGGCACGCGGGCATCGGCGCCGGCAAACAGCGAGGAAAGGTGCTTCACGCGCAACGACTCGAGCGCGGCCTCGACCTCGCGGGCGGCCACCTCCATGAGGGGATCGCGGTTGCTCCGCTGGTTGCAGGCATTGACCAGCGCGTTGAGGGTGAGCGGATACAGATCAGGCGTGGCGAATTCCTTCTCGATGAGACAGCCGAGCACCCGCGCTTCCAGCGCTGAAAGCTGCGGTGGCTTTTGCTCCGGGGGCGGCGTGTTGGTGTCCATATCCATAGGCTTGCACCTGATGCCCCGGCGAGCAAGTGCCCATCGCCAACTCGGGCGTCAGTCTTTCAACCCTCAACCTTCAACTTTCAACCTCTCCCTCACAGCGTCCGGGCAAACCATGCCACGGTCAGCTCAATCACGCGGGCTGACTGGCCTTTCTCTCCTTCGAAGACATGAAATAAGTGGTCGGCGCCGGCAATGATGACCGCTTCGGCCGGTCCGATCTTCGCCCCCGGCGCCGGCGGGAGCGTGCGCGCCGCCGCGATCTTCATGAACTCCGCCTCGTGCGGGGGCAAAAAGTCATCTGAACCACGGATCGCCAGCAGGGCGCCGGGATATTTCGCCAGTGACTTGTCCAGGTCGATGCCGCGAAAGCTTTCAAAAAAATCATGCCGGATCGTTACGGTCTTCCAGCCATTGAACTCCATCGAGGCAATCCCCTCGCGCGCCGCCTGCGCCAGGGCGTTGCGGAAAATGCCTTCCTGCATGTAAGCGTATTGGTCGCCGCTCAGGGTGGCCCAGAGGACCATCGAGCGGAACCAGTCGGGATGCCGGGCCCCGGTTTCGATGGCGGTGGCGCCACCCAGGCTCCAGCCCTGCAGGCCGAGGCGCGTCGGATCCGCCCCCGGCTGCCGGAGCACAAACGCCTGCGCTGCCTCGGTGTCGGCAATGCGCGTGGCAAAGGTGGATTCGATCTTCGTGCGGGCCGCATCCCCCTCCCCACGAAAATTGATGCGGAGCGAGGCCATGCCGTGCGTCGCGAGTGCATTGGCAAGGCGTTTATAAAAGCCCCCGGCCTCGTCCATCTCCGAGGCAAAACCGTGCAGCAGCAGCACCGTGCGGCCGTCCCAGGCCGCGTCGGGCACGACCCAGGCGCCCTTGAGTTCTGGCGTGATGGCGACGATGGACTCCCCGGCATGGCCGGGGACAAACGCAGCGAGGCCCAGCAGGAACCCGCCCAAGTGAAAATATTTCATGCCGGCCATCCTGCAAATCGCAGGCCACGAGCCGAGCTTTTTAGGCCGTCATCCCGGTGCCTCAATTCTGCCGCGGCGCAGGGGCCTCTTTGGGATGCGGGTCCCGCCGGGTCAGGCGGTATTGCCCGGCGTAAGCGCCGGCGTCCACGGTGACGATCAGCCTTTCGCCCTCGATGGTGAAATTCAGGACCGGGGGGATCGCCGAGCCCTCGTAATCGGGCTTCACCTGCGTGAACGTCCCGCGACCATTCGCGAAGGCGACGGCGTAATCGCTGTTCTTGGAGACGAGCGGGTTGTCGCTGCCCTTGGTCCATTGCTGGTTGATCTTCAGATCCGCCGTGCGCGACCGGGCGAGGAACAGGGAGAGCTGCCGTTCCACCCCCGGCTCGGTGGTCCAGCTGCCCAGCACGTTGAAGGCCTGTCGGGCCGGGGACTCGGCCGGCACCGGGGATGCCGGGGTCTTGGTCATATCGACCAGGCCGGACGGGCGGCTGGGGGCGGCCGACGGCGGAGTCGACTTCAGCAGCCGATAACGGCCCGCATGCGCGGTGCCGGGAAAGGACAGGAGCAACTCGCCGTTCTGCAGCTCGTAGCGGATCGTGCGCGGGGCGTCGGGCAGTTTGTCGAGCTTGTCGTCCGCGTTGAGCGTGCCGCCGTCGCCGGCGCTCACGGCCAGGTAGCGGACCTTCACGTCGGCCGGGCCGTTCGCCCAGTGCTGGGACACGATCATCCACTTGCCCAGAACACTGACGGTGAACACCGCCGGCTCGGTCTCGTCGGGCGCCGAGACCCAGTAGCCCGCCAGACGGGCGTCCACCGCAAAGGCCGCGAGCGGCAGCGCGAGGACGGCGCAATAAATCCAGATGGTTCTACGGACTGAGATCATAATTCCCCAGGAATATGTCCCCCAAGGTGCCGTTCCCTGTCCCCGAGGCAATTCCGAAGGAGGACAGGTGATAACTCTGACAGGATTAACTGGATTTCAAAATCCGGATAAAATAATCCAGATAATCCCGTCAATCCTGTCCCAAACGAGGCCTTCGCTCCGCCTCGAGTGTCCCCTCCCCGCTCAATCGCCCTTCGACGACTTCATTTTCGGCGGAGTCGAATCCTTCTTGGCCTTCATGATGACCATGATCAGCACAGCGAGACTGATGAGGATGCCGAAGGCGGAAACAAATAGGAGCAGGCGCATGGTGGTATTCTCAGGTGGTTGAAGGGTGAGGCTATTTGGCGGGAGCGGGAGCCGGCGGGATGGACTGGCGCAGAATGGTGCCGGCGAGCGCATCCATCATGCCGGCACCGTTGGCGCCCGACACCATCACCTGCGGGGTGATCTGGACCTTGCCCTCGACGACGAGCTTGAGCACCTCCAGTTGCGCAACCTGGTCGCGCCCGAGCGTGTCAACCAGCAGGCGGTAGGCCTTGGCGCGGCCCTCGCCGATGATGACCTGCGATTCCGCCTCGCCCTTGGCCCGGGCGACCTGGGATTTGGCGTTCTCGCCCTCGACCTTCACCTTGTATTCGGCGGCGGCGAGCTGGCGTTGTTGCTCGGCCTCCTCTTGGGCGCGAACAAACTGGGCGCGGGAGACCTCGGCCTGCTTCTGCTGGTCGTAGAGTTTCTGCTGGTTCACCGCGACCTCGCGGTCGGTCTGCGTGGCGAGCAGTTGCTGGCCGGCGGGATTGGCGTCCAGGTGGATGTTGCCCACGTAGACCCCGTCGCAGCTCACGCGATAGCGGGCGAGTTCAGCCGTGATACGCTGGGTCGCGAGAGCCTCGATCTCGCTGCGGCGGTTGACGAACTCCAGGGCGTTCATCGTCTCGGCCACGTTGCGGAAGATGGCGCGGACGGCGGGCAGAATCACGCGGGCCTCCAGCACCTCGAGTTTCTCGTCCTCCTGCTCGTCCTGCACGACGGCGTCGGGATTGCCGAGCAGCGCGACGAGATACGGCGCATTCTTCGCCTCGACGGCGCAGGCCACGCGGACATCGACCGGGAAGGAGAAGCCGTCCTTCGAGCGGACGGAGACGGACCAGTCGTTATTGCCGCCCGTGGCGACAGCGGCGGAAGGCGCGGCCTTCGCCATGCGCGAGGGGGCGGCGGAGGCCACCGGGGCGGCCGGCCGGGGACTGCTGGTATTGGCTGCCTGATAGGTGTAGGTGCGCTGCGTGGTCTTGACGATGGTGGGCACGTAGGCACGGGAATTCAGGTAGTAGCCGCCGGGCGTGAGCGGCTCGGCCCACACACCGATGTGGTCGCGCGGGACCAAGGGCACGCCATTCACCAGGTCACCCTTGCCGTCGGCGGAAGTCCAGCGCAGGCCGGAGTTGCTCTTGATGACCGCCACCGTGCCGGCCTCCACCTGGAGCGCCGGGATGGCGGTGACCTCATGCAGGGCGGTGTTATAGCGGTAGGTGCCCGGCGTGAGGATGGTGGTTTGCGGGCCGCGGCGACCACCTTTAGCGAGGAAGGTGGTCGGGTTGAGCATGTCCTGCGCGCTGGCCCACGCTGGCGCGAACATTTCATTCTCGGGCAGCGGCTGGCCGTCGCGCGCCGTCACAAAGCCGACCTGACCGGACGGCACGGAGATGACGCGGTCAATGCGGACTTGGAACGTGAAGGGATAGTAGCCGAAGTGCCAGCCGGGACCGAGGATCTCGGCCTGCGGGCCCATTTCGCCGTCGCGCGCGATGATCTGGCCGGTGGGGAGCGGCTTGCCGAAGAACTGCCGGTGGACGATGCCCACCTCGTTCTCATCGATCACCACTGATGAGCCCACCACGAGGCCAAACCCGAACAAGGAGAGGGCCAGGACGACCAAGGCGCCGCGGCCGGCGGCGGGCAGGTCGACAACAAACGAGGCGCCAAGGGCGACGATTGCGAGCACCGTGAAGAATAGAATCAATGTCATGGGAGGAGCGGGTGAAGTTGGGGGCAGACCGGGCCGGCGGCTGGGCTGCGGATAAAAACCACTAGGCCCGAGGGCGGAAACAGTCCAGCCCCGAGACAAATCGGCGAAACGCGCCGCCCAATTGTAACGGGGACAAGCGCCCTTTGAAATTACATCATCACGCTACAGTGTAGGTAGGGCGGGCATTCCGCTGCCCGCCGTCGACCGTGGCGCGGGCCCGGCGCGGAGCGGAGTCCGCGCCCTACCTTCGGTTCGGGTAAAAGCTTAAGGCGATTGGTATAACAGGGATGATCCCAGCCGGCCGGCGGAGGGCTCGCGCTGGACCCGGCCATTTTTCTTCCCGCCGCCCCACAAGGGATGCGCGGCTTTTAGCAAGGTACGCCGTGACCCGCTCCGGGCGGAGGGGCATAGTACGCACCGTAGTCTGGACGGATTCCCCATGAATATTGCCCTCATCGGACCCTCGGGCGTTGGCAAAGGCACCCACGCCGCGAGTCTGTGTTCCCGTTTTGCCCTGCACCATGTCGCCACCGGCGATTTGTTCCGCCAACACCTGCAGACCGGCAGCGCCCTCGGCCTGCTCGCCCGCAAATACATGGAGCACGGGGAACTCGTGCCCGACGAGGTGGTGGACGCCATCATCGAGGAGTGGTGTCGCCAGCGCCCCGCCGACGTGGGCGCCTTGTTTGACGGCTTCCCCCGCACCGCCTATCAGGCGCGTTTTCTCGACGGCCTTCTCACCACCCTGCATCACCCGCTCAAAGCGGTGATCTATCTGCGTGTGCCGGATGCCGTCATTATCGACCGCCTCGCCGGCCGCGTGATCTGCCGCACCTGCCAGACACCCTATCACCGCTCGCTGCACCCGCCCCAGCGCGAGGGCCGGTGCGATGACTGCGGCGGAGAGCTTTACCATCGCCCCGATGATTCCACCGAACTGGTGCGGGCGCGTCTGCGGGTGTTTCACCGCATGACCGGGCCGGTGCTGGAACATTATGCCGCCGCCGGTCGCCTCGCCCTGATCAGCGGGGAAGGCTCCCTCGACGAGGTCGATACCCGGCTGCTGGACTTTGTCTCGTCCGTGGAACTGGGCTGCGCCACCTTTGCCTCCCGCGAGGAAACCGCGGAGATTGTCGCGGTGGAGCAGGCCGCGTTGTCCGCCGCGCAACTGGCCCGCACCAGTCCCGACGTGGTGCTGCTGGGCGGACCCGGCTCCGGCAAGGGCACGCAGGCCGAGCGCCTGTGCGCAGAGCTCGGGCTGCCGCATATCGCCACCGGGGATCTGTTCCGGGAAAACCTCCGGCAGGCCACCAAGCTCGGCCAGCTCGCCCAGACGTACATGAACCGCGGCGAGTTGGTGCCCGACGATGTGACGGAGGCGATGGTCGAGGCGCGCCTGGCGCAGCCGGACACCCACGACGGCTTCATCCTCGACGGCTTTCCGCGGACCCTGCCCCAGGCCGGGGCGCTGACCGACATGATGAACCGGCTGCAGCGCCGGATCGCCGCCGTTCTATATATCAAGGTGTCCGACGAGGCGCTGATCGGACGCCTGTCGGGCCGCATGATCTGCCGGGCCTGCCAGGCCCCCTACCATCTGCAGTTCAAGCCCCCGCATCAGGCCGGCGTCTGCGACTCCTGCGGCGGCGAACTCTACCAGCGGGCCGATGACAATCCCGCCACGGTCCGGGCGCGCCTGGTCACCTTCCATGGGCAGACCGAGCCGCTCATCGCCTATTACCGGGAGGCTGGGCTGCTGCATGAAATCAACGGTGAGGGACCGCTCGCTGAGATCAGCGCGCGCAGCCTGGCCGTGCTCCGACCCTATGTTTCCGCGTCCGCCCTGACGCCCCCCGCAACCTAAAAAACAGGAGGACCGATGCTCGCCGCCGCTGAACTGGGCCACACCCTGACACAAAAAAGTTATGACGCCGCCCTGCCAAAGCTGCGGGCGCGGCTGCTCAGCGCCCATTTCGATCTGCGCACCCGGAAATTCCCCGTCATCATCATTGTTTCGGGCGCCGACGGGGCCGGCAAGGGCGAGCTGGTGCACCGCCTGAACGAGTGGCTCGACCCGCGCGGCGTGGCGTCCCATGCCTTCTGGAACCCCAGTGACGAGGAACGCGAGCGCCCGCCGTACTGGCGCTTCTGGCGCGCCATGCCCGGCCGGGGCCGCATCGGCATCCTGTTTGGCTCCTGGTACACCGAGCCCATCATCCAGCGGGTCTACGGTAAAACCAAGGGCGGGCGTTTTGACCGCGCCCTCGACCAGATCGTCGCCTTTGAAAAAATGCTGGCGGCGGACGGCGCGCTGATCCTGAAACTCTGGCTGCACTTGCCAAAGGCGGCACAGAAAAAGCGCCTCAAAAAACTGGAGTCGGCCGGCCGGCTCGCCCCGGACGACTGGAAGCACTTCAAGCTCTATGAGCGGTTCACCAAGGTGTCGGATCGCGCCCTGCGCCACACCCACACCGAGGCCGCGCCGTGGCACGTGATCGAGGCCACCGACCGCCACTACCGGGAACTCGCGGTCGGCAAACTCCTGCTGGAGGCCCTCACGCGCCGGCTCGCGGAAACCGCCGCCAAGCCCGCGACCCGGACCACCCTGCCCCACCTGACGCCCGCCCTGCCGCAGTGGAACAAGACGGACTCCCTGCTGGCCCAGGTCGACCTGAAGCAGCGCCTGACCGACCCCGAGTACGCCCGGGCCCTGGAAACCCAGCAGACCAAGCTGAGCAAGCTGGCCTGGGTCGCGCACGAAAAAAAGCGCTCGATGGTGATGGTGTTCGAGGGCTGGGACGCGGCCGGCAAGGGCAGCGCCATCCGTCGCGTCACCCAGGCGATGGACCCGCGACTCTACCGGGTGGTCGGCATTGCCGCCCCGACCGATGAGGAGCGAGTGCAGCATTATCTCTGGCGTTTCTGGCGGCACCTGCCGCGCGCCGGCGCCTCCACGATCTTCGATCGCTCGTGGTACGGCCGGGTGTTGGTTGAGCGGGTCGAGGGCTTCGCCCCGCCGGCCGACTGGGGCCGGGCCTATGAGGAAATCAACGATTTCGAGGAGCAGATGACCGCGCACGGCATCATCATGAGCAAATTCTGGGTCCAGATCAGCCCGGCGGAACAACTCCGGCGGTTCAAGGAGCGGCAGCACATCGACTACAAGCAATACAAGATCACGGACGAAGACTGGCGCAACCGCGAGAAATGGCCCGCCTATGCGCTCGCGGTCGATGACATGGTGGCCCGGACCAGCACGGAATTTGCCCCGTGGACCCTGGTGGCCGGCAACGACAAGAAGTTCGCCCGGGTGCAGATCCTGAAAACCCTGGTGCGGCAGTTGGAGGCCGAACTCTGAGTTCGTGGACTTAGCGGCGCGCGCGAATTTATTTCGACTTGTAGGAGCCTGTTTACAGGCGATGCTTAGCTAACGCTCCGGACAACATCTTGAATCGCCTGTAAACAGGCTCATACACGACGATCATCGGCCATCAGGATTCGTCTGCCGCACAGACCCCTTTGAGCACCACCCCCACCGCCCCCGATTCGCGTCCCGGTCTCGCCGGTGAAATCTGGGGCGGCTTCGCGGCCATGCTGGTCGCGCTGCCTTCATCCATTGCCTACGGGGTCGCGGTCTACACCCTGCTCGGACCGGAATACGTGGGACACGGCGTGCGCACCGGCATTGTGGGGGCCATCGTCCTCGGCTTGGTGGCGACCGCCCTCGGCGGGGCCCCGCGTTTGATCTCGGCCCCCTGTGCGCCGGCGGGGGCCATTTTGGCCTCACTGGCGGGCGGGCTCCTCGCCAGCTCCGGCGGCCCGGTGCCACCCGAGCGCATTGTCGCCCTGCTTCTGCTACTGGCCCTGATGTCCGGCGGCCTCCAGGTTCTCTACGGCCTGGCCGGAGGCGGGAAGCTGATCAAATACATCCCCTATCCGGTGGTCTCAGGCTACCTGAGCGGCGTGGGTGTGTTGATTTTTCTCAGCCAGCTGCCGAAATTTCTCGGCGTCGCCGCGGCGCAGGTCCGCTCGCCCGGTCTGTGGCAGGGTCCGGCGCTCATCGTGGGCGTGGTGACCATCGGCGGCGTACTCCTCGGCCCCAAGCTCACCCGCCTGGTCCCCGCCACGATCATGGGGCTGGGCGCCGGGGTGCTCGCCTATTTCGGCGTCGCCTGGTTCCGGCCCGGGCTGCTGCAACTGGCCCATAATCCGCTGATCATCGGCCCGGTCGGCAGTGGCGACAGCGGGGTGTTCGCCGGCCTGACCCAGGTCGTCCCGGCGCTGGCCAGCCTGCATCTCGCCGACCTGCCCCTGCTCGCCGTGCCGGCGATCACGCTGTCGGTGCTGCTCTCCGTCGACACCCTGAAGACCTGCGTGGTGGTCGATTCCCTGACGCGCAGCCGCCACGACTCCAACCGCACGCTGCTGGGCCAGGGGGCCGGCAACCTCGTCTCCGCGCTGGTCGGCGGCATGCCCGGCGCCGGCACGATGGGGGCCACCCTCGTCAGCGTGGAAAGCGGCGGCCGCACGCGGCTGGCCGGCCTGCTTGAGGGCGCCTTTGTGCTCCTGGCCGCGCTGGTGCTGGGCACCTGGATCGCGTGGGTGCCGGTGGCGGCGCTCGCCGGCATCCTGCTCGTGGTCGCGGTCCGCATGTTTGACTGGCACAGCTTCCATCTGCTGCGGCAAAAATCCACCATGCTGGACTTTGCCGTGATCGCCACGGTCGTGATCGTGGCGGTGGCCGCGAACCTGATCGCCGCCGCCGGCGCCGGCGTGGGCCTGGCCATGCTGCTGTTCATCCGGGAGCAGATCCGCGGCTCGGTCATCCGGCGCAAGGTCGCCGGCAACCGCGTTTCCTCCACCCAGCACCGGCTGCCGGCCCAGCAGGCGCTGCTGGAGCAGCACGGCGGGCAAATCATCGTGTGCGAGCTCCAGGGCAGCCTGTTCTTCGGCACCACCGACCAGCTGCGCACCGAGCTCGAGCCGGACCTGAAGCATTGCCGCTATCTCATCCTCGACCTGCGGCGCGTGCAGTCGATGGACTACACCGCCGCGCACCTGTTCAAGCAATTCGAGACGACGCTGGCGGAACGGAGCGGCGCGCTGCTGTTCAGCCGGCTGCCGGCGCGGCGCGACCTGCAGGATTACTTCGCGCAGGTCGGCGTGCTGCAGGCCAACACCGGGGCGCGAAAATTCGAGACCCTGGACGATGCCCTGCAGTGGGCGGAGGACCAGATCCTCGCGGATTTGGGGTCGGCCCATCCCTACGGGGAAACCCCGCTGGAGCTGGTGGAATTTGACCTCTGCCGGGAATTCACCGCGGACCAAACCCTGGCCGCCCTCGCAGCGTGCACCGAGGCCCGGTCCTACGCCGCCGGCGAGGAAATTTTCCGGGGCGGCGACCCGGCGGACGAACTTTTCCTCATCCGGCGGGGCGTGGTCCGGATCACCCTGCCCCTTGGCGGGGGGGCGTATCACAACCTTGCTTCGTTCGGCCGCGGCAATTTTTTTGGCGAAGTGGCCTTTCTGGACCGCGGCAAGCGGTCCGCCAACGCCGTCGCCACGACCGCGGTGGATCTATTTGTCCTTTCCCGGAGCCGCTTTGACGAGGCCTCACGGGCGCAACCCCTGGTCGGGGTGAAGGTTTTTGCCCGGCTGGCGCGCGCCCTGGCGCTGCGCCTGCGCCACACGGACGGCGAGCTGCGCGCCTTTTACGATGCCTGATCGCCTCATTCGGTGAGCCTTGGTGCTTGGCCGGGGCGGTTGCCCTCAACCGCCCTAGGCCGGCGATCATCGCCAGACTTTCGCCGGAACCCACCCCCACACCCCCCTCGGGGACAGCAAGGCATGAGGAGCTAATGACAAGAGGAGCCTAGCCGGCGGAGGGCGGCAGGCGCATACTGGCGGCACAGTACCCCACCCCATGAACACGCCCCATGACCGCAGCGCATGGTTGCAGGGAGGAGAGGCGACCTGCCACACCCCGCCGGCGCGACCCGTCCAGCCCCGCCGCATCGTCCTGCTGGGCCCGCCGGGCATCGGCAAGGGCACCCAGGCCGGATTGCTCGATGCCGCCTTCGGCGCGTGCTACCTGTCCACCGGGGCTATTTTCCGCCACGCGCAGGCGGAGTGCCCCAGCGGCGGCGGCTCCGCCATCCGCACGGCGCTCGACTACACCCGGCGCGGCGACTCCGTGCCCGACGACACGCTGCTCGAGCTGATCAATGAACGCCTTCGCTGCCTGACCTGCAGCGGCGGATTTATCCTCGATGGTTTTCCGCGCACCGTGCAACAGGCCAAGCTGCTCGATCTGCTGCTGGAGTCCCGCGAGCTCGCGCTCGACGCCGTCATCCTTTACGAACTGCCCCCCTCCCTGATCATCCCCCGGCTGCTGGGCCGCCGGATTTGCCCCACCTGCCATCGATTTTATCACGTCAAAAACCGGCCGCCCCACGCGACGGATGTGTGCGACGATTGCCTGACGCCCCTGGTGCAGCTGACCACGGACCGCATTGACACCATCCGGCTGATCTCGGGCCACCATCTCAGAAATTCGCAGCCCCTGCTCAACTATTACCGGCAACGCAAACTGCTGGTCGCGGTATCTGCCGTGGGGAGCCCGGAGGAGGTGTTCGAGCGAACAATTGACGCTTTCAAGATGACTCCGCGCGGGTCGCCGGCCGGGACGGGGAGCCACCATCCGGCCGCCACGATTGACCGCCCCGGCGGATGACGGCGCGGGCTCCGGGGCCCGGCGACCGGTTCAATCTGTGACATAATATCCAGCGCCGATGGTCTGAAATCGGCTTACACGTTGCCCTTGGCACCGTCCGCGCCCTAGCCTGTTTCACCTTTCCCGCCACATGCCTGCCCGTCTCCAAACCCTGCCTGCGTTGCCCGATCCCGCGGATCCCCAATTGCTGGCCTACCTCAACCTGAAGCTGCACGAGATCGGCCAGCCCGGGGTGGACCTGCCCGCGGACGAGGGCCTCTCGAATTTTGTCGATCATTTCCTGATCCTGAGCCGGGAGAAGGACCGCGTGCTCGCCAGCCATCTCTGCCCGGTTGACCAGCGGATCCAGAATTTCCTCTACGATTATCTTGATGGCACCGAGGCCGTGCCGCGCGTGCCAGCCACGACACTGGTCCTCGACCGGCCGGGCCTGGCCCGCGCCTTGTCCCTGCCCCCGGGCCGCGACGAGCACCACAGCAGCATCCTCGCCTCGCTCCGCGTCCGCCAGGGCGTGCTGCACAACCCGCGCAGCGACCGCCGGACGACCTCGGGCATCTTCCACGTCGCCGAGGGCGGCCTGCCGATCCCGGATGACAAGAAGGCCGTGCCGGCCGCCGTCTTCGGCCGCTTGCTCGCCCGGGCCCTGAATCCGCCGCCGGAGCTGATGCGGCTGCCTTTCACCGCCGCCGCCGCCCGGCCCGCCGAGTGCTTTGTGTCGCTGCATCTCCGCCCCGTCGTGGTGCCCGAGGTGCCCGGCTTCAGCCCGATGCGCGCCATGGAGACGCGCTTCTTCGTGCCCGGCGCCCTGGTGGCCAATCTCGATTTCGTGGAGAGCATCTTCGGCAACGCCGGCGATCCGCACCTGCCGGAGAACGACGCCGGCCTCGATCCCGCCCACTGGACCGGCCACACCGGCTGCATCATCCTCGCCCCGCACCTCAACACGGTGACCAAGCGGGAGCTTGGCCTGCCGGCGTTCGCCGACGCCACCGAGCGCCAGCGCCGCGACGGCATGTACTGGCAGGCCCCCGACGAACTCTACAACGACGGCGGCGCCTTCAAGCTCACGGCGCGCACCGCGGCCGGTGTGATCCTCACCTTCATCTCCGACAATTATTTCGGCTACTGCAAAAAAGAGGTGAAGACCCAGCTCAGCTTCGCCGCGAATCTGCTCGGCGGCGCGGAGGAGGAGCACGCGGGCGGCGCAATCGTCTTCCCCAGCTATGACGAGGGCGAGGACTTCCAGCTCGGCCGCAACCTGCCCAACGTGACCCACACCTTCACCGAGGCCGTGGCCCTGCTGGGTGAGCGCGCCGAGCTCCAGCCCGGCGGCTGGGCGCGCGACCGGGTGTTTCCCACGATCCAGTATGTGCCCGCCGATGCGCGTTTCACCCTGCGGACGCAAAAAATTACCTGGCGCGACGGCACCGGCGCGGCCCAGGGAATCAAGCTGCTGCCCGGCTTCACCTATGTGCTGCCCTCCGGCTACAAGGTCGAGATGGTCAAGCCCGAGGCCAGCCGGCGCTGGCTGCTGCGCGGCACCGCCGCCGAGGGCCTGCTCTGCCACAAGCCGTGCACCGTTTCCGGCGGCGGCAAGTCCGAGATCTCCAAGCCTATCTCCGACGCCATGTTCACCGGCCCGGTGTTCGTGAGCGAACTCACCCACGACCTCGATGCCGTCGAGGCGATCCTGCTGCGCGACCACACCAAGCGATTCCGCAATCCGCTGAGCAACGTGGTGCGGGCCCGCCACATTCTCAGCCCGGAGCGCTCACTCGGCTCCGTCATCAAGCTGCTCAGCCGCAGCCCGGACTACACCGACGAGTACAACAGCTGGCTGGCCTCCATCCCGCGCTCCATCCGCGACCTGGTGCTGCACCTGAAACGGCTCTACAAGCCGGAATGGGGGCAGGACTGGCGCCAGCACTTCAGCGTCGACACCATCAACGCCCGGCCGGGCAACGAGCTGAAGTACAACGCCGACCGGCTGCTCACCCACTACCTGCGGGTCGGCTACACGCGCGAGGGCGGCTGGCGCACATTCACGCTGCGTTCCGATTTCTTTCCCGCGGAGAAGATCCAGGTGGAGGACGACATCACGGCCTCGACGGTCGCGCCGCGCGACCAGGTCCCGGGTCTCCCGGCGTGGGTGACGCAGCCCTCCCTCAAGTTCGTCCACAACTGCGAGCTCCGGCTCTTCCAGCGGCCGGACGACGCCGTGGTGCGCGGCTACGACAAGCGCACGGAGCGCGACTTCAGCCGCGGCGGGCATTTTTTCTCCAACTATGAGCCCCTCACGCGCGCGACCGCCCGGACCGTCGTGGAAGACGCCCTGGGCTTCGAGTCGTTCACGGAGCTGATGCAGACCACCTTCCGGGAATTCACCGCCGCACGCAGCCCGGACTTCATGGTCTCGCCCGCCTTTCCCCGGCTGGTCGACGGCAAACCTTCCAAAAATCCCCGCTATCTCCAGAACCGGCCCGACCTCGAGGAGCCGCGGGCCACCTACCTGGCCCAGACCGGGGCGCGCCTGTATCGTCGCCTGGGCGCCGAATCACCCGCGCCCTTCCCCGTCGGCTCCGTGCTGATGGGCCGCCGGCTCAATCCGCCGGAAACCGGCATCCGCCCGCTGTGCGTCTTCGGCCCGATCCATTACCAGGAGGTGCCCGAGGCCTTCATGGACCTCATCGCCAGCCTCACCGGCAAATCCCCCTCGACCACCGGGGCCGGCTCGGAAGGGGCGCTGACCAAGGGGCCGTTCAACGCCCTGCCGCCCATCTACGACCTCAACGCCGCGCTGACCTCATTCATTCTGACCGGCCTGCCCGTCTTCTCGACCGCCGCCGGCTGGGTCGGCCCGCACCACCGGGTGGACCACGACATCAGCCTGCTCGTCCCCGAGCTGTGGTGCCGCATGACCCCGGCCGAGCGCGAGCCGGCGGCGCTGATCGCCGGCGGCCATCTCGAGCGCTGCATGGATTTTGACCACGACGGCAAGCGCGTGCTCGCCAGCCGGCTCGGCTGGCGCATCACCCCGCGCTTCGTCACCACCTACTGCGGCCGCGTACTGGGCAACCCGAGCAGCGTGTTCGACGAGGAGTTTCTCCAGCCCGAAAAGCAGGACCCCGCCATCTTCGCCGACGGCGTGGACAACATTGTCGGCGCCATGCGCAAGGCCGCGCTGCATTATTTTTCGGACGGCTCGGTGGCCACCGCCTGCCCGCCGCTGCGCGCGCTGCTGCACGTCATGCGCGACGGCTCATGGGAAGGCCGGGGCGCCGACGACCCGCTGTTCCGCGCGCTCTTCACCCGCGAGTCGCTGCTGGCGAGCGACTGGTACCGGGCCCGCCTCGAGGCCCAGCGCACGATCGACGCCCACACGGCGGACCGCCAGGCCCGCTATCTGGAAAAATTCCTGACGCGCGCCAACTACGCGGATGTGGCCGAGCGCCTGGAGATCAGGCACCGGCTGGCCCAGGCCATCGAGACCGTCCGGGCCGCACGCGCGCCCGACTATCTGAAAAAACTGACCGGCACCCTCGGCGCCGAGCCGGAGATCGCGGCGGCGCTGGGCAAGAAGGGATAATACCAATTGCGACTGGTCTTCGGGTAGGGCGGGACCGCTGGGCCCGCCGCGTATGGCCAACGGCGCGCCCAGCGGCCGCACCCTACCCGGCAGATGCTCCCTCATCAATCTTCACTGTAGCGGCGGTCTGTGACCGCCGTTTCCCCGCGTCCAATCCGGCGGTCATAGACCGCCGCTACAGTCGTCGGGCGTGAAGCCCGACCTACGATTTACCGCTGGCCGCCTCGAGCTCTTCCCAGCGCGCGAGCGCGGCGGCGTGCTCCTTCTCCAGGGCCGCGAGCTTCGTCGTCGCCTCGGTGAATTTCTGGGGCTCTTTCTTGTAGAAGGCCGGATCGGCCAATTTTGCCGTCAGCTGGGCCTGCTCCTGCTCCATCGCCTCGATCTTGGCGGGCAGGGTATCGAGCTCTTTCTGCTCCTTGCCGGAGAGTTTTTTCGGCTTCGCGCCTGATTTTTTTGCAGCCGGGGTCGCCGACCCCGGACCGGCCTCAGCGAGGCCGGCTACATTACGCGCTCCACCTTTCAGCGCCGCCGCCTGCTTCGCCTTGTCATTCTGCCAGTCGGTGTAACCGCCCACGTAGTCGCCGATGACGCCGTTGCCCTCGAAGACGAACGAGCTGGTGACGACCTCGTCGAGAAATTCGCGATCATGGCTCACGATCAACACGGTGCCGGGGAACTCCACGAGCAGATCCTCGAGCAGGTCGAGCGTCTCGACATCGAGGTCGTTGGTCGGCTCGTCGAGCACCAGGACGTTGGCCGGCTTGGTGAAGAGCCGCGCCAGGAGCAGGCGGTTGCGCTCGCCGCCGGAGAGGACCCGCGCCGGGGTCCGGGCGCGGTCGGGCGCGAAGAGGAAATCCTGCAGGTAGCTGATGACGTGCCGCGTGCGGCCGTCGATGGTGATGTGCGTGTTGCCGTTCGCGATGTTGTCGGCGACGGTCTTGTTGTCGTCGATCTGTGCGCGGAGCTGGTCGTAATAGACAACCTCGAGGTTGGTGCCGTGCTTGATGAGCCCGCTGGTCGGTGCGAGCTGGCCGAGCAGGAGCTTGATGAGCGTGGTCTTGCCCGCGCCGTTGGGGCCGATGAGGCCGATCTTGTCGCCGCGGATGATGGTCGTGGAGAAATCCTGCACCAGCACCTTCCCGTCGGGATAGGCAAAGGACATTTTCTCGACGTCGACCACCTTCATGCCGCTGGGGATGGCGGACTCGTTGACGCTCATCTTGACGTTGCCGACGGTGGCGCGGCGGGCGCGGCGCTCGGCCCGGAGGACGTGCAGCTGGTTGATGCGGGCGGTGGCGCGGGAACGCTGGGCCTTCACGCCGCGGCGGATCCACTCCTCCTCCTGGGCGAGTTTCTTGTCGGCGAGCGCCTGCATGCGCTCCTCGGCCTCGAGGCGGTCCTGCCGGCGGACGAGGAAGGTGTCGTAGTCGCAATCCCAGT
>SESH01002003.1_pt1 | contig 20662 bp, 14 predicted proteins | sample 3171561 | NCBI WGS metagenome assembly SESH01 (sample SAMN10866947, study PRJNA518727) | freshwater metagenome | biome: subpolar coniferous forest; feature: holomictic lake; material: water; isolation source: holomictic Lake 442 2011 16.5 m and 2014 13 m | place: Canada: near Kenora, Ontario
ACCGGGCGCACCGCATAGGCCACCACCTCCTGCCCCTTCAGCTCGGCGGTCCAGGCCCGGTCGAGATAACGGGCCGGCCGGGTGGTCACAATCTGCAGGTCCACATCCGACCACGGGTCCGCCGGCTGGCCGGCGCCGGACAGCGCGCGGGCGTGCGAGCCGAAGACGGCCGCCACCCGGATGTCCGGCTGCGCCTGCATCCACTCGCGCAGGGAATCCAGCAGGGTCACCATGAGCGCAGCGAAAGGAGGATCTCGGTGCCTTCCATGCCGGGCCCCGCGTGAATCTCGCCGTGATGCAGGCGCAGGATTTCCTTGGCCAGAAAGACCCCGAGCCGCCCCTGGTTGGGCACCGCCCCTTCCACCGGCTCGGGCAGGATGCCCTCGAGCTCGAGCCGCTTGCCCTTGAGCGAAAACAGCACCGTCTGGTCCGCGCCGCTGCCGGTCGAGCGCACCTGCAGGCCCAGCTCCCGCGCCCCGAGCTCCCCGCGGTTCTCGGTGATGGTCGCGATCAGCGAGCGCAGGGCAAAGTCCAGCAGCCGCTTGCTCACCGCCAGCACCACCGGGTCCGGGCCCACCTCGACGCGCACCCCAAGCGCATGGCCGACCGTCTGCGCGAGCTCGCGGAGGTCGGTCGGCGCCACCTCGGGCTCGTGCAGGGCGTGCATCAGCCCGACGTGCTTGTTCAGGGTCTCAAGCTGCGCAATGTCCCCCTTCACCGTCTCCAGCAGCGGGGCCGTCAGCGGCTGCTCCGGGGGGCACTGGCGGAAGGTCGCGAGGGACACGAGCGCGTTGCCCAGCTCGTGGCTGAGGGTCAGCGAGAGCTCGCGCAGCAGGTGGCGGCGGTTGGCGCTCAGACGCGTGGCGGCATCGTGCACCTCGCCGCTGGCCTCCTCCCAAAACGCCCAGGCCCCGCCCGTCTCGGCCACGCGGCCCGCGCTCGCGCGGAAGGGCTGCCCGGCCGCCGGCGCCACGCGGCAGACCTCGCGCGACCGCCGCGCCTGGCCAATCAGGTCGCGCACCACCAGCGGCACGTGGCGCGGGACGCCCTCGTCGGGCCCCAGGACCAGCGTGCTCGGGAAATACTTCGCCCCCAGCCGGGCCTGCTCCGCCAGCTGGTGCAGCCGGCTCAGCTGGCCGGACTTCGCCAGAAAATGCCGCAGCAGCCGCGCAAAGAACACCGCGCGCGTCCGGTCCGCCTCGTCGTAGGGCTCGCCATCGTCGCGCACCCCGAGCGCGATCAGGCCCAGCAGGCGGCCGTTGTCATGGATCGGGGCCAGCAGCCGGGCGCCCCAGAGCGCGAGGCGGTTGCGCACCGCCAGCTCCGCCACCGGATCGGCCGGGCCCTCCCAGCTCGCCCCGTCAATCACCGCCGGATGGCTCTCCAGCAGGGCCACCAGCGGGTCGTCCGCCGGAAAAAACGAGGTGCCGCGGTCCGCCCGGAACCCGTCCGTCTCCCGCAGGAAAAACACCGCGTGCGACGCCCGCAGCAGCTGGCGCGAGGCCCGGCGGAACTCCGCGATCAGGCGGTCGCGCGTGTCGAGGTTCTCCACCGCGCCTTCGAGAAAATCCCACAGCTCGGCCGCGTCGCCGGCCCCGGCGGCCCGGACGGGCGGGCGGGCGGGCTCGGCCCGGCGCGCCTTTTCCGTCAGCAGCGCCACCATCGACTGCTGCTCCGCCACCTCCTCCAGCAGGGGCAGCAGCTCCCGCAGCCGGGTCGTGCTCTCCTCGTACGAAAGATACACGCGGGCCCGGCCCGTCATGCGCGCCTGCTCAAACGGCAGGCTGCGGGGCTCCCCGACGTAGAGCGTCGGGCTCCGCGCCAGCGCGGGGGGCAGGCTCGCCTCCACCGCCGCATCCAGCACCACCACGGCGGAAAACCCGGGCGAGGTGCCCGACGGGAAGCTCGCCGGCGTCAGCCGCAGCGCGCTCCGCCCCGGCGGCAGCTGCCGCTCCCACGCGTCGGCGAGGACGGAGTCGGCGGTCGCGAGGATGACTAGGCTTGGCATGGGAAGACGATGCGGAAGGTGGCGCCGCGTCCCGGCTGGGCCGGATCCACCGAGATGGTCGCGTCGAGACCCGCCAGAATGTCGCTGCAGATGGCGAGTCCAAGCCCAAAGCCGGAGGACTTGGTGGATTGGAAGGGCTGGAACAGCCGGGGCCGGATCTCCGGCGCGATGCCCGGCCCGCTGTCCTCCAGCTGGACCTCGACGCCCCGGGGCACGTTGCGGGTGGACAGCTTCACCCAGCGCTCGCCCGGCTGCCCCTCGAGGGCCTGGATGGCGTTGAAGCAGAGGTTGAGCAGCACCTGCTTGGCCGCCGACGCATCCGTGTACACCCGGTCGGGAGTGGCCTGGAGGTCGAGGAGGAACGGGATGCGTTTGTCCACGGACTTGGCCGCGACCAGCTCGAGGGTGGAGCGCAGCACCGGGTGGAGCTCGATCAGCTGCGCCGCGTAGACCCGCGGCGAGGCGAGGTCGAGGAGCTGCTCGGTCAGCCGGTCGATGCGCGTGACCTCGTCGCCGATCAGGCGGAAGAACTTGTCGCGGAAGACCGGGTCCTGGTAGTGCTGCGGCAGCAGCTGCACAAAGGCCTTGATCGAGACCAGCGGGTTGCGGATCTCGTGGGCCAGGCTCGCGCCGAGCAGGCCGACCGTCGCCAGCTGCTCGGCGCGCTGGGCCTTGAGGGAGAAATGGGCGCGCTCGAGCGCGTTCTCGATGATCGACGCGAGCTCCATCAGCTGCGTCACCTGCGGATAGGTGAAGGGCTGGCGCGACGCCGCCACGCCGACCCCGACGAGCACGGTCAGGGTGGGCCCCTCCCCCACCACCACCACGCCGAGGCTATGGGCCGCGAGGAAGCGCCCGAGCTCGAGACGTTCCGGGGTGGCCTTTTCCCGCGCGAGCCGCTCGGGGGTGGCCCAGCGGATCGCCCGCAGCGTCTGCAGGATCGGGGAGTTCTCGGGCAGCTCGACCCCGCCGCCGCGCAGCGGGCCGGCCGCGCCGGAGATCACCAGCGCGTGGTCCGTGTGGCCCCAGCCCTTCAGGACGGTGAGAAAGGCCTGCTCGAGGTTGTCCACCCGCACCTCGCGCCGCGACACCGCGTACGCCGCCTGCCGGACCGCGGAGTCCTGGGCGTAGAACTGGAACATGGGGCTGATCCAGCCGTGCAGCGCGGTGGCGAACCAGAGGGCCAGCGCGGTGGTGACGATGAAGGCGAAGGGCTCGGGCAGCACCAGCCCGAGCACCAGGTCCCCGACGTAGGCCGCCCCCGCCACGATCGTGACCAGGGCGATCTTCTGCAGGCCCACCTTGATGATCTGCCGCGCGTCGAAGATGCGGTGGGTCGTGATCGCGACGACGGTGGCGGTGTAAAACGCGAGGATGACCAGGGGCTGCAGCCGGATCAGCACGGGGAGCGCCAGCAGCGCCCGCATCGCCATGAGCAGCACCACGGCCGAGGCGGTGACCGCGCCGCCGAGCATCAGCACCTGCAGCTCGAGCCGGGCCACGCCCTTCTGCGCACGCATCTGGCGCACGGTCTCGTGGGTCAGCAGGCCGTAGAGGACGACCAGTCCGACAATGAAGACATAATAGCCCAGGCCGTAGATCTGCTTCTCCGCCACGCTGTGGGTGATCCGGCCCGGGATGAACCAGTCGGTGAAGCAGATCCCCGCGATCAGCGCGGTGGCCAGCGTCCACCAGCGACTGCTCCACAGCCGCCCGGCCAGCGACTCGTGCCGCCCGCTGACGGTCTCCTTCACCAGCCAGAGCTGCAGGATGATCAGCGCGCCCACCGCCGAGGTCATGCGCAGCCAGAAGAGGCCGTGGGTCAGGTCGGTCACCGCCTGGTAGAGGCAGCCGAGCCACAGCGCCACGTGCAGGGAGGCGCTGAAGAAAAACCGGTTGATCGGCCGCTGCGGGTTCGACCAGATCGCGGCAAAGCCCACGACCACCGCGGCGATCGCGGCCAGCAGGGCCGGGTAGAGGGTTATCGGGTGAGGACCAGGCATGCGTTGGTGCCGGACAGCCCGTGGGCGTTGACCAGCGTGTTTTCATGCCCCACGAACCGGGCCTGGCCGCTGAGGTTCAGCGCGCAGGCGGGGTCGGGGTGCTCCCAGTTCACGGTCGGCGGGATGGCGCCGCGGGCCAGGCCCAGCGCCGCGCAGCCCACCTGGATCGCCCCCGCCGCCCCGAGGGGATTGCCGATCGCCCCTTTGAGCGACACGGCCGGGATGGCGGCCAGCTCCGGCCCGAAAAATTTCCCGAGCATGTCCGCCTCGGCGGCATCGAGCACCTTGTGGCCGGGCCCCCAGGCGCTGACGCATTCGATCTGGCCCGGCCGCAGGCTCGAGTTGGCCAGCGCCAGTCGCATCGCCTCCGACAGCCCCGCGCAGGGAAACGTGGCCGGATCCGACGCGTAGCCATAGCCCCCGACGTAGGCATAACCCGGGCGGGGGCTCTCCTCCGGCTCCAGAATCAGGACACAGGCGCCCTCCCCGATCACGCCGGTCGTGCGCCACAGGTCAAAGGGGCGGCACTGCCGCTCGGGATGCTCCGGGTTGCCCGGGGCCAGCCCGGCCAGCTTGAGCTCCAGCATCGGGTGGAAATAGAGCGGGGCCTCGGACCCGCCGCAGACGGCAATGTCCGTCTCGCCGTGCGCGATCATCTCCGCCGCCCGGCCGATCGCGTCCAGCCCGGAACAGCAGGCGCTCTGCAGCGACATGGTGCGGGTGGTCCCGCCGATCGCATCGCCCACCGTGGCCCCGATCGCGCTGACCAGCGCCGTGGCCACCGAGGTGGGTAGGGCGTTGATCGGCCCCTTGCGCACGATGATGTCCACCCCCTTGTTGATCACCCCGAAGTCCATCAGGGTCGCCCCGATCATGACCAGCGGGTTCTGCCCGCGCAGCTTCGGCAGCGTCAGGCCCGCGTCCGCCGCCGCCAGCGCCGCCGCCGCCAGCGCAAACTGGCTGTGGCGCGGCATGCGCTTGCTGTTGGCGCCGCTGACATAGTCGTCCAGCCGGAAGCCCCGGACCTCGGCCGCCACGAAGGCCCCGGCCTCCTCCGGGAACTTTTTCGCCGCGGTCACCCGGCTGACCGGCTCGAGGATGCCCTGCCAGAACGCCTCCTTGCCAATCCCGGCCGGGGTGACGAAACCGAGCCCGGTGATTTTTACGCGGCGGCGTTTCATGGCGCGGTCAGTCCGCCGCCGGGAAGCTCATGCGGACCGTCGAGCCCTGGCCAAGCGTCGAGGTGAAGCTCATCGTGGCGCCATGCGACCCCAGCAGGTGCCGGCAGATGCTCAGCCCGAGCCCGGTGCCGTTCTTCTTGCTGCTGAAGCCGCCCTTCAGCGCCCGGGCCACCCCGTCGGCATCCAGCCCCGCGCCGTTGTCGCCGATGGTCAGCTCGATCCGGTCGCCCGCGCGGACCACCGCCACCGCGATCCGGTCGGCGCCGGCCTCGAGGGCATTCTTGAAGACGTTCTGGAACACCCGCATCAGCTCGAATTTCGAGCCCTGGATGGCCGCCTGCGTCAGCCCGGCAAACTGGATCGCCACGGAACTGAAGAACACCACCTGCTGCACGTCGCGCGCGACCGCCACGAGGTCCAGCCGCGCAAACTCGGCGGTCTGCCGCGACGACCGGCGCCAGTTCTCGGAGAGATGGTGGCAGTACTCCGCCGCCCGTTCCACCATGCCCGCGTAGTCGAGCAGCCGGCGGCCGCGCTCGGGGTCCACCGCCCCGACGATCCGGGCCTCCTCCACCAGCAGCGCGGCGTAGCCGATGACCACCGTGAGGGGATTGTTCAGGTCGTGCACCAGCTCCACCGAGGCCCGGCCCTGCCAGATCTGCGGCTGCTTCTGTTCGATCTCCCGCTGGAGCGCGGCGTTCAGCTCGTGCGCCGACGCGTTCATCTTCGCCTGCTGGCGGCGCAGCTGCGTCGCCGCGGTCTGCTTCCGGGCGGCCTCCATCAGCTCCGGCAGGTCCGGCGGCTTGCGGAGATACTGGTTCGCCCCCGCCAGCATCGCCTGCTGCGCGGTGCTCAGCGTGCCATAGCCCGTGAGCATGATCACGGAAACCTCCGGGTCGATCTTGCGCAGCTCCTCCAGCGCGCGGATGCCGTCCATCTCCGGCATGCGGATGTCGAGCACCACCAGGGCGAAGGCCTTCGCGCGCAGCTTCGCCAGCGCCTCGGCGGCCCGCTCCGCCGTTTCCACCGTAAATTCCGTCGAGAGGGCAAACGCGATCGATTCCCGCGGTCCGTACTCGTCATCCACCACCAGGACCAGGGGCTTGGCGGCCCCCGGGTCGCCCGGCGGGGTCGGGCTGGCTAGCATACGTCGGCCCGGGGCAGGGAGGTCCGCCCATCGTCAGGCAAATTACTGTTACCGAGCATGACACGTGTTTGCAGAGGGGGTTTCGGGTGTCAAGAGACGCATCTGGGATTGATTTACCACGGCCAGCCCCGGACAATCGTCCGGTGGATTTCATCCTCACTGCTCTCGCCGCCGCCGCCCTCGCCGGGGCTTTTGTCTGGGTCCTCCTGCGCGGCCAGCAGGCGGCCGTCGCCGAGCGCCTGCGCGCCAGCGAGGCCGAGAACCTCCGGCTCAACACCGAGCTGGCGGGGCTCCGCGCCGAGGCCGCCCGGCTCGCCACCCAAGCCACCCAGCTCACCACCCAGCTGACCGCCGAGCGCGACGCCCAGCTCCGCCTCACGAACGAGTTCAAGGCCCTCTCCGCCGACGCCCTGAGCCGCAACAACACCTCCTTCCTCGCCCTGGCCCGCGAGTCCTTCGCCCAGCTCCAGCAGCAGTCCAGCGGGGACCTCGACAAGCGCCAGCAGGCCATCGATGCGCTCGTCAAGCCCCTGCGCGAGTCGCTCCAGCAGGTCGACGCCAAGATCGCCGCGATCGAGAACGCCCGCCAGGAGGCCTACGGCTCCCTCACCCAGCAGCTCAAGGGCCTCGCCCTCGCCCAGACCTCCCTCCAGTCCGAGACCACCAAGCTCTCCCGCTCCCTGCGCTCCACCAGCACCGCCGGCCGCTGGGGTGAAATCCAGCTCCAGCGCGTCGTCGAGCTCGCCGGCATGGTCGAGAACGTCGACTTCATCCAGCAGGAGGCCGCGGGCGACGTGCGGCCCGACATGATCATCCGGCTGCCCGGCGGCAAATCCATCGCCGTCGACGCCAAGGCCCCCATGCAGGCCTACCTCGAGGCCCTCGAGGCCAGCGACGAGTCCGTCCGCAAGGCCAAGTTCATCGAGCACGCCCGCATCGTCCGCGGGCACATCGAGGCCCTCGGCGCCAAGTCCTACTGGAAGAACATCCAGCCCTCGCCGGAATTCGTCGTGCTCTTCATCCCCGGCGAGGCCTTCTACAGCGCCGCCCTGCGCTACGAGCCCGACCTCTTCGAGCGCGGCACGAGCGTCGGCGTCATCCTCGCCTCCCCCGCCACCCTGATCGCCCTGCTCAAGGCCGCCGCCTACGGCTGGAAACAGGAGGCCCTCTCGCGCAACGCCGACGACATCCGCAAGCTCGGCCTCGAGCTGCACGAGCGGGTCGCCACCGTCGCCAAGAACCTCGACGAGCTCGGCCAGCGCCTGCAGCAGGCCGTCGCCGCCTACAACAGCACCATCTACCAGACCGAGAGCCAGGTGCTCGTCACCGGCCGCAAGCTCGAGAAGCTCGGCGCCGGCAGCGAGAAAAAGATCATCGAGCCGCGCCTGGTCGACGAGATCCCGCGCCCCCTGACCGCGCCCGAGCTGAAGCCGTAGCGCCGCTCCCGCCCGCCCGGCCGGCCCCATGGAATCCCCCGCCCCACCCGCCCTCGCCGGCACCTGGCAGATCGTGAAGGCGGAGCTGGCGGGCGAGGAGATGCCCGCGTTCGTCGCCCGCCAGATCGAGGTCGAGTTCGCCGCCGACACCTACACCGTCCGCTTCGCCGGCGAGGTGTCCGACCACGGCACCTACACCCTCGCGCCCGCCGGCCGCCACGCGGGGCTGCTCCTCGCGGGCCTCACCGGCTCCAACGCCGGCCGCTCCATCCCGGCCCTCTACCAGCTCGCCGGCGACCGCCTGCGCGTCTGCTACGGACTCGACGGGGTCCGCCCCGGCGGCTTCGCGACCGGCCCCGGCCAAAACCTCTACCTCGCGACCTACCGGCGGAAAGTTTCCTAGGACGGGAGGACCGGGACGCCGCCGCCCCCCTCCGGCGTTGCCAAGCCCCGCCCCCCGGCCACTGTTTCCCGCCACCGGCCATGCACGTCTCGCACCTGTTCCTCTACCCGGTGAAATCCCTGCGCGGCCTCGCCGTGCCCGCCGCGGACATCGACGCCCTGGGCTTCGCCGGCGACCGGCGCTTCCTCGTGGTGGACGAGTCCGGCCAGTTCCTCACCCAGCGCACCCTCCCGCGCCTGGCCCTCATCACGACCGCCCTCACCGACCGCGACCTCATCCTGCGCGCCCCCCACGGCGGCTCCTGCGCCGTCCCCCGGCGCGCCCCCGGCCCGGCCGAACTCGTTTCCGTCCGCGTCTGGAAAAGCACCGGGCTCCTCGCCGAGGACTGCGGCGTGGAAATCGCCGTGTGGCTCTCGGACTTCCTCCGCACGCCCTGCCGGCTCGTCCGCCTCGGTGAAAAGTTCACCCGGCCCGTCCTCTCGCCCGGCCCGTCCCGGCCCGGCGACCTCGTGAACTTCGCCGACGGCTACCCGTTCATGGTCCTCAGCGAGGCCTCGCTCGCCGACCTCAACGCCCGCCTCGCCGAGCCCCTGTCGTTCGACCGCTTCCGCCCCAGCTTCGTCGTGAGCGGCTGCGCGGCGTTCGCCGAGGACACCTGGACCCGCTTCCAGGCGGGCGGCGTCACGTTCCGCGCCGCGGGCCCCTGCGCCCGCTGCCGCGTCACGACCACCAACCAGCTCACCGCCGAGCGCGGCCCGGAACCGCTGCGCACCCTCGCGACCTATCGTCGCGACTCCGACGAGCCGACCGACGTCAACTTCGGCCAGAACCTGATCCACGAGACCAAGTCCGGCACGCTGCGCGTCGGGGACGAGGTCGTGCTGCAGTAGCGGGTGATCGCGGCGGCCCCCGCGGCGTTGGCGGGCAGATGTGGCTGCGGAAGCTGACGAAGTAGGGGCGGATTTGGCGGCGGCGATCGGTCGTCACTGCTTCCAGAGCAGCACGATGCCCTGCGCCCGGTGGCGGAATAGATTCCGCAACACCCGGAGCATCCCGAGAAATTTTTTGCCGCGCAGGTCGCTGGGGCCGGTCGCCTTCGCATAGGCGGGACGATAGACGAAGCGCATATGGTCCCACGCCCACGGCAGGACAGTGTGGCGGCGGAAGCCGGCGGCGCGCGCGCGGTGGATGATTTTCCGGGGCGGCATGTCCTTTTCGTGGACGCCAAACTCCTGGACCGCGCGGATCGATGTGGCCGACTGGCTGTGGCCGTCGCCCGGCTCAATGCAAATCACCGTTCCGTCCGGAGCGAGGGCCGCATAGGCCGCCCGCATCGCGGCGTCCTCCGATTCGGCGTGGTGGAGCGCATCGTGGAAGATCACATAGTCTGCCGGCGGATCGATCTTCACCTCCTCGTAATCAGCGACGCGAAACGAGGCGTTGGGAATCTGCCGCTCCTGGCGCAGTTGCTCGGCAATCGCGATCGCGTCGGGCGAGATGTCGACGCCGACCACCTCGTAGCCGCGCTCGGCAAAGATCAGGCTGAGCCAGCCGGTGCCGCAGCCAAATTCGACGACCCGCGCTGGGGCGGGCCGCATCAGCGAGAGAAAGACGCTGATGTTGATCAGGTAATGGTTGCAGTTCTCGTCGCTGAACGGCTTGCGCATCGCGTGCAGCCGGCCGGCCTCGCCGATCCGGGCGAAATATTCGCGCTCGCCCTGCTTGGGATCGGGCCTCGGGGGATGGTCTTCGGATGAAACGGCTGGCATGGATGAGGAAAATCGCCGCGATGGTTTCCAGATCGCAGGAAAAGGCGAGCCACGGCTTTTGCCGGTCGCGCCCAAATGGGACTAATGGCCCGTTTCTTGCGGTGCGCCCTCAAGGCGGAGCCTGCGATGGGACGCCGCGGCGCCAGAACGGCACGTCCCGGTTCGCGTGGATTTTTTCCCATGGCCCGGCCAAACGTTGTCCCAACGCCTCTTCTTCTTCAAAGGCGAACAGCACGGCAACCCATGGTCGTTTCGGGTCGGTCGCAATTCGCTCGAGCGATGGGATGGGGCGCCGCGGCAGTTGCAAAACTTGGCCGTGAGGGGCAGCAGACGGGATTTGGGACGAAGGGCGAGTGGGATTTTTGTCGTGGCCCTACCGTAGTATGGCGAAAGAGCACCCCTAAGTCAGCCCCGACAAGGGGGCGACTCGCGTTTTGGGTGCACCGGCACGGTGCCTCAAACGCACATCTTGCTCTCCCCCTATATCAGTCTGTCCCTACCCGCCCACGTCCTGACTTGGTCTTTGCTCTGTGCTTTTTCGACTGAATCATCCGCACCTTCTGACCACGGCTCTTCTGTCGACTTCGCCGGCGACTTTTTGCCTGTTCGTCCTGCCTCACCGCCGCAGCCGCCCATATCCGCTCCTCAAGCTTTGAACACAGCTCCAGCCAAGCAGATTCCCGGTTAGCGACCTGTGACCGCTCCCTCTGGCACCTGACCTCTACCCCCGTCAGCCTATGCCTCAGCCAAACACAGGAGCTAGTTTTTTGGATTTTCTGACCGCCCCTCCCTGACCCGAGAACGAACCTTTCCTCGACATCTTCAGTCCGTATCCCGAGTGCTGCTAACCGAACTGTAAATTGGGTGTTCATGGGACCGAGGTTTGGCGTGTTGTGAGAAACTGTGGAAATCAGCTTGTCTTGTTGATTTTCTGCCCGCCCGGACCCGCGCCGCGCACGAACCGCTCCGCCACGTCGGCGCGACGGTGCCCGAGGGCGGCGAGCCGGGCGGCAATTGGGTCGTCCATGGGAGTGCGCCGATCCTGCCAGCTTTCCGCCCGCCCGGCGAGCGTTAGCTGGGTCGCCCCGGCGATTTGGGGTGGCAAAGGCCGGGCGGCGGCTTTTTCCTGATGGAAACTTTCGTCCGGGCACGGAGTCCAACCCCCGCCCCCCCTTCACCCTTCCCCACCCATGATCACCGGTCCCGCCTGGTCTGCAAAACTCCGCACGGAAATCGGCAAGGCCGTCATCGGCCAGGACGCCGCCATCGAGCGCCTGCTCGTCGCCCTGCTCGCCAACGGCCACGTCCTGCTCGAGGGCATGCCCGGCCTCGCCAAGACCCTCCTCGTCAAGTCGCTCGGCACCGCCCTCGGCGTCCAGTTCGAGCGCATCCAGTTCACCCCCGACCTCCTGCCGAGCGACGTCGTCGGCACGATGATCTTCCAGCCCAAGACCGGGGAGTTCTCCGCCCACCGCGGGCCGATCTTCGCCAACCTCGTGCTCGCCGACGAGATCAACCGCGCCCCCGCCAAGGTGCAGAGCGCGCTGCTCGAGGCGATGCAGGAGCGCCAAGTCACCCTCGGCGGGCAGACCCACCCGCTGCCGACCCCGTTCTTCGTGATGGCGACCCAGAACCCGGTCGAGCAGGAGGGCACCTACCCGCTGCCCGAGGCCCAGACCGACCGCTTCCTCTTCAAGCTGATCGTGGACTACCCCAGCGCCGCCGAGGAATCCACCATGATGCAGCGCTGGGGCCAGGTCACCCAGCAGCCCGCGCTCACCGCCGCCTCCAGCGGCGAGGAACTGCTCGCCCTCCGCACCGCCGTCGACGCCCTCCATGTCTCCCCCGCCGTGCAGGGCTACATCCTCGCGCTGGTCCGCGGCACCCGCGCCCTCACCGAGAGCCGCCCGGGCGCGAAGTGCCCCCTGACGTTCGGCGCCTCGCCCCGCGCCTCGCTCGCCCTCTACCAGGCCGGCCGCGCCCTCGCCTGGCTCCGCGGCGAGGACTACGTCTCCCCTGCCCTGGTGCAGGAGCTCGCCCCCGAGGTCATGCGCCACCGCATCGGCCTGACCTACGAGGCGGAGGCCGAGGAAATCTCCCCGGACCAGATCATCGCCCAGGTGGTCGCCCAAACCCCGGTGCCCGCGAACTGACCGGGCGTCCGCCCCCGCTGCCTCCGCCCCGGCCGTCTGGGGCCCGGCCGCCCGCCGCATGAACCCGACCCCCGCCCCGGCCAGCCCCTCGCCGCTCGCCCTCCTGCGCCAGCTGGAGTGGCGGGTGCGCCATGCCGTCGAGAACGTCCTCAGCGGCGAGTACCGCTCCACCTTCCGCGGCCGCGGCATGGAGTTCGACCAGGTGGTGAAATATGAGTTCGGCGACGATGTCCGCGACCTCGACTGGAACGTCACCGCCCGCCTCGGCGAGCCCTACCGGAAAAAGTTCGTCGAGGAGCGCGAGGTCACCCTGCTGCTCGTGTTCGAGGACTCCCCGTCCCTGCACTTCGGCTCCGGCGCGCAGTCCAAGCGCGAGGCCCTGCTCGAGCTCGCCGGCCTCGTCATGCTCCTCGGGGCCGTCAACCGCGACCGCGTCGGCTTCGTCCACGCCGCGCCCGGCGGCAACCTCCTGCGCGAGCCGGTCCGCGGCCGGGGCGCCATCCTCCACGCCGCCGCCACGCTGCTCGGCCGCCCCGCCCCCGCGCCCGCCGACCGCGCCCCGGACATCCCGTGGCGCTTCCTCGCCCGCGCCGCCCCCAAGCACAGCGTGCTGCTCTGGCTCGGCGACTTCCCGCCGCGCGGGGAGCCCGAGGGCTGGGCCGTCCTGCAGCGCCGCTACCAGACCATGGGCTGCCGCGTGGACGATCCCTGGGACCGCGCCCTGCCCGCCCAGGAATCCTTTGCCGCCTACGATCCGACCGCCGGCCGGCTGGTCACGCTGGAGGGCAGCGCCGCCGAGCGCGCCGCGCACGCGGCCTGGTCCGCCGAACGCGAGCAGGCCTGGCAGGCGCTGTTTCCCGACCGCCTCAGCCGCCTCGTCGTCGGCACCGACCAGAACCGCCTGGACGCCCTGGTGCGGTTTTTCCACGCCCGGATGAACGCCGGCGCGCGGCGCTGAGCCGCCCCCACCGCCGCCCCCGATGACTCCCCTTTACGCCGCCTCCTCCTGGACCCAGGCCGTCGGCGGCTACCAGCTCAAGGAGCCCCTCTGGCTCCTCGCCCTGCTCGCCCTGCCGGTGCTGGTCTGGATCCGCGGCCGGCGCCGCGTGCCCGTGCTGCTCGTGCCGTTTGCCGCCGCCTGGCACCGCCCCTCGCTCACCTCGGGGGCGCGCTGGCCGGCCGCCCTCGCCCTGCTCGGGCTCGCCCTGCTGATCGCGGCCCTCGCCCGCCCCCAGCGCGTCGACGACCGGCGCGAGGTCCACACCCAGGGCTACGACATCATGCTGGCGATCGACCTCTCCGGCTCGATGCTCGCGGAGGATTACGAGCGGGGGGGCGACCGCCTCAACCGGCTCCAGGCCATCAAGCCGGTCATCCAGGCCTTCATCACCGACCGCCCCAGCGACCGCATCGGCATCGTCGTCTTCTCCGGCCGCGCCTACACGCTCGCCCCGCTGACCTTCGACCACGACTGGCTGGCCCGCCAGACCGAGCGGCTGAAGATCGGGCTGATCGAGGACGGCACGGCGATCGGCGACGGCCTGGGCGTGTCGCTCACCCGGCTGGAGCAGGCCAAGCGCGAGAGCGGCGGCAAGCGCTCCGGCGCCTTCGTCGTGCTGCTGACCGACGGGGCGAACAACCGCGGCGCGCTCACCCCCGAGCAGGCCGCCGGCCTCGCCCGGAGCCGCGGGGTGCCCGTCTACACCATCGGCGCCGGCAAGGACGGGATCGTCCCCTTCCCCGTGTTCGACGACAAGGGCAACAAGCTCGGCTACCGCCGGATGATGGCCGACCTCGACGAGGGGGCGCTGCGGCAGATCGCCGACACCACCGGCGGGCATTTCTTCCGCGCGATCGACACCGACACCGTCGAGTCCGCCTTCAAGGCGATCGATCGCGCCCAGAAGATCGAGTTCCAGTCCAAGAGCTACCTGATCACCACCGAGTTCTTCCCCTGGGCCGCCGGGCCCGGGGCCCTGCTGCTGCTGCTCGCCGCCCTGTTCGCCCGTCCCCTCTGGTCCCGGGAGGCCGCCGCATGACCTTCGCCTGGCCCCACCTCTGCTGGCTCCTGCTCGTGCCCGCCGCTCTGCTCGTCGCGGAGATCGCCCGCCGCCGGCGCGCGGCCGTCGGGACGCATCCCAAGATCCTCCACGCCGTGGCCGGCGCGCACGACCTGTCCCTCGTCGCCCGGGCCGCCGCCCCGCACCGCACCCGCCCCTGGCTCGGCGTGGGCCTGGCGCTCGTCATCGTCGCCCTCGCCCGCCCGCAGTGGGGCCGCCTCGAGGAGCCGGTCTTTGACCAGGCCCGCGAGATCCTCATCGCGATCGACCTCTCCCGCTCGATGCTGGCACCGGACGTCAAGCCCTCTCGCCTCGAGCGCGCCAAGCTGCTCACCCAGTCCCTGCTGGAAAAGCTCGCCGGCGAGCGTGTCGGTCTCGTGACCTTCTCCGGCACCGCCTTCCTGCAGAGCCCGCTCAGCTCGGACTACGAGATCCTGCGCGAATTCCTGCCCGCGCTGAACCCCGGCTTTCTCCCCGAGGGCGGCACCAACTACCGCGCCCTGATCACCACCGCCCTCACCGCCTTCGGCCGCACCGCCGCCGACCGCTTCCTCATCGTCCTCAGCGACGGCGAGGCGACCGACGACGACTGGAGATCCCAGGTCGCGGAGCTGAAGACCAAGGGCATCCGGGTCATCAGCCTCGGCATCGGCACCACCGCGGGCGCCATGATCCCCGACGGCACCGGCGGCTTCGTCAAGGATGAGCGCGGCGCCGTCGTGCTGTCCAAGCTCGAGGGCGGCACGCTCCAGGAACTCGCCCAGGCGACCGGCGGCACCTACCGCGACGCCAGCACCTGGATCGACCTGGCCCGCGTGCTCAGCGCCACTGTCGAGGCCGGGCAGAAGGGGAAGTTCAGCGAGAAAAACACCGTGCGGCTCGTCGAGCGCTTCCAGTGGCCCCTCGCCTTCGGGCTCTGGTGCCTCCTCGTCAGTTATTGCTACGAGTTCCCCGTCCAGCCCCGGCCGCGCGAGCTGCAGCTGCGCGGGCAGCCCCCCGCCCCCGGGCCCAACTCCGCGGAACCGCCCCCGGGCCGCACGCCGCGGGTCGCCACGGCCGCGCTGATCCTGCTCGCGGCCTTCTCCGCCGGCCCCGCCGCCGAGGGCGCGGAGCCCGCCGCCCCCCCCGTTCCCCCGCTGACCAAGATCGTCACCCGCCTCTCCGCCCAGGACACCCGCTCCGCCCGCGACTGGGCCGAGTTCGCCCGGGAAACCATCACCTGGGGCCAGCACTTCCAGACCCAGTCGCGGCCGGTGCCGCCGGGGCCGGTCCACGACGCCCTGGCCGCCGTCGAGCTCGGCGCCGCCCTCGACGCCAAGACCGCCGACTGGCCCAAGCTGCGCGCGGAACTCGCCGCCCTGCTCAAGGCGCCCGAGGAGAAAAAGCCGGACCAGTCCAAGCAGCAACAGGACCAGCCCAAGGATCAGCCGAATCAAAAGGACCAGCCGCAGGACAAAAAGGAGCAGCCGCCGGAGCAAAAGGACCCGTCGAAGGATCCGTCCCAGCAGTCGAAGCCGGACACCTCCGCGGCGCCAAAACCGTCGCCGGACTCCCCGGAAAAACCGCCGGCCCCGCCGCAGAACGGCCCGCCGCCGGAGTCCGCTTTCGGCGACCTGCAGTCGCCCCCGAAATCCCCGCCGCCGCGCGACACCCAGAAGGTCGGCGGCGTCCCCGAAAAAAAGGAGGCGGACAAAAAACCGGCCGACCCCCTTCTGGCGCTGCCCCTCCAGAAACTGGACCAGCTGCGCAACCAGGACTCCCCGGCCGAACTCTACCAACTGATGGACGCCGGCAAAAAGACCGCGCCCAAGAAAACAGGCAAAGACTGGTGATCCCCATGCGCCGCTTCCTCTCCCTCCTTGTCCTCTGCGCCCTCGCCGGCGCCGCCCGCGCCCAGTCCGTGCACTGGGAAGGCAACCCCGATGACCCGTCCGAGGTCCAGCTCGTGTTCGAGGACTGCGCCCCGGACGGGGATCCCCGGCTGCCCGCCCTGGCGGACACCACGCTGACCCTGACGGGCAACTCCTCCCAGACCTCCATCATCAACGGCTCCTTTTCCCGCTCCCATATTCTCGCCTACAGCGTCCGGGCGCGCCGGGCCGGCGCCACGCTGCAGGTCCCGGCCTTCACCGTCCAAACCAACAAGGGCCCGAAGCCGGTCTCCGCCTTCACCGGCGGCGCCGCCCGCGTCATCTCCGATGCCACCGTGAATGCCCGGCTCGTGCCGGGGGCCGCCAGCGTCTGGGCGGGAGAGGTGTTCCCGCTGACCTACGTGCTGGATGCCGCCCGGCGCAGCTTCAGCCAGCTGGCCAGCGGCATCGACTGGAACTCTGCCCCGCTCGTGGCCGAGGACTGGTCGAAGCCCGAGCCGTCCGAGCTCTCCCTCAACGGCGAAGCCCGGCTCAACATCACCTCCCGCGCCCGCGCCTACGCCAAGTCGCCCGGTCCGCTCACGCTCAACCCCACCACCCAGCTGGTCAACATCGCCACCGGCAGCAGCGGCTTCGGCCTGTTCCAGCAGCAGCGCGTCGAGCAGCTCGCGGTGAGCTCCCGCCGCCCCGAGCTGACCGTGAACCCGCTCCCCACGCCGGCCCCCGCCGGCTTCAGCGGCGCCGTGGGCCAGTTCCGGCTGGTGTCCCGGGTCGTCCCCGCCACCGCCGCCGTCGGCGAGCCCGTCACCTGGACGCTCGAGCTGAGCGGGACGGGCAACTGGCCCGACCTCGCCGGCCTGCCCCAGCGCGAGGTCTCCAAGGATTTTCAGGTCGTCCAGCCGCAGGCCAAGCGCACGCCGGCCGAGGGCCGGCTCTTTGACGTCACCCTGGCCGAGGACGTGGTCCTCGTCCCCACCCGGCCCGGGACCTATGCGCTCAATCCCGTCACGTTCGTTTATTTCGATCCGAAGGCGGGCGCCTACAAGACCCTGGGCACCGCGCGCACCACGCTGACTATTACCCCGGCCGGGGCCGCGCCGCGCTTCCAGGTCGGGCTGCCCGATCCCGCGCAGCTGACGCCGCCCGAGCCGCCCGCGCGGGGCCCGGCGGCGGTGGCGCCCGCGCCGCCCGCGACCATTCCCCGCGACCCCCTCGCCGGCACCGCCCACGCGGCTGTGCCCTGGCCCCTCGAGCCGTTCCTGCTCCTGCTGGCCGCACCCCTGGCCGCGGGCATGCTCTTCTGGGCCGGACTCGCGCTCCAGCGCTCCCGCCAGACCGACCCGGCGCGCGTCCGCCGCGCCGCCCGGGCCCGGCTCGCCGCCACGCTCCGGCAGCTCTCCGCCGCCGGCGCCGCCGACCAGTCCGCCCTGATCCTCGCCTGGCAGCACGACGCCGCCATCCTCTGGGAAATCCTCCAGGCCGCCCCGCCGCCCGCCGCCTTGCCGGACGCCGCCTGGAGCCGCCTGTGGACGGAGGCCGACCGGGCCCTGTACCGCGCCGCCACCGCCCTGCCGCCCGACTGGGTGGAGCGCGCCCAGGCCGCGCTCGCCGCCAAGCGCGTGCCGGGCTGGGCCCCCTGGACCGCCCTGCGCCTGCGCAATCTCGCCCCGTTCCTCGTCCTCGTGACCGCCGCCGTCCTCGCCCCCTCCCTCCGCGCCGAGGACGCGGCCGCCGCGTACCGCCGCGGGGATTTCGCCGCCGCGGAAAAAGTCTGGACGGCCGACGTCGCCCGGGATCCGGCCAATCCCCACGCGCGCCACAACCTCTCCCTCGCCCTGGCGCAGCAGGACCGCTGGGACCTGGCCCTGGCCCAGGCCACCGCGGCGTTCGTGCAGGACCCGGCCAGCGAGCCCATCCGCTGGCAGTTCACCCTGGCCGGAGAGCAGGCCGGATTCCTGCCCGTGCCGCTCGCCGCCTTCCCCAAGCCCGGCCCGCTGCAGTCGCTCGCCCAACTCGCGTCCCCCGGCGCCTGGCAGCGGTGGCTCGTCGCCGCCTCCGCCCTCCTCGCCGGTTCGCTCGGCCTCCTGCTCTACGGCGCCTACCGCCGGCCCGCCGTCTGGCGCACCCGCTGCGCCGTCGCGGGGCTGGGCGCCAGCGTCCTGCTGGCCGGGACCGCGCTGCTGGCCCGCCATGCCTATGGCCAGGCCGCGGACGCCCGGGCGGTCATCGTCTGGCGCGGCAGCATGCTGCGCTCCATCCCGACCGAGGCCGACACCACCCAGAAAAGCACGACACTCGCCGCCGGCAGCGTGGCGGTCGTGGACCGGACCTTCCTCGGCTGGGCGCACCTCGCCTTCGACCACGGCCAGACCGGCTGGGTGCGGCAGGACGACCTCGTCCCGCTGTGGCGGTAGGCGCGCGATTACTGCACTCGCCAACAATTACCTACTTCGCCGTCGGCCACGGGTTGTCGAACGGGCTCCAGCCGCCGGCATAGCGCGCGAAATGGGTGAGATGCACGCCCCGTCGCAGATAGCCTAGGGTCCGCTCCATCGGGATGTGCTCGGACAATTGGGTGATCCCGGCCGCCGCGGCATCGGCGGCAAACTGGTCCAGCCGCGCGTCACGATCCGGCGCAGCCAGCGGCAGGGCGGCCAGCTGGGCAAAACGGAGCGGCAAGCGCTCCCGTTTGATCCGCGCCAGCACAGCCGCATCGTCCGCCACTTGTTCCGCCTCGTCGAAACATTCCGCGGCGAACGCCAGCAGCTCCGGCGTCAGGTAGGCGCTGTCCGGCCGGTCATAGCAGCTGGCATGCAGGTGTTGCGACTCCACCAGCTGGATCAAGGCGTTGATATACCGGAACAGCGGTTCGCCGCCGCGGCCGTAGGTCCCGAGGAGAAACTCGTGGAGCAACGCGCGCTCGTCGGCCGCCGGGTCCCACAGCAGCTTGGCCAGCAACCAGGCCCGCAAGGCCGAAAATTCCCCGCCGCCGCCCGGCGGATTGGCCCCTTGCTCGAACACGCCCTTCACGTGGTTGCGGGCAAACAGGCGCACGTTCGCCGCCAGCGCACCCAGGTTGGGATAGGGCAGGACGTAGTTGGCAAAGTTCGTGACATAATCCCAGACATACACCCGGTCACAGATGCGCCCCCACGCCGTAAGATCCTCGACAAACGTGGGGCCGGAGCCGGCGCTGTGGGCGAAGAGCATCTTTTCGCCGCAGCGCTCCAGCGGGTGGGCAAAGCAGCATTCGATGCTGCAGAGCCGGACGATGACGTTGGGGCGGGGCCGCACCCGCCGGGGAGCCTGGCGGGTGTACAGATAGGCCAGCGTGTCGATGGCCACGTGCGGATGCTCGGGCGCGATGGCCTCGGCGAGCCGGTTGACGAAGCGGATCAGGCTCCCGCTGTAGCTGCCCTCCTCCGCATCGACGGCCCGGCAGGCGGGACACTGGCACGGGTTGCCCCAGTCGTTTTGCGACACCGACACGATGCTCGCCTCCGGCTCGGCCCGGAGCCAGGCGCGGACTTGGTCGAGCGCGAGGGCAAAAACCGCGGGATTCGACAGGCAGAGCTGCGTCTCCTTGCGCAGCCGGACGCCGTCGATCTCGGAAAAATACTCGGGGTGCGCCTCAAAGTGTCGCTCGACTGGCACCAGGGCGTTGAACGTGTGCACAAACGGCCCGGCGTATTTCACGCCGCCGCCGTGTCTGGGCGCAAACGCGGAAAAGTGACCGTTGCACTTGTTGCGCGCGGCCCAGTCCGGGTCCAGCGCGTCGCAGCAATACGGCTCGCGATATTCCAGCGCCGGGGCCTGACGGTCGTGGATCGGCCCGATCGTGACCCGGCGGCGCCGGGGGATCCGACTGACCTCCGGGCTGAACCACCGGCAGTCGAGATACTTTTCCAGAAAGGTATAAACCCCATAGAGCGTGCCGCGGCGACCGGCACCGGCAATGAGCAGATGGTCGCCGCCGGTCTGGATCAGGAAGGATTCTGCCGCCGCGTCCTCAGTAAAGGTGCTCGCGGAAGTAGACCAGCGGCTGCTGCGCCCGACCCAGATCTCGGACGGCTGCCGCGGGGCCGCATCGCTGACGACGGGCAGTTCCGCTCCACCGATTTCCGCCAGATACCGGCGCAATTCGGCGGCCGCATGCCGTTCCGGCTCATCGGCGCCGGCGCCGATGACAATCCTCCAGGCGGACTGGCCGTCGGCCGACAACAGATGCATCGCACCGTCGTCGTGGACGGGTTCGGTGGTTTTTGGCGGGACCAGGGGATTTGGCATCGGGGATTCTGGCGAGGAATGCCGCTGGGTAGCCAAGACTCAAGCTCAGCCTGCTTGCAGCGTCTTCCGCACCATGCGCGCCATCGACTCGGCGGGGTTGAGCCCGGCCACCGCATCGACCGCGACCCACGCGAGTTCCTTGGACTCATGGGACACCGACAGCGCTTCCGCCGGGTCCGCCTCCAGCAGGAAGCGCAGGTCGTAGTGCCAGTGGCCCGGCTCCGCCCCGCGCGCGGGGATCCAGTGCCGGTCGAGGTCGAAAATTTCCGGGGCCACCGCCCGCACCCGCGTCAGCCCACTTTCCTCCTCCGCCTCCCGCCGCGCCACCGCCCGCAGGTCGGGGT
>SESH01074047.1_pt1 | contig 20643 bp, 19 predicted proteins | sample 3171561 | NCBI WGS metagenome assembly SESH01 (sample SAMN10866947, study PRJNA518727) | freshwater metagenome | biome: subpolar coniferous forest; feature: holomictic lake; material: water; isolation source: holomictic Lake 442 2011 16.5 m and 2014 13 m | place: Canada: near Kenora, Ontario
GTCAGTCCGACAGGCTGCTAGCTTGAGCGATTTTGCATAAATAAAGCTCCCATCTTAGGGTATAAAGTGTTACATGGTAATGATTAACGACACGATTACCATTCAAGATCACCAAAACCCAATAGGTAGAGAGCTTCATGGCAAAAGATACCAGCATACCAGAGAAAAAGAAAGAACAAATTCACGCAATCCAAGCAACAGATGACCAGTTGACTACCAGATCGTGCTTAAGCTTTTTTGCCATCTATCTGCGAAGCATTCAGCTCCTTCCAATAATAGAACGCCTGTTCGGCAAACTGCGGAAAAACAAAAAGGGACTGCCAATTCCAGAGCTGTTCGTGCAGGTACTGAGCTTTTTCATGGATGGAACAAGTCGACATCTAACAGGGTTTGATCAGCTCAAGAAGGAGGAGAGTTATCTTGATGTCGTCGGGAGCGAGAGATTGGCTTCGTCTCATGCGATAAATCGTTTCTTTGGGGCTTTTTCACATTGTCGGGTTTACCTGTTCCGGAGGTTGTTACAGGATTTATTTATCTGGCGGCTGAAGCTGACCAAACCACCGGTTATTATCCTGGGTATCGATACTGCGAAGTTTTTTTGCACACGGCGCTCTGTCGCCTGCCCGAGCAGGTCAGAGATTCGCTATGTAAAGCAATCTATGCAAAACAAAAACCCCCTGGCAAATGTGCATACTTGTCAGGGGGTTGATAACTCCAGCCAAAAAGGGTCAGTAGCGATCCCTTCTTGGTGATCTCTCCTCACGTGGTCTCTGCTCACGAGGTTTTGCTTCGTTCACTGTTACCGTGCGGCCATTCAAATCCTTGCCATTCAGCGATTCGATTGCTTCAAGAGCTTCGCTATCCTTGGGCATTTCAACAAATCCAAAACCTTTGGAACGACCCGAAAATTTGTCGTTAATAATGCTTGCGTTAGCTACCTCTCCAAACTCGGAGAAAGAATCGCGCAGATCATCCTCAGAAACAGTGTAAGCCAGATTACCGATGTAAATATTCATTATTGAGTTCTCAGTGTACATGTGCGTTGATAGATAGAGATACCGGCAAGTAACCAAGGCACAAATTACTTGAATAGCGACCAGCCAACCATTGACTGACTTCTATGTGCAGTTTAACTGAAATAAAGATAGTTATCAAACAAAAAATGCAATAACCTGATAATTTTGAATAAAAAAAAAGGCGGGAATATCAAATCCCGCCCTTCGTCTCTCTTTTGAAAGCTGTTGCTTCTATCCGATGTTACGGGAGTTATCTCTTGTCAGGCACGACACGCTCCTCTTTCACCGCATAGTTGATCAGATAATCGTAAAGCCTGATCAAACGCGAATTCTGGTTGTTCTGATCAATCCAGTGACCAATCATGCCAATCGTACGTGCCAGAACAAAGAAGCCATTCAGTGAGTATTCCGGAAAGTCAAGATCCACAAGAATACAGCCAATGGTACCATCAACATTGAGGATAAGGTTATCCTTTTTGGAGGTGGTGATCTTTTCAACCTGTAGCGCATAATCAAGGCATGGAGTGTGCAGTGTCGTCTGCCCCTTGACATACTCGACCAGGTATTTTACCCGTTTATCAGGGTTTTTGAGGCTTTTGACTCTGTGACCAATACCTGGTACCGGCCCTACATTCTGCTTCATCCAGTTCAAAAATCCTGGGATATCGTTTGGATACTCCTTGACACCATATTTAAAGTATTTGCCGGCATTGGTAACCGCACCGCCAAATCTTGGGCCAATCATGGTCATACCTGCTGAGACAGCTTGTGGCAGATCAATACCTGCACAAGCAGCAATAATAGCACCAAAGGCTCCCGATACTGCCGGGCCATGGTCGGCAGAAATCATGATAATGCGCTTGATGATCTCTGACTCCTCTTTTGATGGAAGTTTTTTGTTCCAGAGAAGACCAATGACATCCTCAATACCATACCCTTTTTCACAGAGTTCTGATGCTGAATAGCCGACATAACGGGGCTCTTCGCCACGGTCATCGGAAATAGTGGTACGAATCAGCGGTTCAACAATCACATCGCCCTGTTTCATAACTTCCTGAACGCTCGGCGGCAATGCGGGCAGCAGTTTTTCATCAAGTTCCGCTTCCGGCTTGATGGCACCACTCTTGAGCAGCTCCTGGTAAACCTGTTTGATTGCCTTGCTCAATCCACCAAAGGTGTCGGGAACAACCGCACCGGCTGCACGAAGAGCATTAATTTTCGACCGGGCTGACCCGAGCCCTTTTTTGCCCTCTTTTGCGCCAGCATGACCAAATTTCATACCCTGTGGCAGTACATCCTGGCAGGTTCCGCCGATGGAGGCGATCACCTTGATACGGCGGATCTCCTGGCTGAGCCATTCCGCAGCCTCCTCCTCAAGCGTTCCACCCACTTCACCCACAATCACAACAGCCTTGGTGTCAGGATCGTTTTCAAACATATTGAGATAGGTCACAAAGTCTGTGCCAGGATAGGAGTCGCCACCGATAGCCACAGCGGAAGTTATTCCATCACCATTCTGGGCACAAAGCCACATGGCTTCGTTCGACAGTCCACCTGATTTGGTTATGACACCAAATGAACCAGGACGATAAAGGTTACAGAGTTTCAGATTTTTGTACTCACCGCCGATAACACCAAGGCGGCACTCCCCTGCAGACATGATACCAATTGAGGATGGACCATTGAAAATTTTGCCCGTTTCAAGTGCATGCTTCCTGAGGCGTTTGGCATCTTTCTCGGGAACTCCTTCGGTAATCATGGTGACCAGCTTGATCCCTTTCGCGTCCAGGGCCTCCTTGGCCGACTGGTAGGCTCGTGAAGCTCCGATATAGATAAGAACAGTATTAATTTCCGGATTCTCTTCGAGCGCTTTTCCAAGCGAAGAGTAGACGGTAACATTGTTCAGTTCACCACCACGGTATATCTCTTTTTGCTGACCCTCTTCCGGTGGATAGACAAATGCCCGTACCGTCAGCGGCCGATTGACCAGAAAGTCAAACTGGGCCATCCGCCTTGCAGCATTCACTCCAGCAACACCGCCAATGATGACCGCTCGTGTATCCCTGTTTGCTAAAATACTCACGATTCTTTACGGTTTAATAATTTATAAGTTTCTCTCCGGGCGTTCCTGCGATACAGCCTGACCTACGCATTCAAGGCCAGATCAACAATATCGGTCATAGGCATACTGCGATCATAAACGTGAATATCAAAACCCTCTTCCTGCAACAGCTTCATTGCTGCAAGTCCCTGATTTTCATTGGGGCCACCACGTCTCACCCAGATTTTCACGTTTTCAAGATACCCTTTTGATTTACTCTCACGGAATCCATTGATAATTCCGCTGAAGGTTGCCTTGACATCAGTGAAATTGGCGATTGCGCCACCGACAATAATGTGCTTGATATTTGGCAGTCTGCAGATGGTCTCAGTCAGAGCTTCAACCGCCCAATCCGGAGGATCACCAGAATACTCTGCGTAATTGGCAATGGAACCGCCCCTTGCCACCACAGCATCAGAATAAAAGACCGAAGCGCCGCCGCCTGCAGTCAACAGGGCAATATTTCCACCAGGAACCTCAACCAGTTTTACCGATCCCTTGATACGGGCATCAATATCCATAATCTGCTGCTCGGCCTCGGTATAGGAGCGACCAATTTCTGAAACCGGCTTGAAATCCCAGTCGGGATGACGGAAACGGGCATCCCAATCAACATTCATGACCGCATCAAGCGCAGCAAATCGCATGTCACTCTTGCGTATGACAAGCGGGTTGATCTCGATTGATTGTGCATCCTCGTTGTCGAAACAGAGAATAAGGCGTGATGCGATTTTTGCAACGCGCTCAGCAACTTCTCCGATAAAGCCAGCTTCCAGAGCTGCTTCTGTAATTTGTTCAATACTTGGTGTCATATCAAGGGGAATAAAGATCCGCTTGACGGTATCCCAGTTATCCTCAATATCCACTCCACCCTTGTTTGAGAAAAGCAGTTCACTGCCATCGCGATTGCCGGCAATGGAGAGATAGTACTCTTCGTCATGGTCAAGCATTTCAGCGACAATAACCTGATGGACAACAGAGGTGCCTATCTCACGTCCTATCATCTCTTTTGCTGCTTCAACAGCACCCTCAAGGTTAAGTCCAAGCTTGACAAGCCCCAGCTTGTACCGCCCGCCGATCGCTTCATGCGCTTTAACGACGAGTTTTGATTCTCTCAACCATTTATTAGCTTCCCCAAGTTGCGCAAGGCGGTCGGGATCCATGATAACAACATAATTTGGCACGGGAATGCCCCATTTGTTGAATAACTTCATGGCTGGCCCTTCAAGTATCTTAGCCATACTGTCGGTATTTGTATGTTAATGGGTAGTATCTATCAGCGAAAAGTGCAAGATTTTAAGTTAACTAATTTTTTATTCCATACAATCTTTATTAATTATTTTTTATATGTCCTCTTTTTTGTTCTGGTGGCAGCATCTCCCTTTCCATACGAATCCAGTGATCTTTTCTGTTGGCACATTTGCCATTCGATGGTATGGAATGATGTATATCGTGGCCTTCGCCATTGTTTATCTCCTTACCCTCTATCGCATCGACAAAGAGAGATTATCCTTTGAACCCGCCTATATCGGGGATGCCCTGACTTGGGCGATGGTTGGCGTGGTTCTTGGTGGACGTCTTGGTTATATCCTCTTTTATGGCACAAACTCTTTCATCGCCGATCCGTTGGGAAGCATTACTCCCTGGAGTTTGTCTCCCGAAGGATGCCATTTTTCCGGCATTTCGGGCATGTCCTACCATGGAGGAGTTATTGGAGTTATTGTTGCTCTTCTTGCATTTACCAAGTCAAGAAAAAGAGGCTTTTTTGAGACATTTGATCTCTTTATTCCAGCCATTCCCCTTGGCTATATGTTTGGCCGTATCGGTAATTTCATCAACGGCGAACTCTACGGGCGAGTAACTGAATCGGCAATTGGCATGTATTTCCCTCTTGCTCCCACTTGGGAACTCCGACACCCATCACAGCTCTATGAAGCCTTTTTTGAAGGCGTTGTGCTTTTTGTTATTCTCTGGCTGATTCGCAAAAAATCCTCAACTCCCGGATTTCTTTCGGCCATCTATCTTTTTGGTTACGGATTTGTCCGCTTTTTTATTGAATTTTTCCGCGAGCCTGATGTTCAGCTCGGCTTTGTACTGCTGAACTTTTCCATGGGGCAGGTACTCTGTTTTGTGATGATGATCGCTGGTACAGCACTTTTTTTTGCCACCAGGCCGTCAGCGAGATCATGATTTCGGTTTACGAAGAAAAATATACCCTGTAAAAGCGATCAGCGCCGCTGCAATGGCCCAAAGGTAAAGAGCAAAATGCTCCCCCCCTTCGTACATACTGAAAATGCCGAAGAGAAAAAAGATCACGGCTGCCCCGATTTTGATAATGTTTTCGGGCAGCCTCGCACCGAGCATTTTACCTGCAACAATGGCAAGGCCATCAGAAATCACCATTCCAATGGTTGAACCGAGCCAGACAGGTAAAAATGGATGGGTTGAGGCAAGGGTGATGGTAGAGAGCATGGTCTTGTCGCCCAGCTCAGCCATAAAAAATGTTGAAAAGACCAGCCAGAAGGGGTTAATGCCTGTTTTACAGCTCTCTTCGTCATCATCCAGAGTATCACCGCGCAGCGTCCAGAAACCAAAGGCAATAAAGGCAATACCAGCCACAAATTTAATCCACTCTGTCGGCAGCTTGTCGCCAATAAACCAGCCGATACCAGCCGAAAAAACATGAATGGCAAGGGTGGCCCAAAAAATCCCCCATAATACCACCCCGGTGTTGTAACAGGTGGCAAGAGTCAGTGCGACAAGTTGGGTTTTGTCGCCCAGCTCAGCCAGGAAAATCATGACAAGTGAAAGCCAGAATGCGTCCATCGACAGGATGATTGGTTATTGATTCGACAGTACCGGGTATGCGTCTACATAAATATTCCGCAAGTATAGGGCAATAAGAGGGGATGTACAAATAGAAAAGGTGTTACAGAAAAAACTATAGCCTTTCCGGGGCTTGTTCTCTCATCGCACTCGATGCAATTACTTTGGAGGTGACTATATTTTTTTTCTGCTGAATGTTTGAAATCATCCTGAATTATCATGAAATTGATGGAGAGGTAAGCCTGAACAATAAACGTCTAACGCTGTCACCGGAGAAGGGGAATGGTTGATGTAAGAACAGCCGCCAAGAGCGATGTACCGAGATGCGCCGAGCTCCTTGGAATTCTCTTCAGACAGGAGCATGATTTTACCCCTGACGCTGAACGGCAGTCGAGGGGGCTCTCGATGGTTATCCACCAGCCGGAGCTTGGGCGAATATTTGTCGCAGAAGTTGACGGTACAATTCAGGGCATGGTCATGCTGCTGTTCACCGTCAGCACCTTTCTCGGCGAAAGAGTTGCCCTGCTTGAAGATATGGTTGTCGATCCTGCATGGCGGGGCAAGGGTCTTGGGACGCTCTTGATTGAAGAGGCTCTCGATTTCGCCCAAAGGGAAGGGTTTGGCCGGATAACCCTGCTGACCGATCGGGATAATGAAACGGCACAGCAATTCTATACTTCAAAAAATTTTACCCAGTCTGAGATGGTTGTGTTCAGAAATTGTCTCAGTTCGTCTTCAGATCAGGAGAGCGATGAGTTGCAATCAGGGCAGCCTTTCGGGCAGGATAGAGGCTGACAACAAAAGAGAGCGCTATGGCCGTTATCCCAACGGCTATGAAGTCAACGGCTTGCATGCTCACCGGGTATGCATCAATAATAAAGGCGCTTTTTGAGGGAAGCTGTACGATGCCATAAAGCTCCTGGAGCTTGCAGATACTCCAGGCAATGCTGATTCCAGCAAGAGTTCCAACCAGCCCTGTGGCTCCGCCCTGGGCGATAAAGATAGCCATGAACTGGGGTCTCTCCATACCAAGACAGCGAAGGTAAAAGAGCTCTCGCTGCTTGTCAATTGCAGTCATGGCGAGCGCTCCAGTCAGGCTGAGCGAAGCCACCAGAACAATAAGCATGAGAATAGTGAAGCTGGCCCATTTTTCAAGCAGCATCACCGCAAACAAGTTGCTGTATTTTTCTTCAAGAGTTCGCAACCTGCATGTTGATTTGAGGGTACTACCTGCCAACCATGTTCGGAGTTGACTGGTAACCGTTTCACGAGAGTGACCATCCATTATTCTGATATCAATGCCTGAAAACTCCCCCTTTCCAAGCAAAAGCACTTTCTGGGCAAAACGATCTGAGGTGAGCACATAACGATCATCAAAAAGCTTCTGGAGAGAAAAAATAGATGAGACTGTTGTTTCCGGTATACCAAGAGCAGGAAGCAGCCAGGGCTGCGAGAGCGATTCCAGCCCCAGAGAGATCAGTTCCGGGCTGAACATCTTTACCCTCCGGGAGCGATAGAGATTTGTCCGATAGGCAAGAAGTTCTCCAACTGCTATGGTTTCAGAGGTGAACAACGGGCTCTTTGCCCTGGTCTTAACCATCAGGCGACGTTGTGAGGCATCATTGAGTCCCTTGAGGATAACAAGTTCGCTTTTCTGTTCGGTGGCTAAAATCGCCTCTCCTTCGGCATAAGGCTCGGCGGATGCAACTCCATCGAGCGCTCTTATCGCCTGCAGAAGGCTGTCTGATACAGCAATCGATCGACCATCATAAGGAATACACTGAACAGGACTGTCAATGGTCATAAAAAGATCGCGCGCAAGTTTTTGAAAGCCGTTCAAAACGCTCATGACCACCAGCAGAGTACTGACCCCCACAATAATTCCAGCGAGACTGATTGCCGAAATAACATTGATTATCCGGAAACGTTTGCGGGCAAAACTGAATCGTTGCGCAATCCATAAACCAGGTTTCATACCATCGACAGTAACAATTATTTCAAGTAGCCAGGGCTCTCCCTGGTTTGAGCCCTGATGCAATACGGGCCGGGATAAAAGCAAAGAAGAGGGTCAGCGCCATTACAGCCATTGAGACCGTCGCATAATCCGTCGGATTGATCAATAGTGGAATGTGGGTGAGGAAATAGCTTTTTTCAGGGAGCGTAACAAGATGAAAGCGCAGTTCAATGAGTGAGAGTGAGAGGGCAAGCATATTGCCGGCAATAATCCCGCAAAGCGAAATGAGAAAGGCCTGCAGCATAAAAATTCTGCTGATCTTTCCGGGTTCAAAACCAAGTGCACCCAGCATTCCTATTTCACGGGTTTTTTCGATAATCAGCACCAGAAGAGTAGAGATAATATTGAAAACAGCCACAATGGTGATGGTAACAATCAGCAGTGGTGTCATGTTTTTCTGGAGTTTGAGCCACTCAAAAAGATTGGCATATCGTTCAAAGACGGTATACCCATAAAATGGAGTGCCAAGGCTATCTATTATTCTTTTGACGGTGTTCGGGAGTTGGGCAAGATTATGAACGTTGACATCGTAGCCACTGATCATCGAAGGATTACAACGCTGTTGCAGCGCGGTCAAATCAGAGAGCACAACAAAATCATCAAATCCCTCCTGCAATCCGGTATCATAAATCCCGCAGATGTAGCCAACTTCAAGATTCAGGGAAGAGAAGAGATCAACAATCCCTGCATTCCCTGCAAAAAGTTTTTGAGCTGACCCGTCAGCTCCAAGCCCTGCCAGCATAACCTTCTGGCCAACCTTGAGCTTGAGATTTTCAGCAAGTGTTTTGCCTGCATAAAGCGAAATCCCCTCCCCCTTACCAGGAATTGCAATGCTCCCCTCTTTGAGAAATTTATGCAGAAAAGCTCTCCGCTGCTCCTCCTTGACTCCCTTGACTAACACAGGCTTACTATCCCACCCACCATCTCGATTAGAGTTCCGACTGCGGAGAACAAAACTTTTTTCAAGAAATGGCGAGACCTCTGCAATATTATCCTGATCTGCTATTGTGGCAAGAGTGGAACGGCGCTCCTGAAAAAGCTGCTCATCTGGTTGACGAACCTGAATGTGGGCGCTGAAGCTGATCAGCTTTTTTTCAATACTGCCAGCAAATCCGTTGACTATCGAAAGGGTCAGAATCAGGGCAGCAGTTCCTACAGCAATGCCCGCCACTGCAACCATAATAATAAAGGTTGGCTTTGAGGTCGAACGCTGTTTGAAAGCAAAGCGGCTTGCAATATAGATCTCGGGCTTCATCCGGGAGTACCCTGACTCTCCATTGATGCAAAAACAACAACTTTGTCTCTTCCCTCAGCTTTAGCTCTGTAGAGGGCCCGGTCGGCATTGGTGATGAGGGAGGGCCAGTCAAGGGCATCATCCGGAAAGGTGGCCACTCCAATACTCACGGTAAGCTCTCCGGCAGGTTGATTCTCTTCATGAGGAAAAGGGTGTTCACTGATAATCTTGCGCAGACGTTCGGCGATGTCACGCGTTGTTCCCGTATCAGTTTTCGGAAACAGTAACGCAAACTCTTCGCCTCCAAATCTTGAGGGGACATCATAAGCCCTGCATTGGCTGCTGATGAGGTCGGCCAGAATTTTAAGCGCTTTATCCCCGGCAAGATGGCCGTTGGCATCATTGTAACGCTTGAAATTATCTATATCAATCATTGCAAGAGAGACCCTGTCATTAAGGCGCTTTGCCCGCTCAATATCAATAATGAGATGCTCCTTGAAATGGCGATAGTTGTAGAGATTTGTCTTTTCATCCCGAATATAAATCTCATCAAGCTTTTTATTTTTCGCGTCAATATCACCGCAAAACTTCATGATCGACTCCGTAATCTGAGCTATATCACTCGAGTGGCCAGTTATCGTTAAATCCTTTTTCATCTCCTCCGCAGTATCACGAATACTCTCCGGGATATTTCTGTTGAGCAGCTTCAACTGTCCGACAAGCTGGGCAAGAGGCATAAGGGTGTGACGGTAATTACTGTGTAACATCCATCCTGCGGTAATACTCAGGGTGAGCAGAACAGCAAGAATGAACAACAGGAAAAATTCATTGATCACAACAAGTCTTACTGAGGCCTCTTTTGAGGCCACTTTGGCTTTTTCTATACTTTTGTCCAGTTCAAAACCAAAAAGTTCAAGATTCTCTTCGGCAAGTATTTCTGGCCATTGCTGCAACGTGGTCGATACTGAAGGAAACGGGGCTAATCCCGCCCCCTTCATCTCAGCAACAAGTTTTTCATAGTGTACAAGAATAGTGTCGCCCTGAGCCTTCATATCGCTCTCCGCCCTCTCTTTACCCCTGATTTCACTGTTTGCCTGGTTTCGTGCAACCTTGAACTCAAGAAGCATACCCCTGAAATCGACCAGATCAAGGTAACATGCCTGCTTTTTTTCAACTGCTTCCAGTAAGCTCTGCTGTGTAACAACAAATCCAGCAATCCCAGCAATGACAATGATCATGCTGATTGTTCCGGTGAAAACAATGACCCGTAACGGAGAGATATTGCTTATAGCCCGACTGGCTCTACTCATATAATCTTAATTTAGAATAATAGTTCTTTCAACAAGTTTAAAGGGGGCAAGAGAACTTCTTTCGAATGCCTTCTGTCCTCCACTTCCCAGCCATGCGCCAAGTCCAGTGGCAAGCGGATCTTCAGAAAAATAGAGATAGTATACCGTCGTCACAAGAGGATAGCTCCCGTCAAAAATAGTTTGTTGAGTTGGAAAAAGAGCCACCGCATCTTTTGACTTTTTTGCCAGGGGCAAAATTTTAATACTGCTTGTGGCGCTTTCCGATACTCGCCTTACTTCAGGCGATGAGTGGAAAAGAAGTCCAACAGCACTTTTGTCTGCAGCAATCCGCCGGATCAGCGCTGAGTCACTACTGCATCCCCATGCCCTTATCTCTCCCCTTTTTATACCCGTTGTTGCCGCAAAATGAGACTGAAGAGAAAAATCGTCGGCCATTACCAAAGCGGTCATCCCACGCCCATCTTGCCCGGTAAACAGATTTTTAAGCTCTTCAAGAGAGATGCTTCTCAATGGACTGCGAGAGTTAACCATGCAGACAATCGCATCGTGCGCAACAGCTTCACGTCGTAATGACGATGAGGGTGTTCCAAAAAGCGCCTCTTCAGCAGCGTCAGGCATCCCTCCGATCAGTGCACCCCTCACCCTGCGGTCCAGCAGAAGTTTCAGACTTTGGTTTGAGCTGACCGGCATAAGTGAAATATGGGCATCCGGATAGTAGCCAGAGAAGATCTTGAGCTGACTGTCGGCAATATCGGCAAGCTGACGGTCAACCGCAAGAGTCATCTGGCCACTTCGAGCGGTTTCATCAACCCGTCGCTTTGAGCAGCCCTGCAAAAGCAAGATCAGAAACAGCGGCAAAAGGGCGTTCATGACCTTAAAAGGGAGACGATGACATGAGTTGTTGGTGATGGGTATCAGCAGGTTCATGATTAAAGCGGTGAGCAAAGAAAAAAGATTATTCCTCTCCTTGAAAATCAGGTAAAAAAGCTTATTATTTCCGCAATATTGGATATTTATTCAGATTATATCCTTTTTTCTGAAAACTTCTGCATAAAATTATTCACCTAATGAGTTCGGGCCTATCAGATAGTTTGAAAAAATATTCAGTATCCATCATTGGAGCTTCGGGCTATTCTGGAGCAGAACTGACGCGGTTATTGCTTCGTCATCCTTTTGTTGAACTTCAGGAGCTGTATGCTTTTTCGCAGGTTGGCAACAAAGTTTCCGATCTTTATCCTGCTCTCAACAGTAATAGTGTGTACAAGCAATACAGCGGAGAGAAAAAAAGCGATATCTACTTCCTTGCGCTGCCCCATGGCGAGGCACTTCAGCTTGTTCCATCTCTTGTGCAGGCAGGAAAAATTGTCATTGATCTTTCAGGTGATTTCAGACTGAAAAATTGTGCAGAACATAACGAGTACTACAAACAGCTCAAATCACCTGAGGCCTTTATGACCTACGGTATGCCGGAGCTTTTTCTCAATCAGATCGTCAAGGCCAGGGCAATCAGTAATCCTGGCTGTTATGCAAGCAGTATTATTCTTGGCCTTGCTCCCCTTTTTCACGGCAAGGGGCGTGGTTTGGCTGTTCGTGCCATCAACTGCACCTCCACATCCGGTATTTCCGGCGCCGGGCGCAGCAGCAAAACAGAGCTCTCATTTTCGGAGATGAGTGAGAATGTCAGGGCCTACAAGGTTGGCATCCATCAGCATATCCCTGAAATCATGCAGGCTCTCGGCACCTCTGCAACCGACCCATCCTTTGATTTCAGCTTTACGCCAATGATTGGGTCACTGGTTCGGGGTATCTACAGCATCCTCAATATTCAGCTTGAACAACCGGCAGATACAGCAGAGATCCAGGAGCTCTACCACAGCTTTTACCAGCAAGCTCCCTTTGTTCGGGTGCGTGACACCATGACAGAGGTAAAGCATGTGGTGCATACCAATTTTTGTGATGTGCATATTGCCAGTATGACCAAAAAAGGGTCGCTGACCATTGTCACCGCCCTTGATAACCTTCTCAAGGGTGCTGCAGGTCAGGCGATTCAGAATATGAATCTGATGCTCGGAATTAATGAAGCAACAGGGCTTCTCTAATTATTTAATCTTTAAGGCTCTCTACCGCAATGGAACAACTCACCAAAGGGCTTCAGGTCATCCATCGACTTTCTGTTGAAACTCCATGGCCAACATCGGTTACCCCAATGGCGTCAGGATCAGACGGTACCGTAGAATTTTGGCCAACCGGCTTTTCGTCGGGTGCAGTATCGGCCAACATCAAGTACAGTGACAGAAAAGATCTGATGCTTCTGGTGACTGACCGCCCGGCAAGTGCTGCTGCACTCTTCACCCTGAACCTTTGCTGTGCGGCACCGGTAACACTGTCGCGTGAACATCTGCAACGGTCAGCATCATCAATTCGCGCCATTGTCTGCAACAGCGGTAATGCCAACGCGGCTACCGGAGAGAAGGGACTGGCTGATGCCCGAGCCATGGCTGACGCGGTCGCAAAAGAGCTTTCGATCAAGCCTGAAGAGGTTCTCGTCGCCTCAACCGGTGTTATCGGTCAGCTTTTGCCTATGGAGAAGGTACTCAGTGGAATATCCGCATTCGCACCGACCATGCAGCACGATTCAGTTCTTGATGCGGTCGGTGCCATCATGACCACCGATACCTTCCCTAAATTTTTTACTCTTGAATTGCAGCTTTCAGGTGGCCCAATCCGTCTGAGCGGCATTGCCAAAGGCTCCGGGATGATTTGCCCCAATATGGCCACGATGCTGGCTTTTCTGGCAACCGATGCCGCAATAGCGCCACCCCTCCTCCATGATGCGCTGGAAAAAGGTAACCGCCACAGCTTTAACGCTATTACGGTTGATGGCGATACCAGCACCAACGATATGGTGGCGATTCTCGCCAGCGGCGTTGGCCCGGAGATTACCGCAGGCAGCCAGGATTACGCGCTCTTCTGCGAAGCGCTCGAAGCGCTGATGACCCTCCTGGCCAAGCTCATCGTTATTGATGGAGAGGGTGCCACAAAACTTGTCGGAATAACCGTCGAGGGAGCGGTGGATGACTGTGATGCCGAACTTGCGGCAAGAACCATCGCCCACTCAAGCCTTGTCAAAACCGCCATTCACGGAGAGGATGCCAACTGGGGAAGAATCATTGCTGCGGCAGGACGTTCGGGCGCAATCTTCAAGCAGGAGGATCTTGAACTTCACTTCAATGATCTCCCTGTTCTTAAACCAGGGCTGGTTGCCGACTTTTCGGAAGAGGCGGCAAGTGAAATCCTTGCACAAGATTCCTGGACCATCACCCTTCGCCTCGGCAACGGCCCTGGTCAGGCTACGATATGGAGCTGTGACTTGAGCAAAGAGTATATCGAAATCAATGGCAGCTACAGAAGCTGATACTTTACACAACAATCAAACCAGGAACAATTTCCTGCAATGGAACATACAGAGTGTGATGAATTGAATCCGGCAAGAAAAGCCCCTCACGCCGCTATCGGACAGGTGCTTATTGAGGCTTTGCCCTATATACGCAAATTCGAGGGCAAGACCTTCGTCATTAAATATGGCGGCGCTGCCATGAAGGACTCCTGCCTCAAAAATATTTTTGCCCAGAACGTTACCCTTCTGCGCAAAGTCGGCATCAAGATTGTTCTGGTGCATGGTGGGGGCGATGCCATCACCAAAATGGCTGAAAAACTTGGATTGACATCGCGCTTTCTGCATGGGCGTCGGGTCACGGACAAAGAGATGATTTCAGTTATACAGATGACTCTGGCCGGCAAAGTCAATCAGGATATTGTGCAGCTTATCAGCGAACATGGCGGCAAAGCGGTAGGAGTGAGTGGTCTTGATGCCGATACCATCAAAGCTCTTCCCCATCCAAATGCCGAAACCCTGGGGCTTGTAGGCGAAGTTGAACAGATCAACACTGATTATATAGATTTGCTTTGTGGTGCAGGTCTGATACCGGTCATTGCTCCCATAGGATTTGATGACGATAACATCTACAACATCAATGCTGATGATGCCGCCAGCAGTATTGCCATTGCCCTGAAAGCAGAAAAGCTCATCTACGTCAGCGATGTTGCAGGCATTCACGTCGGTGAAAGAATCCTGAAAACCATAAGCAAAAGAGAAGCCGCTGATTTTATTGAACGGGGCATTATCTCCGGCGGAATGATACCAAAAGTGCTCTCAGCCTTCAAAACCCTCGACAGCGGTGTCGGCAAAGTACATCTCATTGATGGCAAGGCAACACACTCCCTCTTGCTTGAAATTTTCACTCATGAAGGGGTTGGAACGCAGTTTATTGCAGAACAAGAAAGTGATCACTATTAAAATGACAAAAGTATTACACAAGAACATGCAGACAAAAAGAGATTTTCTTGGTTTTTCACCGCTTGATGCAGGCAAGATTATTGAACTTTTCGACTACTCTCTTTATATCAAGAAGAGGAGAAAAGAGAGCCCTTCCGCAACCGGGTTTCTGCCGCTGCGCGACAAAACGGTAGCCATGATTTTCAGCAAACCCTCCCTCAGAACCCGGGTCTCATTTGAGCTTGGCATTCATGAGCTTGGAGGATATGCCATAACCCTTGATGGTCAGTCAATCGGTCTTGGCTCTCGCGAATCTGGAGAGGATATCGCCAGGCTCCTTTCCCGTTACAATGATGCCATTATCGCCCGCTTGCATGACCATGCCATTATTGAAGGGCTTGCGGAATACGCTTCAATTCCTGTCATCAATGCGCTGACCGATCTTTCACACCCTTGCCAGGTGCTGGCAGATGCCTTTACCCTTTACGAGAAGTCTCTCTGGAACGAAGCGATCAAAATTGTTTTTGTCGGCGACGGTAACAATGTTGCCAATTCATGGATTGAACTGGCAGGCCTTCTCCCCTTCCATTTTGTGCTTGCCTGCCCGGAAGGGTATACACCGAACCAGGAGCTGCTCAATGCTGCAAGAGAGAAAGGGATCAGCCGGATTGAGATTATGCATGACCCAAAAGAGGCCGTCGCCAACGCTGATGTTCTCTATACCGATGTCTGGACAAGCATGGGACGGGAAGATGAAATGGCCGAACGTCTGCAGATATTCAAACCCTTTCAGATCAACAGTGCCTTGCTTGCCGCAGCAAAACCATCAGCCGTGGTGATGCACTGTATGCCCGCACATCGCGGAGAGGAGATAAGCGCTGAGGTGATGGACGGCCCACAATCCATCATCCTTGATCAGGCCGAAAACCGCCTCCACGTACAGAAAGCACTTCTGGTTAAATTACTCAACCATGAAAAGTACAGGAAATTTCACCTGACCCACCGCCTGCTGAATGCTGCGAAAAAAATCAAGGCCTGAAGGATAGTGGAATAATGAACAAACATGCACGACAACTGAAGATCAGAGAAATTCTTCAGCAACATACGGTTGAAAATCAGCACGACCTTCTGCAACTGCTCCGGGATTCCGGTATGAGTGTTGCGCAGGCCACCCTCTCCCGCGACTGTGCCGAACTCAGCATTATCCGTTCGCGCGTCAACGGAAGTTACAGGATGCTCTACCCCGACGATAATACAGGAAGAATTATCCAGGGCCTTGTCGGTATTGAGGTGCTTGCCGTTAATTCCAATGAAACGACGATCATTATCAGAACGCTTCCGGGCAGGGCGCATGGGGTTGGTTCCTACCTCGACCAGTTGAGAAGCCCCCTCGTTCTCGGCACCATCGCCGGAGATGATACTGTTCTGGTAATTCCATCCTCTGTACAACATATTTCTGCACTGATATCATATATTCATAAAAATCTTTCTAAAAACTGATAATTCATTACGACCTATGAGCAAGGAAAAAATTGCAATAGCCTATTCCGGTGGACTTGATACCTCCATCATGATCAAGTGGCTGAAAGACAAGTACGACGCTGAAATCGTAGCCGTTACCGGCAACCTCGGTCAGCAGAAAGAGATCGAAAACCTCGAATCGAAGGCGATTTTTACCGGTGCATCAAAGTTCCAGTTTGTTGACCTTCGCCATGAGTTTGTTGAGCAGTATATCTGGCGCGCACTCAAAGCCGGAGCGCTCTATGAAGATGTTTACCCGCTTGCAACCGCACTGGGACGTCCTCTGCTGGCAAAAGCGCTGGTTGATGTCGCTCTTGCAGAAGATTGCACCATGCTCGCCCACGGCTGCACAGGAAAAGGCAACGACCAGGTTCGCTTTGAGGTCACCTTTGCCTCACTGGCACCGCACCTGAAGGTGCTTGCCCCCCTGCGTGAATGGGAGTTCACCTCAAGAGAGGCTGAAATTGCCTACGCTCTTGAGCACAACATTCCAGTCTCTGCTACCAAAAAGAGCCCCTACTCCATTGATGAAAACATCTGGGGAATCAGCATTGAGTGCGGTGTTCTCGAAGATCCAATGGTTGCTCCGCCCGAAGATGCCTATCAGATAACCACCTCACCAGAAAAAGCGCCTGACACTCCTTCAGTGGTCGATATCGAGTTTGAAAAAGGTGTGCCTGTGGCTCTTGACGGCAAAAAGATGAACGGTCTTGACATGATCATCCGCCTGAACGAAATTGGTGCCGCCAATGGCGTTGGAAGGCTCGACATGATCGAAAACCGTGTCGTCGGCATCAAGTCACGCGAAATCTATGAGGCCCCCGCAGCAACCATCCTCCATTTTGCCCATCGTGAACTGGAGCGCCTCACTCTCGAAAAATCGGTCTTCCAGTACAAAAAGAACATCAGTCAGGATTATGCCAACATCATCTACAACGGCACCTGGTTCTCACCGATGAGAACAGCGCTTGATGCCTTTGTCAATGAGACGCAGAATCCTGTGACTGGCCTTGTCCGCCTGAAACTCTACAAGGGTGGAGTCTCCCTGCTCGGCAGAAACTCACCCTACTCGCTCTACAACGAGGAGCTTGCAACCTATACCGAAGCCGACACCTTCAACCACAAGGCTGCGGCCGGCTTTATTCACCTCTATGGACTTGGATTGAAGACATTCAGCCAGGTACACGCCGCGAAGTAATTCATTTCTGCTTATTTTGCAGGACCGCCCCATGGCGCATCCCTGCAAAATAATTCTCAATTTATATGTATCTTTGACAGGTTTTACCTTTGGTAGTCAACGATTCTCGTTTAAAATTTCATGGCATATTTCAACCACCTCTGTCTTGTTGAGGCTCCCCAGACCATTATAGCCCCCTTTCCCCGCTTCATTACCGATTGTATCGGTGTCTGCTATCTGGCTGCCGCGGTTGAGCATGATGTTGAAACTCTTGTCATGCCCGACAATTACTACAACGACGGGATTTTCGACAGCCTCCGTGCGTTGCTGAAAAAAAATCCCGTTGACCTGGTTGCCATCTCCTCCATGACCGGTGCCTTCAGCCAGGCCGAGCGGCTTGCGAAAATTGCCAAAGAGGCTGGTGCCTTTGTTGTGATGGGCGGCTTTCACCCCACGGCGCTCCCCGAAGAGGTACTGAAACTCTCCTGTGTGGATGTTGTCGTAATCGGTGAGGGCGAGGAGACCTTCCGCGAACTGGTGCTCAACGGCCCCTCTCGAGCGGTCAAGGGAATTGCTTACAGGGAGGGAGGCGGAATTGTTTACACCGAACCAAGGCCCACCATCCAGAATATCGACACCATCCGATTTCCGATGCGCTCCCTTCGCCCCAGCCGGTATGGCGAAAAAGGCGATGCCTATTCCATCGACACCATCTACACCTCTCGTGGCTGCCCCTGGAGCTGCTCCTTTTGCGCCAACGACCAGATGCACAAAGGGTGGAGAGGGCGGAGTGCCGAAAATGTGGTCGAAGAGATCGCCCTTTTGCACGACCCGAAGAACAAAAAACTGCTTAAAATCTGGGATGCCAACTTTTTGACCAACATCGGACGGGCTGAAAAGATCTGCGATCTCATGATTGAAAGGGGGCTGACCAACTTCCGGATCATGACCGAAACGAGGGCCAAGGATCTTGTCCGGGCTGAACGGATTCTGGGCAAACTAAACAAGATCGGGCTCAGCAAGGTCGGTCTCGGCATCGAAAGTCCGAATGAAGCCACCCTTGCCCTTATGAACAAGAAAAACAGCCTTGGCGATGTTTCGCGAGCCATTGCGCTTTGCAGTGAGCACCATATCGGAGCCGAAGGGTACTTCATTATCGGCCACTACACCGAAACCATTGAGGACACCATTGTCTACCCCGACTTTGCCCGATCGCTTGGGCTTCGCCAGGCACTCTTTATGGTGATGACCCCCTATCCTGGCACAGCTATCTTCAAAGAGTATAAAGAGGAGGGGAAAATCTGTTCTTTCGACTGGGACTTTTACAACAACTACTGCCCGGTCATTGAAACCCGTACCATGGACAGCGACACCCTGGTCGATATGCTGGCCTACTGCAACGTCGCCTTCAACCGCTACCGCTCCGTCATGAAACGCAACAGCCAGAAAGAGCTGCTGCTCAACTTCATGATCGACCTCTTCCAGCTCTGCTTTCTCATGCGGGTAAACAAAAACCTCAACACGGAGCAGATCACCGACCTTGTTTTCAACGCCCTCCAACGGATGCTTGAGCACGAGCATGGAGAGATAGAGCAGCCCGCACTTCCCTCATGCAAACCATTACCGCAGCCACTCACCCTTCGCATCCGCCGTTCATCCGCGAAAAGCATCATCTTTAGCCTGCATCAGCGGGGCGAGACCCGGGTACTCACCATGAAATCCCAGACAGAGGGAGAACCTCTCTCTTTACGTTCAGGCCCCGAGATCAGTCTCAACAAGCTGGTCGACTGCGCCTGCTCCCTCTCCATGGCAACACTCATGAGCGCCCTCTATCGCAACGAATGGTTACGCAACAACCCTGGTCGGTTGACGGGCCAGATCATCTCCATCCTGGCCGACACAGAAATCTTGCGCTTCGGCTGGAGACTTGCCGCGCTCTTTATCAGCACAGGAGGCAAAAGTGGCCACTAAACCTCCTGTCAGGCTGTTCTGATCCACTCTTGTAACAATCAGAAGGAACGAAGTTTTTTTACCTCCTTGCGCCAGCAATGGAAGAGGATATGTCCCGCATAACCGGCAAGCTCCGGATTCAGAAAAGTACGTGCCTCTGCATCAAGCAAAAGATACCGCGCCGGGGTTAACGGCCTGAGGGCGGTTGTGCTGTTGAACCATGTTGCCAGGTATTGCTTGACATGGGTATCAATCGGGAAAGCATCAAAACGGCCAAGACCGAACAGAGCAATGCAGTCGGCAATTTTATATCCTATGCCCCGGTTCTGGCAAAGCGTGTTGCGCAGCTCGGCCAGTGGAATGGCCGGATTGGCAAGAGCCTGCAGATCAATTTTCCCATCCGCCACCGCCTGAGCCGCGAGCACAATGTTGCTTGCCCTGATCCGGTTGTTGTTGGTACAGGCGCTGAGCACAAGCGGATCGACAGAAGAAAGCCGTTCAGAAGTTGGGAATGAATGGAGGATAATCTCCTTGCCAGAAAGAGTTATTGACTGTTTTTCACCATAGGCTTGAGTAATCATTGATACCTGCTTTCTGATCAAGTGCATCCCAATACCCTGGGCACACATAAATGTAATCAGAGTTTCATAAGGCTCTTGTCTTAATACTCTTATGGAAAAATACACCTGTAACATACTCCATATATCAGCATATCTATATTCAAAACAATCAATTAATGATGATTTTATGTCTATTTCTACCGAGAAATAATTATAGATAAAATCATTTATAACACGTCCATTAATGAAGCAATCAGATGTAATTACCTCTACTTCAATATCAGATACCTGCCTGAGTATTATAACAACATAGTCAATAACTGACGCATAATAACTACTATCGTCATCGATAATAGTCCAAAGAAAAGATTGTCCACTGAACAAAGTTTCTTTTACATCTATTCTTTCATCAAAGACAATTGAATTCATGTAATACATTATAAATTTATTTGTTTTTCATTTAAAAATCGTTGTAACATAACATCACAAAGAATATGAGGCAAATAGCTATAAGTTAATTTAATATAACTACTTATATTATTTATGTAAAAAATAGTTTAAGCCAATCTGAATTAATTAATATTATTTTTATTATAAG
>SESH01033007.1_pt1 | contig 20576 bp, 17 predicted proteins | sample 3171561 | NCBI WGS metagenome assembly SESH01 (sample SAMN10866947, study PRJNA518727) | freshwater metagenome | biome: subpolar coniferous forest; feature: holomictic lake; material: water; isolation source: holomictic Lake 442 2011 16.5 m and 2014 13 m | place: Canada: near Kenora, Ontario
GGGCCGGATCAACTCGCTCTGGCTAACGCGCTTCTGGCCGAAATGACCCTGTTCAGCGAAGTGACGGCCAGTGTGGCCGCGAGTCGGGGGTTCCCCGTGCCTGACTATTCTGCGGTCAACGCGTGGTTACGTGATGAGCTAGCGAAAGTCATCGCTAACGCTCGTCGCAGCTGAGCGCCTTCTCACTCTTTTGCGAGCGGAAAGTCGAAGGTGAAGATCGTGCCTCCGCCTCCGCGGGCCTCCACCTTCATGGTTGCCTGATGAGCCGTGGCAATGTGGCGGCAAATGGTCAGGCCCAAGCCCGTGCCGTGCGCCTTGGTCGAGGCGAGGGGCTTTTTTAGCACACTGGCCATGTCCTCGGCGGGTAGGCCCGTGCCATTATCCGATACGGCCATGATGGCCCGGCCTCCACTTTTGGTGATGGAGACCACAACCCGCGTCGCCCTAGCTTCGAGAGAGTTCTTGAGCAGATTCTGCAGCACGCGGATGATTTCAAAGCGGACCCCGTTAATGCAGGTGGCTGGGTCCCCCTCGACTTCAATATACGGTGAATCAAAAAAAAGCACCCCGTGGGTTTCTTTCGCCGCAGCATAGAGCGCAAAGGTTTCGCTCTTAACTACATGGCGGGTACTTTGGCGCCAGGATTCCGCGAGATGCAGGCAGAAGGAGGAGCAGTGATCCAGCCGTTCCGCGTAATGGATCAGGCGCTGGATCGCAGGAGAACCAGCGGGGAGGTTGCGCGCCACGTCGAGCAACATGTGGGTGTACCCAATCGTGACAACGAGTGGGTTGCAGATGTCGTGCACCATTTCGGCGGCGGCCTGGCCATAGCCAACCTGCAGCTGGTTCTTTTTTTGCTCCAGCTTCACCGCTTCGTACCTTTCCTCGAGTTGCTTAAGCAATGCGGCGCGCTTCCGGCGCTCCAAGGCCTCGCCGGCATGCCGGCGCACCGCCTGCAATAAAATATCCACATCAAAGGGCTTCTTCAGGTATTCGTTGGCCCCGAGGCTCATGGCGGCCTGGGCGGAGGCGAGCGCGCCGTAACCGGTCATCATGATTACGGCCGAGTAGGGCTCGATCCGACGCAACTCCTCCAGCCCTTGGATGCCGTTTTTCTGCGGCATCCTGATGTCCATGATGATCACGGCAAATGATTCGAGCTTGATCAGGTCCAACCCGCGGTCCACCCGGTCGACGGCCAGCACCTCGAACTCATCCTGCAGGAGATAACTCATGCTTTCTCGCGGACCAAGTTCATCATCGATGATGAGCACCTTGGGGCGGATGGCTGGTGGGGTAGGGGCGGTCGGCGCGTCGTCAAGCATGGTGAAAATTTTCGGGAGGCTGGAGCGCCGCATGGGGTTTGGCAATCCGAAGCTTGGGCATAACACCAACTCGGAACGTTACGCCGTCCGCTTATTTGACGGTTACAACCCCGCGGGAGAAGAGCTCAGTGATAATGTCCTCCAGCGGGACGTCCTGGATGGTCAGATCGTCCACCGGGCCCGCACTGAGAATCTGCTGGCATACTTCTACTACCTGTTCGCTGGGCACGTGCAAGAGCACCTCCCCATCATCGCAAACCTTTGCCGTGCCATGGACGGGTTGCCAATTGGTGGGCCAGGTCTCGCCTCGGGGCTTGAACTTGATGATGCGCTGCTGGGCGCCGGCCCCGGTAATGCGGTCCAGGTTGCCATCGTAGATTTTTTTCCCGTGGTCGATGACGATCACCCGCTCACAAAGCGAGGTGATGTCCGCCATGTAGTGGCTCGTCAGGAGGATCGTGGTCTTATTGCGGCGATTGTAGTCGCGCAAAAAGTCGCGCACCGCCTTCTGCGAGATGACGTCGAGGCCGATGGTCGGCTCGTCGAGAAAGAGGACGCGGGGCCGATGCAGCAGCGCCGCGATTAACTCCATCTTCATGCGTTCCCCGAGCGAAAGTTCGCGTACCATGACATTCAGCTTGGAACCGACCCCGAGCAGGGTGACGAGTTCGTCGAGGGTCGCCTGATAGCTCTTCTGCTCCAGGCCGTAGATGGCCCGCAACAGATAAAAGGATTCGATGGCTGGCAAATCCCACCAGAGTTGGTTTTTTTGTCCGAGGACGAGGGCGAAGAGGCGGCGGTATTCATTTTCCCGCTTGGTCGGATCAAAGCCGGCGACGCTGGCCTGGCCGCTGGTGGGATAGATGAGGCCCGAAAGCATCTTGAGGGTGGTGGTCTTGCCGGCGCCGTTGGGCCCCAGAAATCCCACAAATTCCCCCTCCTTGATGCTGAACGATATATTGTCTGCGGCGCGGGTCTCCTCAAATTCTCGGTGGAAGAGACCTTTAACCCCACCCCAGAAGCCAGGCTGCTTTTTATAGGTGCGGAAGATGCGGGTGAGATTTTGGACTTCTATCATGGACGGGCGTCACTGAACACGGCTCGTTCCTAAAGGCAACCGCGCCTTCTTGTGGCGTGCATTATCTTCCGGGCTTGGTCAGCCTTGTGCTGTGCCAACGGTCATGTCCACGCCTTCCGCTGCGCTTACCCTGATCCTCAGTGCCATGCCTTCGGAGATCCGCCTGATTCAGGCGCAGATCAAGGAGCCAAAATCCGGCCGGCTAGCCTGCTTCCCCTATGTCACGGGCCAATTGCGCGGCCGGCGGGTGGTGACCGCGGTAACCGGTGTCGGGGTGACCAATGGCGCCATGGTTGCAGCCCTATTCGTGCACGCTTTCCAGCCGACCGAAGTGGTAGTTTCCGGGACCGGCTCACGCGTCAACCCGCGCATCAGGACCGGCGACACGGTGATCTCGACCAAGACCATCCATCATGCCGCAGGCAGTCTGACCGACCAGGGAATGGTATATCGGAAAGTTCGCGGGCCGATCGCGGGTCAGATGACCCATTGGTACTATCGCCCGAACCCGCGCCTTTTGAAATTAGCCCGGGCCGCGATCGCTGGCTACACGGCGGAGCCGGTTACCGTGAACGGCAAGACCTACCGGCCCAAGGTGCTTACCGGGGTGGTCTCGGCGAGCGATCTCTTTGGCGTATCGGAGGCCAAGATCGCAGACCTGAAAGCCAAGCTCAACCCGGACATCATGGAAATGGAAAGCGCCGCCATCGCCCAGGTTTGCACCCAGCTCGGGGTGCCGCACATCGTATTTCGCGCCGGCAGTAATCGCACGCAATCGAATCCCGGCCAGGACTACCGACAACTGGGTCAGACCGCGGCGGCGGCGGCAGCGCGCTGGACCACCTATTTCGCCGGTTTCCTGGCTGCGCCAGGGCAGTGCCGATGAAGCTCTTCTCTCGCGGCGATACCGAGGGCTTCGTGGTGGCCTTCGTCAACAACCTGGTGCAGTTGCTCATCCTCGCCCCACTGTGCACCATCGTGCTGGGGTTCTCTCCGGCCCTGATTTATGGACGCATCCTGCCGGGGGTCGCGATTTCCTTTCTTGTCGGCAATCTTTTCTATGCTTGGCAGGCCTTGCAACTGGCCAAACGGGAACGGCGTACCGACGTCACGGCACTGCCCTATGGTATCAGTACCCCCGGCCTGTTCGCCCACGTTTTCTTGGTCATGTTGCCGGCCAAGCAACTGGCGGTCGCGCAGGGTCTGGCCGACCCGGAACGCTTTGCCTGGCACGCCGGCCTGGTGGCCTGCTTGCTGGGCGGCTTGCTGGAATTTGGCTGCGCCTTCATTGCCGAGAAAATACGCCGCCATACGCCGCCGGCGGCCATGCTGGCAACGCTGGCCGGGGTGGGGCTGGGCTTCCTCGGGTTGGGCTTCCTCTTCCAGGCGTTTGCTACCCCCATCATCGGGATCGTGATGCTGTTGCTGGTTTTTGTCGTTTTCTTCGGTCGGGTTAAATTTCGCGGCCGCATACCGGCGACCTTGATCATTCTCGCCGTCGGCACGGCACTGGCTTGGGCAACCGGTCTGGCGCCGGTCGGCGGTCCGGCGGCGCAGCCACTGGCTCATTTCAAACTCTATTTTCCCGTGCCCGTGCTGGGGGAAATGCGGACGGCCCTCATGGGTGGCCACATCGTTGCCTATCTCTCGGTGGTAATTCCAATTGGGCTGCTGGGCGTGCTGGCCTCATTGCAGAATATCGAGTCGGCGGCGGCCGCGGGTGACAGCTATCCGGTGCGCCCCAGCTTGATCATCAACGGACTCGGGACCATCGCGGCCGCCTGTTTCGGATCGCCGTTTCCAACGTCGATCTACATTGGCCATCCGGCGTGGAAGAAACTCGGTGCCCGGGCGGGCTACTCGGTGCTGAATGGGATAGGCATTACTCTGGTTTGCCTGACCGGGGCCATGGCCGCGCTTACTTGGCTCATCCCGGCTGAGGCCGGCATAGCGATCATCCTGTGGATCGGTATCATCATCGCGGCGCAGGCCTTTGAGGTCACCGACAAGAAATATTACCCTGCCGTCATCGTGGGCCTAATGCCGGCTCTGGCGGCCTGGACTATGCTGATCGTCAAGACCTCGCTGGGTGCGGGTGCCGCGATCCTCAGCGCCCCCTTGCTGCAGGCCGCACATGCAGCCGGAGCCTATCTCGGTGGGGGCTTCGCCTTGGAGCAGGGGTTTCTCTATTCGGCCATGATCTGGTCGGCCATCGTGGTGTGCATCATCGACCGTCAGTGGCGGCGGGCGGCCGCCTGGTGCGCGGTCGCCAGCCTGCTGGCCCTCACGGGTCTGATGCATTCCTATGCACTGACGGGCCGCGATACGGTGATCGATCTGCCGCTCCTGGGTTGGTTGAGCGGGCAATGGACCCCTGGGCGTTCGCTTTTCCCGGCCGGGGGCGCCGCTCTGGGTTACGCTCTTGCCGCTTTGCTTTTCTTGCTGTCCCCCGCCATCACCATGCCACGATCGGAAGATGATATTGCCTGACATGATCGATGCTGCGCTGCCTTTTATCGACTTGCACCGTCATCTCGACGGCAACGTCCGGTTGCAGACCATCCTTGATCTGGGGCGCAAGCATAACATCAAGTTGCCCGGCGACACGATCGCCTCTCTCCGCCCGCACGTGCAGGTGGACGGGGTGATGCCCGACCTGATTACCTGGTTGAACAAGCTGCACTGGATGATCGCCGTGCTGGGCGACTACGAAGCCTGCCGGCGCATTGCCCGGGAAAATATCGAGGATGCCAAGGCCGAAGGCATCGACTACCTCGAGCTGCGCTTCAGCCCCTATTTCATGGCCGGTCCGAATAACCTGAATCCCGCCAAAGTGGTCGAGGCGGTTGTGGCCGGCATCGAGGAGGGTCGGGCCCAAACCGGAATGAAGGTGAAACTGATCGGTATCTTGAGCCGGACGTTTGGGCCTGAGGCCTGTCAGATTGAACTTGATGCTTTGTTGACCCAGCAGGCCCACCTGACGGCTTTGGACTTGGCCGGCGACGAGAAGAACTGGCCCGCTGAACTGTTCGTGGAGCATTTTCGGCGGGGTCGGGATGCTGGCTGGGCCATTACCGTGCATGCGGGCGAGGCCGGCGGGGCACCGAGCGTGTGGTCGGCCGTACGGGCACTGGGCGCGACCCGCATCGGGCATGGCATCCGGGCCATTGACGATCCCGCACTAATTGAACATCTCGCTGCGCTGCGGATTGGGCTGGAAATCAACCTGACGAGCAATGTGCAGACCAATACCGTGCCCAGCTTTGCGGCGCATCCCATGAAGCAGTTCCTCGCTCAAGGCCTGCTGGCGACGATCAACACGGACGATCCCGTCATCAGTGGCATCGATCTGCGGCACGAGTACACCCGTGCCGCCCCGGCCGCCGGGCTGTCCTCTGGGGAGATTCGTCAGGCCCAGCTCAATGCGCTCGAGATCGCCTTTCTATCTACGGCGGAAAAAGCCGCGCTGCTCGCCGCCAAATCTGCGGCCCGCTGAAAAAATTCAGGCCGTCTGCCGGGGCGCGGTGGCTTGCTCAATGGCGCTGAGGAAGCTTGTGATTTCCAGATAATGCGGAATCACGTGGGAGACGCCCTGATTCTTGAAGCGGGCGGATTCCGTGTCATGCCCGACAACGACCAGGGGCCAGTCCAGTTCGCGGCAGGCCCGGACATCCCAGTCCGCATCACCTACGTAGACTACCCGCTCAAAGCTGGTGCAGCCATGGTGCGCGGCGGCCCGGGCCAGTGCGACCCGCATGATTTCCGTTCGGGCGTAAGCCACATCGCTGTAAGCGGCGGGCAGGTTTTCGAAAGGGATTCCGCCGGAAGCCAGCTTGTGCCGTGCCGTGGCTTCCCAGTCGCCCGAAGCGATGGCCACCCCGTAGCCCAGTCGCAGCAATTCGCGCACGGCGGCGGCGGCGCCGGGCACCTGCTGGGTCCTACGGCCATGGCGGCGAGTGGCTTCTTCCATGATCTCGATCATCCGGGCCTGCACCGCCCGGGCCTCCTCGGGTGTGGCCAGACGCCCGTGGGCCTTTTGCACCACAGTATCCAAGCAGTAGGTGGAACTGGTATGGGGATAGGAGTGCCAGTCAATGTGGACATTCGGAATGCCCAGCGCGTCCTGCATGGCCCGCACGTAACAGTTCTCCTCAATGGCGAACGCGTCGGTCAGTGTCCCATCCATGTCAAACATTACGAGCTTCATGGGTGGCCGAGCCGGCGGTAGTCTAGGACGCTGTGGCTGATCAGCCCTTGCTCCAAGCAACACACGTCGGTGAGCGGGGTCGCGGGCGAAACATCAATAATATTGCCCCAGACGAGGCGGTGGGAGCCGTCGTCGGCCTGCGGGCTGAAAAGACCTGGCACATGCACCTGGGCGGGGACGGTCTGCTGCATGGTGGTGTCGGGCCGGCAGGGAAACGGAAAGTTCAGGTTGTGTACGGTGAAGCTGTTGGCCGGCGTCCCGCCGAGGAGGGGTTGGGCGAGCCGAGCCGCATGGGCCGCGGAAATCTTCAGCGTGGCCAGCATGGCGCCCTCGGGGGCACCGCCATGCTCCTTCAGGTGGGAGTAGACCTCTTCCGAAAGATCCTGGGATATGGCCATGGCGGGCAGTCCGTGCAGAGCGCCTTCCCAGGCTCCGGCGACTGTGCCGCTGGCGAGGATGAATCCCAGTGAGCAGTTAAAGCCGACATTGATGCCGCTGACGACCCCTTCGACGCACGTTGTTTGCTCAGGGCCCGGGCCCTCGATTTTTTTGGGTAGCAGGTGGGCGATCGCGATGTTGACGCAATCCGACGGAGTGCCGTCGACCATCCAGGTAGGACAGCCGAAGCCGCGGTCCACGGCACCGGATTTCACGGGTCGGTTCCGGGTCTTCGAGGCCCCCGTCCAGCTCTGCTCGCTGACCGGGGCAACGACAAAGAGCTCATGGCCGGCAACCTTGAGGGCGAAGATCAACTCGTGCAGGAAGACCGAATTGATGCCGTCATCGTTGGTGACCAGGAGTTTCATGGCATGCGTCGCTAGCGAGGGTCAGCCGCCGCCTGATGGCTTTTTTCAACCGCCGCACGCTTGCGCAGGCTCTCGGTCAGCAGCCAGACCATGTAGGCGACGATTATCACGTTCACCGCCAGTGTGCTGACCCGCAGCCAGGTGACCCTCTTGAACAGCTCGTAAATTTCGAAGGGGATGTAGATGCCGCCACTGAGAGCCGCCAGCCATTCGGCCCACCGGCGTTCATTCCAGAGGCCGTAGGCTTCGACAAAGCGAACCGTGGAGTAAAGCGCCGCGATGCCCGCCAGCAGCCACAGCCTGGAGTCGTCGACCTCGGCCATGGCCTGAATAAAAATCTGGGGATAATGATGGGCCGGATTCAGATGGGCCCGTAGCACCAATCTTTCGGCAAACTCATCGGCATCCTTCCCGAGAAAACTCAGCAACCCGAAGCCAGCGGCCAGAATCAAGAGGCCTTTGCAGGCTTCGAGAACTGCAATCGGGCGCAGAGCTTTATGGGCGATCTGATGAGACACGGGAATAACGGTAGTGGGCGAAGTCCCTTCGGCAATGCCGCGATTAAAATAAATAGATATTCACCCCCCTCTTCTATGAGGCGAGACGGGCGGTTGGGGAAAAGAAAAAGCCGCGACTTGCGTCGCGGCTTGAGAGGTGAACGGACGGGCCGTTGAGGGCAACCGGCCCCACCGATTACGACTGGGCCGGGGCTTCGGCGGCCGGGGCGGCTGCGGCTTCGCCGCCACCCGCCTGCTTCTGGGCCTCGAGCTCGGCCATCGCGGCCTTGCGGCTGAGACGGACCTTGCCGGAACGCTCATCGATCCCGACGCACTTGACCGTGATGGAGTCGCCGACCTTGACGACATCCTCGGTGCGGCGCACGCGGAAGTCGGCCAGCTCGGAGATGTGGCAGAGGCCTTCCTTACCAGGCATGCACTCCACAAACGCACCGAATTCCTTCACGCCGGTGACGCGGCCGGTGTAGATCTTGCCCATCTCGATCTGGGAACCGCCACCGCAGAGGGCGTCGATTTCCTGCACGGCGCGGTTCATGGCGTCGGCATTGTTCGAGTAGATGAAGACCTTGCCCGAATCGTCGTCGGCGATGTCGATCTGCGCCCCGGTCGTCTCGGTGATGCGGCGGATCGTCTTGCCGCCCGGCCCGATGAGCAGGCCGATCTTCTCGGGATCGATCTGGATCGTCTGGATGCGGGGCGCGTACGGGGAGAGGTCCTTGCGGGGAGCCGGGAGCGAGGCGAGCATCGTCTTGAGGATCTCGATGCGGGCGTCGCGGGCCTGGAAGATCGCGGTCTTGGCGATCTCGAAGGGCAGGCCGTTGATCTTCAGGTCGAGCTGGAAGCCCGTGATGCCCTTGGTCGTGCCGGCAACCTTGAAGTCCATGTCGCCGAAATGATCTTCCTCACCGAGGATGTCGGTGATGGTCGTCCACTTCGTGATGGAGCCATCGGCCGCCATCTCGGTCATTAGGCCGCAGGAGATACCGGCGACCGGGGCGATGATCGGCACGCCCGCGTCCATGAGGGCCAAGCAGCCGCCGCAGATCGAGGCCATCGAGGTCGAGCCGTTCGAGGCCATGATCTCGGAGACCACGCGGATGGAATAGGGGAACACATCCTCGGGGGGGAGAATCGGCACGAGGGAGCGCTCGGCGAGCGCCCCGTGGCCGATTTCACGACGACCCGGTCCGATGAAACGGCCAGCTTCGCCGACCGAGAACGGCGGGAAGTTGTAGTGGAGGATGAAGCTCTTCGACGTGGCGCCGCCCGTGAGGCCGTCCATGTCCTGGGCTTCCTTCGTCGGCCCGAGGGTGACGATGGCGATGTTCTGGGTGTCGCCGCGCTGGAACATGGCGGAACCATGGACGCGGGGGAGGACGCCGACCTTGGCCTGCAGCGGGCGCAGGGCCTTGGCATCGCGGTGGTCGGAGCGGACGCCCTTGGCGAGCACCGTGGCCCGGTAGGCCTTGTATTGCAGGTCCTCGAACACGACGTTCAGGTCGACGTCGGTGAACTTGCCTTCGCCGAGCTCAGCCAGAAGGGCGGCCTTGGCCTCTTCCTTGAGGAGCTTCACGTTGGCGGAGCGGACGTTCTTCTCGAAGCCGAAGATGGCGGCAGAGACGCGCTCAGCGGGGACCACGCGCTCGATGATGGCGCGGGCCTCCGGGGTGGCGCCGACGAGCTTGAAGGTCTGCTTCGGCTTGCCGGCGAGCTTTACGAGCTCATGGATGGCAGCGATGATGGGCTGGATGGCCTGGTGGCCGAAGGCGAGGGCCTCGACGAACTTCTCCTCGGAGATCTGGTCGGCGGAACCTTCGATCATCAGCATGTCCTTCGCGTTGCCGACGTAGATCAAGTCGAGCGCGGACGAGTACATCTGCTCAATGGTCGGATTGGCAACGAACTGGTCGTCGATCAAGGCGACGCGGACGCAGCCGATCGGCCCGTTCCACGGAATGTCGGAGATGGCGAGGGCGGCGCTGGCGCCGTTGACCATCGCGATGTCGGAGTCGTTGATCAAGTCGGCCGACATCAGCTGGCCGATGATCTGCACCTCATTGAGGAAGCCCTCGGGGAAGAGCGGGCGGCAAGGACGGTCGCAGAGGCGGGAGATCAGGATCTCGCGCTCGGAGGGGCGGCCTTCGCGCTTGAAATAGCCGCCGGGAAAACGGCCGGCCGCGGCGTATTTGTCGCGGTAGTCGCAGGTCAGCGGGAAGAAGTCCTGGCCGGGCCGCATGGTCTGGGCGACGCAGGCGGTGACGAAGACATTGGTCTCGCCGACATTGACGTTGACGGCGCCGCCCGCGAGCTGGGCGATGGAGCCGGTGGAGAACGTGAGCCCGAGGCCGGGCACGGTGACATTGTGTTTCTGATTCATAACGATTCGGTTTTTTGCACGCCAGCCGGCCGGATTGCCGGGCGTCGTGCGGGGTCGGACGGTCGAGTTCTTCGCACCCTCTGAATCAGCTCCGAGAAATTTCGAATTGCGGTCCCAACATTGGTTGGGGCGGCAAGCGGAAACATCCCGGCGGCTGCTTCGTATGAGGGGGCTAAAACGAAGGGCGGCCCGTCGGTGGGCCGCCCTTCGTGAAATCGGTTACTTGCGCAGGCTGAGTTTCTGCAGCAGGTCGTTGTACTTGGCCAGGTCCTCGCCCTTGACGTAATCAAGGAGCTTGCGACGGCGGCTGGCCATCTGGAGAAGACCACGACGACTGTGGAAATCCTTACGATGCGTGCGCAGATGCTCGGTCAAATGATTGATGCGAGCCGTGAGCAGCGCGATCTGGACGTCGCTCGAGCCGGTGTCCTTCTCGTGGGTTTTATATTGGGAGATAACTTCTGATTTAACGGGTTGTGACATGGTTTATGTGGTTGATGACGCGATCTTTTGGAAGCCTTGCGGCTTCGTGCCACCCGCTTTTGGAGGGCCGGCGGCACCGTTATCGCCCGGTTGCCCGGACTGACCGTGGTGGGGGCCTGCGACCAGCAGACCCTCACTAACGCAAGCGGCCATTAACTAAATCAGTCCCCCTTCCTGCAAGCGTATTTTTATCGAATTCCAAGTGGGACGGCCTGACTCAACCCGTGCGCAGCGCCAAACCCTTAATCCCATCACAGCCAGGCAGTTTATTGAGCTTTTCGAGGATGGATTGGCGGTGGAGGAAGAGTTCGTTGCGGACCACGGCGTGGGAAACGAGAACTACGAGCAGGCCTTTCTCGACGACGACGGGGTGGGAATAGGAGGCATTGGCGACGCCGACCAGCTCGGCCCATTTCTCGCGGATACTGTGTTCCAGCGAGTCATGGCTGATCCGGTATTTGACCAGCAAGTCGTCGATCAACGCGGTGAGATCGGTGGTCTTACGCCGCTTGGACCGCCCCGGGTCCTCTGGCAGTTGACGGAAATCGGCGATCAGGTTTTCCACCGCACGGCTGAATTCTTTGGGCTCGTCGGACATCAGGCAGGATCAACTACGGATAATACGGATGGGTGCGGCCAGCCTCAGCCATCTTCAGCTCGCGCCTTGCTGGCGGTCGTAGAGTGACCGGTAGAGGGCGTTGCCGGCGTGAAGCGCGGCGTGGGTGCCCTGCGCATCGATCCGGCCCTGGTTGAATACCAAGATCATCGAGGCGTCGCGGATGGTGCTGAAGCGGTGGGCGATGATCAGCACGGTCTTGCCGACAACGAGATGCCGGAGGGCGTCCTGCACTGCAGCCTCGCTGTCGGAGTCCAAGGCACTGGTGGCCTCGTCGAGGATAAGGATGGGGGCATTGCGCAGGAAGGCGCGGGCGATGGCGATGCGCTGCTTCTGGCCACCGGAGAGCAACGAGCCGCGTTCGCCGACCATGGTGTCATAGCCCTGCGGCAGCTTCACGATGAACTCGTGGGCGTGGGCGGCCTGGGCCGCCTGCATGATGGCGTCGTGCGATGCGCCGACCAGGCCGAGGGCGAGGTTGTTGTAGATGGTGTCGTTGAAGAGGACCGGTTCCTGCGAAACGAGGGCGATGTTGCGTCGCAGGTCGGCGACGGCCATGGCGCGCACATCAAGGCCGTCGATCGTGACGCTGCCCGACGCGACCTCGTAAAAGCGCGGGACCAGGTTGGCAAAAGTGCTCTTGCCCGCGCCACTGGGGCCGACCAAGGCACAGATGGTGCCGGCGGGGATGCTGACATTGACGTCCTTTAATGCCGGCGTCTGGCCGTAGGAGAAGGTGACCTGGCCAAATGCGATGTCGCCCCGCAGCCGGGTGACCTTGGCCGGCTGCGCTGGGTCCGCAATGCTCAGTGGCGCGTGGAGGACGTACTCGAGTCGCTCGAGCGACGCGGCGCCGCGGTTCATCTCGCTGTTGAGGTAGCCGATTTTCTTAATTGGCTCATAGCACAGATAGAGGGCGCTGATGATCGCCAGGAACGTCTCCAGCTTGACGCCGGCCGAGTAGGCAAAGATCAGGGTGGCGGCGATGCCGAAGGCCGAGAGGAGCTCGATGGTCGGGGTCAGGGCCTGCGCGTACTTGACGATCTTCATCTGCGCGATGACCAGCTGGCTGGTGGCGCGGCCAAAGCGCTCGGTTTCGCGCTCCTCCAGCCCGTAGGCCCGGACCTCGCGGGCGGCGGAGAGGTTCTCGTTCAGGTGCGCCGAGATGTCCCCTAGCTGATTTTGCACCTGCTGGGCCCGCTTGACGACCTTCTTGCCGACGTAATGGACGGGCAGCACCGTGAGCGGGACAACCGCCAGGCAGACCAGCACGGTCAGGGCCCCGTCGGTCGTGAAGGCCTGCCAGACCAGGAAGCCCAGCGCGCCGAGCAGGGCCATCGGTTGCTTGACGCCGTCATTGGCCATCAAGGTCAGGGTCGATTGCAGCTGGGCGCTGTCGGCGATGCCGCGGGAGAGCAGATCCCCGCTCGCTTCCTTCTGCAGGAAGGACAGGGGGAGGACCTGCAGTCGGCGGAAAAAATCCAGCCGCACGGCCTCGAGGATGCGCACGCCGGTGAGCTGCACATAGTAGCTGTTGAGAAATCCGCTGACGGCCCGCAGCAGGAAGAGTAACGGCACCGTGGCGGCGATCAGGGCGACATCGCGCAGTGGCATGGGCGTGCCCCCGGTCCGGTCGAAGATGACCGGAAAGACGTATTTGATCAGGGTCGGCAGGCCCAGCCCGTTGGTTGCACCAAACAGCAGTCCGTAGAACACGGCGGCGCCGAGTGTGCTCCGGTTGGACTTCAGGTAGCGAAAGTAGGGTTGGAAGCGGCGGAGCATGGGCGCGGGCACTGGTTAATCCTTCGCCGCCCGGACGTCCAGCGCATCCCGGAGACCGTCGCCGACGAAATTCAGCGAGAAGAGAGTCAGGGAGAAGATGGTGCCGGGGAAGATGAGCAGCCAGGGGAACTCCTCCATTTTCTCGGCGCCGTCCTTGATCAAGGTGCCCCATGAGCTCATGGGCGGCTGGACGCCGAGTCCGAGGAAGCTGAGGAAGGCCTCGAGGAGCATGACCGCGGGTATGGTCAGCGTGGTGTAGACGATGATCGGGCCCAGCGCGTTGGGCAGCAGATGGCTGAAGATGATCCGCGTGTTGCTCAAGCCGAGGGAGCGGGCCGCCTCAATGAATTCCATTTTCTTCAGGGTCATGATCTGGCCGCGGACAATGCGCGCCATGGTCAGCCATTCCACCGCCCCGATGGCGACGAACAGCAGAATGATGTTCCGCCCGAAGAAGACCATCAGCAGGATCACGAAGATCGTGAAGGGCAGGGCATAGATGATGTCGACCAGGCGCATCATCAGGGCGTCGATCTTGCCGCCGATGTAGCCGGCGATGGCGCCATAGATGACCCCAATCGTGAGGGCCACGAAGGTAGCGGAAAGACCGACCCCGAGGGAAATGCGGCCACCATAGAGCAGGCGGACAAAGAGATCGCGGCCTAGGGTGTCGGTGCCGAACCAGTGCTCCGCATCGGGGGCCGTAGCCCCGAGATCGAGGTTTTGTTCCTGGTAGGAGATCCGCATGAACCACGGACCGGCCACGCACAGCAGGGAGAGGACGATGAGCACCGCGCCGCCTGTCACCGCGAGCCGGTTTTTTTTCAACCGATGCCAGGCATCCTGCCACAGCGACGAACCCGCCTCAACCTGGGCCGGGGCTGCTATCGGGGATGTTTTCGTGGTGGAAGGCATGGTGGGGCTGCGCATCACTCGAATTTCAACTTGGGGTTCAACCACACCTGCGCCACATCCGCCGCCAGGTTCAGCAGGACGATCAGGCTGGCGTAGAGAATCACGGTGCCCAGCACCAAGGTGTAGTCGCGGTTGAAGGCGCTGTTGACGAATTCCCGCCCGAGGCCCGGAATTTGAAAGATCGTCTCGATCACGAAGGAGCCGGTCAAAATGCCGGCGATGGCCGGCCCAAGGAAGGATACAACGGGCAGCAGGCCGCCCCGCAAGGCATGCCGCAGCACGATGCGCGACTCGGACGCACCCTTCGCCCGGGCGGTGCGGATGTAATCCTGGTTCAGCACCTCGAGCATGCCACCGCGGGTGAGGCGCATGATGTAGGCCGCGTAGACGAAACCGAGCGTCAGGGCCGGGAGCACCCGGTCCGAGGGACCATACCAGCCCGACGCATTGACCCAGCCGAGATGGATGGCGAAAAAAAGCACGAGCAACGGCCCCAGCACAAAGGTGGGCACGCTGATGCCGAGCATGCCGACGGTACTGGCAATGTAATCCAGCCAGCTATTGCGCCGCACTGCCGCCAGCACGCCCAGGGGCAGTCCGACCAGCAGGGCGACGAGCAGGGCGAGCGATCCCAGTTCCAGCGACACTGGAAGCTTGTCGGCGATGATTTCGTTGACGGTGCGGTTGGAGTACTTGAAGGACGGCCCGAGATCGCCATGGGCAATCTTTCCGAGATAGCTCAGGTACTGCCGCCAGAGGGGCTGATCGAGGCCGTAGTGGGCCTCCAGATTCTTCAGAATTTCCGGGGGAATGGCTTTTTCCGCCGTGAACGGGCCGCCCGGCACAAAGCGGACCATGAAAAAGGTCGCCGTGATAATGACGAACAGGACCGGGATGACCTGCAGCAGGCGGCGGACGATGAAGCGAAGCATGGCGAGGGTCGGAATCCGCCTTCATCCCGCGAGGGCGGGACTACGGCGAGGCCAGCAGCTGAATGGATGCCAATCGCCTTGGCAAGACACGAGCCGCCCTCACGGGTGCTTGAGCCACATCCGCTGGTAGGGGTGGTAATTCAGGAGATTGGGATAGTAGCCCTGCACCGCCGGGCTCACGAGATGCGGCGAGGAATCATGGAACAGCGGGATGATGGGCAATTCGCGCAGGAAGATGGCTTCCAATTCGTGGTAGATGGCCTGGCGCTTGGTGCGATCGCGCTCGTTGAGCGAGTCGTGCACGAGCCGGTCATAGGTGGGATCAGCCCATCCTGAATTATTCTGGCCGCCGTCGCTGACATAGACACTCAGGAAGGCATGGGCGTCCAGGTAGTCGCCCACCCAGCCGGCCCGGGCGAGTTGATAGAGTTTGCGCCCGAGTTCCTCATAATAGACGCGGCCCTCCTTGTTCACGACGTTGAGGTGGATGCCGAGGTTCTGCTGCCACATCTGCTGCAGCACCTCGGCGATTTGCTGGTGCCGGCCATTGGTGGGGAAGGTAATGTCGACCGCGGGGAAATTCTTGCCGTCCGGATAACCGGCCGCGGCCAGCAACCGCCGCGCCTCGGCGGGATCGAAGTGCAGCTGATCCGGGCCTTCATAGGTATAGCCGTCGACTCCGGGCGGGACGTAGGCCCGGGCGGAGCGCAATCCCCGGTAGGGTTCGCTGGCGATCAGCCGGTCCCGGTCGAGGGCGAGCGAGAACGCCTGCCTAACCCGCACGTCATTGAATGGCGCCCGCTTCGTGTCGAAGCCGTAGAAATAGGTCATGAAAAACGGCGCCGCCTTCAACAATTGAGGCTCGTTGTCATGATAGCTCTTCAGCTTGGGGCCAGGCACGTATTCGGTGAGATGCAGCTGGCCGGAGCGAAAGGCCCGCTCCTCGGTGTCGATGTTTTCGATGAGATGAAAGTGAATCTCGCTCAGCCGGACATTGGCCGCATCCCAGTAGCGGTCGTTCCGGCGCACGGTGATTTCCTGGCCCGGGCGCCAGTCCGTCAGCGCGAACGGACCGTTGGTGACGATGCGGTCGGGCTTGGTCCAGCCTGTGTACGCCTGGTCGAAACGGCCGTATTTTTCCACCGTCGCACGGTGCACGGGCATCCAGGCAAAGCTGCCGAGCAGAAACAGCAGATAGGGGGCCGGCTGGTGCAGTTCGATGCGCAGCGTGTGTTCATCGAGGGCGCGGATACCGACCGTCGCGAAGTCCTTCGTCTTGCCGGTCGCGAAATCCTGCGCTCCCCGCACGACGAAATAATAGAAAGTATAGGCGGAGCCCAGCGCCGGAGTGAGGGTGCGCTGCGCGCTGAAGGCGAAATCCGGTGCCGTGACCGGGTCGCCGTTGGACCAGCGGGCGTTGGCCCGCAGGTGGAAGGTGTAGGTCAGGCCGTCGTCGGAGATATCCCAGCTTTCAGCTACGCCGGGGACTGGATGCAAATCCTGCGGGTCGTAGCCGGTCAGTCCCTCATAGAGGGCCATCAGCACCTGGTAGTGCGCATTCGTCTGCATCAGCGGCGGGTCGAGATCCTGCGGCTCGGCACCGATGTTCTGGTGCAGCACTTGCGTGCGGTTGCCGAGTTCGACCGGGGTTTCGCGGGGGCGGCAGCCCGCGGCGGACAGCAGGCAGCACAGAGAGACGAGAAGGCAGAGCTTCGTTCGCGGCGTGGGCACGGTGGGACTGAAGCGCCCGCCGTGCCGGCTGGCAAAAGAAAAGCTGGCGCGGGACTTCCGCGTCGACCGACTACTTCTTCAGCATCGCATCCCGCCGGGCCTTGAACTCGTTGCCGGGTTTCCACTCGGGCCACTTCGCGTCATTGGCCACACGCAGGCCTACCTGCAGCAGGAACTCCGTGTCCTGGGCCGCGCCCTCAAACGTCCAGCCGGGCTTTATCTCATCCGTCACCTTGTGGTAGTCGTTGGCGATGTAGTCCTGTTGGAGCTTCTCGCCGAAATCCGGCGGCTGGCCGATGAACTGGCTGCCCGATTTTGGATAGTAGGACGGGACGCCGACCTTCGCGAATTCGAAATGGTCGCTGCGGTAGTAAGAGCCGCGCTCGGGATGCAGCTCGGGCAGCATGGTGCGGCCTTGCGCTTTGGCGACCTCGAGGCCGACATCGTCGAGTGTTGATGCGCCGAAGCCGATGGTGCGCATGTCGCTGGTGGGGCCGAACTGATTGGCTCCGTCCATGTTGATGTTGGCGACGGTCTGCGTCAGCGGGTAGAGGGGATCCTGCGCGTAATAATGCGACCCGAGCAGGCCCTTCTCCTCGGCGGTGACCGAGAGAAAGAGTATGCTGCGCTTGGGGCGCTGGTCCGCCGGCAGGGCGGCAAAGGCCTGGGCGAGTTCCAGCAGCACGGCGACCCCGGCGGCGTTGTCTGCCGCCCCGTTGAAGATCTGGTCACCTTTCAGGCGATCATCGCGGCCGAGGTGGTCCCAGTGTGCGGTGTAGATCAGGTACTCGTTCCGCAGCTTGGGGTCCGCGCCGGGCAGGAGGGCGGTGACATTCTTTGAGGCCACATTGCGCAGGGTGTTCGTGATGGTGAAAGACGCCTTGGCGCCGAGGCTGACCGGGTGGAAGTCGCGGGTGGCGGCCGCCGCCTTGAGGGTGGTGAAGTCCTTGCCGCTGGCGGTGAAGAGTTTCTTGGCAGCATCAAGGGTGAGCCAGCCTTCCATGGCGACATGGCCGGAGTTTTTGTCGGGGGCGCTGATCTCGAAATTTTCCCGGCTGCGGCTGCCGACGACGACAGCGAAGGGATAGGCGGCGGGGCCCGTTTCATGGACGATGAGGCAGGCGACGGCACCCTTTGCGGCGGCGATCTCGTATTTGTAGGTCCAGCGGCCGTAGTAGGTCATGGCCTTGCCCCCAAACATTTTCGGATCGAGCTGGCCGGTCGCAGGGTCCGTGACCGGCGGATCGTTGATCAGCATGACGACCGTCTTGCCGCGCACGTCCACCCCCTTGTAGTCATCCCAGCCAAACTCCGGTGCGACCACGCCGTAGCCGACGAACACCACCTCGGAGTCCTTCGCCGAGACGCTCGGCACCAGGCGGCTGGAGGGCCCGACGAACTCGTTGATGTTTTCTATGGCCAGCGTGCGGCCGTCGAGGGTGAAGGTGAGCGTGGGGTCGGATGTAATTCCGACCAAGGGAGTGTTCTGGATGTACGTGCCATCCGGATTTCCAGGCTGAAGCCCGATCTTTTTGAATTCACTGACGAGGTAGGCGACGGTCTTCTCCTCGCCGGTGGATCCGGGGGCCCGGCCCTCGAATTCGTCGGAGGCGAGCAGTTTGGTCCGGGCCAGAATACGAGCGGCAGCGGGGATCGTTTCGGCGGCAGCGGACAGGGCCGGCAGCAGCAGGAGCAAGGAAAGTACTTTGGAATTAATTTTCATGCAGGGATACTTGGGAATAAAAACGGGTCCACAGCCGGTCGGTTTGCCAGCCGCTTACGTGGGGCGAAATAAGGTAGTTTTGCGCACCGAAGTAAAGGGGGATGGCGGGCAGAGCCTGGAGCAAAATCTTTTCGGCCGCCTGGTACTGGGCGAGGCGATGCACCGGATCGGGGTTCTGGTTGGCGTCCTGCACGAGGCTGTCGAAAAGGGGTTCATGCCAGTGGCCATAGTTCGTGGGGGCGTCGGTGAGGAAGTCGCCGAAGCCGTCTGAGGGGTCGTTGTAGTCCGGGATCAAGGGCATGAGCGCGAGATCGAAATCCCCCGCCGCCAGTGCAGCGAGGTGGGCTCGCCCCTCGCGCAGCACAATGCCGGTGTCGATGCCGAGTTCGTTCTTCCATCGTTGTTGCAGCACCTCCAGCACCGGGGTGTTGGTCCAAGTTGAAAATTCCAGACGGGGAAAGCCACGGCCGCCAGGATAACCGGCCGCAGCGAGGAGTTCGCGGGCGGCAGAGACGTCCTCGCTGAGTGAATCCGCCGGGGTGTAGCCGCCGAGGCCGGGTGGAATAAGGGAAAGGGCGGGCAGTTGGCCGCCTTGCAGGACGCGGGCGGTGAGCGCCTTGCGGTCGATGACCAGGGACAAAGCGCGGCGGACCCGGGCGTCGGCGAGCGGACCATGCTGGAGATTGAGGGCGAGGTAGCGCGTCTCAAACAAGGGCTGGCGGCGCAGGCGGTCCGGCTCCTTGGTCTCATAGTAGGCAATCCGCTGGATCGGGACGGACATAGTGAGGTCGATCTGACCGGAGCGGAAGGCGCGTTCCTCGGCGTCGCCGCTGTCAAAGCTGACCAGTCGGAGCGTTGGCACCGCGACAGCGGCGGCATTCCAATAGTGGGGATTACGAACGAATTCCAGATGCTGGCTGCGGAGCCAGGCGGTGAGCTGATAGGGTCCGTTGCCGACAAGGCGGCCCGGCTCGGCCCAGTGGGAGTCGCGGCCGGCTCCTTCTCGCTCGAGGGTGGGAGGGTGAACCGGCAGCCAGGCGCCGGTGGCGGCAAGAGCGGGCAGGTAGGGGACCGGATGCGCCAGCGTGATGACGAGGGTGTGGGCATCCGGGGCGGCGAAGCCGACAGCGGCAAAGTCGCTGATGGTTCCGCGGTAATATTCCCGGGCATTCCGCACGGCGAAGAACAAGGGAGCCTTGGCCGCGGCGAGAGCGGGAGTCAGCATGCGGTGGTAGGAATAGACAAAGTCAGCCGCGGTGACGGGGTCACCGTTGGACCAGTGGGCATTGGCCCGGAGGTGAAAGGTCCAGACCAAGCCGTCGGCCGAAACGTTCCAGTGCTCGGCGACGCCGGGTAGCGGGGCGCCCCCTCCTGGAGAGGGGGTCACCAAGCCTTCGAAGAGGGCTCGGGCGGAAAAATATTCGTCGGGTAGCGTGGCGAGCTGCGGGTCCAAGGAGGCCGGTTCGTTGCGCTGGCTGATGCGGAGGACGGAGGCGGTGGTGCTGGCGGGCACCGGCTTGCGACAGGCCCCGAGGGCCAGCAGCACGAGACCGGCCGTACTTATCACCAGACCCCGGCTATTTTTCCAACCAAACATAGCGGTAGTCCGAATGATCCATCGGGGTGGGTTGCCAGCCTTTGACGCCGGGATGGAGCAGGTAGACGTGGGTGTTGAAATAGATCGGAATGATGGGCGCGGCCTCAAGCATCAGCGCCTCGGCCTCGGCCAGGACGGCGCCTCGGGCGAGGGGATCGGCAATGGTGTTGGCGCGGTCGGAGAGCGCGTCGTAGGTACGATCGGACCAGCCTGTGTGGTTGTTGCCCGAATCGCTGCGCCACATGTCGAGGAACGTTGTGGGGTCCAGATAGTCGGCGGTCCAGCTACCGAGCAAAATCTGATAATCGCCGGTGCGCCGGCTGGCGAAGACGACCTTGAATTCCTGGTTCACGAGCCGGATGTCGAGGCCAAGGTCGCGGCGCCATTGCTGCTGGATGGCTTCCGCGACCGGCCGGAGGATCTCGGAATTGTTGTAGAGAATCTCAATGGGCGGCAGCCCGGCGCCGCCGGCATGTCCGGCCTCGG
>SESH01107467.1_pt1 | contig 20550 bp, 21 predicted proteins | sample 3171561 | NCBI WGS metagenome assembly SESH01 (sample SAMN10866947, study PRJNA518727) | freshwater metagenome | biome: subpolar coniferous forest; feature: holomictic lake; material: water; isolation source: holomictic Lake 442 2011 16.5 m and 2014 13 m | place: Canada: near Kenora, Ontario
CACAGCAAGCGGGCGTGAGGAACGCACCGCAACGGGGTGGCGAGTGCCACCCCGTTGCGGTGCGTTCTTAGGCTCCCGTGTTCCGCGATGTGTCACCCTACCGCGCGAGGGTGCGTTCAATCCGCTGGTCGGGGATAAACCACATCACCGCAACCAGGACGTACAGCCCGCACGCAATCCATGTGTTCACAAAGGCCAGGAAGATCGCCGCCAGATACAGCGCCAGCGAGATCATCCCTTTGCGGTCACGGCCAATCGCGGTGGCGAGCACGGAATCCCTGCCGTGGAGCACAATCAGGAGGCGGGTGAGCCCAAGATAGGAGATCGCCGCCAGGAGCAGGACGATCCCGTAGAGCGCAACCGGCCATGCGCTAAAGGCGTTCTCGCCCATCCAGCCGGTGGCAAAGGGGATGAGCGAGAGCCAGAAGAGCAGGTGCATGTTCGCCCACAGCACCCGCCCATCGACGCGCTTGACCGCCTGGAGCAGGTGATGATGGTTGTTCCAGTAGATGCCGCAGAAGGCAAAGCTTAGCGCGTAGCTGAGGAAAACGGGGGCCAGCGGTAGCAGTGCCGCCAGGCTGGTTTCGTGGGGAACCTTCAGCTCAAGCACCATAATTGTGATGATGATTGCGATCACCCCGTCGCTGAAGGCTTCCAGACGCCCCTTCGTCATGGTGTGCCCTCGCTATGCGCTTCCGCCAGCAGGCGTTCGACCTCGTGGGTGATCACCGTGTCCGCCATCGCGCCCCGGTAGATGGCCCGCACCACGCCCTGGCGGTCGATAAAGAAGCTGGACGGCAGACCGCTGGCGCGGTAGGCGGTGTGGACGCGCCCATCGTCGAGGAGGGCCGGAAAGCCCAACCCGCGCGCGTGGAAGAAGCTGGTCACATTGGCGGGTGTCTCGTTGGCGGTCACCGCCACCACGGTGAAGCCCTGGCCCTGGTAGCGCGCGTAGGCCGCCTGGATGGCGGGCATCTCGGCGCGGCAGGGCGGGCACCAGGTGGCCCAGAAATTCACGAGCACCACATGCCCGCGAAGGCCGGCGAGGCTCACTGGGGTGCCGCCGGGCGTGCTCAGTTGGAAGGTCGGGGCCAGCTTGCCCACCTCAGGTGCCATCTCGGAGGTGACGGCGGCGACCGACGGGTCAACCTTCGGCCGTGCGTTGGTTGCACTGATGACGGCGATGACGCCGATCAGGATCGCGATTGCGGCGAGGCCCCAAGGGCGGGTGAGCATGCGGCGGGTAAGCCCTGGGCGAGCCACCGCACGCCCGCGCGATGGGCGCGCTGCCGGTGGATCTGACTCTCTGCCAGCGTGGTGATTCATTGCGCTATCCTTGCCGCTGAACGCGATGGGCGATGCCTGATGCGTGCGACGTGTCGCTGGGTTCGCTGCCACCGATCACGGCGCGCGCATCAGATCCCCCGCTCCTTCGATGCCGGGATGGCGCAGATGGTTACGGAGGTAGGCACGTGCGCGTTGTCGTGATATAACCAGTAAAAGAGGACGAAGTAACGTCATCAATGGCAATATCACCTATAATATTAGGTGGTACGGTCGAAACTGGTACGACGAGAGGATCATCGCAATGGCAAAGACGACGGCTCCGGCCTCTCATGCGTCCGCACGGGAGGTACCGGTGGCAGGTGGCGACGTGGATGTCGGCGCGCGGCTGCGCACGCTGCGCGAAGCGCGGCAGTTCTCGATCCGGGCGCTGGCCGAGGCGAGTGGCCTGGCGGTCAACACGCTCAGCCTGATCGAGAACGGGCGCACCTCACCCAGCGTCAGCACGCTCCAGCAGATCGCCGTGGCCCTCAGCCTGCCAATCACCGCCTTTTTTGCCCCGGAGACTCCCCACCGTCGGCTGGTCTTCCTCAAAGCCGATCAGCAGCAGCCGACGGCATTCCCCCATGGCGCGCTGGCCGACCTAGGCATCGGCATGGCCCAGCGCCATATCGAGCCGCTGCTGCTCAGCCTCGACCCCGGCGCAGGGAGCGGGCCAGCGCCGATCATCCACCCCGGCCAGGAGTACGTCTTCTGCCTGGAGGGGCGCATCGGCTATACCGTGGATAGCCAGCGCTATCTGTTAGAGCCCGGCGACAGCCTGCTCTTCGAGTCCACACTGCCGCATCGCTGGGAGAATAGCGACCCCTCCCCGGCGCGGGCATTGCTCGTGCTCTGCCCCTCCGAGCCCGCAGGCAGCGCGGCGACATACCATGGCCTACCTCGCGTGATACGTGATGCGTGACCGGTCATGGGTCACGCATTACTAAGAGGAAGAACGTCCCTATGCACTCCCACCTCACCCAACCGCTGGCCCGGCTCCTCGGCCTCGTGGCGCTGCTCCTCGCGCTGCTCAGCGCGGGCGCGGCGCAGGCCGCCGACCCGGTCGTCCACGCGGTGCTGTTCTTCTCGCCCACCTGCCCGCACTGTCACCTGGTGATGGAGCAGGTGCTGCCGCCGCTCCAGGAACACTACGGTGCCCGGCTGCGCATCCTCACCGTCGATGTGACCCAGCCCGACGGTCAGGCCCTCTACCAGACCGCGCTCACCACCTTCGCCGTCCCCCAGGAGCGGCTCGGCGTGCCGGCCCTGTTCATTGGGAACGACATGATGGTTGGCAGTGAGGAGATCCCCGCCCGGCTCCCCGCGCTGATCGTCTCCACGCTCGCCGCCGGCGGCAACGACTGGCCGGCCATCGCGGGCCTGGAGCCCTGGCTCAGCGCGGATGCGCCAGCGGCCGCAGCGGCGACCACCCCCGCCCTCAGCCCCTTCCAGCATGACCCGCTGGCGAACGGGCTGGCCCTGGCCCTGCTGCTGGTGATGGTCGGCTCGGCGCTGGTAATCCTGCTCCGGCTCCGTCCGCCCTTCGACTGGGCGATGCCGGCGTGGCGGACGCGCACGATCCCCATCCTGGCCATCGTCGGCATGGGCGTGGCGCTCTACCTGGCGTATGTCGAGCTGAGCGATGTGTCGGCCGTGTGTGGGCCGGTGGGCGACTGCAACAGCGTGCAGCAGAGCCCCTACGCCCGTCTGTTCGGCGTGCTGCCGATCGGGGTGCTGGGCGTGGTGGGCTATATCGCGATCCTGGCGGCCTGGGCGCTGCGCCGTATGGGTGGCACCATCGCCGACCTGGCCACGAACGCGTTGCCAACACTCGCCTTCCTGGGCACGCTCTTCTCGATCTACCTGACCTTCCTGGAGCCCTTTGTGATCGGGGCGACCTGCATGTGGTGCCTCAGCTCGTCGGCGCTGATGCTCGCGCTGCTCTGGCTCACCGTGCCCAAACACGCGCCCGAGGTGCGACGGGGCAGGCAGCGACGGGCGGGCGCGCAGTAGAGACAAGGGGACAGGGAACAGGAGATCTGTTCCCTGCCCCCTTGTCTTATGGCACGATGGGCAGTGGCAGATACCCGCCCAGCTCCATCCAAATGCGGTAGCGGGCCAGGGCAATCACGAACGTCAATGCCAGAATGAGCCCAATCACCGCCGGGTGGGCCAGTTGGCTCATGCGGGTGACCCGCCCGCCGAGGCCGAGGGCCAGGCTCGGGAAGAGCAGCATGACGACGGTGAGGTTGCCGACCACGCCGACCGTCACCAGCAGGGCCAGCGGGATGGCCAGCAGCGGGGTGTCGGCGGCCAGGGCGGCCACAATCAGCCCATTGACGGCCAGCACCATGCCTAACTCACGCCACGAGCCCAAGGCACGCAGATGGTCGTCCACATCGCGGCGCAGGGCGGTGTTGAGCACCAGCAGCACCACCAGGGCTAGCCCGATGCCCGCGCCCATCCCGGTAAGCAGCCGCAGGTCGGTGCGCGGCGCATAGGCGGTGGCCATGCCCAGCTCGTCCAGCGTGGAGTTGATCCCGTCGGCGGCCATCAGGAGGAACAGGCCCAGAATGACCAAGCTCATCGGCAGGGGCGGCAGCCGGCCGGCGCGCCAGCGCCCGCGCGCCGCAACCACCTCCAGCGTGGCCAACTCGCTCAGGTACATGCCGCTGTCGCGCGCGCAGAGCGGCAGCTGGACGCCGCCGGAGATCAGGTTGTGGCTCTGGGCGCAGATGCCGTGCAGGGCCAGGTAGAGCACGCGCTCAAGGGAGATGCCGGGCATCAAAATAACGCCGAGAAGCAGGCCGGCGACGAGACCGAGCAGCGCCGCCGACCAGCGCCGCTCGGTGGACGTAGCCACGTCATCCGGACGGTTGAGCTGCATTTCCATAGGCTTAGCCCGCTGCCGGCTCGCCCAGCCGCATCGTCTCCGGCAGCTGCACGGCCACCACCTCGCCGCGCACACAGACCTCGCCGCCGGCGATGATCCACGCCTCGATCACCACCTTGCGCCCCTTCACCTCTTTGACCCGCCCACGGATCTCCAGGGCATCGCCGAGCGGGGTGGGGCGCAGGTAGTTGACCTGGAGCGCCGCCGTCACATAGCGCAGCGGCGGCGCGCTGTCCATGGCCCGGCCCTCGGCGCGATACCCGGCGGCGGCGGCCGTCCCGGTGCCGTGACAATCGATCAGCGAGGCCAGCAGGCCGCCGTAGACATAGCCCGGCACCGCGGTGTGCTCGGGGCGTGGCGTGAAGCTGGCGACGCTCTCCGCGCCATCCCAGAGGCTCTTCAGCTGCAGGCCCTGGTCGTTCAGGCGCCCGCAGCCGTAGCAGTGGCTCAGCTCATCGGGGTAGTAGTCCTGGAAAGCCGCGTCGGTCATCGGAGTTTGCCTTTCATGCATCGACCCTGATCAGTGGACGAGCTCGATCGTGTCGGTCAGCCGCCCGCTGAGGTAGTGCGCAATCGCGGTATCAATCGCCAGGATGCGGGTGCGCACGGGCGTGATCCCGCCGCCACGTAAGCGCTCGTCCATCCCCGCGCCCATCCCGCCGACGACCAGCAGCTGGCAGTCGGTGATCGCGGCCAGCAGCGCATCGTGATGTGCATCGTCGTGATGATCCGGCGCCGACCCGGCGTGGTCATGCCCGTGGCATGCGGACTTGGCCCGGATCTCACGGTGCGTCTCTTGCCCGTCCTCGATGGTCACAATCGTATACTGGCGGGCGCGTCCGAAGTGGCGATGAATGGTGGTTCCGTCGTCGCTGACAAAGGCGATCTTCATAGGGCGAATGCTCTCAGATGTAGGCACGCGGCGTGCCCGGCGGATGTGCGGGGCTCACCAGGATCTCGTTGGCGAGCTTCAACCAAAATAATAGCGCATATTGTGCATCATATGCGCACATAGTCCCAATATAGTAGTTGTATTGTAGCAACCAGACCCGCCCAACCATTGCGACCTGGGCACGAAAGCTGCTACACTGCACACGGCAAGGCGGCCACCGTATGCGTGCGCAGATGCCGTCAAGAAAGGACCTGACCAATGACCACCCCTGAGCCGACCCGCTTTGAGCGGCTCCAGCAACGCTACCGTACGTGTGACCTGCCGTGGGATCGCGATCTGCCGCCACCCGAGATCATCGCGGTGGCCGAGCGCCTGCTCCCTGGGCGCGTCCTCGACCTGGGATGCGGCACCGCGCGGGCCAGCATCTTCCTCGCGGCGCGCGGGTGGGAGGCCGATGGCGTTGATTTCGTCCCTGAGGCGATCACGATGGCGGAGGAGCGCGTGCGCACGGCGGGGCTGGCAGCGCAGGTGCGGCTGCACGTCGGATCCGTGACCGACCTGCACTTCCTCGGGGGGCCGTACGACCTCGCCATCGATGTCGGCTGTATGCACGGGTTTGAAGGTGCGGATCTGCACGCCTACGCGGCGGAGGTGGTGCGGCTCGTGCGGCCAGCCGGATACTTCCTGCTCTTTGCCCACCTGCGCGAGCCGGATCAGGAAGGGCCGATCGGCATCCCGAACGCGACGATCAGGAGCCTCTTCACAGACACCTTCGTGTTCGAGACGGTCGAGTACGGCACCACGGTCGTCGGCGATCTGCGGACCGCCTCGGCGTGGTATACCCTGCGCCGATGCGGGTAGGCCGCGTTATCCATCATGCGGGAGCGGGGATAGGCCAGGACAACCGAGGTATGAACCATTCAATCGCAGGAGGTATCGACTATGGAGCAGCATGACTACGGCTATACCGTGCAGACATCGCTCGACTATCCGGCCGCAATCGCAGCGGTGACTGCGGCGCTGAAGCAGGAGGGTTTCGGTGTCCTGACCACGATTGATATGCAGGCGACCTTCAAGGTAAAGCTCAATGCCGACATCGCCCCGTACGTCATTCTTGGCGCGTGCAACCCGCCCCTCGCGCAGCAGGCGCTCACCGTTGATCCGGAGGTTGGCCTCCTGCTGCCCTGCAACGTTATCGTGTACCTCAACGAGGCGGGGCAGACCATCGTCTCCGCGATCAACCCGGAGGCGATGTTCGACATCGTACACCGCGATGACCTCACCGTGATCGCGCAGGAGGTGGCGGCGCGGCTGCGGCGGGTCATGGCCGCGCTGCCCGCCAGCACAGATGAGACGCCGTAACGGTACCAGGTATCCGATGCGCGGGTCGTGGGGAGGGCGCACCCCTCCCCGCATCAACGTTTACCCACGCCATCAGCCCTACGCCACGGCGCGGATGGCGCGGCGGCGGGCCGAGTAGTACAGCGCGACGAAGTTAAAGACCATGTGGAAGAGGTAGGTGAAGGGGAACAGCGTGAAGAGCGCGGTGCCCAGGGCCGCGTGGACGAAGACGATCCCCGGCAGCACCGCGAGCCGGGCCAGCAGTTCGGTCCAGATGATCGTGAAGATCAGCAGGCGCACGGTTAGGCGATCCCAGGTCAGCCGGCCCGGCACGCGCACGTCTTTCGCCGCCGCGTCGATGTCGGCGACCACCGCCCCGTTGCGTCGGCGCAGCAGTGTGTAGACTAGGTGCAGGTTGCCCACCACCGCAAAGCCGACCGCCACCCAGGTGATGCCCACAAACACCGGGGCGAAGCTGCCGAAGAGCATCTGCGCGGCCAGATCCTCGCCGTTGCCGAAGACGATCGCCAGCAGGTTGGCCGGCGCGTAGTTGAAGCTCTGCACGACGTGACGACCGATATCCGGCACCGGCTGGCCCATCAGGATGCGCACCACTAGGATGAGCGCAGAAATGGTGTAGCCCGTGACCTCGGTGATGATCGCGACGTGGTACAGCGCGTAGCCGCGGCTCCAGGTGCGGTTGGCCTTGCCGTGAAAGTGGGTCACCGGGCCGGTCAGCACCGCCGTGGCGCTGGCCAGCAGCCCGAGGTCGCGGCGCGCCTCGGGGAAGTTGCGGTTGCGCCCGCGCGCAGTGGGGTGGGTGATCAGCGCCTTGGCCCAGCGGCCCATGCGCAGCGCGAGCCCGACGGCGAAGATCGCCAGGGCGATCGGGGCGTAGCTATTTAGGAATGTTTCCATAGAAATTTCCCTTTCTGGAGATTACGCACATTAAAGGTTATTCCGATTTGTTTTGTCAAGTTGCGATTTAACGCTTTAGAGAGAGCTAAACGCGGTATGAGCGAAATTATGTGCGGTTCCGGCTTTACGGCTTTGTGATGCGGTTGTTCTGCAAATCGGAATAGCCTTTATTGTATTGCGCTGCTGGCGGCTTTGCCGCCAGCAGCGCAATACAACAGATCTGAACCTAGCGCGCCGCGAAGCTGACCGGGTGCGGGCAGAGGTCGAGCACGACGCCATGCTCCTGCCAGTCGGCGTGGATCGCCTTGTACTCGGCAAGCTTCTGCACCGCGTCCGGGTGGGCCTTGAAGTAGCGCTTCACCACATCGTCGTTTTCGAGCCACTGGAGGATGGCGGGCGCGGCCGGGCTCTGGAGGTACTGGATCACCCGCCCGGCGGCGCTGTGGTCGCGCAGGAATGCGATGTTGCGGTCGCTCAGCAGCGCGGGGGTGCGCAGACGGTCGACCTCGCCGGTTTGCGCCAGGCCCGCGCGCACGGCGTCGTAGACCACCTCGAACATCATGGTCGCCGCTCGCTCGCCCTCGGATGCCTTGCCCAGGTTGTAGGTCTTGCAGACGTCGTCGAGGGTGAGCATGCAGACCACGCAGGGCGTGGTGACGTAGTCGGCGCCGGTGTTCTTGTTCTTGATCTGGTTGGCCTTGAAGATCGAGACCTGGCGGCGCACCGGGGTATTCTCGGGGAGGCGCAGGCCGCCGGCGCCGCCGTTGCAGCAGTAGTTGTGCTCGCGGTTCGGCGTCATCTCGATGAAGTTCGTCGTGCAGTGGCTGAGCAGATCGCGCATCAGGTCGCCCTGGCCGGCCAGGCGCGTCGCGTGACAGGGGTCGTGCAGGGTGATCGCCTCATCGATCGGCACCACCGGCATGCGGCCCTGCTCGATCGCCTCCAGCAGCACCGCGTCGAAGAGCACGATCGGGAACTTGAACGGGCGGCCGAGCAGCTCCTGGGCCTCGAAGAACATCGAGCGCGTGTCGCAGCCACACTCGGCGACCATCACCTGCTTCACGCCCAGGCGCTCGGCCTCGTTCTCCCACGCCTCCAGGATCGCCGTCGCCAGCTCGTGATGCACCACGATGTGGTCGGCCTCGGTGCCGGTCTCGGCGATGCGCGACGAGACGGTGTAGCTGATGCCCGAGGCATTGAGCAGCTCCATCACCTTGGTGGCGTAGTCGGGGATGCGCGTGTTGGCGGCCGAGGGGCAGACAAACAGCGTCTCGGCGCCCTGAATGTCAATCGGCAGCTCGATGCCCTGGTGGCAGAGGAACAGGCTGTAGCGCAGCAGCACCTGCGGGATGGTCAGGCCAAAGCTGTGGCTGACGGTCTCCAGGTTGTGGATGATCGATTTAAGGGTGGGGTTCTCGTGGCTGAGGCCGGAGTCGGTGTAGGCGGCGCGGCCCATACGCACCAGGCTGCGCGTGCTGAGGCCGGCGGGGCAGGCCAGGGTGCAGCGCCCGCAGGCGGTACACTGCCAGAAGGAGGCCATATGTGCGCGCAGATCTTCCACAGTCGGCGTCGGGATCAGGCCGAGCGGCCCGGCGATCTTGCCCTCCAGGGTCATGTAGCGGCGGTAGATAGCGCGCAGGAAGTTGGTCTTGTAGGTCGGGTGGAGCTTCTCGTCGCCAGTGCCGAGGTACCAGGCACATGCCTCGCCGCAGAGCTTGCAGTCCATGCAGGCTTCCAGGTTGACGACATCTTCTGCGGTCATGTGAGCATCGAGCGACGCGACGAATCGCCCCAGCGTTGGGTCCATACAGCCTCCTTGCGATACCCCTGGGGGGTATAAATCAGATGGTTTTGATTATACATATCATACCCATTTCATGTCAATATTGTGCAAGAAGGTACGTGAAATAGCCCGTCACAGCCCCCAGAACAGCGGCATGACCACCAGCAGTGTGAGCAGACAGACCAGCGTTTGGCCCGCCCCGATGCGCAGGAAGTCGCCGAAGTGGTAGTCGCCCGGCTCCAGCATCAGCACGTTCACCGGGTGGGCCACCGGCGAGAGGAACGCCGCCGAGCAGGCCATCGCCACCGCTACGCCCATCGCCTGCGGGCTCACCCCGGCCCCGACCGCCGCGCTGACCGCGATTGGCCCCAGGATCAGCGCGGCGACCTGCCCGCCCACCAGCTGGGTAATCAGCACCGCGGTAAGATAGAATCCCACGACCAGTGCCAGCGGCCCGTAGCCGATGAGGGCTGCGGTGAGCGCGGCACCCATCCGAGCGCCCAGCCCGGTCGCGACCAGCGCGGTGCCGATCGGCAGCATCCCGGCGATCAGCGTCACCACGCGCCACTCGATGGCCCGGTAGGCCGCGTCCATCGAGATGCAGCCGCTCAGCACCAACGCGGCGGCCCCGGCCAGCATGGCCTCTGCGGTCGGCACCAGGCCCACCGCCGAGAGCAGCAGCACCAACGCGGTGATCAGCGTGGCAATGAGCGCCTTCGGTCCAGGAGCCGTGAGGGGCGCGGGCAGGTCGAGCACGATGAAGTCCGGCTCGCGGGCCAGCTGGGCCAGCCGCGCGGGCGGGCCGACCATCAGTAGTGCGTCGCCGGCCTCCAGCGGCAGGTTGCCCACGTTGGTGCGGTGGCTGCGCCCGGCGTGCCAGAGGGCCACGGTGGTCAGTCCGTACTTGGCGCGAAACTGGAGCTGCTTGAGGGTCTGGCCGATCAGCGCGGCGCGTGGGGCGACCACCACCTCGGCCAGCTGCACCGGCAAGGTGCGGGCCAGCCCGGTTGTCCCATTGCGCCCGACCGTCAATCCCTGCGCCGCGAGGGTCTGCACGCGGGCCTCGCGACCGACCACGAGCAGCAGATCGTTGGCCGCCAGCACATCGTCAGGCGTGGGCGGCAGGCGGGCCTCGCGCCCGTGCCAGATGCCCAGCACGGTGGTGCCGGTCACTGCGCCGATCGCGCTCTCGGCGAGGGTGCGGCCCACGAGCGGCGAGTCCGGGCGCACCTTCAGCTCCCAAAGTCGCTCGGCGAGCTGGTAGGTGGCGCTGAGGTCGGGGCGGGCCAGGGCCGCGCGGGCCGCCGACTCGCGGGCGGGCAGCAGCCGCCGACCGAGCAGCAGCGTGTAGGTCATGCCGGTCAGCACCATCGCCCCGCCGGCGGGCAGGAAGTCAAGCATGGTCAGGCCACGCTGGCCCTGGGCCACCAGACTGCCGCTGAGGATGATGTTGGCGGTGGTGAAGAGGGTGGCCATGCCGCCGAGCAGGGTGCCGAAGGCCAGTGGGATGAGCACCCGCGAGGGGGCCACGCCGACGGTGCGGGAGACCCGCACGGCGGCGGGCAGCAGCACCGCCCCGGCGGCGATGTTGTTCATCACCAGCGAGAGTAGGGCGCCCGCGCCCATAAAGACCGCGACTACGCGGCCCTCATAGGTGCCGCTCAGGCGGGCCAGCTGGTCGGCGAGCCACTGCACCGCGCCGGTCTGCTCCAGGGCGCTGGTGATCACAAACAGGCCGACGATGGTGATCACCGCGCTGGCGCTGAAGCCGCTCAGGGCCTGCTGCGGGGTGAGCACCTGGCTGATGCCGAGCCCGAGCAGGACGAGCAGGGCCACCAGGTCGGGGCGCAGCCGGTTGGTGATGATCAGGGTGAGGCCGACGCCGGCGATCAGCAGGAGCCACAGCTCCTGGGGCGAGAGAGCGAGCCACGTAGGCCACATAGGAAGTCGTCCATGGCTATACGGCGTCGTCGATCCGGGCACCTGGGCGCACGATGATGCCGCGTTCGTCGCGGATCTCCAGCTGGTCAACCACATAGCGCACCGTGCGCGGCGGCCATGGCCAGCGCGGGCGGACGATCACGGCCAGGATCGCCCCGCGCTCCCGGTCAATGGCGCAGGCCACCAGCCGCCCCAGCGGCGCACGCGGGCCGCGCACGGGGCTGCGCCAGCGGAGCACGCGCTGCGCCAGCGAGCGCTTCGCGCCCGGATCTGGCGGCGGGGCCGTGGCGAGGAGTGTGGTAATGGTCTCCTCGGCCCAGCGCCCGTGCGGGACATCAAAGGCGGCCAGCTCATCAAACGCATCGGCGACCAGCGTGAGGGTAATTGTGTCGCGGGTGGTGTGGGCGATCTGGGCCAGGGCGACGAGGCGCTCCGCGCCGAGCGGGCGCAGATCCTTCACCAGCAGCGCGAGCACGACCGGCTCGGACGGGTGGAGCAGCACGCCGGTGGCGGTACCCACGAGGGTATCGCCAACGACGACGATGGCGTGCAGGGGCAGATCCATCGCTATCCCTCTGCGCTCGGCGCCCCCGGCAGCACGGGCGTCGCGGTGCGCGGCCGGTGACGCCAGAGCAGCAGGAGCCCACAGAGAAGGAAGGCGCCCAGGCTGACCAGCTGGGCGATCCGCAGCCCGCCCGCGCAGCTGCCGTCGGCCGTGTACGGCCCGACACACAGGCTATCGGTGCGCAGCCCCTCGGTGCCGAAGCGCCCGAGCGAGTAGAGCACGCCATAGAGCAGCACGCGATCACCCGCCTTGAGCCGCTCGGCGAAGCGACGCTCGATCCACAGGATCAGGCCGAGGGCGCTCAGATCCCAGAGCGACTCGTAGAGGAAGGTCGGGTGGAAGCGGGTTTCTGGCGGGTAGCGGCCCAGGTCATCGTAGGGCGGGATGCGATACGCCGGCGCGATGTCGAGGCCCCATGGCAGCGTCGTCGGGCGGCCATAGGCCTCCTGGTTAAAGAAGTTGCCCCAGCGCCCGATCGCCTGGCCCAGCAGCACCGGCGGCGCGCAGATGTCGAGCCAGTCGAGCAGCGGCAGGCCCTGCCGGCGCGTGTAGATCAGCACCGCGATCAGCGCGCCGAGCAACCCGCCGTGGATGGCTAGCCCGCCGCCCTGCGGGTTGATGATCTCCAGCCAGGGGCGGTCGGCGTAGCGCGACCACTCGAAGGCCACGTAGTAGGCCCGCGCCAGCGGGATGGCGATCAGCAGCCCGAGGATGAGCTGGTTCCAGACGTGCTCGGGGTCGATGCCGCGGGCGCGGGCGCGCCGCGCGGCCAGCAGCGCGGCCAGCAGCGCGCCGCCCATGATCAGCACGCCATACCAGCGCACGCTGAGGAAGGACAGGCCAAAGAGATGGTCGATCAGATAGGGGCCGGTCGGTGGGCGCATAATTCCTCAGCTCAAGGTTAGGAAGCGTTGCCAGCCGTTGGTGTCGGCCTGCAGATCCTCCAGGCGCTGCGCGAGCGCCGCAATACGTATGCCCATCACCGCCGTGATCCTCCCGTGTGTGTTGCGCTGTATTCAGCATAGCGCGGGAGCGTGATCGCACGGTGATCGCCGGTTTAACGCCAGATTAACGCGGCGCTGATTGGTATCGGTCACGCTGTCGATGCATCGCTTACGCCTGCCCCAGCCCATGCTGCATGGCGATCACGGCTGCCTGGGTGCGGTCGGTCACCTCCAACTTGGCCAGCACGGCGCTGACGTGGTTGCGCACCGTCCCCTCCGAGAGGTGCAGCTGGGCGGCGATATCGGCGTTGCTGAAGCCGCAGGCCACCAGACGCAGCACATCCACCTCGCGCCCGGTCAGCTTGTCGGTAATCTGCGTGGTCGGCTGGGTCTGCTGGCTAGCGACCTGGCCGAGCAGCTTGCCTGCGACGGCGGGATCGACAAATGCCTTCCCCGCAACCGTGCCGCGCACCGCCGCGATCACCTCGGCGCGCGGGGTGTCCTTGAGCAGATACCCCGACGCCCCGGCTCGGATGGCGTCGAAGACCCACTCGTCGTCGTCGTAGGTGGTCAGCACCAGCACCTTGATCTGCGGCCAGCGGGCGCGGATCTGGCGGGTCGCCTCGATACCGTTCATCCCCGGCATCTTCAGATCCATCAGCACCAGATCGGGCTGTTGCCGCCCCGCCAGCTCTACCGCCTCGGCCCCATCCTGGGCGTGCCCCACCACCACCATATCCCGCTCCAGCCTCAGCAACATATCCAGGCTGTCGCGGATCAGCGCCTGGTCATCGCAAATCAGCACCTTCATAGGTCGCTTCCTTTATGGTGAGCTGAATGGTGGTGCCCTGCCCGATCTGGCTTGTGATGCTGAGATCCGCGCCGGCCAGCTGCGCCCGCTCACGCATCCCGATCATGCCGAAGTGCCCCGCAGCCGCCGCCTGCTGCGGGGTGAATCCGCAGCCATCATCGCTGACCCGCAGCGCGATGCTGCCATTGACACGCAGCTGTACGGTCAGCGCCTGGGCATTGGCGTGATGGGCCACGTTACTGATCGCCTCCTGGGCCACTCGGTAGAGGCATTGCTCCACCGCCACCGAAAGCGCGGGCAGGCGCTCCGGCAGATCCAGGCTCAGGCGTAGGTTGCCTCGCGCGGCGGCCTCAAACGCCAGCTGGCGGAGGGCCTGCGCGAGCCCGATAGCATCCAGCGGGCTGGCCCGTAACGACTTGAGCGCCCGCCGCGTCTCCTGCAAGCCTGAACGGGTGACATTCAGCGCGGTATCAAGCATGCGCTTGGCCGCCGCCGGGTCAACCTCCCAGTAAGCGCTGGTCGTCTCCAGCTGCACGCTCAGCGCGCTCAGGGTGTGGGCCAGGGTGTCGTGCAGCTCGCGGGCCATGCGGTTGCGCTCGCGGCTGATAGTGAGATCTTCCAGCGTTGCCGCGTAGTCGGTCAGCTGGGCGTTAGCCTGGGCCAGGGCGACCTGCTGCCGCTGGAGCTGGCGCATCAGCGTGCTGATAAAGTAGCCGACCACTAGAAAGCTGATGGTTTGCATGATCACCACGGTGAGGGGCGGCAAGAGCGATGGCCCGCCGGGCCGAAAGAAGAACAGGTGCAGCCCGAGGGTCAGCAGGGCCATCCCACCGCTAAACGCGATCACCGCGCGCCAGCCATACTGCCAGGCGGTGAGCACCAGGGCCATCACCAGCAGCGGCATCGTCCGCACCAGCATGGCCTCCGGGCCACCGGACGGGCTGGGCGGCAGCCACATCAGCACCATCTGCGACATCAGCACCGGCACCACCGACAGCAGCCCGATCACCAGCGGCACAAAGGCCCGCCCGAGCCAGGCCCGCCCCGCCGGCCAGCACGCCAGCCCCAGGACGGCCAGCGCATCGCTGGCGTTGATCAGATAGTACCAGGGCGGAAAGATCGGCCTGGCGTAAAACAGCCGGTCAATCGCCAGCAGGGCGAGCACATACCCCAGCCAGAGCCCGGCGGTGATGGGCAACAAGGTGATCGCGTCGGTGTGGGAATCGTGTGATCGCATCGCACTTCGCTGGGTGGGGTTCGGGGAGGGCTTGTCCCTCCCCGAATATGAAGCTATTGACCCCTAATGTTGCAGATCATAGCACGGAAGCTCACGGCTGGCCCGTGTGTAGCGTCATCGGTTCAGCCTGCCACCCGTGACAAATGTCACGGGTGCTGATGATCGCGATCACGGGCTCCGGCCAGGGATCGTGACGCGCCACACGTGCGCACGGCGGCGATAGGGCATAGACTATGCCTGCATCGATACCCGTATCAGGAGGCCACTATGAACCACCGACGCTCACGCTCACCATGGCCCATCTTCCTGCTGTGCTGCGCCATCATCGGCATTGTACTGCCAACCCACGCGGATAAAACGGCGGCGAGCGCCCTCGCCCAGGGCGGCCCCGGCTCCTTCACGATGAGCCAGACCCTCTCCGACAACGCCCAGCAGATGACCATCGCCTTTGACGGGCTGGCCTTTCTGACCGGCACCCTCGGTGCGGACTCGTTCTTCCCGCCCGGCAAGGTCGCCGACTTTTGGGGCTTTCAGTATCTGCGCGACAACGACCCCAGCGAGATGGGCCATAACACCGATTTCCTGACCAATGCCTCGCTGAACATGCTCACCGTCCTCAGCGCCACCCAGAAGGCGCAACTGATTACGCTGGCCAAGGCCCAGGTCGATTCGATTAACCAGTATGGCTATAAACGCTTTGTGCTGATGACCGCCTTCCGTCGTTTGCTCACCGGCGACCTGCCCACCGGCACCACCGGCCTGGATATCACCGCAGTGAAAGCCTTTTCGACCGAGCTGTACCACCTCGACGGTGAGATTAGCTACGCACGGGCACAGGTGATGGGCAATATCCTGGCGAACCTCGACGCCACGCAGCGCGCCTACCTCGACGCGATGGTCGGCAAAGGCATGACCTCCTGGCCGACGGTCACGGAGCCGGTGGAACTGCGCCCGCTGACGCAGGACGAGAAGGTCGCGGTGATGACCTACGCGGGCGACCTGTTCAGCTGGTACGCCGGCTCGATCGACGCCGACGTCTACTTCTGCCCGGAGCGCCAGGGCACCTACTTTGGCTCCTTCTACATGAAGGACGCGCCCGCCGTGGGCAACCCCGGCTACAGCATCGGCACGAACATCACCGCCGACCTGGGCAAGGCCTTCCTGGCCGCGCTGACCCCGGCGCAGGCGGCCCTGGTCACGGACCTGGTCACGAGCCAGAAACCGGCGCTCTACGAGATCGTCGACCGCCGGAAAGATGTCTCGACGCTGCTGCGGCAATTCATCGCCGGCCAGACTCCGGACAGCGCCACGGTGCTGAGCCTGATGGATCGCTACGGCGCGCTGGATGGCGACATCATCGCCCGCTACGCCACCGCCTTCGCCCAGGTTGGCCAGAGCCTCAGCACCACCCAGAAGACGCAGCTGGTGAAGCTGCGCACCGACCTGCTGAGCACGCTGGCCTACCCAACGGGGGTATACCTCTTCGCCCAGCCGATCACGCCGCCAAGCGTGATCAACACCGATTTCCTCTTCACCGCCAGCAGCGCTGGGCAGTACCAGGCCTTTCTGCCGCAGGTCGTGCGGTAGCGCGAAAGTCGCCGTAGGGGCGCGTCGTAGCGCGCCCCTGCCAGCGCCGATGTTCATCTCATACCAGGAGCAACCTCGCATGAAACCCATTCGATCTCATATGTTTGCCACCCTCGCAGCCCTTATGCTGCTGAGCGCCTGCGCCCGCCCCGTAACGTCCACGCCGATGGAGGTGTCAGCTCCATCGGCTGAGGCCACCGCCCTGCCCGCGCAGCAGACGCCTGCGCCCAAGCCCAGGCCCGGCGGGGATCAAGCGCTGCCCAATCAGGCCACGTCACCAGATCAGAGCACGCCACCCAATCAGGCCACGCCGCCCGGCCCCGGCACCTTCACCATGGAGCAGACCCTCTCCGATAATGCGCAGGAGACCACCATCGCCTTCGACGGGCTGGCCTTCTTGACCGGCAACCTGGGTTCAGACTCGTTCTTCCCGCCCGGCAAGGTCGCCGACTTCTGGGGCTTTCAGTACCTGCGCGACAACGACCCCAGCGAGATGGGCCATAACACCGATTTCCTCACCAGCGCCTCGCTGAACATGCTCGCCGTGCTGAGCGCTGACCAGAAGGCCCAGCTGATCACGCTGGCCAAGGAGCAGGTCGACTCGATCAACCAGTACGGCTATAAGCGCTTTGTGCTGATGACCGCCTTCCGGCGCATGCTCGCCAACGACCTGCCCGCCGGCGCGAGCGGTCTGAGCGAGGATGCGGTCAAGACAATCTCCGCCGAGCTGTACCACCTCGACGGCGAGATCAGTTATGCGCGGGCCCAGGTGATGGGCGGCATCCTGGCGAACCTCGACACCACGCAGCGCGCCTATCTCGACGCGATGGTCGGCAAGGGCATGACCTCCTGGCCGAAGGTGGACGAGCCCGCTGAGCTGCGCCCGCTGAGCCGCGACGAGAAGATCGCGGTGATGACCTACGCGGGCGACCTGTTCAGTTGGTACGCCGGCTCAGTTGAGGCGGATGTCTACTTCTGCCCGGAGCGCCAGGGCACCTACTTCGGCTCCTTCTACATGAAGGACGCGCCCGCCGTCGGCAACCCCGGCTACAGCATCGGCACGAACATCACCGCCGATATGGGCAAGGCTTTTGTGGCCGCGCTCACCCCGGATCAGGCCCCGCTGATCACCGGCCTGGTGGACACCCAGCGCAGCGCGCTGACGAACATTGTGGAGGTGCGCACGCAGATCTCTAGCGAGCTGCGCAAATTCATCGCCGGAGAGACTGCCGACCGGGCCACGGTGCTCGGCCTGATGGAGCAGTATGGCAGGCTGGACGGCACGATCATCTACAACTTCGCGACCAACTTCGCCAAGGTCGGGCAAACCCTGACCGACGCGCAGCGAACCCAGCTACAGAACCTGCGCCACCAGACCCTCGGCGACTTCACGCCCAAGGCCGCCTTCCTCTACGCGGAGCCAATTGACTTCCCCGATGTGCCGAGCACGGACTTCTTGTTCAAGTGAGGTTTGTATGGAACTGACGCCACCCACCCACCGATCACGGGGGTACCTCGACGGGCTCCTGGCCGTGCTGGGGGCGAGGGCGCACCTGCTGGCCCTCGGGGCGATCATGCTCCTGGCCGGCGTGCTGCGCTGCGCCAACCTGAGGACGCTGGGCGCTGCCAACGAGTACTACACCGCCGGGGTGGCGAGCATGCTTCGGTCGTGGGGCAACTTCTTCTTCCTGGCGGCCGAGCCGGGCGGGTCGGTGAGCATCGACAAACCGCCGTTGGGGTTATGGGTTCAGGCGGCCTCGGCCTACGCCCTGGGGGTGAGCGGATTCGCGGTCGTGCTGCCGCAGATCATCGCCGGGCTGCTGGCGATCCTGGTGCTCTCCCACCTGATACGGCGGCAATTCGGCGGCGGCGCGGGCTTGCTGGCCGCCCTGGCCCTGGCGATCACCCCGGTGGCGGTGGCGGCCGACCGCAATAATACGATGGACAGCCTGCTGGTGCTGGCGCTGCTCCTGGCGGCGTGGGCGTTTATCCGGGCCGCCGAGGCGGGTCGGCTGCGCTACTTGCTGCTGGGCGCGACGCTGGTCGGCCTCGGGTTCAACATGAAGATGCTCCAGGCATTCCTGCCGCTGCCCGCCTTCTACGCCCTCTACCTGCTCGGCTCGCCCGAGGGCCGACGGCGCAAGCTGCGGAACGTGGCCCTGGCCAGTGCGCTCCTGCTGGTCGTCTCGCTGTCCTGGGCGGTGATGGTCGATCTGACCCCGGCGAGCGCCCGGCCGTATGTGGGCAGCAGCGCGAACAACACTGTGCTGGAGCTGATTGTGGGCCACAACGGGCTGAACCGCCTCTTCGGCGGCGGGCCGGGCGGCCGGGCGGCGGGCGAGGCGCCGCCTGACGGCCCGCCGGGCAGTCTCAGCGGTGAGATCGGCGTGCCGGGCCTGCTGCGGCTGGTCAGCGCGCCGCTGAGCAATGAGGTGAGCTGGCTGCTGCCCTTCGGCCTGGTCGGCTTGGCCGTGGCGGCAGCTGGGCTGCGCCTGCGGCTGCCCCTGGAGCCGCGACACCAGGCCCTCGTCCTGTGGGGGGGCTGGCTGATCATCGAACTGGGCTTCTTCAGCGTGGCCGCGTTCTACCACGCCTACTACCTGACGATGCTGGCCGCGCCGCTGGCGGCATTGGTGGCGATCAGCGCCGCCGAGTTGTGGCGCATGCGCGTGCGGCGGCCCCGGCTGGCCGCCGGGCTGCTGAGCGGCGCGGCGGGGCTGACCCTCGGCGCACAGTATTGGCTGGCGAGCGCCTATGTGGCCGACCGCTGGTGGATGCCCCTGGCAGCGGCGATCGTTGTCGGCGGCGCGGCCCTGCTGCTCGCCTCCACGCGCGGCGATTCGTCGCGCGCTGCGCGGGTCGGCTTCAGCGGGATGATCGCGGCGATGCTTCTCACGCCGCTGCTCTGGTCCGCCATGACCACGACCGACCCGCGCCCGAACGTAAACCTGCCCCACGCCTACGCGGGCGCGGGCCAGGATGCGCCGGGCAGCCAGCCACCCGCCGGGCAGGCAGGGGTCGACGCGGGCCTGATCGCCTACCTGGAGGCGAACACGTCCGGCGTCACCTATCTGGTGGCGACACCGAGCGCGAACGACGGTGACGCCTTCGTGCTGGCGACCGGCCGACCGGTGCTCTTCATCGGCGGCTTCAACGGCGGCGATGAGCTGCTGAGCGCGGACGACCTGGCGCAGATGGTGGCGGCCGGCACGCTCCGCTACGCCCTGTGGAGCGACGGCCAGCGTGCGAACGCGAGCCTGGGCGCGTGGATCGTCAGCCACGGCACGCCGGTGTCGGGCGTGACAACGCCGTATTCGCGGGGGATGGGGCCGGATGGGGCGCAGCTGACGCTGTACGATCTGGGCGTAAAATGATAAGGTCGGCCAGCTCGCCGTGCGCTGCGTGCGCGGCGGCTAACGCTAGGGCTGCGCTGATCGCCCTCTTCCCGTGAAAGGACACCGATGAAACGCCGCTATCTCATCTTCACCCTCGTCGTCCTTGCGCTCGCGGCCTGCGCCCCGGCGCCCAGCGCCGTTCCGACGTCGAGCCCCACACCGCTGGCTGCTGCGCAGGCGACCGCCCAGCCCGCACCTGCGCCCTCGGCGCAGATCCCGCCTGCGGCCACCGCAACATCCGGGGGCACCCACCCGCAGTTGACGCCGACATCCCGCGACCCCAGCTTCGTTGCCAGCCCGATCCTCGGACGCCCCACCGACCGATCGATCACCCTCAATGTGGTCCCCGCGTCCGCGTTGGAGATTGCGTACGAGTACGGCACCGCGCCGGGCACCTACACGGCTCGTACCGCCCCGCAGACCGCCACCGCCAGCACGCCACTCGAAACGCTGATCGACGGGCTTCAGCCGAACACGCGCTACTACTACCGCATCCGCTACGGCGACGTGGCAGGGCCGGAGGGCAGCTTCGTGACCCAGCGCGCCCCCGGCAGCGCATTCACCTTTGCCATCCAGGGCGACTCGCACCCCGAGCGACTCAAGAAGCAGTTCGACCCCGCGCTCTACACACGCACCCTGCTCAGCGCCGCCGCCGACCAGCCCGATTTTTACATGACCATTGGCGACGATTTCAGCGTAGACACGCTCAAGACCGTAAATGCGGAAACCGTGAGGTCGCTCTATATCAACCAGCGGCAGTGGCTGGGGCTGGTGGGCGCGCCGGTGTTCTTGGTCAACGGCAACCACGAGCAGGCCGCGCTGGCCAACCTCGACGGCACCTCTAACAACGTGGCGGTCTGGGCGCAGACGGCCCGCAACGCCTACTACCCCCAGCCCGCTTTCAGGGGTAGGTTTTT